>Ga0182012_10004892_pt1 | contig 13929 bp, 11 predicted proteins | sample 612S2SmetaG_FD_120486 | JGI IMG/M metagenome (GOLD analysis project Ga0182012, IMG submission 120486) | Permafrost microbial communities from Stordalen Mire, Sweden - 612S2S metaG | ecosystem: Environmental > Terrestrial > Soil > Wetlands > Permafrost | place: Sweden: Stordalen | collected... | reverse complement strand
CTTTCTGGTCAACCGCGCGCTGACGCCCTACATGCTGGAGGCGATGGTGATGCTGGACGAGAAGATCGACCAGCATACCATCGATGCGGCGGCCGAAAAATTCGGCATGCCGATGGGCCCGATCGAACTCGCCGACCAGGTCGGCCTCGATATCTGTCTCGCGGTCGGCGATATGCTGCGCTCGAAATTCGGCGATCTGTTGCCGCCGACGCCGGCCTGGCTGCGCGACAAGGTCGCCAACGGCGAACTCGGTCGCAAGACCGGCAAGGGCTTCTATGTCTGGAAGGACGGCAAGGCCGACAAGACTCCGGCTGCGGCTTCGCCCGCGACATCGCAGCTCACCGAGGAAATGATCGACCGGCTGATCCTGCCGATGTCGAATGTCTGCGTCGCCTGTTTGCGCGAGGGCATCGTCGACAATGCCGACATGGTCGACGGCGCGATGATATTCGGCACTGGCTACGCGCCGTTCCGCGGCGGCCCGCTGAACTACGCGCGAACCCGCGGACCGGAGAACGTGGTTTCGGCCTTGCGCGCGCTGGCGCAGAAATTCGGCGGCCGGTTCACGCCGGATGCCGGCTGGGACAATTTCAAGTAACCTGAATTTTCAGATTCGCTTTCACCGGGACTTCCGACATGACCGACATCCAGGCCGCTCACGCCCCGCCGAATACCGAGACGGAGCCGCTTGGCGACCTCTGCATCCGCACGCTGGCGATGCCCGCCGATACCAACGCAAACGGCGACATCTTCGGCGGCTGGTTGCTCAGCCAGATGGATGTCGGCGGCGGCATCTTCGCGTCCAAGGTGGCGAAATCGCGCACGGTTACCGTCGCGATCGAGGCCATGAACTTCCGCAAACCGGTGTATGTCGGCGACCTGGTTTCGGTGCACGCCACTCTGGTGCGGATCGGCCGGACCTCGGTCACGGTCCGCCTCGAGGCCTGGGTTCTGCGCCGCAAGGAGATGCAGTCGATCCTGGTCACCGACGGCAACTTCACCTACGTCTCGATCGACGATCACGGCCATCCCCAGATCATCGCACAGGACCAGGCGCCGATTCTGGCGTGAATTCCGGTCGGGCGATGTCAATATTTGAGCACGCAGATCGAGCGCCGCGGCGGCAGTTGCCTGCACCGTAGGCAGTTTGCCCGGGATGACATCGTTACCGGCCCGCGTATCACTCGGTAACCTTGTGGTTACCCGGTAACCTTGCGGTGAAAGCCACATGACTGTTAACGATTTCTCTGTTAAGCTGACTTGCCGGATCAGTCCGTAGGGCGAGTAATTGCAGTGACCGATCAGTTGCGTGAAGAGGCGATGCGGAAGCTGTCGGATCTGTCGTTGATGGCCCGCGAGGCCGGCGACATGAAGACGATGTATGCGGCCAATCGCGCCTGGAACGAGCTTTCCCGGATCAGCCGCGAACCGTCCCCGGCGAACCCGTTGCGCTGGCCGCCACGAGGCGGGGCCGTTTCGCACGATGCGGATCAGCGGGATCAGCACTCGCCGCATCCGTCGCAAGTGCTCACCGGTTAGCGCGTTTCGGAAATCGGTTCGTCCATGAACCGATGTGGCGGCAGTTACCTCATAACGCCCGCATCTCGCCCTTGGCCCAGAACTCGCGCAGCTTGAACTTCTGGATCTTGCCCGATCCGGTCAGCGGAAACGCCTCGACCAGAAACCAATAGCGCGGCGTCTTGTGATGGGCCAGCGAGGCGCGCATGTAGTCGGACAATTCCTCCTTGTCGATCACCGCGCCCGGCGCGGGGCGGATGAAGGCGGCGACTTCTTCGCCCCATTTCTCGTGCGGCAGTCCGACCACCGCGACCTCGCCGACCTTGGGATGGCGAAACAGCAGCTCCTCGAGTTCGCGCGGATAGATGTTCTCGCCGCCGCGGATGATCATGTCCTTGAGCCGGCCCTCGACCGTGCAATAGCCGCGCGCGTCCATCGCGCAGAGATCGCCGGTGTGCAGCCAGCCGTCGGCATCGATCGCGGCCGCGGTCGCCTCCGGCATTTCGAAATAGCCGAGCATTATGTGATAGCCGCGGGTGCAGAACTCGCCGATTTCGCCGATCGCGGCCAGCTGGCCGGTGTCGGGATTGACGATCTTGGTTTCCATGTTGGGCAGCGGCAGGCCGATGGTGCCGGCCTTGTCCGCGATGCTGTCGGTGGTCATGGTCATGGCCGCCACCGGCGAGCATTCGGTCTGTCCGAACACGATGGTGAACGGCGCGCCCAGCTTCTGCTCGAACAGGGTGACGAGCGCGGCCGGCACCGTGGAGCCGCCTGAACAGATCGCCTTGACCGAGGACAGATCGGTCGATGCGAAGGCGGCATGTTCGAGCATCGCCACCAGCATGGTCGGAACCCCGACCATGGCATTGCCGCGATAGGTCGCGAACAGTTCGAGCACGAGGCCGGGTTCGAACGCCTCCAGCAGCACCATGGTCGCCGCCTTCGACACCGCGCCGAGCACGCAGCAGACGCAGCCGCCGGTATGAAACAGCGGCATCGGGATGATGAAGACGTCGCCCGGCTCGACCCCCATCCGCTCGGCGGTGTCGGCGCCGTTGTTGGCGAGGCCGCGATGATGCAACAGCGCGCCTTTCGGAAAGCCCGTGGTGCCCGAGGTGTACTGGATCATCACCGGGTCGGTCGATTTGACGGCGGGAAGTGCGATACCCTTGTCGTCGCCGGCTGCGATGAAGAAAGCCCAGTCGTCGAAGCAGATGATCTCGCGCAGCTCGGGACAGTTCGGCGCGACTTCGCGCACCGTCTCCAGCATCGGATTGCCGCGGAAGCCGTTGACGACGAACACCCCGGCCGAACGCGATTGCTTCAGCACATATTCGACTTCCCGGGACCGGAAGCCGGGATTGACGGTGACCAGCGCCATGCCGGCCAGGGCCGCGCCGAATTCGAGCATGACCCATTCCGGCAGATTCTGCGCCCACACCGCGATCCGCTCGCCCGGCTTGAAACGGCCGAGCAGAGCGCGCGCGGTGCGCTCGGCCTCGGCATGGAGTTCGGCATAGGTCCACTGCCGGCGCAGCGCCGGATCGGGGACGCCGGCGATCAGCGCCAGCCGGTCCGGCGCAGAGCGCGCGGCCCTTTCGAGCAGGCCGCCGAGCGTGATGTCGCGCACGGCGGGCGCCTTTGGTCCCGCGACATAGGATTCCGTCAAAGCCATCGATCCCTCCCCCTGCCGGCATTTCCGGCGCAGAGCGCCGTCGCCGGTGTTTGCGGTGACTATGACATCGGGCATCGGCGAATACAGCCACGCGGCCGAAGATTTTTGGCGAGCGCAGGGGGTAACACCCGATCTGCCGCGTTGACCGGATGCCGGAACGGCCGCACCATGGGGGCGTCCTTGCCCGAGGTGCTGCCGTGACCGGACTAACCCACCGCCAATCCGAAATCCTCAACATCGCCCGCGCCTTTGGCCGGGTGATGGTGGAAGACCTCGCCAAACGTTTCGAGGTTTCGGCGCAGACCATCCGCAAGGACCTCAACGATCTCTGCGACCACCGCTCGCTGACCCGTATCCATGGCGGCGCCATCATCGCCTCGGGGGTCGAAAACCTCGCTTATGAAGCGCGCCGCTTCGTCGCCGCCGACGAGAAGAAGGCGATCGGCGCCGCCGCCGCGGCGCTGATCCCGAACGGCTGCTCGCTGTTCATCAACATCGGCACCACCACGGAAGAGGTCGCCAGCGCGTTGACCTCGCACGAGGACCTGCTGGTCATCACCAACAACCTCAATGTCGCGATGCTGCTCTATCGACATCCGCGCATCGAGGTGATCGTGGCCGGCGGCGCGGTGCGCCGGGCCGACGGCGCCGTCATCGGCTCGACCGCGATCAGCCTGATCGGCCAGTTCAAGGTCGACTACGCCATCATCGGCGCCTCCGCGATCGACGAAGAGGGGGCGCTGCTGGACTTCGACTATCGCGAGGTGCAGGCGGCGCAGGCCATCATCGCCAACGCGCGCAGTGTCATGCTGGTCGCCGATTCGACCAAACTGCGGCGCAGCGCGCCGGTCCGCATCGCCCATATCAGCCAGATCCAGACGTTTGTCACCGACGTCGCGCTGCCCGCCGGGCTCGCCAATGTCTGCCATAGCAGGGGCATCGAGGTGATCGAGGCGATGCCGAAGTCGGCCGGAGATATCGACGAGCCCGGCGCGGAGCCCGCGCCGCCGGCGTCGGTGCATCGCCTGCGCTAGCCGTTCGCGTCGGCATCCGTCATCGCCGGCTTGAGAAGCCGCGGCGGACTGGATCGTCCGCTTTGGGGGACGATGACGGCCTCGGGCTGACGTTGCAGATCTCCAGACCGGTAAATCCACAAGTTCCCCCTTTTCGCTTGCTTTCGTATTTCGTTGTGATTTATTCCAAACCGAAAGCGAAATCGCCAAAGCGAAGTGGCGAACGCCGGGGAAGCGCCTTTTGGACCGAATTTTCGACCTCGCCATCATTGGGGGCGGCATCAATGGCTGCGGCATCGCGCGCGATGCGGCGGGCCGGGGCAATTCTGTTTTCCTTTGTGAAATGAATGACTTGGCCAGCGGGACGTCGTCCTGGTCGACCAAGCTGGTGCATGGCGGGCTGCGCTACCTGGAATATTACGAGTTTCGTTTGGTGCGCGAGGCGCTGATCGAGCGTGAAATCCTCTGGCAGATCGCGCCCCACATCATCCGGCCCCTGCGATTCGTGCTGCCGCACCATGACGGCCTGCGTCCGGCCTGGCTGCTACGGCTCGGCCTGTTCCTGTACGACCATATCGGCGGCCGGCACCTGCTGCCGCCGACCCGCTCGGTCGACCTGACCAGCGATGCGCTCGGCAAGCCGCTGGTGCCCAACCGCTTCACGCGCGGCTTCGAATATTCCGATTGTTTCGTCGACGACGCGCGCCTCGTGGTGCTCACCGCGCGCGATGCCGCCGATCGCGGCGCCGACATCCGCACCCGCTCGCGCGCGGTCGATATCCGGCAGGCCGACGGCATCTGGCACGTTACCGTCGAAAACACGCTGACCGCGGAGCGCTCCACCATCCAGGCCCGCGCGCTTGTCAATGCCGGCGGACCATGGGTCGAGCAGGTGCTGGCCACGGGCGCCGGCGTCAATGCGAAAGCCAAGGTGCGGCTGGTGCAGGGCTCGCACATCGTGGTGCGCAAGCTCTATGCGCATGATCGCGCCTACATGTTCCAGAACAGCGACGGCCGGATCGTGTTTTCGATTCCCTATCAGGACGACTTCACGCTCATCGGCACCACCGACCGCGACTACGAGGGCGATCCCTCGAAGGTGAAGGCGTCGGACGAAGAGATCAAATATCTCTGCGACTCCGTCAGCGAATACCTCGCCAAGCCGGTCAGCCCGCAGGACGTGGTCTGGAGCTATTCCGGCGTCCGCCCGCTCTATGACGACGGCGCCAGCGAGGCCAAGGCCGCCACCCGCGACTACGTGTTCGAGCTCGATTTGCCCGGCGGCGCGCCGCTGCTGTCGATCTATGGCGGCAAGATCACCACCTATCGCCGGCTCGCCGAGGAGGCGCTGGAGCGGCTGTCGCCGTACCTGCGCAGCGCCAAGTCGCGCGAGGGCTGGACCGCGAAGTCACCGCTGCCCGGCGGCGATATGGACGTCTCGGCGATTCCGGCGCTGGCGGCGGAATTGCAGCGCAACTATCCGTTCCTCGAACCGGCGCATGCCAACCGGCTGGCGCACGCCTACGGCACCCGCGCCGCCCGCATGCTCGGCAATGCGAAATCGATCGATGATCTCGGCCAGGCCTTCGGCGCCACCTTGACGGAGAGCGAGGTCAGGTACCTGATGTCGGCGGAATGGGCCTTGACCGCGGACGACATCGTCTGGCGGCGATCCAAACTCGGACTGCGGCTGTCGGCTGCCGAGATCGCCGCGATCGACGACTGGATTGCCTCCCATCGCACGCCGGTTGAAAGTCCCTTGCGTGAAGCAGGAGGGCGGACATGACCGTTACGCTGGACCACGTCACACGCTCGATCGATGGCATTCCCGCCATCCGCGACGTCTCGCTGACGCTCCAGCGCGGCACGCTGAGCGTGCTGCTGGGACCGACGCTGGCGGGCAAGACCTCGATCATGCGGCTGCTCGCCGGGCTCGACAAGCCGACCAGCGGCCGCGTACTGGTTGACGGCAAGGACGTCACCGGCTTCGACGTGCGGCAGCGCTCGGTGGCGATGGTCTACCAGCAGTTCATCAATTATCCCTCGCTCAGCGTCTACGAGAACATCGCTTCGCCGTTGCGGGTGCAGGGCAAGCCGCGCGCCGAGATTGACAAGCGGGTGCAGGAGGCGGCTCAGCTGCTGAAACTGGAGCCGTATCTCAAGCGCACCCCGCTGCAATTGTCCGGCGGCCAGCAGCAGCGCACCGCGATCGCGCGCGCGCTGGTGAAGGGCGCCGATCTGGTGCTGCTCGACGAGCCGCTCGCCAATCTCGACTACAAGCTGCGCGAGGAATTGCGCACCGAACTGCCGCGCATCTTCGAGGCGTCCGGCGCGATCTTCGTCTATGCGACCACCGAGCCTTCCGAGGCGCTGCTGCTCGGCGGCCGCACCGTCTGCATGTGGGAGGGCGAGGTGCTGCAGGCCGGCGACACCCCGAAGGTCTATCGCCATCCCGACACGCTGAGGGTGGCGCAGGTGTTCTCCGATCCGCCGCTCAATGTCGTCGGGATCGAAAAGCGCAACGGTTCGGTGCAGTATGCCGGCGGCGTCCAGGCGCCCGCGACCGGGCTCTATGCCGGGCTCGGCGACGGCGCCTACCGGGTCGGCTTCCGCGCGCACCAGCTCGAGGTCGCCAACGGCATCGCCGGCCGCCATGCGTTTCACGCCACCGTCACGGTGACCGAAATCACCGGCTCCGAGAGCTTCGTGCATCTCAGCCGCGACGCCTCCAACTGGGTCGCCGTGCTGCAGGGCGTGCACGAATTCCCGCCCGGCCATCTGCTCGATGCCGTGCTCGATCCGGATAATGTGTTTGTGTTCGACGCGGCTGGCCGCCTGGTCGCTTCGCCGGGCGCGATGTGAGGGAGATGCAGCATGGCCCGCATTGACCTCGTCGATCTCGCGCACTCCTACGGCGGCAATGACGCCGCGCTGGAATCCTTCGCCTTGAAGCCGGTGACCATGACCTGGCGCCAGGGCGGGGCCTACGCGCTGCTCGGGCCGTCGGGCTGCGGCAAGACCACGCTGCTCAACCTGATCTCCGGCATCGTCGCCCCGTCGCGCGGCAAGATCCTGTTCGACGGCACCGACATCACACCGCTGTCAACCCAGAAGCGCAATATCGCCCAGGTGTTCCAGTTTCCGGTGATCTACGACACCATGACGGTCGGACAGAATTTGGCGTTTCCCCTGAAGAACCGCGGCGTGCCGAAGGCCGAGATCGACGCCCGGGTCGCGGAGATCGCCGGCCTGCTCGATCTGACGCCCTATCTGTCGCGAAAGGCCCAGCGGCTGACCGCGGACGCCAAGCAGAAGATCTCGCTCGGCCGCGGCCTGGTGCGCTCCGACGTCGCCGCGGTGCTGTTCGACGAGCCGCTGACGGTGATCGATCCCGAGCTGAAATGGCAGTTGCGCTCGAAGCTGAAGGCGTTGCACCGCGCGCTCGATCTGACCATGATCTATGTCACCCACGACCAGACCGAGGCCCTGACCTTCGCCGACACCGTGGTGGTGATGCATGACGGCCGGGTGGTGCAGAGCGGCACGCCGGCGGAGCTGTTCGACAAGCCGGCGCACACCTTCGTCGGCTATTTCATCGGCTCGCCCGGCATGAACATCGTGCCCGCCGAGGTCAGGGGCCGCGAGGCCCGCATCGACGGCCACACCATCCGGCTCGATCGCAATTACGACGGGCTGCCCAAGGGCGCGAAGATCGAGATCGGCGTGCGCCCCGAATTCGTCGACGTCGCCGCGCCCGGCTCCGGGCTGCTGTCGGCCACTATCGAGCGGATCGACGATCTCGGCCGCGTCCGTTTCGCGCGGGTCCGGGTCGGCGACGCCAAATTCGCCGCGCGGGTGCCGGCGGGATTCTCCGTGCCGGACAATGTCGCGGGCCTGGTGTTCGATCCGGCGCACGTGCACGTCTATGCCGACAGCCTTCTGGTCGAGGGGACGTAATGGACAAGACCGTCAACCAAAAGGCCTGGTTCCTGGTGCTGCCGGTGTTTCTGGTGGTGGCGTTCTCGGCCATCCTGCCGCTGATGACGGTGGTGAACTATTCGATGCAGGACACCTTCGGCAACAACCAGTTCTTCTGGAACGGCGTCGCCTGGTTCAAGGAACTGCTCGATCCCTCGACCGATCTGGGCGGCCGGTTCCTGGCCTCGCTGGGGCGCAATCTGTTCTTCTCCGCGGTGATCCTCGCGATCGAGGTGCCGCTCGGCATCGTGGTGGCGCTGTCGATGCCGCGCCAGGGCTGGAGCGTCGCCGCCTGCCTGGTCACCCTGGCGCTGCCGCTGCTGATTCCGTGGAACGTGGTCGGTACCATCTGGCAGATCTTCGGGCGGCCCGATATCGGCCTGCTCGGTTACGTGCTGAACAATATCGGGATCAACTACAACTACGTCTCCAACGAGTTCGACGCCTGGGCCACCGTCATCGTGATGGACGTCTGGCACTGGACCAGCCTGGTCGCGCTGTTGTGCTACGCCGGACTGAAGTCGATTCCCGACGCCTATTATCAGGCCGCCCAGATCGACGGCGCCTCGCGCTGGGCGGTGTTCACCGCGATCCAGCTGCCGAAGATGAACCGCGTGCTGCTGATCGCGGTGCTGCTGCGCTTCATGGACAGTTTCATGATCTACACCGAACCGTTCGTGGTCACCGGCGGCGGGCCGGGCAACTCGACCACGTTCATTTCGATCGAACTGGTCAAGATCGCGCTCGGCCAGTTCGACCTCGGCAAGGCCGCCGCGCTGTCGCTGGTCTACAATCTGATCATCATCATCGTATGCTGGATATTCTATACCGTCATGACCAACGCCGGCGTCGAGCGCCGTGACAACAAGGGAGTCGCGTGATGCATTCGATTCCCGGCCGCCGCCTCATCCTGGCGCTGTTCCTGATCTTCCTGCTGCTGCCGATCTACTGGCTGGTCAATATGAGCTTCAAGACCAACGAGGAGATCGTCTCGACCATGACGCTGTGGCCGCATGCGCCGACCATCGCCAACTACATGCGCATCTTCACCGACGAGAGCTGGTATTCCGGCTACATCAATTCGCTGAAATACGTCGTCATCAACACCGTGATATCGATCTCGGTGGCGCTGCCGGCGGCGTATGCGTTTTCGCGCTACCGGTTCCTCGGCGACAAGCATCTGTTCTTCTGGCTGCTGTCGAACCGGATGGCGCCGGCGGCGGTCTACGCGCTGCCGTTCTTCAACCTGTATTCGGCGATCAACCTGTTCGATACGCCATGGGCGGTCGCGCTGGCGCACTGCATCTTCAATGTGCCGCTGGCGGTGTGGATCCTGGAAGGCTTCGTGTCCGGCGTGCCGCGCGAGATCGACGAGACCGCGTTCCTGGACGGCTATTCCTTCCCGCGCTTCTTCATCAAGATCCTGGTGCCGTTGATCGCCAGCGGCATCGGCGTCGCGGCGTTCTTCTGCTTCATGTTTTCCTGGGTCGAACTGCTGCTGGCGCGCACGCTGACCTCGGTCAACGCCAAGCCGATCGCGGCGGTGATGACCCGCACCGTGTCCGCGGCCGGCATGGACTGGGGCCTGCTCGCCGCCGCCGGCGTGCTCACCATCATTCCGGGCGCGCTGGTGATCTGGTTCGTCCGCAACTACATCGCGCGCGGCTTCGCGCTCGGCAGGGTGTGAGGAGGTCGCCATGGAAAACATCGCATGGATGGCCTGGACACTGCCGACCGCGATCTTCTTCGTGCTGCTGGCCTGCACGCTGGCGGTCATGACGTGGCTCGCGATCGCCTATCCGGAAGCCGAGCGTGTCGGGATCCTGAGGATTCCGACCACGCGCGGCGACCGCCTGTTCATTTCGCTGATCATGGCCGCCGTCATCCACCTTCTGTGGATAGCCCTGGTCGGCACCGACACGATATGGACGATTCCGGTCGGGGAAGAAGGCATTGAATTGTCGAGCCTGTGGCTCGCCACCGTGATTTCGCTCGTTTCGGCCGTTGCGATTTTCCGCACCGTCTGAGCGAAGCGAAAAAGAGCAGATCCGGGATCAACCCGGGCCTGGGTATGTTTGTCGCTGCAACGGAGGAACCAACATGCGACGCTTAGAGAGAAGCAAAGGGCCCTTGATCGGGACCCGGGTCTTGATGATGACAAGCGCAGTGGCGCTGATGGCGGCCTCGGCTGCGATCACCGCACCGGCGTTTGCGGATGAGGCTGCCGCCAAGAAGTGGATCGACAGCGAATTCCAGCCTTCGACGCTGTCCAAGGAAGACCAGATGAAGGAGATGCAGTGGTTCATCAAAGCCGCAGCACCCTTCAAGGGCATGGAGATCAACGCCGTCTCCGAAACCCTCACCGTGCACGAATATGAATCGAAGACCCTCGCCAAGGCCTTCGAGGAAATCACCGGCATCAAGGTCAAGCACGACATCATCCAAGAAGGCGACGTCGTCGAGAAGATCCAGACCCAGATGCAGTCCGGCAAGAACGTCTATGACGGCTGGATCAACGACTCCGACTTCATCGGAACCCATTTCCGCTACGGCCAGGCGGTCGACCTGACGGAGTGGATGGCCGGCGAAGCCAAGGACGTTACCGATCCCCAGCTCGACGTCAACGACTTCATCGGCAAGTCGTTCACCACGGCGCCGAACGGTCATCTCTACCAGTTGCCCGACCAGCAGTTCGCCAACCTCTATTGGTTCCGCTACGATTGGTTCTCCAATCCGGACTACAAGGCCAAGTTCAAGGCCAAGTACGGCTACGACCTCGGCGTGCCCGTGAACTGGTCGGCCTATGAGGATATCGCCGACTTCTTCACCAACGACATCAAGGAAATCAACGGTGTCAGGGTCTATGGCCACATGGACTACGGCAAGAAGGACCCGTCGCTGGGCTGGCGTTTCACCGACGCCTGGCTGTCGATGGCCGGCAACGGCGACAAGGGCCTGCCGAACGGACTCCCGGTCGACGAATGGGGCATCCGCATGGAAGGCTGCCGTCCGGTCGGCTCCTCCGTCGAGCGTGGCGGCGACGTCAACGGCCCGGCGGCGGTCTATTCGATCGTCAAGTACCTCGACTGGATGAAGAAATATGCCCCGCCGCAGGCGCAAGGCATGACCTTCTCCGAATCCGGTCCGGTACCGGCCCAAGGCAATATCGCCCAGCAGATCTTCTGGTACACCGCCTTCACCGCCGACATGGTGAAGCCCGGTCTGCCCGTGATGAATGCGGACGGTACGCCGAAGTGGCGCATGGCTCCGTCGCCGCACGGCTCCTACTGGAAGGAAGGCATGAAGCTCGGCTACCAGGACGTGGGTTCGGCGACGCTTCTGAAGTCGACCCCGGTCGACCGCCGCAAGGCGGCCTGGCTCTATCTGCAGTTCATCAACTCCAAGACGGTGACCCTGAAGAAGAGCCACGTCGGTCTGACGTTCACGCGTGAGTCCGATATCTGGGACAAGTCGTTCACCGAGCGCGCGCCGAAGCTCGGCGGCCTGATCGAGTTCTACCGCTCGCCCGCGCGCGTGCAGTGGACCCCGACCGGCAACAACGTGCCCGACTATCCGAAGCTGGCGCAATTGTGGTGGCAGAACATCGGCGACGCGTCGTCCGGTGCGAAGACGCCCCAGGCAGCGATGGACGCACTCGCGGCCGCGCAGGACTCGGTGATGGAACGTCTGGAGAAATCCGGCGTCCAGGGCGCCTGCGGACCGAAGCTCAACCCGAAGAAGACGGCTGAGTACTGGTTCGCCAAGTCCGAAAAGGACGGCAACATCGCGCCCCAGCGCAAGCTGGCGAACGAGAAGCCGAAGGGTGAAACCATCGACTACGACACCCTGATCAAGTCGTGGCCGGCCACCCCGCCCAAGCGCGCCGAAGCGAAGTAAGCTCGTCGTAACGAAAACAGAAGGCCGGGAGCAATCCCGGCCTTTTTCTTTTCGTCATTGCGAGCGAAGCGAAGCAATCCATAGTGTGGCGGGAAAGAAAGAGTGGATTGCTTCGCTTCGCTCGCAATGACGGCTATAACTAGCGCCTCGTCCGCCTCCAGCCAGGGAGCCTCGCCATGCGCATGATCTTTCGCTGCGATCCGGCCTTGTCGGATCATCTGCTGCGGCCGGTGGCGGCGCGCGGGAGCTTGCCGGACTGGCTGCGGGCGATGCCGGCGAAGGCGCATTCGGATATCCACGGCCGCGATATTCGCACCGTCAAGCAGTGCCCGCCCTTCGTCGACGCCATGGCTTATGGCGTCATGGTCCTGTTGCCCTGCGACGTCACCGTGGAGCGCGGCGCGTTTTCGTGGGACTGGAACGTTCCGGAGCCGTCGACCCCCGGCCATCCGCGCGCGCCGCTGAGTTTTCACGTGCCGGCGCAGCTTGCCGATACGCCGTTCGCGGGCGCAGGCCAGGCCGCCATCAAATTCAACAGCTTCTGGACCATCGAACTCGAGCCCGGCTGGTCGCTGTTCGCCACCCATCCGGTGAACCGTGGCGAACTGCCGTTCCGTCTGGTGACGGGGCTGGTGGACGCCGACCGTTTCCATGACGGCGGCATCAATTTTCCGGCGATCTGGACCGAGCCGGAGTTTTGCGGCGTGCTGCCGAAGGGCACGCCGGTGGCGCAGGTCTTTGCCGTGCCGCGCGCCGCGCCCGAACTGGTGTTCGAGACTTTCGACGACGCCCATCGGAGCGCCTATGCGTCTGTCGTGGCCGAGGTGCTGGCCACCCCCGGCGTCTACCGCAAGCGGTTTCGCGCGCGAAGGGGCCGGGCGTAAGTTGTTCGCGGGGAGAGCGAGCAGCGTCCCTAGAGCCTTTTCCGTTTCGATTGAATCGAAACGGGGCTCTAGATTCTCGATTTGACGCGTTTTCTTAACGCGAACCGGTTTCCACTTCGCTGGAAAACGCCTTAGCCGCGAGCGCGCGGCGCAGCGCGGCCTCGTCCAGCCACAGTTTTCCATGCGGCGCCGAGGTCAGCGCCATCGCAATGGAGCCGAACATTTGCGGCCGCAGCCGGTAGGCTGCCGCATAGGCGCCCATGGCGCCGTCGAGATCGCCCGCCTCCTGCAGCGCAGTGCCGAGATTGAGCGCCGCCTCGGCGTGATCCGGTTTCAATTCGAGCGCCCTGCGATAGGCGCCCGCGGCGCCGCGGTGGTCGCGCAGATCCTGCCGCACCAGGCCGAGATCGAACCACACCGGCGCCGGCGCCTCGCTTGTCGCTGCGCGTTCGAGCATGGCGGCGGCAAGCGTGGTGTCGCCATCCTCCCACGCCAATCGTCCGAGCCGTGCGGCGGCTTCGATGTTCTGCGGCACGGCTTTCAGGATCGCGGTCCAGGCCTCGCGCGCCTGCGGTCGCAGGCCCGCCTGGTCGAGCGTCCGCGCTTTCTCGACAAAGGCGTCGCGCTGCGGTGCGATCGCGATCAGCCGGTCGAGATGCGCCAGCGCCGTGTCGAAATCCCGTTCCGCACGCGCGATCCGCGCCGCCAGCAATTGCGCAGCGGCATTGCCGGGCCGTTTCTTGAGGCTGATTTCGACATGGCCGCGCGCAGTCTGGATTTCACCTTGCGAAAACAATACGGCGGCCAGCAGATGGTGCAGCATCGGCTCGCCGGGCGCGCGGCTCAATCCCTGCTCGCAGAGCTTGCGCGCTTCGTCCGGCCGGCCGCCATTGAAGGCGGCGGTGGCGCGGCGAACGGTGTCCTCTGGCGAGTGCTGACTCATGGCGGGGACTATATTCGT
>Ga0182012_10004889_pt1 | contig 13933 bp, 9 predicted proteins | sample 612S2SmetaG_FD_120486 | JGI IMG/M metagenome (GOLD analysis project Ga0182012, IMG submission 120486) | Permafrost microbial communities from Stordalen Mire, Sweden - 612S2S metaG | ecosystem: Environmental > Terrestrial > Soil > Wetlands > Permafrost | place: Sweden: Stordalen | collected... | reverse complement strand
GCCCGGTCAGCCGTGGCGAAAGACGCAGGAGTCCGCCGAAATCTCAGGAATGCAGCACAATGTTCTGGGCGGGTTCCTGGATGTGCGCCCAGCCGTGTATGCATGCGGCTCCGGCGCGGCCACCTTCCGCAGCTTCCGCTACTGGCCCAGAGCGCAGGCGCCCGCGTAAAGGGCGTGGGATTCGCGGACGCACGCTCTTGAAACGCCGGAAAGCCGCCCCGAGAGGCGGCTTTCCGGGTCTTTGATTGCGGCAGGTTGCTTAGTTGAAGATGGCTCCCACGGCTACGTTTGCTGTGTTGGTGCAAATGTAGGTCTCGGTCTGGACGTTAAGGGTGCAAGCTCCCCCGACCACAACCGTGCAGGAGTTTGGCCCGGCCGCGGTTGAAGGATTCGGGTTAGGCGTAAATGGCGAATAACAGGCTGCGGACCACCCGCCGAAGTTAACGCCCGATTCGGCTGGGGCAGTGATGGTCACAATGCTGCCGTTTGGATACGTCGCTTCGCAAACAGACCCACCAGGCGCAGCCTGCTCGGTCGCCCCGCCGCAATGGATCACATTCGGTGTCCCCGTGGCGGAAGGAGCGGTAAGCAGCCAGTTGGTCGTGTTCAGGCCTGTACTCGATATGCTCGCATTGAAGACGGTCAAGGTCGACAACTGCCCGTCCCCGATCGTAAGGGCGTTGCATGTGCCAGGATTGAGTACATCGTTATAGTCCGTAGTAACGGTGACTATGCCGCCGGAAATAGTTGTGATTGTGCCATAAGTGGGAGGCGCATAGGGGCAACTGAAGGTTCCATTGTTGGAACTGTAAACAAGAGTGCCGTCCGGGTTCGTCGCCACGGCGTACACTTGCGCGGTTCCTGACGCATCGGCAGTGATAAGTCCTCCGTAAGCTCCCGGAGCCCCGGCCGAGTTAATTGGGAAGTCGAAGGGGAACGGGACGGAAGTCCAGCTCATTGGAACAAAGGCGCATTGAGCGTTTGGAGCTGGAGTGTCGGCCTGAATAGCGGCGGTGTTCGCGGCGGCCAAGGCAGCGGTGCAAGCTGCGTTGGGGAAACCGGAGTGGTAAAAGCCATTGGTGACGTCCATTATGGTCGGCGCGGTCGAGAAATTTCCAAATGCCAGGAACTGTCCGGTTCCCTCCAAATTGTAGGTGATAGCGTTAGCCGGCAGAAGGTTAATTGAGAGCAGAGGCTCGGCCGCGGGCGTATTTGTCACGGTGATGGTGCCCGTAGCCGTGACCACATTGGACGCGATCGAGCCGGACTTCGGGTTTGTGAATTCGGCCGTAAGGTTGGTGGTGCCCGCACTCACGCCCTGCACCTGGCCCGGCGTCGTTGCGCAATAAGCCGGAATCGTCCCCGAGGCCTGGGTGCAAACGGTAGCAACGGTTGGAAGACTGGTAGTCCACCCAAGCTGCGGCGAGTTGGTCACGTCTTCCTGGAGACCGGAGGTTAAAGTGGCCACCGCGATAAGCTGGCCGGGCTGGCCCGTGGCGGAAATCGATATCGCGTTCGGGACGACGGTAAGCGAGGAAACTTGCTCCGATCCGCTATTGGTTACTGTGAAGGTTATAGCGCCGGTCACCACGCTCCCGTCGGGGTTCGACGCGATGGCGGTGATGGCCGCTGCGCCCTGGCTTACCGCTGTAACAAGCCCGTCGGTTGCCGCTGTGCAGGGAAGAGGCGAACCAGTTGTGCAGACAGTAGCCACGGCCGGGTTGCTTGAAGTCCAGGTAACCGGGTAGGTAGTGCTGTTGGTTAGATTCTGCGTGACTGGGGCTTCAGAGAAAGTCCCGATCGCGGTCAGTTGACTGGTTTGGCCCGGATATCCAACCGATTCCGAACCCGGCAGGATCGAAATGGACAGGAGAGGCTCCGCCGCTACGCCGCTCACTGTCAAGTTCGCCGTCGCCGTTACCACGTTGAGGGGTGTGCCTGCGGTGGCGGCGTTGGTGTATTGAGCCGTGATGGTGGTCGAACCCTGGCCGACCAGCGTCACTCCGCCGCCGTTATTGACAGTAGCAACCGCCGTGTTGCTGGATGTCCAGGAAACAGCGCTGGTCTCGTTCTGCTGCAGGCCGCTGGCTGCGTTGGTGCCGATCACGACATAGAAGACGGTTGGCGAAGCCGGCGGAGTCAGCGGCATTGGGACTGTTTGTGAGCCGGGAATGATCGACAGCGAGGTGATTTGCTGTGTCGAAGCTCCCGCAACGCTAAAGGAAGCGGCGCCTGTCACTACGCTTCCATCCGGATTGGTAGCGATAGCCGTGATGGCGGTGGTGCCCTGGCTGACGCCCGTAGCAAGGCCGGTGGCAGCGCCAATTGTAGCCACTCCCGCGGTGCTGGAAGTCCAGGCGACGCTGGTGGTTACGTTTGTCTGTGCGCCGGTTAAACCGGAAGTTGCGATGGCGATGAACTGCCCGGTTTGACCTGGCGCCGCAACCGACAGGGACGCAGGCAGGATTGCAATGGAAGCGATCGGCTCCGGCGCCGCGCCGGCTTTGCCCGTGACTGTGAAGGCGGCAGAGCCAGTGACCACGGTGCCGTCGGGATTTGTCGCGATGGCCGTGATGGCAGTGGTCCCCTGGCCTACTCCCGTAGCAAGCCCGCTGGTGGTAATGGTGCCAACGCCGACGCTGCTGGAACTCCAGGTGACCTGGCTGGTTACATCCAACTGGAGGCCCGTCACGCCCGAAGTCGCAATGGCAATGAACTGAGCCGTCCCGCCCGGCCCGGCAACGGATTGAGATCCAGGGATGATTGAAACAGCCGTGATCGGTTCCGCCGACGTGGTGCCCCCGCTGGTAACAGTAAAAGTTGCGGTGCCGGTTGCAACGGTCTTGTCAAGGTTTGTAGCGACGGCCGAGATGGTGGCGGTCCCCTGGCCCACTGCGGTGGCAACCCCCTTGGCGCTGATGGTTGCAATTGTGTTGCTGCTCGAAGTCCACGCAACGGTGGAAGTCAGATTTTCCGTAGCCCCGCCCACAGTGGTCCCAATCGCGATGAATTGGGCCGTTTCACCAGGCGATTGAACTGTCTGGGTTCCAGGAATAATGGCGATCGAAGCGATATCCGAGCTCGGAGGCCCGGTTGTCGTGGTGGTGGTCACCGTAACGGTGGAGCTGGCGGAAATAACGCCAGTGAAGCCCTTCATGCTGGCCGTGATCTGGATGACGCCTTGGCCCGTGGACGTGACCAATCCGGAAGAATTTACCGATGCCACTTCTGGGCCGTCGGAGGCCCAGGTCACGAGATTTGTCACATCCTCAGTGGTCGCCGGATGACTTCCATGGTCGATTGTCGCCGTGGCAGTGAGTTGCGCAGTGAGTCCCACCGCGCCGAAGTTCACGGTCTGCGGCGTAACCACAATCGAGTCTACCTCTGACGAACTGCCACAGCCGACAAATGGCAAGGCAAGGCAGATGAACATCAGTGTGCCCAGGCGAATACGATCGAACATCGTTGGTCTCCTCGCGCTCCCAGCCGGCTGGTTCAAACGGTCCTTGACCCAGCGCTCCAGAAATTCTCACGCACTTTGGATGGAAGTTATGCTAACGAAGGATAGCGTCCGGTACATCGTATGTCAATCCAAAATCAGTCAGGGGTATCACATGGAATACGTCATTCATGAAGCCATCCCCCGTTAGTAACCGCCTATGGCTCCCCAAAGTGTTATCCTCCTTGGCAAGGACGCGCGCATGGGTTCTTTCTTTACGCTGGGCCACTCCAATCACGACCTAGAAGCATGGCTTGCGCTGGTGCGCAGGCACGACATTGAGGTAGTGGTGGATACGCGCAGTTCCCCTTACTCGAAATACGTTCCACAATTCGATAAAGAACTCATGCAGCGATCTCTTGAGGGGGCGGGCATGCGCTACCTCTTTCTCGGTGCGGAGTTAGGCGGCCGTCCGGCAAACCCCAGCTATTACGACGACTCGGGCCATGTCCTCTACAGCCGGCTTTGCGCGGATGCCGCGTTCCAGACGGCCCTGACCCGGCTTGAATCCGGCATCGAGCGCTTCCGCGTTGCGTTGGTTTGCGGAGAAGAAGACCCCACTCACTGCCACCGCCGCCTCCTGATTGGCCGCGTCCTCGCCGAGCATGGCCATACCATGCTTCACATTCGCGGCGACGGCCGTATTGAGTCAGAAGAAACCGTTGCCACAAAGTCAAAAAAGCCGCTGATTGACGCCCAGCCCGCGCTCTTCGCGGAACTCGACGAGGACCAATGGAGATCTACAGCATCGGTTTTACCCAAAAGAGCGCCGGCCAGTTCTTCGACACACTGAAAGCTCATGGCATCGAGCGCCTCCTTGATATCCGGCTGAATAACACCTCCCAGCTTGCCGGATTCGCCAAGCAGGCCGACCTCGTCTACTTTCTTCGGGAAATATGTGCAGCGAGTTATGAGCATCAACCGCTTCTCGCACCCACACGGGAAATGCTGGATTCTTACAAGAAGAAAAAGGGTGAGTGGGATGCTTATGAGAGAGACTTTCTTGCTCTCATGCGAGGCAGAAACATCCAGTCTGCTCTGGATAGGGCGAGTTTTGAGCAGAAGACCGTACTTCTGTGCAGCGAGCCAACCGCGGAGCACTGCCACCGCCGTCTCGTTCTTGAATACCTGAAGGGTCACTGGAACGACATAGAAATTCACCATCTCTAAGTCCAAGATTTGGAGGTAACTCCATGCAATCCGATCGAATTGTCTGCCTCGCCAACTCCTACAAGCATGATCATCGCTGCGTGGCAGGAATCAGCCTTGTCACTAAGCATTGGGTTCGCCTTATTGGGAGACAGGTTCCCGGTTGCCTTACCCGCCAGGAAGCTAGCTACCCAGACGGAAGAGAAGCCGCACTTCTTGATATCTTCGAAGCGGACCTTGGTGAGAAATGCACATCTAATTGCCATCCGGAAGATGTGTATGTCACTGACAAGCCTTGGCAACCGGTGCGGCGCTTTGATGATCCGCGCGATGCACGATTTCTCGCGGCATATGTAACGAAGGGACCTTCGATCCTGCAGGGATGCAGCGACAGGGTCTACGGCCGCAAGATCCAAAGCTCCGCTATCGACAAATCCCTCGAACTGATCCATCCGGAGGACCTCTGGTGGTGGGTTCGCGATGAGACCGGCAAGCGCAAGAACCGCGCCATCTTCAGAGCTGGCAGTGCTGGCCGGGTCCGCTACGACCTGGCCGTTACCGACCCGGCGTGGCTGAGTCAACTCAACCTGTTGCCCGCAGGCATCTATCCCCACGCATTCTTCTTCAAAGGCAACTCCGTTAAGACGTTTCTCACCATCAGCCTCAGCGAACCATTCGAAGGCTTTCACTATAAGCTGGTGGCCGGCGTTGTGAATCTGCAGGCTTGAAAACTTGTTTTGAGTGCCCACGGTTGCACCCGCAACCTCGGCCCGTTAGACTTCTCGCAGCATGGCCATCGCCCGCGACAACTCCCCGGAACGGCTCGTCAACGCCTCGCGCGCCGAAGAGGAGCAGGGATTCGAACTCAAACTCCGTCCACGCTGGCTCGGCGAGTTCATCGGCCAGGCCAAAGCCAAGGAGCAGCTTGCCATCGCGCTTGAGGCCGCCAAATCCCGGGGCGAGGCGCTCGATCACGTACTGCTGTTCGGTCCTCCGGGTCTGGGAAAAACGACGCTGGCCACCATCATTGCCAACGAGCTGGATGTGGGCTTCCAGCAGACCTCCGGGCCGGCCTTGCAGATTCAGGGCGACCTGACCGCGATTCTCACCAACCTGCGCGAACGACAGGTGCTGTTCCTCGATGAGATTCACCGCATGCAGCCTGTGCTGGAGGAAAAGCTCTACACCGCGCTTGAGGACTACAAACTCGACATCATTATCGGCCAGGGCCCGGCGGCGCGCACGCACGTGATGGAGATTCGGCCGTTCACGTTTATCGGCGCCACCACCAGGCCGGGGCTGCTGTCGTCGCCGCTGCGGTCGCGCTTCGGCATCCTGTTGCGCCTGGAGTTTTACACCGAGGAGGAGTTGCGCTTCATTGTGGAGCGCTCGGCGGAAGTGATGGGGGTGCCCATCGACGAGGACGGCGCTGCGGAGATCGCGCTTCGCTCACGTGGCACGCCGCGTATCGCCAACCGCCTGCTGCGCCGCGTCCGCGATTACGCGCAAGTCCGCGGAACCGGGACGATCGACCGGCCCACGGCCAACGCCGCACTGACCATGCTGGAAGTGGATGCGCATGGCTTCGACGAAATCGATCGCCGGCTACTGCTCACGATCATTCAGAAATACGACGGCGGCCCGGTGGGTCTGGGCACACTGGCTGCGACCCTGGCCGAGGAAGAAGACGCGCTTGAAGAAGTGTACGAGCCGTTTCTTATTCAGATAGGGTTTCTGGATCGCACACCGCGCGGACGTGTTGCGACACGACTGGCTTATGAACACTTTGAGCTGACGATGCCGGGAAGACAGACGCCGCTGTTTTAGCGAGTTAGCTTAGCGGTTGGTCGGCAAGTTAGCAGATGAATGCATCTTAAAGGAGGTTTCCCTCATGGCACTTACTGAATCCACCATGCTGGAACTGGGGACTCTTGCTCCCGAGTTCGTCCTCATCGATACAGTGACTGGCAACGAGGTTACTCTCGACCACAGCCGGGGCGACAAGGCGTTGCTCGTCATGTTCATCTGCGCCCACTGTCCCTACGTGAAGCACATCAATGAGGGTCTGGCCGCACTCGGCAAGGACTACGCGTCACGGTCCCTCGCAATCGTGGCGATCAGCAGCAACGACGCAATCGCGCACTCCGCGGACAGCCCCGCAGGACTCAAACAGCAGGCCGAGACCTTCGGTTTCACGTTCCCCTACGTCTACGACGAATCCCAAGCCGTGGCGCACGCCTACAAAGCCGCTTGCACTCCCGACTTCTTCCTTTTCGATGCCGACTTTCGGCTGGTGTATCGCGGGCAATTCGATGGGAGCCGGCCGGGCAACGACGTTCCCGTTACCGGCAGAGACCTGCGTGCCGCCATCGACCTGGTGCTTACGGGCGAGGCTGTTCCGGCAGACCAGCGGCCGTCGATCGGGTGCAACATCAAGTGGAAGGCGTGAACCAGCAGGTCGGCGTGCGCGTTTGCTAACTTGCTGACTGGGCTGTTACAGCGCCAGTCCTTTCAGATACTCACGGAACTGCGGACCGAGATCGCTGCGGCCAAGCGCAAACTCCACGGTTGCCTGTAACATGCCGAGCTTATCTCCCGCGTCAAATCTTTTACCCTCGAAGGTGTAGCCGTAGACCTTCTGTTCCTTCGCCAGCGCTTTAATGCCGTCGGTAAGTTGTATCTCGCCGCCGGCGCCGGGCTTGGTTTGCTCAAGCAATTCAAAGACGCGCGGGGTGAGGACGTAGCGGCCGATGATTGCCTGTTTTGACGGCGCATCTTCCAACTTAGGCTTCTCCACCATTCCGGTGCAGTTATAGATTCGCCAGTTATCGGGATCCTGTTCGCCGGCTAACACGCCATAGGCGCTGATGGCGGACCCTTCGATGGTCATGGTGGCCAGTACCGAGCCGCCCTTCTGGTTGAACACGTCGATGATCTGCTTGATGCAGGGGACTTCGGATGCAATCACATCGTCGGGCAGAATCACCGCAAAAGGCTCGTCACCTACAAGGTCTCTTGCGCATAACACAGCATGACCAAGGCCCAGCGGTTCCTTCTGGCGCACATAGCTGATTCTCGCAAGCGCGGACACCCCGCGGGAGACTGCGAGTAGCTGATGCTTGCCACGGCGTTCCAGCGTTGCGTCCAGTTCGAAGCTATGGTCGAAGTGGTCCTCCATCGAGCCCTTGCCGCGCCCGGTTACGATGATGATGTGCTCGATTCCCGACGCCACCGCCTCTTCGACGCCGTACTGGATAATGGGCTTGTCCACCAGCGCCAGCATCTCTTTGGGGATTACCTTAGTGGCAGGCAAAAAACGTGTGCCAAGGCCACCTGCGGGGAATACCGCTTTGCGTACTCGTTTGTTCACCTTATTATCCTCATCTCGACAATGTTCAGACCACTTTGGGTTTGTTGCGTTACAACGTTGGCGAGTTATCCCCCAACATATAGCGCTTTAGGCACTTACCGGCGCAGGCGCCAGATTAGCAAGCAACTCGTGAATCTCAAGCAGGACTTCGTCGGACCTTACAGCAGTCAAAGGATACTTCAACAGTCCCTGCGGCGTGAACTGCGCGCCGCGCTTGGCGTTTCGCGCCACGAGACGCATGAGATGCTGCGGGTCGACGGCCGCATTCTCCATGAAACGGATCTGCAGTTCGCTGCGACGGCGATCGACCTGCGCGATACCGAGATGCTCGCATTCAAGGCGCACCATGGCAGCTTCAAGCAGGTAGACGGTGGCATCGGGCGGCGCGCCGTAGCGGTCTTCCATCTCGGCACGGACCTCGGCAACCGCTGCTTCGCTGGATGCGCCGGCGATTTTCTTGTAAAGGCGGAGTCGCTGGTTTTCTTCAGGCACATAGCTCTCGTCGATGCGGAGCGCTATGCCGAGGTTGAGTTGCGTGGCGGGGTGCTCCTCGCTGCTCTCGCCCTTCATCTCCTTGACCGCGGCCTCAAGCATGGAGGTGTAGAGCTCGAATCCGACGGCCTCGATGTGGCCGCTCTGTTCGCCGCCGAGCATGTTGCCCGCGCCGCGCAGTTCGAGGTCGAGCGCGGCAATCTTGAAGCCTGCGCCGAGGTCGCTGAATTCTTTCAGCGCGGCGAGGCGGCGGCGCGCAATGTCAGTCAACTCGTTCTCCGCGGGGATCAACAGGTACGCATAGGCGCGGCGGTTGGATCGGCCCACACGGCCACGTAACTGGTATAACTCGCTCAAGCCGTGGCGATCGGCGCGATTGATGAGCATGGTGTTGGCGAGCGGAATGTCGAGGCCGTTCTCGATGATGGTGGTGGCGACGAGCACGTCGTATTCATGGCTCATGAAGGCGAGCATGACGCGCTCGAGTTCCGTCTCGCTCATTTGGCCGTGACCGACGGCGACACGGGCCGCGGGGACAAGCTCCTGAATGCGCGCGGCGATTTCATAGATGGACTCAACGCGGTTGTGAACGAAGTAGACCTGGCCGCCGCGTTCGAGTTCCACTTCAACGGCGGAGCGGATGATCTTCTCGTCGAACTTGGCGACAACGGTCTGAATCGCCATGCGGTCCTTGGGAGGGGTCTCGATGACGCTCATGTCGCGCAATCCGACGAGAGACATGTGCAGGGTGCGCGGGATAGGCGTGGCGCTCATGGCCAGAACGTCGATCTCTTTGCGCATTTGCTTCAGGCGCTCTTTGTGGCGCACGCCAAAGCGCTGCTCCTCATCGACGACCAGCAGGCCGAGGTCCTGGAACTTGATGTCCTTCGAGAGCAGGCGGTGGGTGCCGATGAGGATGTCGACTTTGCCGGTCTCAACGCGCGCGACGATGTCTTTCTGTTCTTTCGCAGTGCGGAAACGCGAGATCATCTCGATGTTGATGGGAAACTGCGCGAATCGCTTCTTGAATGTCTCGAAGTGCTGGAAACTCAGGATGGTTGTCGGAGTGAGGACTGCGACCTGCTTGCCGTCCTGAACGGCTTTGAAGGCGGCGCGCATGGCGACTTCGGTTTTTCCGTAACCAACGTCGCCGCAAAGCAATCGATCCATTGGCGTGGTTGATTCCATGTCGTACTTGATGGCGCGAATGGCGGATAACTGATCGTCGGTTTCGTTGTAGTCGAAGGAATCTTCAAACTCCTTTTGAAACTCGTTGTCTTTGGAGAACGCGGTGCCCTCCGCGGTGGTCCGCTGGGCGTATAACTTCAATAACTCGCCGGTCATGTCCTGCATGGCCTTGCGGACACGCGCCTTGGTCTTGGCCCACTGCTGGGAGCCAAGCCTGTTGAGGACCGGCGCGGGGCCGGCGTCGGTGGAGCGATATTTCTGGATCAGATCAAGGCGAGTTAGCGGGACATATAACTTTGCAGCTTCAGCGAATTCGAGAATCATGAACTCGACGGAGAGGCCGTCCTGCACGATCTCTTTCAGGCCCTGATATTGTGCGATGCCGTGCTCGACGTGAACGACGTAATCGCCGATGGTGAGGTCGCGAAAATCGGAGACGAAGGCTGCGGTCTTGGAACGCTTAGGTTCGGGGCGCGCGGCTACGTCGGCGTCGTCGCTGAGGTCGTTGGCGCCGAAGAGGATAAGGTTGGCGTCCGCAAAGGTGACGCCGGCCGATAGGGGCGATCGCACGATGACCGGCACGCGCAGGTCGCCGGCAAGATAGCTGCCCTCGTCGAGCATGGTTTCGCCGGGATGGGGGTTGCGGCTGCCGAGGCGGTAGGGGACCTGGTATTCGCGGAGGACCGTGGCGAGGCGCTCGACATCGCCCTGAGTTGGCGCAGCGAGGACGATGCGCGTCTCCGATGCCATGAGGGTTTTCAATTGTTCCGTAAGCGCTGGGATGGAACCGTGAAAGCGAAGGGTGGGCCTTGTGTTCAGCTCAATTTCGCCGAGGGTCGAGTCGTCGTCGAGAATATCGACTACGCCAAGCTGATCGAGATCGAGGCCCATGTGCGAGTTGAGCTGTGCCTGGAGGACTTCGGGGCGCAGATAAATGTCTTCCGGCGTGATGAGCGAACCCATGGCGGAGCGGTCGTGGCGCTGCTCGACCTTGTTCCACCAACGCTCGATCTGATTGCGGACCATGGCCGGCTCTTCGACAAACAGCACGCACTTGGACGCGAGAGAGAGCAGCGACTTTTCCGCACCGGCGACGGCGGAGAAAAACTCCCATCCGGGAAAGACGCTGACACCACCGGCTGCGGCCATCTCGATGGCCATGTCTTCGTCGGCTTCGGCGGCGTCAACATCAATGCGCTGACGATTGAGGCGCGCATGGACCGCGGCAAGCAGGCGTTCGGTGACTGGAGTTTCGGTGAGCGGGAGCAACTGGGCTTCATCGAGGCCGGACTGGGAGCGCTGAGTTTCGGGATCGAATTTGCGGATGGTCTCGATCTCGTCGCCGAAGAACTCGATGCGGACGGGACGGTCGGACTCGGGTGAATAGACGTCGAGGATGCCGCCGCGGCGGGTGAACTGGCCCGGCATTTCGACCAGGTCCATCTGCGTGTAACCGACGCTGGCGAGGTGGGCGGTGAGCACCTCGACGTCGACTTCTTCGCCGCGCTTGAGGGTGACGGCGAGGCCGGCGTAGTAGTCGCGGTCAAAGAGCTTGAGGGCGGCCGCCTCGACCGGCGCGATCAGGATGGAGACGGCGCCGGTGGCCAGCTTCCACAAGGCGGAGGCGCGCTGCTCCTGCACGTCGGGATGGGGAGAGAGGTTTTCAAAGGGGAGGACGTCGTGGGCGGGCAGGCGCACCACTTCAGAGGGATCGATGGCGCCGGTGAGCTCGCAGCCGGCCCTGAGCATGGGTTCCAGGGCTTCGGCGGCCTTGTTGTCGGCGACAACCACGATGACCGGCTGGCGGGCGGCACGAGCCATGAGCGGAATATAGAGGGCACGCGCGGTGGCGGTGAGACCAGACACACGTCTCCGCCCCGCAGCGAGGCTGAGATGCCTGCGAACGCGTTCAAAGCCCGAAGAGTGCTCCAGGTCCGCAAAGATTTCGCGGACGAACGGGAGAATCATGAGGTTCTAGTTTAGCAGCGATGGAGACGGCTGGGCCGAAAGCGGATCGAATGAATCCGCTGGTTCGCGTTGTCAACTCCCGGCGAGTTTGCGAATATCCTTGAGCAGCGCAACCAGATGGAGAGGATCGGCGGGTGATGCGACAAAATCGAACTGCTCATAGTAACGGCGAGCGTTGTCATCTTTGGCGTGGACGGCGAGCGCGCGGACGCCGGCGATATCGGCTGCTTGCATCGTGCGCAGCACAGCATCCCGCAAGAGCGCGCGTCCGACACCTTGCTTCTGCCAGTCGCGATGAACAGTCAGGCGGGCGAGGAGCATGATCGGCACCGGGTGGCGGGCCAGTCCTTTTTGCAATCGCTCCGGGGCGTCGCAGAACTCAATCTGCCCGACAGTCAAACTGTAATAGCCGATGACAACGCCATCAGCCAATCCGACATAAGTCTGCGCTGCGCCAGCACCCTGATTTTGGTGCGCGTATTTTCGCCGCCAAGTGTTTAATGCTTCTTGTCCGCAGTCGAATGCGTCGATTGGATGGTCGCGACGAAGTTTTTCGATTGACCTGGACTGGCTCATCGTGACGAGTCGGAGTCGAAGAATCCTGGCTCATCAAGGAGTTTCTGCAGGCGAGGCAACGGGCGGACGGGCGCTTCAAGAGCAGCCTGAAAAGCGGCCCATCTTTCCGCGTCCAACCCAAAGACCCGGCGCTCCGCAAGAGTCTCTTCAGCTCGCGAAAGAGCACTCTCCATCACGAAGTCGCTCATCGAGCGATGAACGGCTGATGCGGCAGCCTGCAACTTCGCCTTCGCCGACGGCGAGACCCGTACATCGAGTTTTTCCGTTCGCCGTTCTGTGAGTGTGGGCTGTGTGGCCATTCGATTTACCGTCGCTTACTCTCATATTGTCGGCGCTTGTACTGACAATGTCAAGACTGACTGACTTTTAGCATCGGGAAGCTCTTAGTCAATGCGCAGAATTCAACGGTGGCATTGAGGAGGCTCGGCAGGCTCACCCGCTTCCAGTCTGGCCAGCCAGGTATCAACTTCTTCTGCTGTCGAGTACAGGCCAGTTTCCTGATAGTGATGCCATGCGGCAAGCGCGTCCCTCTGGAGGCAAGCGCGTTTTGCCGTCTGCATCGCCGTCCTAGATTTCGTGTCAGGTGTTTCTCGATTTGCTTCTGCCATCGTCAGGCTCCGGTTCCAGTTTTTCCCCGCTATCTCATTGAATCAGATTTACTTGCCGCCGACGGCTTTGGCGAAGGAGTAGAAGAAGTCGAGGGATTTCCAGTAGGAATCGATGGGCAGCCGCTCGTCCTTGCCGTGGGCGCGCACGTCGTCGCGTTCGAGAGCGATGGCGGAGAAGCCGTAGCACGGGATGCCGACCAGGGCGAAGTAGATGGAGTCGCTGGCGCCGTTTTCCATCTCGGGCGTGACGGGCAGGCCGGGCCAGATCTGTTGAGTGAGCGAGGTCAGCGGCTCAAAAACTTCAGGGATGGGCGGGGGCGGGGACATGGCTTTGCGCTCGGGAGCCGTTTCGGAGACCACTCCGCCGTCGGAGACGTACTTCACGGTGAGCTTGTCGTCGCCGAAGATGCCGATGAGCTGTTGGCGAATCTCCTCGGGCGAGTGGCCGGGGAAGATGCGGCAATTGACGTTGGCCTGCGCGATTTGCGGAAGCGCGTTGTTGGCGTGGCCGGCGCTGAGGCGCGTGGCGACGCAGGTGGTGCGGAAATTGGAGTTGAAGCTGGGTTCCGCGGCGCTGAGGCGGCCAGCAGCGGCCAGATCGGGCGGGGTGGCAAGGATCGCCTTAAAATCGGCGGCGTTCTGCCCGGTTTCCTGGCCGGCAAGGCTCTTGAAGTAGGTGCGCGTGACCTCATTCAGCTCGAAGGGAAACGTGTACGCCTGCAGCTTGTTGAGCGCCGTGGTGAGCTCATAGATGGCGTTGTCGGGGCGCGGCAAGGAGCTGTGGCCGCCGCGATTGGTGGCGGTGATCTGAAAGTCGGAGTAGACCTTCTCAGTAGCTTCGACATCGGCCACAACGGCGTGGCCGTGGTCGAGTTCAATGCCACCGGCGTCTGGATTGATGACGAAGGCCGCGTCGACCAGTTCACGATGCTGCTGGGCCAGCCAGTTGGCGCCGTTGAATTTACCGCCCTCTTCATCGGCGGTAAGCGCGAGAATCAGGTCACGCTTCGGTTTCCAGCCCTCGCGGTGAAGGCGCAGGAACGTCCATACGAGCGCGGCATCGCTGTCTTTCATGTCCTGGGT
>Ga0182012_10004887_pt1 | contig 13935 bp, 10 predicted proteins | sample 612S2SmetaG_FD_120486 | JGI IMG/M metagenome (GOLD analysis project Ga0182012, IMG submission 120486) | Permafrost microbial communities from Stordalen Mire, Sweden - 612S2S metaG | ecosystem: Environmental > Terrestrial > Soil > Wetlands > Permafrost | place: Sweden: Stordalen | collected... | reverse complement strand
TGCTTTCTGGGCCAGATCCTCCGATCTTGGAATCGGATGGGTCCGCAAACACTTCGATGTTTTCTCTCAGACCGCCAAACTCGAAGACCTTTACGCCCAGGTGCTGACCGAGAGTGGGGCCAATTGTTGACCGAGGAATCTCCCCGCACCAAGCCGATAGTGCTGGTCTTCAAGGAGAACCTACTCCCTATCTCGGAGACGTTCATAGCGGCTCAAACGCGCTGTCTAAGCAGTTTCTCCGCCCGGCTCATCGGTCTTGGACCTGCATCGCCGTCTCTCGACATCCCGCCGGATTCCATTCTACTGACGACCAGTCACTCGGCCGGCGCGCAATTCCGACAGAAGCTTTATCGGCGGATAGCTGTGGCGCCTGGCTTTCATCGCCGCGCCGGAGCTGTATCGGCAAATATCGTTCACGCTCATTTCGCCAGCGGCGGACGGTCGGCTTTGCCCCTGGCACGGTGCCTCAAACTCCCGCTCATCGTTACTCTTCACGGGTCCGACGTATCGAAACACATGGATTTTAAAAAGCGCTACGAACGTTTGTGGGAGTCAGCTGCGCTTTTCCTGTGTGTCTCCGAATTCATCCGGCTCAAGGCACTGGCGGCTGGCTTTCCGAATGACAAACTCCGCGTCCATTACATCGGTGTAGATCTCGATGCGTTTCAACGGCAAGGTCAGGCCGGGCGTCGCGAAACTGTTGTTTTCGTGGGCCGTCTAGTGGAAAAAAAAGGTTGCGCGTTTCTGCTTCAGGCCATGGCGCAAGTCGCAAAAACCCAGCCTAACGCAGAAACCGTAATCCTGGGCGATGGACCGTTGCGCTCATCTCTTGAAACACTCGCAGGTCGGCTGGGAATTTCGTGCCGCTTTCTCGGCTCACAACCGTCCACTGTCGTCAGAGATTGGTTGTCATCGGCGCGGCTGCTCTGCGTGCCGAGCGTAACGGCCTCGGACGGCGATAGTGAAGGCCTTCCCACGGTTCTCATGGAGGCTCAAGCTATGGGAACACCCGTGGTGACGACGCAACACGCCGGCAACCCAGAAGCGGTGCTCGACGGCCGCACTGGTCTGGTTGCGCCTGAAGGCGACTCAGATGCGCTGGCGAAGTGCATTTCGCAACTCATTGACGACCAATCGTTCTGGAAGGCTTGTTGCGAGCAAACTCGTGATTGGATTCGTTCCCGCTTTGATATCAAGCAGCAAACGCGGCAGCTGGAAAGCTTCTATACCGAGTGCATCGGCCTCGTTCAAGAACGGCGACCTCTGACTGGAGATACCGCGCATGCCATCTTTTAGCCTCATTATCCCTACGCTCGGACGCACCGAAGAACTTAGAACGCTGCTGAACTCCTTACACAGGCAGCAGATGAGCGATCTCGAAATCATCATCGTCGATCAAAATGAAAATAGAAAAGTCGACCAGGTCTTAGCCAGTTTGCCCTCTTCGCTCGCGGTCACACACCTGCGGCAGAAAAGAAAAAGCGTTTCCGTGGCTCGCAATAATGGCTTGGCACAATCCTCAGGTGAGATCATCGCTTTTCCCGACGACGATTGCTGGTACCCAGACGGTCTTCTGCCTCAGGTTCAGAGCTGGTTTGAAAAGAATCCAAAATACGAGATTCTGGCTGTCGGAGCGAAGGACGAGAATGGTGTCCCGAGCGGCAATCGCTGGGTGCAGGATCGATGCGATATTCGGCCGATGAACGCACTCCGAACAACATTCTGCAGCAGCCTATTCCTTCGTCGAAAAGCCCTGCCTGCCGACATACTGTTTGACGAACACCGTTTTTTTGGCGAGGAAACAGATTACATTCTCAGACTCATCAAAAGCGGCCTCCATGGGCGCTTTGACCGTACCTGGCACGTTGTCCATCCGCGCCGCGACATGTTAAGTGGAACGGTCTCTCTTGAGCGAGCCTTCAAATACGGTCACGGAATGGGCCAACTGGTCCGGCAGCACTGTAATTCTTTCCTATGGCTAGGCCTCCTTGGCTACGATTTGGCGCGCTCTCTAGCCACGTCGATCCGCGGAAACTCTTCCGACGCGAACTCCTGTTTCAGCCATGCGAAAGGGCTTTTCAAAGGATATTTAATGGATGATTCTCCACAAGAAGCGTTGCTGTCCCCTCATGCTGTGCTGAACAGATCCAAAGCGGACTGAAACTACATGCGCGAGTGTCTCACCAGACGGTCCATGCTGCAAAAATCAGCCGCTTGGGGCGTGGCCGCTTTCAGCAATAACTCTGGCCGGACGGCCAGCAGCCAAATGTTAGACGAAAGGCCCTTGAAATCCTTGGCGAACCGCAGCGCCCGACTAGTAGGCGTTTTCTCTGGCCAGCACGAGCTTATGAAGGACCCAGTCGCGGCCCAGATCATCGCGGACGAGTTCGACTTGCTAGCCATTGGCAACGATCTAAAGATGAAGCGGCTTCGACCCATGCCAGACTCCTACGACTTCAGCTATGGAGACTATGATCTCGCCTGGGCCGAAAAACACGGCTTATTGTTACGCGGTCACACACTCGTCTGGCATATGGCCCTGCCTTCCTGGTTCCGCTCTTACGTAAATGAAGAAAACGCCCAGCTCGTGATGACTGACCACATTACTACCGTCATGAAACATTATGCCGGCAAAATGTATTCCTGGGACGTAGTGAATGAGCCGGTACGAAACATCGACAATCGTCTGGATGGTTTGCGCGTCTGGCCTTGGCTCGAAGCAATTGGGCCTGAGTATATAGAGATTGCTTTTCACACGGCCGCGGCGGCCGATCCAAAGGCGAAGCTCTTTCTGAACGAGAATAATTTTGAACACGAACTCCCGCTGCACGCCCAGCGGCGGGATACCCTTTTAGGCCTTCTCACTAGCCTCAAGAACAAAAAGGTACCGATCACTGGTCTTGGGACGCAAGGCCACATTCGGGCCGATACTCCCTTTGCCACGCAAGCCGTAAGGGACTTTTTCAAGGCATGTCAGGACCTCGGACTTGAGATCATGATTACCGAACTCGATGTGGATGATTCCAACATTCCAGGGCCGGAAGTGGACACGGCCGTGGCGCGAAAGTATGCGGAGTACCTCGATCTCGTGGGCCCATTTGCCAGCGCCATCACGTTTGAGGCCGTGGCCGACGATCCTAATCTCCCCAAGCGTTCAGATGGCTTATCCCATCGTCCTAACTTATTCGATCCCGCCTACGAGAAGAAACCCTCCTATAAATCAGCGGCTACGTCGATAGGTAAGTTGACGAAGGTGGAAGGATTGAAAACGAAGACACTCGCCGCGCCGTACTTATAAAGACGGGCCGTAAATCTTCTCCTCCCCATTTGACGTGCGACTCATCGACTAGGACGCCACCATGACTTCCATTCACCTGGAGCCTGCGGTAACGCCGCTTCCCTCAACTTACCCTTTTCGTGTGGCCTACGATGCTTCAGCGTTTCTCTCATGGAATGGGGGAAAGGGCAAGGGCGTTCAGCTCAACAATCTCCTCGGGAACTACACCTCCCAGTTCATTGGTCTCGCTCCGCCCGGCAAAAATTACGCCGCGCACGCAATCATCCAGGACGGTCTCGCTCGCTACCAGACATGGCAGCAGATCTCATTGCCAATGCTACTTCGCAAATGGCGGGCCGATTTTTTTCTTGCCCCTTACAATATCGCCCCGCTCGTCATCCCGAAGCGAACGCGTCTCATTCTCGTTCTTCACGATTTGATCCTGCTAGAAAAGCAATTCGATCCATCCGACCTGCGGCGCAAATGGAATAACAAATATCGTCGATTCCTGATTCGCCAGGCTGTAGGCAGGGCCGAAATCGTCTTAACGGTTTCGCATTATTCCCGCCTCCAGATTGAGGGCCGCTTTCCCGGCGTTCGCGTCCGCGTAATTCCTTGCCGCATCTCTGCCTCCTGGTTCACTAGTCGCGAGGTGGCCAGACCGAGAGACCGGAGAAATTGCATCGTACTCGTTAGCGGAAACGCCCCGCACAAGAATCTAGATCGCGCGCTAGAAGGGTTCGCCCTGTTTGTGGGGAAGGTTGATCGGCGATTTTCTCCACACTTGCGACTCGTCGGTCTCTCCGATTCCGAGGCCATGTTTCGCCGAAAAGCAGAGCATCTACGGATCGGAGATCTCGTCTCTGTGGAGCCGTACCTCACGGAGGGCGAACTTCAAAATCTTTACCGGGGTTCTCGCGCCGCCTTTATCCCGTCGCTCATGGAAGGCTTTGGTATCCCCGTGCTGGAAGCGATGGCTTCCGGAACGCCTGTCATCGCATCGAACACAACTTCTTTACCTGAGGTGGGCGGAACAGCGGCCGCCTACTTCGACCCCACCGATCCTCGAGCCATGGCCGAAACGCTGGCGCATGTCCTTACTAGCGACGAACGACAGCAGGAAATGATCGAGCGGGGCTTCATCCAAGCTAGGCAATTCCACCCGGATGCAGTGAACCGGCAGGTCAGCCGCTTTTGGGAGACTTTAGCCTGTGGAGTCACCCCGGTAGATTCCCCGAAGTGAGTAAGATGACTCCAAATCAAGGAATTCCAAATTTCGCCGGACATCCAAATCTAGCGGATGAGTTTCCGGCCACGATGATCCAAGGCCTTCGTAGTCGGTTGGAATCTGTGGCTCCTGCCCATCAGCAAGTGATTAGCTGGCTTCTGATCCTGCCGTTGCTGAACATGGTAGCCAAGGGCTCGTTATCGGTTCTTAGCCCTGCGGCCACGGGTTTCTACTACCAGAACGCCAACCTTGTCAGAACATCGCAGGGAATTCGCCTTCCTATTTTGCTGAACCTGCTCGCCCTTGCCGTTTTCGCGCTGGCGGGCAATAGGAAAATCTGGCGGACGCTTATTAACAACAAGCTCGTACTTTCTACCCTGCTTCTGGCTGCCTTATCGGCTCTCTGGTCCGAAGACCGCCTCCTGACCCTTAGAATGTCTGCGGAGTTGGCCCTCACTACCTTTTTTGCCTGCTACCTAATCACGCGCATGTCCGTCGAAAACCTGATGAATTTTCTGATGCTTGTCGGGACCATAGCGGCCCTTGCCAGCGCTATGCTCGCCCTATTCTGGCCGAAGTACGGAATTTTTCAAGGATACGGCGGCGGCGCATGGCAGGGAATTTGCATTCAAAAAAATACCCTCGGGTTGAGCATGGCTTTCCTGCTGACTCCAGTGTTCTTTGTACGCAAGCGAATCACTACGAAACTCGCCTATTCCGCGCTGATTCTCTTTATGATCGCCATGAGTCAGTCCCGAGGCGCTTGGGTTGAAACTGCAGGTTTGCTCGTCTTTGTTAGCTGGCTTGAGATCTATCGACGCTTTCGATCAAAGGAATCCCTGTTACTCATTTTGACCAGCATTGCGGTTCTGGCAGCCATCGCAGCAGTTTGCCTCCTAAACCTGCCCACACTGGCGATTATGCTTGGCAAAGATCCAACTCTCACTGGCCGGACAGCGATCTACTCCGCCGTCTTCCACACAATTCTCAAGCATCCGTTTTTCGGATATGGCTTTGGCGCATTCTGGGGGTTCACTCAAGAGTCCACGAACATTGGGATGGGAATTGGCTGGAGCAATATCGGCTATGCCGAAAATGGCGTGCTCGAACTCGGCCTGGAACTTGGCGCTTTAGGGGTGGCGCTCGTCGTTCTGCTATTCGTCAGAGCGTTCCTCCAAAGCATACGCCTCATGACATCCGCCCAATACAATGCGAACATCGGTTGGTTCTCAACGGTCCTAGTTCTGGAAGTCCTGTCCAACATTGATAGCGGTTGGTTGATGACTGCAAATCAAATCGACTGGCTTCTAACGCTCATCGCAGTTTTGGGACTAGCCATGGAGATGAAGAAATCAAAACAACTTGCCGGAGTCGCATTGACGCCTTCGTTAGCCCGACCGAGGCTGATTCCTGAGCGAATCGGCGCGCAATTGCCCGCTTGAATGACATGACCAGGCAATCACTGTCTGAACGTACCCGCGTCTTGCTCGCCAGTCCACTGGCGAGGAATGCAGGCTGGATGTTCGGAGGACAGGTCGGATCTGTTTGCGTCCAAGCTGCCTACTTTGTGGTTCTCGCCCGCCTGCTGGGAAGCACTCAGTATGGAATTCTGGCCGGAGCCACCGCGCTCGTCAGCATGTTCACACAGTACAGCGGCATGGGCTCGGGCTTCCTGTTTCTGCGCTATGTCAGTCCCGATCATTCGAAATTTGCAGAATACTGGGGAAACATACTTCTCTCGATTAGCCTTGTCGGTGGGCTCCTAATTTTTGCGCTACATTTAATCGGAAGATGGGCCGTCGGCGAAGCCAGCGCCTCCGTACTAGTCCTGCTGGCCCTTGGTGATTGCTTGTGTGGTCAACTGACTGCCGCGGCAGCGCAAGTCTTTCAGACATTCGAACAGATGCGCACGACCGCGAGTCTCAACTTTCTCACAAATGTGATGCGCCTTGCGCTAGCATTAGGCATCGCACTCACCATGCACAGGGCTACGGCATGGACTTGGGCCGTCGCTTCCTTAGGCGTGTCGCTCGTCGCCAGTCTGATCGCGGTTTCCAGGGTAACCAAGCTCTTTGGATTTCCAAAGTTTTCCCTCAAGCTGCTGTTTGCTCGACTCGGCGAGGGCGCCATTTTTGCGGTCTCGGGTTCCACCACCACCATCTATAACGATGTCGACAAAGTGATGCTCGGCCACTACGGCATGTCCGCGGCGAACGGTGTCTACGCCATGGCATACCGCGTCGTCAACATTTCAGCAATGCCGATCGGATCGATTCACTCGGCCGCTTTCCCGCGTTTTTTTCGCGAAGGTGTAAAAGGTGTTGGCGCCACCAAACCATTGGCCGAGAAGCTTCTGAAGCGAACGATTATTCTTGGGGCTTTAGCGTCTGCCGGAATGTTGCTTTGTGCCCCACTCATTCCTCGAATTGCCGGCCACGACTTTTCCGAAAGTGTCAGCGCCTTGCGCTGGCTATGCCTGATTCCAGTTATGCGCTGTTTTCATTTGAGCGCCGGCGATGCCTTGGCCGGAGCGGGGCTCCAGCGCTTCCGTTTAATATCTCAATTCATTGCGGCAGCCAGCAACTTTGGAATGAATCTTTACCTCATTCCCCACTACTCATGGCTCGGGGCCGCTTGGGCGAGTTTGATTACCGACGGATCTCTGGCACTCATGAACTGGACAATCCTTCGCACCTTCAGTTCACGCGCCGCACAAACTGCCATCCAGGACCAACGGCTCGAAAAGTTGGCCGCTTGAATTCCATATTAGGCGCGAGTTGAAACCCGTTATCGGCGAATGCCGAGCGCACAGACACAAATCAATGCCTCAAACAACGCGCGTCTAATTCCCTGGAAGCCTCATCTCCGTAGCGGCCTCCTCTTGCTTACCTGCCGGATCGAGCTCCTATTTAGCGGTCAGCTAGCGAGCAGACGCTGGTCCAGCAACACAGGCCTGGTAAGCCTTCGTCGAAATATTTCCAATCGCACAATAGAACTGCCGAAACGTACCAGGCTTGATAGAACCGCCGGCGAGGTTCGATGTGGAATACAAAAGCATCCAGCGAGCATCATCATCGGGTGACGCGCCAAGTTGCTCGTAAAGCTTTGAGTAGTTCGCCGCGTTCAGACCGTTCAACTTCCATTGTTTTGCGAAGTCATACTCCAATTCCCAAACCGGAGCTGAACCATTCACGGTCTCCGCTAGGTTCTTCAGGAAATAGGTATCTTGATCTTTAAGTGTTCCACGCGAATCGTATTCAACCAAGCGAAACGTTGGGTTCTGTCCCGTGATCGGGCTGACCGCCGGCTCGGTCACGATAAATGGCGCTGTCTTACTTGATTCGCCGAGCAATCGAAAATCGTCAACATGAAGGTGGCCAGCAAAATTTGCCCCGACCACATCAGCGTACTGATTCAAAAGACTCACAAACTTGTCGGCGTAAGCCTCTTTCCAAAGCAGAGTGACAGCACCCAGAGACGGTTGTTTTGCATGCGTTGTCGCAAACGCATCCACGCCAGGCGGTATGTGATAAACCAGCCAAACTTTTTGATGATCAGACCTGGCATCTGCCAGATTGGTTGCCAGCCAACTTAAGAGACTCTCTCCAGGATCATCGTTGCTATTTCCACAGGCGTCTCGATACCTTGCTGAAAAGAAGACAGTATTCAACACAATGATCCGGTGATTCTTGATTGCCGGATTCGCCACGTTGTAACTGCCAAACCGGACATATGAATCGGGATCCGTTATTCCCGAAACATCGCTGATCACTTTGGCGGTATCTTGCAGAAACGGTCCGTTTGGCTGAATTGCATAGTCCGCACACTCATCGTCGTTGTTGCCCAAGGTGACAATCACTCGCGTGCCTGGCGAGCGCTGCTTTAATTCCAGCGTGACGAAGTCAATGCTCTTGCGCACAAAACTGCGGAAGGCAGCTTCGTCATGGACCGTGGCAGCCGCGTTAAATTGATCGCGAAAATGATGGACCAAAAGATCCCCGGTGACTATCGTGAAAGATGCTTTGGGATGATTCTGGGTGCTGGCTTTCAAGACCGAGGAGAACAGCGGCCAAGTCGTATCTTGGCCATAAGTTGGAAATCTAGCCGAGCCACTCGCCAGGATACTTTCCCATTGAGTAGCATCCGCCGCCGCGAGTTTATCAACGATTGAGGGGTCTGCCAGGGGATCAAAGTGGATGTCGGAAAGCCATAGAAATTCCGCAGCCTGAACAAGGGAACCCGAAATCAGCAGTAAGAATGCGATCAGCAATACTTTCATTTACTCGCGACCTCCAGAAGAGTTTCGTAAATCCACTTCGTACCCTCCTCTAGAGACTTGATTGGGACACGCTCATCGTTTCCATGCATGCGCGTGAGATCTTCCGGTGTTATCGGATATGGGTAGACTCCATAAACAGGTATGCCTTTCAACCGCCACGGAAACGCATCAGTGCCTGCCTGGAAAAGATAGGTGGTGACTGGGGCGTCAGGCCAGACCGAATGCGAGCGCTTTTCCAGCGCGCGATAAAGATCCGAGTCTTTGCTCGATGGCTTGATAGACGCTGCCATTCTTAGATACTTGGCATTCCGTTCGCCTTCTGGGCTGTTTGTCGGAGGAAGGGTGATCTCGACGTGAGGATCGTTCACAACGCTTTGCATCTCAGAGATCAACTCGCGAACGTCAGTTCCAGGGATGGTGCGAAAGTTGATGGTCGCTTGCGCGGAACCCGGAATTACATTGCCTCGGAAACCGGCATTCAGAAAAACAGGTGCAATCGTGTTTCGCATGATCGCGTGCAGCAGCGGGCTAGTTTTACTGATTTCAACGTCAGCCTCATGAACAAGCTGCGGATCATCGCTGTTAACCAGGTTGTTGAAGTAAGTCGAGTAAGGAGGCTTACTAGTTTTCGCCAGCGTGAGGAAGAACTCTTTAGTGCTGGGAATCAGCTTGGGTTGGGTCTGATAATCGGCCAATTTTGAAAGAGCCTTCGCAAGGCTAAAAATAGCATTATCCGCGAGTGGCATGGAAGAGTGAGTGGATGTCCCCTGGGCGGTAAATAGCAGCGAGACGCTCGACTTGTCGGCGGTTGAAATGCTGACGTACTGCACTTTGCCTTCGTCGTCTTTAATGATCCAGCCACCTTCATTGAGAGCAAATTCGCAATCGAGCTTGTCCCAGTGGGAATCAGCGAGCCACGTTGCATTGTATTTCCCGCCTTCTTCATCTGACTCCGAGAGAAAGATGATGTCTCGGTGCAACGGGACTTTGTTGCGTGCCAGTTCGAGTACAGCTTCAGCAAAAACCGCCAGGCCTCCCTTGAAGTCGATCGCGCCTCGCCCGTAAACGTAGCCATCCTTTACGACGCCCGCAAAAGGATCGACCGACCATTTCTCTCGCTCCACACCAACCACGTCGGCGTGTGCAGCCAGCAATATCGGCTTCTTTGTCCCGTCTCCCTTGAGCCGGGCAATGAAGTGCGATTTGCCCGCTTGCGGCGTGGGATAAATTTCGATCTCAAATCCGAGAGGCCGGAATTTCGCCGCTAGTAATTCGTCCAGAGCCGCTTCGTTGCCCGGCGGATTACTGGTATTCACGTGCAAGATTTCCACGAGCAAATCGGCCGTCAAGTTCGACTGCTCGGATGCACCTAGACCAAAAGAAAATAGTAAGAACGCTAACGCAGTTCGCAGAGAACGCAAATAATAACCCCCGATACTTACTGTTCAGTCTTAAAGCGGTAGATCGTAACGCTGTGATATGTCTCGCCCGGGCGCAAAATCGTATTCGGGAAGTTAGGGTGATTCGGAGAATCGGGAAAGTGCTGCGTCTCCAAACAAATGGCGGAACGGAACTTGTACGCACCGCCTATACCCAGTGCCGAGCCGTCCAGAAAGTTGCCAGTGTAAAACTGCACGCCGGGCTGGTCGGTATAAACCTCCATCACTCGGCCCGAGTTTGGCTCCTCCACTTTTACAACCCACTGAGCTAAGCTTACAGGCGAATCGAGAACGAAATTGTGATCGTATCCCTTGCCGAGCTTCAACTGTGCGTTATCCGCGTCGATCCGTGAGCCAATCACATTGCCCCTCCGAAAATCGAAGGGAGTTCCCTCTACGCTTTGCACAACACCCGTGGGAATCAGGCTTCCATCCACCGGCGTAAAATGCTCAGCCCGTATTGTGATGCGATGCTTCAGAACACTTTCGCTGCCCGCGCCCGCAAGATTGAAATAGGTGTGATTAGTCAGGTTCAATACTGTCGGCTTGTCGGTAGTGGCATTGTATTCAATTTGCAGACCATTCTTTTCGTCAACGGTATACCGAACGGTGACATCAAGATTGCCGGGGAAGCCCATCTCGCCATCAGGGCTAAGGTAATGGAGTTCTAGAACTGCCGCCTTTGGAGTCGAAGCATCCTTTGCGTTCCAAATGCGCTTGTTGTAGCCGATTGTTCCACCATGCAGGGCGTTGCCGTTTTCGTTTGCAGGAATTTCGTACACTTGCCCATCGAGTTGGAACTTGGCCTTGCCGATGCGGTTACCGTAACGTCCAATCAAAGCGCCGAAATACGAAGTAGTGCTGATATACGGCGCCACATTATCGAACCCCAGTGCCACGTCGGCGAAGGCATTGTTGCGGTCCGGCACCTTGATCGAAGTAACCGCACCTCCATAAGTGGAGATCGTTACCTCCATACCGGCTTTATTCTTCAGCGTATAAAGCGTAATCGGTTTGCCATCGGCTGTACCGAACGGTCTCTGTTCAATTTTTGGGGCTGCTGCTAGGGATATGGCAGTAATGAGGGCGGCGGGGATCAAAAGAGATTTCATGGCTGCAAAGGAATGATATCAGCTGCAGCAGCCGTAAATACTGAGTTACACGACTGGACTGCCTTTTGCGTCGCAGGTTAAGATAAGGCAGCGCGTCCGCGCAATGGAATCATGCCGGAAGAGATTCTATACCTAACCGAATTGATTGGCCTCAAGGTTTATGATCTGAAGGGGCGTCATATCGGCACGCTTCGCGATGCCGCGCTGGTGCCTCTGATCGACCCGATTAGGATAGATCGATTCTTGGTTGGAGCCGGACCGGGCTGGCTCAGTATTCGTTACGACCAAATCAAATCGATTAACAATGACGGCATCAACCTGAAAGATGAGATGTTGACGCCGTACCATTCCGACGAGTACATGTTGCGGATGGTGAGAGATTTGCTGGATCAGCAAGTAATTGATGCGCAAGGGCGAAAAGTGGTGCGGGTAAACGATGTCACCTTTCTGAAAGAGATGGAAGGCGACACCCAGGTTCTCCACATTTTGGAGATCGATATTGGCATCCGCTCCATGGTCCGGCGCGTGCTCAGTGGCATTGTTCCGCCTTCATTGATCCGTTCGTTACAGCGACGGATTCCGCCGCACTCGATTCGGTGGGAATTCTGCAACATGCTTGAGGCTGATCCGCAGCGGCGTATCAGGCTCAACATGTCCAACAAGTTGCTAGAAGATATGCATCCTGCGGACTTGGCGGATATTGTGGAGCATTTGGGACACGAAGACCGCACCGCTATTATAAACGCGGTCGATACCGAGACCGCCGCCGAGATGTTGAGCGAAGTGGAACCTGAAATTCAGACGAGCATTATTGAATCGCTTGACGCCGAAAAGGCCGCCGACATCTTAGAAGAGATGGAGCCTTCCGACGCAGCGGACGTGTTAAGCGAGCTGGAAGAGGAGCAATCCGAACAGATTTTGGAAGAGATGGAGCCTGCCGAAAAGGAAGATGTCGAAGAACTGCTGGAGTTCAACGACAATACCGCTGGCGGGTTGATGGATACGGGATTCTTATCGTTGCCTGAAGAGGCCACGGTTGCGGAGGCGTTGGAAGCACTGAAGAAATCCGAAGAAACCATTGAAGACTTGCACTATATCTTTCTGGTGGACGGCGAAAATCGCCTGAAGGCGACCGTGCCGCTGGCGAAATTGTTCTTCGCCCCAGGCGACTCACTCTTGAAAGAATTTGCCAGCGACCGCTTACTTTCCATCTCCGCCGATCACAAACAAGACAGAGTTGCGGAAATGTTCGATAAATACAACTTGCTGGCGTTACCCGTTGTTGACGACAACGAAGAGCTCTTGGGCGTAATAACGGTAGACGATGTGGTAGCTTTACTCCGGCAAGGTTAGCTCGGCACCCGAATCATCAAAAGCTCGCTCAGATTCAGGTAGGCGTCAACCCATTCCTGCGCTTTTGGGTCTCCGCGTTGCGCGCGTCGTTTCGTCCGAGTGTACAAGCCAGCTTGGATCGAATAGACGTGATTCTGCGCCGACCAAAGATTCACCGGAAACGGCATCTGTTTGACGATTTTTAGAGCCCGCTGCAAGTCGGAAAGCCGCTCCAAGTTTGAAGGTTCAGCGGCAATCCGCCCAGCCAGAGTGTCGAGCTTGCGCCGCAACAAAAATTCGATGGTCGTCTTGTCGAGGCTCACGTTACTCGCTTGCGCTTCACGCAACAGACTGCGAATGCGTTCGCCGTCGAGCTCGTCCACCGAACACGCGCGGCGCAAAAGGCTGTTGATGGCGTATTCGACAGCCGCCCCAAACTCGCGAGGCATAGGCGTTCCCAGACTGGTAATGAAACGCATCAACGCGGCGTGATGATCGTAGAGTTGCAGATAAGCCGCTTCCGCTTCCGCCACGGTCGTGGAAAGGATCGTTCGGACAATACGGCGCTGCTCATCACGGAACAGCGAGCGAAGTGAATACGTTTTTTCGCCAAACCGCTTGTCGAGGAGGCGGATTACTTCGGGAATGTCAACGCGTTCGAACGACCCGCTGATCGCCGCCAGCATGTCTTGATACTTGGCGGAGCCATCGGCTTTCTGAACACCACCAGCAACGTTGTGGTCTCCGAAATGAACCACCCAGAATGTGAGCACTTCCGATTCCTGGGTAACTTTGGACGTGAAACGCGCTTGACCCAGAGCCATGCGGAGCTTGCCCGCATCGCCAGTATGATAGTCGAGCCGCTTCACTGAATAAGCAAAAATGTCGGTGCGTTCGCCGTAAGGCGCGAAGAGCGAGCTGATGGAATAATGCGCGCCGACCTTTTCCAGATCGACAATCGACGGCTTTACATAGCGCCGATAGATGGTTGCGCCATCGCCGTATTCAATGAGGTTACTCTTGGCGCGGCCCACTCGCTCTAGGAACTGATCTTCAAATTGCTCTTTAAAAAGCTGTTCGGCAAGTTGAACAACGCGGCCGGCATATTGAATCACTTGCACGGTTTCAATGCCGGAAAGCTCATCGAAGAACCAGCCGCAGCTGGTGTACATGAGCATGGCGTTCCGTTGCAGCTCCATGAGCTTCCAAACCGTTACCTGCTCTTCGAGCGTCAGATCGCGGGCAAAATATTGCTGGCCAAAGCGGTC
>Ga0182012_10004884_pt1 | contig 13939 bp, 7 predicted proteins | sample 612S2SmetaG_FD_120486 | JGI IMG/M metagenome (GOLD analysis project Ga0182012, IMG submission 120486) | Permafrost microbial communities from Stordalen Mire, Sweden - 612S2S metaG | ecosystem: Environmental > Terrestrial > Soil > Wetlands > Permafrost | place: Sweden: Stordalen | collected... | reverse complement strand
GCAGCCGTCCACGCTAATCCGAACTTCGCCGAAGCGCACGAAATGCTGGGCCGCCTTTTCGAGCAAAAGGACCAGATCGACGAAGCGCTGCGCGAGTACAAAGATGCCGTCCGGCTGAGACCCGACATGGGCCAGGCGCAACTCGATCTGGGCGCGGTCTTAGCGAGAAAGGGCGATAAGGCGGGTGCCGTCGAACACCTCCGCCGCGCGTCCGGCGACCCCGACGCCACCCTCCGCGGCATCGCCCTCCAGCTACTCCGGCAGCTCCAGCCGTGAAGAGCCTGCTCCTACTGGTTCTCCTCCTGCCCAGCGTTGCCTCCGCGCAACCCGGCTACGCCAACCCCCGCCTCTGCGCCGGTTGCCATCCCGCCATCGCCAAAACCTACCGCCAGAACGGCATGGGCCGATCCTTCTCCACCGTTAAACCCGAGAGCCTGCTCGAAGATTTCTCAAAAACCTACTACCACGCCCCTTCCGACACGCACTACGAAATGCTGCGCCGCGACGACAAGCTCTTCCAGCGCCGCTACCAGATCGGCTTCGACAACAAACAAACCAACGTAGACGAAAAGCAGATCGACTTCATCATCGGTTCCGGCAACCACATGCGCACCTACGCTCATCGCAACCCCGATGGCACCCTCCTCGAACTGCCCCTCGCCTGGTACGCCGAAAAAGGCGGCTACTGGGCCATGAACCCCGGTTACGATTCACCGGATTACCCCTACGGCCGACGCCAGATCGCCTACGACTGCATGTTCTGCCACAACGCCTATCCGAGGACGCCGCCCGGCCACGACCGCCTCGGCGACCTTCCCGTCTACTCCGACGTAATGCCTGACGGCATCGATTGCCAGCGCTGCCACGGACCCGGCCAGCGTCACGTCGATGTGGCATCCACTCCCGGTGCGAAGCTCGACACCATCCGCGCAGCCATTGTCAACCCCGACCGCCTCAGCGACGACCGCCAGCTCGAAGTCTGCGCCCAGTGCCACCTCAAGACCACCGAGTTCCGCCTGCCCCACGCCATCAAACGCTACGAGCGCCCCGATTTCAGCTACAAACCCGGCGAGCCTCTCGCCTCCTTCGCCCTCACCTTCGACGAAGCTCCCGGCCCCGCCAAATCCACCCGCTTCGAGACCGCCAGCGCCGTCACCCGCATGCGCGAATCGCAGTGCTTCCTGAAAAGCGCGGGCGCACTCAGGTGCACCACCTGCCACAACCCGCACGATATCCGTCACGGCGCCGAAGCCGTCGCGCAATACAATTCTGTGTGCCGCCAGTGCCACGCCGCGCCCTTCAATCAAGCCGTCGCCACTGGCAAACACACTTCGCAAACCGGCTGCATCGATTGCCACATGCCCAAGCGGCGCACCGAGGACATCGTCCACATCGTCGTCACCGACCACCTGATCCAGCGCACCAAACCCACCCGCGATCTCCTCGCCGATCTGCCCGAACATCACTACGACGGCGCAACCCAGTACCACGGCGAAGTTGTCCCGTACTACCCCAATCCGCTTCCGCCGGATACCGCCAGCCCACTCTACCTCGCACTGGCGCAGATCCGCGACGGCGCAAACCTGGCGAAGGGCATTCCCGATTTCGAAAGGTCGCTCGCGGCCCTCAATCCCGCACGCCCCGAACCTTATCTCGATCTGGCGGACGCCCTGATGCTGTCGGGTCAGGTCCCGCGCGCCATCTTTGCCTACCGCCAATCCCTGCGCCGCGATCCCGCATATCTCCCCGCGTTGCTGGAACTGGTTACCGCCCTCAAGACCGCGGGCCAGTCAGTCCAGTCCGCCGCCACGGCCAAACGTGCCACCGAAATCGCCCCGTCGGATGCCCGCGCCTGGAATGCGCTCGGACAGGCGCAACTCGATATCGCCCAGCCGTCCCTTGCGCTCCAGTCTTTGAAAAAGACCCTGACCCTCGATCCCGAAACACCGGAAGCGCACAACGGCGTGGGCGTGGTGCTGGCCCAATCGGGCGATGCGGCCGGCGGCGAGGCCGAATTCCGAGAGGCCATCCGTATCCTGCCGAATTACGGGGAACCGCACGGCAACCTCGCAAACCTCCTCGCCTGGAAACAGGATTTCCGCCAGGCGGCCTACGAATTCGATAAGGCCCTGCACCTGAATCCCCGCGACACCGCCGCCCGTTTCAACTACGGCTCCATGCTCAATTCCATGCGCCGCTTCGACGACGCGCAGGTTCACCTGGAAGAAGCGCTCGACGCCAACCCGAACTTCGCGGAGGCTCACGATCTGCTCGGCACCCTGCTCGAACGCAAAGGCCAGACCGACGATGCGCTGAAGCATTATCGGGAAGCCGTTCGCCTCCGTCCCGATCTCAGCCATGCCCAACTGGACCTGGGAGCGGTGCTCCAAAACCAGGGCGACAAGGAGGGTGCTGCCGAGCACCTTCGCCTCGCCGCAAAAACCACCGATCCCGCCCTCCGGCAACTCGCGGAACGGCTGCTCCAGCAACTGAATTCCCCGCAACGCTAAAAAGGCAGTTGGAGAAGCATTTGGGGTCGACCTGAAGCCGGACGTTGCCGTTTGTTTACACGCGCGGCTCGGTAGAATCAGCGTGTTACCGAGCCGCGACCCCGAGCGAGAGGTGCCTGGCCTACACGCTCTCCAGGGCCGCCTGCATCATGGCGCGGGCGTAAGCCACGCTGAAGGTGATCCCCGTATAGCCGCCGCCCCCGGGATATCCGGGCAACCGGCTTCCGGGCGCGAGCCGGTCGCGGTCGGCATCGAGTGCTTTGGGATGCTCGGGATAGATGGAACCGGTATATTTGTTCTTCACCAGCGCCTTCATGACTCCGAACATGTCGTTCATTCCCGCGTCGATGAAGACCTCCTGATATTTTTCGTAGGGCTTCACTACCTGGACATTACGGAAGTGAACATGGTTAATCTTCTTCCGGCTGGCAAACCAGTCGGCGGTGGCAATGGCATCGGAACCCATCTCACGGGTAACCCCGCAGTCGAAGGTGATGCCGTTCGCCGGGCTGTCGACGATTCCGACGAAATGCTTCCAGCCATCGACCGATCCCATGATCTGTTGAGATCCGCGACTGACCGGAGCCGGCGGATCGTTCGGGTGGAGAGCCATGCGGACGCCGGCTTTTTCGGCGACCGGGATCACGGCCTTCAGGAAATAGGTCACGTTCTCCCACATTTCCTGGAGATTATGCGCCCCCTCACTGGGAAGCGCGGGCAGATCTTTGAATTTGATTTTCCTCGCGTTGGGAAACGCCGCGAGCGTCGCCTCGGTGATCTTTCCCGCCTCGTCCCGATAGATGGGACCCAGAACCTGAGTGGTCTCGGGATCGACCAGAAGGTCGAGTTCATAATCGAACCCGGTGTAACCCGCCCGCGCCCGTCCGACGGTTTCGTAATAGCCCTCGATCGCCCGATGTGCGTAGAAGTTGTATTCGACGACCGGCAAACCCGCTTTCCCGGCGGCTTCGACCGAAGCGATGTACGGCTCCAGGTCCTTAGCGCGACTCGGTTTCCCGTGCCTCACGCTTTCAGGCGCGTCGAGCATGGCGTTGTATGCGACGCAACCGTTGTCTTTGGCAGTCTGAATCGCGCGCGCGACGCTTTCCACCGTCCACGGCCCGCCTCCTCCGCCGGCCGGCACACCGATCAGGTGGTTGACGCCCAGTTGCCTGATCCGTTCATAGGCATCAGGGCCGGTTCGCATGCCGCCCCGTCCGTTTGCGGCTTCGGCGGGAGCAACCGCGACCGCCGGTTTTTGCTCGAGATATCCCCCGTAGCCCCCGCCACCGCGGCCCGCGCCTCGGCCTCCCGGATTGGCCGCTCCCGGATCCTGCGCCGGGGGACGTAGGTTTGCGGGCAGCGGGCCGCCGCCATCGCCTAAGGCCAGGGCGAGCTTCGGCGTGTCGGGGCCTTCCAGAATCGGCCACTGACGGGCAGTCGCCGCTGTCGCTTCCCCCTCTACCGAGCCCGCTACGGCCGCACCTAACGCTCCGTAGATTGCCTTGCGGCGCGAAAATCGAACGCTCATTTGAATGTCCTCTCAAATACTCTTCGTCACTATTCGTCGGTACTCAGGGCGATTATGTTACCGCCCGAAACGATGGCAATATACTCCTTGCCGTCGAACTCATAAGCCATCGGTGAGGCGTGCCAATTGGCGGCGTTCGCCTGAAAGCTCCAGAGCACCTTTCCGGTTTGCGCATCCGCCGCTGCGAATGAGCCCGCTTCCTCTTCAAAAAACACCAAGCCGGTTGCCGTTGAGAGTGTGCCTCCCCACGAATTTGCCGCGCCTGGCTGCGGAATTTCCCAAACGACCTTTCCCGTCTGATAATCGACCGCTCTGAGTATACGTTGCGGGCTGGGCTCAGGCGCGCCGCGCTGCGATCCGCCCAGGTACGACTGGCCGGCTTTCCACTCCGGTTGATTCCGTTTGCTGTAAACGCTGCACTTTTCGTTAGTCTGGAAATAATACATTCCGGTTTGTGGATTGAAAGAGGGCGAGTACCAGTTCGTTGCGCCATCCTGCGACGGGCAAACCAGCGTCCCGGCTTCCGTCGGTTCCTGATTCGGCAACTTAACCGGGCGGCCATCCGAGCCGATGCCGCTCGCCCAGGTCAGTTTGTTGAGGAACTGTTTCGCCAGCAGCAGCTTTCCGTCTGTCCGGTCGAACACGTAGTAGAAGCCATTGCGGTCGGCATGCAGCATGAGCTTGCGTGTCGCGCCCTGCCAGGGAGCGTCAACCAGCACCGCCGTCTCCGTGGAATCCCAGTCCCAAAGATCGTGAGGCGTGAACTGATAATGCCATTTGAGCTTTCCGGTTTTGCGATCCAGCGCGAGAATGCAATCGCTGTAGAGATTGTCGCCCGGACGGGCGTCGCCGTTATATTCCTGCGCAGGATTGCCGGTTGGCCAGTAGACCGTGTCCAGTTCGGGATCGTAGCTGCCGGTGAACCAGGTCGGCGCGCCTCCGTGCGCGTGCTCTGCGCCCTTCCAGGTATCGGCGCCGGGTTCACCCTGTTTCGGGACGGCGTTGAAACGCCACACTTCTTTGCCTGTCGTCTGATCGAAGGCCACGACCACACCATTAGCGCCATGTTCGCCGCCCGCCACCCCGGTCACGACGAGATTGCCCGCCGTCAGGGGAGCCGATGTCGAGAAGTAATTCTGGGATGAATCCGCGATGGTTGAATCCCACACCTGCCGGCCGGTGAGTCGGTTGATGGCAAGAATGTGGGCATTGTCGGTTTCGAGAAAGACCTTGTCGCCATCGACGGCAACGCCCCGGTTTACACCCGCGTCCTGAAGCAGGCCGGCGGTTCGGGGACGGGTGAAGCGCCAAAGCTGCCGTCCGCTCCCGGCATCGAGGGCGATACACTCATTGACGTTCGAGAGGTACATGATGCCGCCGACAACAACCGGAGTCATCTGCAGCCGAGTTGGTGGCGCCGGCGGCGGGCCTCCGGAACCGCGGCCTCCGAAGGCGGCGGGGTAGGCGAAGATCCAGCGGGGCGCCAGATGCGTGACGTTCGTCCGGTCGATCTGCGTCATGGCGGTATAGCGGTTGCCGCGAGGATCGCCGTTGTACTGCGGCCAATCCACCTGCGAGGTGACCTCGCGAAACCGGTCGCCGGACCTGCGCAGCAGGTGAACCTTCTCGTCGGCGGTCCTCAACTGGAGATCGAAGAGTCCTTCGCCGAGCCGTGTGCCTTCCAGCTTCGCGCCGTCCGTCAGGGTCACGGTCACCCGTTGCCGGCCTGCCGGACCGGCTGTCGCGCCACGAGCTTCGATGAACCGCAGAAACCGCAGCAGATCGCTCAATTCCTGTCCTTCGACCGCGCTGGGGGGCATGCCGCTGGCGGGCAGACCGGTGTGGATGAGGGCGGTCAACCGGGCGTCGGCTCGAAGGCCCGGCAATCGGCCGGTAATATCGGGACCCATCTCACCGCCCTTGCCGTCGCCTCCATGGCAGCGGCCGCAACGGGTCTCAAACGATTTACGTCCGGGATCGTTGATTGCCGGGGGAGCCGCGGGCGGCGCCTGCGCGACGACCGGGAGGGAGAGGCCAACAAACGCTAAGACGGGAATTACTCGCAAGATTACCATTTTTCAGGCCCGAATTCTCTTACGGGCAAGCTCCCTTCTCCGAAAAGAACCCGATAGCCCTTCTCGTCTTCTCGTGTGGCCGGCCCCCGGTCTTTACAGTGAGGGCTGTTCATCCGTCCGGGATTTGGTTCGATCCACGCCACCGGATCTGAGCCGACTTCGACGCACGTGCCGAGGTCGAATGGCAACATAAAATCTTTCGGCGTGTTTGTCGCAGGAACTTCGATCAGCCGCTTCCCTCCGATCGGAAGGAATTCCGCCTGGCGATTGTGGTAACCGGCGCGAAGACCGACAACTCTGAACTTCTCGCAGGCACTGGTGATGGTTTCGCCGGGGGAGTTCCAGCCAGCGAGGCCAGTGGCGCGTCCTATGGGGATTTTCGATAGAGCAGGAGGGGAGATAGACACAGTCGCCCATCAGGTTATCACCCGGTGCGGCGGTATGCAATGAGAACACCGTGTAACACCTCGTTTAAGTCGCATAAAGGAAAGAGGCTTTAGCGCAAAGCCAGCCCGGTCTGGAGACCACCGAGGAGCGCTTATTCTGAAAAACAAAAGCCGCAGCCTGGATCGAAAGATCCCGGCTGCGGCTGAAAAAAGAAGGGCAGGCAGGAAACCTGCCCCGCCAGTTAGAACGTGAAGCGGGCGAGCAACTGGAGGACGCGCGGTCCGCCCGGTGCACCGGGAGCGGCCGAGGTCACAGCGCCGAAGCCGGTCACGTTGAAGGCTCCGTTGGCATTTTCACCCAGCGCCGTCGAGGTGATCGACGGGGAGCCGTTGACAATACCGTTGGTGTTCGGGTAGCCGTTGAAGTTCAACGTGGTGTTGAGGCCGTTGTTGAAGTTCGCGTGGTTGAACACGTTGAAGGCGTCGACACGAAGCTGCATGTGCAGGCGTTCCTTCACGGAGAATTCCTTCTGGACGGCCATGTCGAAGTTGATGAGGCCGGGCTGACGCAGCCAGTCGAGGCCGGAGTCGACTCCGGTGCTGCCGACGGGCGGTGCGAAGAAGCAAGCCGCGTTGAGGCGGTTGAAAGGATCCTGCGAACCGGTGTAGGGGTTGCAACCGGCAACCACACCGATACGCGCGCCTTCCGTGTTGGAACCCGTTTCGTTCACGCTGCCGGCGCCGGAGACGCTGAAGCCGGGGGTGAAGGGGAAGCCCGTGCGCATCGAGACGATGCCGGAGGTCTGCCAGCCAGTGGTAAGAGTCTTGAGAAGGTAGTTATTCTTGAGACCGGGGATGCTGTAGACGTAGTTCAGAGCGAAGTTCTGGGCGACATCGAAGCTGGCCGGACCGTAATCCGCTTCCTTGGTGTACTGATCGATGCGAACCGAAGACGTGTCGCTCGAAGCCACCGTCATGGTCTTGCTCCATGTATAGGTGACGCCGAGGAACAGGCCGTTGGTGGCGCGGCGGTTCAGGGCAACCTGGAGGCCGTTGTAGTTCGACGTAGATGCGCCTTCGTAATCGGTGATGCTGCCGTAGCCGTAGATCGGCTCGTAGAAGACCGACTTCAGAGCGTTGTTGCCGAGCAGCGCCGTCGGGCTGGCCGCGACCAGAGTCGGATCCTGGTTCTGGGGCAGGAAGGTGGTGCCGTACGGAATGCCGTTGATGTTGCGGTTGTCCTGGAGGTGACGTCCGAGGGTACCGACGTACGCCGTATCCAGAACCATGTTCCAGGGCAGACGGCTCTGGATGGAGAACTGGTAGTTGTAGGTCGTCGGGACTTTGCCGAGCGGATCCATCTCGATGAGATTCGGAGGCGCAAGGAAGGCCGTTGCCGGGTTGATGTTCTGGGCGAAGCCGTACTGCAGGGTCGGCTGCACGCTCTCGGGCGGGTTGTTCACATTGTTGAAGATGCGGTTGCCCTGATAGCGGTCGTAGTAGATGCCGGCGCCGGTGCGGACCACCATGCGGGAATCGCCGAAGACGTCCCATGCGACGCCTGCGCGCGGACCCCACTGCTCGCCGCGATCCTTAAAGAGGTACTTGTTGCAGCCGGATTTGCTGGCCTGGCAGATGCCGTCGAAGGGATTGCCGCTGCCGGGAATTTCGAGGCCGATATCGGGGGCGGGATAGAAGGAACTGTTCAGCGAGTCGTACGCCTGGCGCTGGCCGTTGGCCGGGTTAATGGCCGGGGTGAAGAGCTTCACGACATTGGCCGGATTCCAGTCGGCGAGAACAAATGTGGAAGCCTGCAGGCCGGCATCGTACTGCGGCTGATACCAGGAGCCACGGAGACCGTAGTCGAGGGTTACGCGGGGCGTGACCTTCCAGGTGTCCTGCACGTACTGCTCGATGTTCCAGTAGCGATAGAGACCGTTGATGTAAGCGCTGGACTGATCGAACGTCTGATATACGCCGTACAGCATGTTGGAGTAGCCGTAGCCGGTGTCGTACGGATTGGCCGTGGTGTCGCCCCAGTTGTAGCTGCCGTTGTTGTCGTTAAACGACGTCTGATTCTTGCGGCTGCGCTGCAGGTAAACACCCGCCTTGATGGTGTGCTTTCCCCAGACCTTCGTGAGGTTGTTGCTGATATCAATCGTCGTGTTGTAGTTGACGAAGGGGGCGTCGGCGGTACCGAACGAGGGGCTGTTTGCGAGGTGCGATCCGCCGACGTTGATCTGCGGAATGTAGCCATTCTGCACGGCGCTCGGATAGAGGACCGGGAGGTTGACGCCGGAACCGGCGGCAGTCAGTGTGTTGCCGGTTTCGAAGATGTTGATGGTGTTCTTCGTCATGCCCATGTTGAACTCGTCGGTCATGGTGGGGCTGATGACGTAGGTTGCGCCGCCGGCGAAGCTGATGCCGGGGATCGGCACATTGATCTTGTCGAGCGGGATGTTTTCACCGAGGACGAAAGCGCCGTAGACGTTGACGACGGGCTGGATGTTCTTAATGTAGTGGCCGAAAACGCGGAGGTTCTGGGTCACGTTGTAATCCATGCGGAGGAGATCTTCGCGGCGGGGAGTCTGTCCGGAAACCTGCGACGTGTAGTTGTAGCCAGTACCGGACGTATTGGGCATGGGCAGGAAACTGGCCAGTGCCTGGCCGGGAGCGTAGATCTGGCTGGGTGGGATGATGTTACCGGGGACGGGCAACTGGGTGGTTGGGTCGCGGATGACCAGCGCTTTTCCGTTGTTATCAACGCTCTGGGAGAAGTTACCCTGACGTTCCAGCGCAGTGGGAACGGTTACATTCTTCGCGCCGACGGGTGCCAGCTGATCCTGCCACTCTTCGCTCCAGAAGAAGAAGAGCTTGTTTTTCGGGAGAATTTTGGGGATGTAAGCGGGACCACCGATGGTGTAGCCGGGATCGTTATAACGATACAGGCTGCGGGGGAGACCACGAACGTTGTTGATGAAGGTATTGGCGTTCAGGTCGTCATGACGGTGATAGATGTACGCGCTGCCGTGGAAGGCGTCGGTCCCGCTCTTGGTGACCATGGCGATCTGTCCGCCGGCGTTGCGGCCGTATTCGGCCTGATACTGACCGGTGAGGACCTTGAACTCCGCCATGGAGTCGATGCTGACAGTGACGTTCTGGCTGCCGTCGGCACCGGTATCGATATCGCCGATGCCGTTGATGGTGAGCTGGTTCATGGTGCCGCGGTTACCGTTAACGTACACGCCGCTGAGACCGCCGGAGCCGCCGACCGAAACGTTAGCGGTGCTGACGATGCCGGGAATGAGCTTCGCCATATCCAGAGGATTGCGGCCATTGACTTCGATGTTCTCGATCTGTTTGCCTACGATGGCTTCGGACCGTTCCACGCTGTCGGTCTGGAGCATGGTCTGGGTGGCCGAGACTTCGACCGACTCGGTCACCGCGCCGACTTCCATGGCGACGTTGCCGAGCGCCAGTTTATCCTGCGCGTCGAGCGGAATGTTGGTCCGGGAGAGCTTCTTGAAACCCGCGGCTTCGACCACGAGAGTATAGTTGCCCGGGAGAAGACCGGCGAGGCTGAATTCGCCTTCGCCCGTGGTCTTCGTCGAGATATTAACGAGCTTGGCCGGTTCGTTCGCCGTGACGGTGGCGTTCGGAATGGCGGCACCCTGTGCGTCTACCACGCGGCCCGACATGGACCCCGTGATATTTTGCGCGTACCCCTGAGCTGCGAGTACGAGCAGTGAAATCAGTATCGTCAGAGATACTTTTCGCATTCGTTGAACTCCTTTGTTCAAAATTTGCACCCTGTGATGGTTGTGACTTTTTGCATCGGCCGTGCACTTTGCGATTCGCTTGTGCGCGCGACCCAAGTCGCATAACCTGGAATTTTGATTGTTTGTTGATAAGAGACCGGGAAAAATCGAAGTGGAGACACAAGCGCCGTTGTCGCCGTGATCTGGTATGTCACTGCGGCATTACATGCCGGAAGGTCGGGTCCCACTTTGGTTGGAGAACCGGCGGACATACGGCTCCCATCGACAAAATAAAGCAATTTGTTGGTGTGTCAAGCTTATTCCAAAAGCGGGACCGTTGGCAAGGGGCAAGTTACTGAAAAGGCTAACGGTTACAGCTTTCTTAAACGATTACTTTGTCGATCCGGTTTTGCGTAGAACGTGTCTATGAAAGCAGGAATCGGGCGACGTCCTACCCTAGCCTTTAGTAGGGGGGTGGAGTCAGGAATCTGCTCACGTTGTGATGCGCTTCAACTCGCACAAACATAAGGGGAATGATCGGCGTATGTTACGAGTTCGACAGAGGAACTCACGTCTGGTATCCCGATTGGTTGAATCAAAGTGTCCAATTGGGCAAATTCCAAATTGCGAAGAGAAAAAAAATTTATGGAACTCAAAAAAAGCTGCGCGGTTCGGGTTGAACCGCACGGCGAGAGGAAGATCGGGACCGAGGCGTGCGAGGGCAGGCCTGGAACCACTGTTGTCCAAATCAGGGGTAGATTCAGGTTCGGGCGGAACCAATAATCAATCGAAGGAGACTTCCACGATGAACAAAGAAAGTCATCCGGACCCGACAGGCATCCGCGAGCGACGTCGGCCTGTCGTGGTAGTGCTCCGCAACGGCCTTCTCGAAACCGGCCCGCGGGATCAGCTTCAGCATCTGAGCAGGAATGCTTCATATAGAGGATCGACAGGCGTGAAGCGCGCACTGAGTAAGCTCAGGAGCAAAGTAAGCCTGGCAGCATGTACTCGCTCTCGCCGGGAAGAAGCCCGTAGGCAAGGCCAAAGCCTTGGCCTCACGCCGCGGCGGCTTCGTGGCCGCGCCAGTCCCGTGCGATCAGCCCCAGGCCACCGTAATACCAGTCGCGCTCAATTTCAAACGCGATATCGAGCGCGCCGCCCGACGCCAGTTCGCCCGCACGGTCGCCCAGTCCGAAGCCCTTGAGCACCATCGTCCGGCCGCCCTGCTTTACCACGAGTTTCAGATGCTTCTCCTTCCACAACTGCGGCGGCCCGGCTAGCTGCACCCCGCGCAGCGCGAACAGCGGCCGCGGATTATCCATGCCGAATGGCGCAATTCGTTCGAGCGCGGCCCACAAATCCTCGTCGATTTCGGGAAGCGTGAGCACGGCATCTACCTCGACTGTCGGACACATATCCTCCGGGGTCAGGCGCTCGCCCGCCCAGGCCTGCAGCCTGTCGCGAAACGTTTCCAGCGACGCCGCCGGCAGCGTGAGTCCCGCCGCGTGCGCATGGCCGCCGAATTTCGTGAATAACTCGCGCATGCTCTCCAGCGCGTCCAGCAGATGAAACGCCGCGATGCTCCGTCCCGAACCCTGCGCCACCCCGTTTTCGACTCCCATCACGATCGCCGGCCGGTGGTAGCGCTGCATGACGCGGCTGGCCACGATGCCGACAACGCCGCGGTGCCATCCTTCGCCCCAGAACACCAGCGCCGCTTCGGTATCTGTCACGGGCGTTTCGAGGCAGCGTCCCAGAATCTCCTGCACGATGGCCCGCTCGGCGGTCTGCCGCTCCTGGTTCAGGGCAAACAGTTCGCTTGCGATCGTGCGCGCTTCCTCCGCGTCGGTAGTCACGAACATGCGCACCGCCTGCCCGGCGCTGTCCATGCGGCCCGATGCGTTGATGGCCGGCGCGATCCGGAACGCCACTTCGGTCGCGCTGGGGATCTTGTCGCGGAAACCGGCCGCGTCGAGCAGGGCGCGCAGCCCCGGATTGCGCACGTCGCCGAGGCCGCCCAGTCCGTGCTTCACGATCACGCGGTTCTCGCCCGTGAGCGGTACGATATCGGCAACGGTGGCGATGGCCACGAGCTTCAGGAACGATTCGAGCACGCGATAGAGCCGCGCTTCCGCCCATCCGGCGCGCGCCAGGATCGCATGCGCGAGTTTGAACGCCACGCCCGCGCCGCAGAGATTCTTGTTGGGATACGAGCAATCCGCGCGGCTTGGGTTGATCACCGCCAACGCGGGCGGCAGTTCCGCCTCCGGCAGGTGGTGGTCGGTGACGATGACATCGATACCCAACTCGCAGGCGCGCCGGATCGCAGCGCCCGCGCGGATGCCGTTATCGACGCTCACGATCAGCCGCACGCCGCGCGCCGCGGCTTCCTCCACAGCGCCCGGCTGCATCCCGTAGCCATCCTGCAGACGATGCGGGATGTGCCAGTCGGCGCCGCCGCCCGCCATCTCGATGGCCTTCTTCAGAACCACCGTCGAAGTGACGCCGTCCACGTCGTAATCGCCATGGATTTCAATGTGTTCGCGGTTCGAGATTGCGGTACGGATACGTTCCACGGCGATATCCATGTCGCGCAGCAGGAACGGGTCGTGCAGGTCTTCGAGCTTGGGATTCAGGAAGTGCCTGGCCGATTCGGCGTCGCGATACCCGCGGTTCCAGACGATGCGGGCCGCCGCCTGCGGGACGCGGAGTTCACGTGCCAGCGACGCTATATCAGCGTCGTTTCCGTTACCCGGAAATTGCCATCGGCCGACTGCCACCGGCTAATTGTTGGAATAGAAGCCGCCGATGCTGTCGTGACCGTTGTCCTCGACATCGTCGACTTCCGGAAACATGGCGCTCAGTTCGTCGCACGCTTCGAGAAACTCCTCGTACCAGTCGGGCCGCGCTTCGTAGACATACAGGTGGGAATTGTGGTCGAACGCGATTTCAATTGTGCAGACCGCACCGATATTCCGCTGCGCTTCGCGAATGCGTTTTTCGAACTCCCGCTTCTCTTCACGCGGAATGTCGGCGTCTTCCAGTTCTTCAGACGCCTCCTCGACTTCTTCCTGATCCAGTTCGCGCGCCGCAAACAATATCAGCTTCTCACCGGCTTTGCGGGCGGTATCGAGAAACATGCGGTAATCGGGAAATCGTTCCGTATCCCAGGAGATTACCGGCAAAGCTTCGAGGCCGCCGGGATGACTTCGGAAAACGGCGAAATCCGACGCCCCCAGATAGTCCAGTATTTCGGTCTTGAGAGTTTCGAGGTTAAGATCCACGCTGTTCCGTTTCGCAGAACCAGAATAGCACCGGGCGGAACCGGGCCCGCGCTTATAAGAGACCGTTCTCCACGGCAAAGCGCGTGATCGCACTGATGGAATCGGCGCCGATCCGGCTGCGGATGCGCGCGCGATGGCTTTCCACGGTTCGCACGCTCACGCCGTATTCCAACGCGATTTCGAAATTGCTTTTGCCCAGAGCGAGCAGACGGACCACCTCTTTTTGCCGCAGAGACAGGCTTCGTCCGGAAGACCGTGCCGGGCGGGCCGGCCCGTTGGTTGTGAACAGAGGCTGCCCTGTCCGCACACTTCTGATGGCGTCGACCAGCCGCGACACCGGCTGACATTTTCCTGCCGTGGCGACAGCTCCGGCGCGCTCAAACAGGCGGTCCGTG
>Ga0182012_10004883_pt1 | contig 13939 bp, 6 predicted proteins | sample 612S2SmetaG_FD_120486 | JGI IMG/M metagenome (GOLD analysis project Ga0182012, IMG submission 120486) | Permafrost microbial communities from Stordalen Mire, Sweden - 612S2S metaG | ecosystem: Environmental > Terrestrial > Soil > Wetlands > Permafrost | place: Sweden: Stordalen | collected... | reverse complement strand
TTTGCCCACCCGGCTACGGTGTCACAATACGTAGGCATCGTGTTTACGTTGAAGGGTGGCGCGGGCGGCGCTTCCTTCGAAGGTCTCGATACTGCCTCCGTCATCTCTGGCGTTCCGGAACCGGCTTCGGCTGCTGGATTTTTGGCTGGGGTCTTAGCCTTGGCTGGCGGTTATAGACTGAAAAGACAACGCAATCGTTAAACGCAGTTATGTCCTGGCTTAAGCCGCGAATCGTCGGCGGGTTGCTGACGGTAATCGCGGCTTTTCCATTATGCGCGTCTCTCGCTCCAGAAACAGGCGCGTTCTTATTCCAGAATTATTCACCTAAGACGTACGGCGCGAATCCTCAGAACTGGTCTGCGGTGCAGGATTCTCGAGGCGTCATGTATTTCGGCAACACATATGGTGTCCTGGAGTTCGACGGCGTCTTCTGGCGTTTGATTCGCCTCACTAACGACGCGCCGGCACTGAGCTTGGCGATAGATGCGCGCGGCCGGGTCTATGTGGGCGGCCAAGGAGTCATCGGCTACCTGGATGCGAATGCCCAAGGCCGCACCGAGTTTATCCCCATTGCCGTTCCTAAAACGGAAGCGAGCTTCCTGGATGTACGCAGCGTGGTTCCTACTTCGGCCGGCGTCTATTTTGGGACTCGCTACGCGATTTTCTTTTATTCCGATAGCGGTCAAATCAAAGTTTGGCACGCCAAAGAAAAGTTTGGACGAATCTTCGCAGCCTATGGTGAGCTGTTCGCCACTACTACCAATCAAGGCTTGCGTCGCCTGGAAAAGGACGACTTTGTGGCCGGGCCAAGCGCAGATACCGAGTTGTCGCATGGCAATGCTTTCTTCGCTCCAGGGGAAAGGCCGTTAGTCGCATCCGTCCACGGCTTGTACGAGTTCACTCTGAGCGAAATACTTCCGTTTGCCAATGGCGCGGCCGATTATTTCCGGCAGCATTCGGTTTCAGCGATCCTCCAGTTGTCGAGCGGCGACGTAGCGGTGGGCACCAAGGATGGCGGATTAGTTTTGCTCAATCGCAGCGGTGCCTTAGAACGGATCATTCAAAAGGAGAATGGCTTGATCAGCGACCAGATCAATGCCATTTACGAGGATCGGCGGCACGGTTTGTGGGTGGTTACCGAAGGGGGGTTAAGTCGTTTCGCTCTTGACCTCTCGATCTTCCGCGAAGCGCAAGGACTTAAAGGTTCGGTGCTTTCAGAGCGACGTTTTGCCGGCGATCTTTATGTTGCAACGTCGCTCGGCGCTTTCCGTCTGCGCACAGCTGCCGGCGCTGAACCCGTTTTCGAGCCGATTCAGGGCCTGGACGAGCGACTCTTTTTCGTGGCGGAACATGCAGGAGAGCTTTTTGCCGGTGGCGATCACGGCTTGTATCTGATTACCGGTGATAAAGCGAAGAAGTTGCCGGATGCGGATGGCGTGATATATGACATGTGCTCTTCGACGCACCATCCCGAGATTTTCTATACCGCTGGATTGGGTGGAATTCGAATCTGGCGACAAGTGGGTCGCTCCTGGAAATCGGCTGAACCAGTTGGTCTAAAAGGGCAACAGTTTCGCACTGTTTTAGAAGATACGGATGGTACCGTGTGGTCTACTACGCAACTGGCCATATGGCATTTCGATTTTTCGAAAGAGGAGGCGGTGTCTCAAAATTTCACAACGGCAGACGGTGTACCTGCCGGATTCAAAACTCCGTATCCGTTCCGAGGCCACGTCGTGTTTGCCACTCCAAAAGGGCTCATGCGCTTTTCTGAAAAAGATGGACGTATTGTGCGCGACGACGAACTTGGAGCCTCGTATGGTAACGGTAGTCGAGCCGTTTCCATTGTTCGCGAGGACAATTCGGGCAACGTTTGGATCACTGGAGCCGGTTATCAGGAGCTGTTTGAGAAAACGCCCGATGGCTTTAACCTGTTCACATCGCCGTTTATTCCGGTCGGGGCTGACGAATTATTCACCCTTTTGCTTGATCCTGATGGCAGTGCCTGGGCGTCCGATGCCGCGGGAGCGCTTCTCCGTTTGCAGAAATTGAATCTTAAGGACCAACGCCGAGCGCTGCCCTCGCTGCTGCGCCGCGTGGCGGTGATTGGCCAGCAGGACTCGCTGTTTGAGGGCGATTCTGCCGCTCCGCAACTGTCCCTGCAGCACAAAGACAACGCGCTCCGCTTCGAATTTGCCGCGCCGTACTTCGATGGGCCGCCCTTGGAATATCAGTTTCAGCTCGATGGCAACGAAAAGAAATGGTCAGACTGGACCAAGGAAACATACAAGGAATACACCAACTTGTTTGAAGGCGCATATCGCTTTCACGTCCGAGTGCGCGATCCGCACGGCACAGTCGGCAGTGAAGTAGTTTTCCCGTTTCGTGTGTTTCCTCCGTTCTATCGGACTTGGTGGGCGTACGCGACCTATGTCGGTTTGTTGCTCCTGGCGGGTTGGCTCATTTTGCGTTGGCGCTTAGACGCGCTGCAAGCGAAGAATCGCTGGCTCGAAGGAGTCGTAGAAGAGCGCACGGCAGAAGTGAGAAAAGAGCGCGATCAAAACGAAGAGTTGCTGCTTAATATTTTGCCGCGCCCGGTAGCCGCGGAGTTGCGCAGTAACGGCAGTGTGAAGCCCACGACGTTTGACGATGCCACTGTTTGCTTCAGTGACTTCGTGGGTTTCACTTTGTCGAGTGAAAAATTGCCTGCCGAAACGCTGATCAATGCGTTGAATGAATACTTCACGGCGTTTGATGAGATCATCGGGCGCTACGGATTAGAAAAGCTTAAAACCATTGGTGATGCATACATGTTTGCGGGTGGCTTGCCTAATCTGCGGCCGTCGCACGCAGTGGACGCGGTGTTGGCGGCGCTTGAGATGGCGGCGGCCGTGAATCGTCTCACCCGGCCCGACAAAGGTGTAAATTGGAAGATCCGTTTAGGGCTATATAGTGGTCCGGTGGTTTCAGGGGTGGTGGGTGTGCGCAAGTTTGCGTTTGACATTTGGGGCAATACGGTGAATTTCGCGGCTCGCATGGAATCGGCGGGATCGCCAGGGCGCGTCAATCTTTCGGAAACCACGTGTCAGCGCGTAGGCGAATTCATTCAATGCGAAGCGCGTGGGCCCGTCAAAATCAAAGAAGGCCGCGAGATGGAAATGTTCTTTGCGGTGGGACCGAAGCCTGAGCTGCTGCAAGGGCCCTTGATTGATGGTGTTCCAGAAGCATTCCGCAAGGCCTACGAAAACGCGTTTGGGGAACCACCGAAATCGTTTCCGGTTTCGGCACTTCCGAGTGATTTGAAATGAGTCAGCCGTTTCGCCTGGCCGTTGAGATTCTAGGAGCGCGCGGGTCCACTCCCTCACCCGGCCCCGGCACTTTGCGTTATGGGGGCAACACCACTTGCGTCTCTATACGCTCACAGAATGGCGATCGCGTCATCATTGATGCTGGTTCGGGAATCCGTAAGTTGGGACGTACACTGCAGGCGGAAAATCCCCGACCGGCTGACATCAATCTCTTTCTTACGCATTTCCATTGGGATCATATTCAAGGTCTGCCGTTCTTCTCGCCTTTAATTCAGGGAGGCGCACGCGTGTGCTTCCATGCCGGAGTTTCGCCGCGAGAAACGCGCGCACGATTGGAGCGGCAGATGTCCGATCCGTTCTTTACTCTTGATTTCAACGCAGCCAAGGCGCAGTGCGAGTTCATGCAGGTGAGCAGCGCTGTGGTTCGTTGCGGTGCAATCGCAGTACAAGCGTTTCCGTTGAACCATCCTCAGGGTGCCTGGGGTTATCGGATCGAAGCCGGAGGCGCTGCAGTGGTGGTGGCCACAGACGTGGAACACGGCCATCCGATGTTGGATACGATGTTGCGTGAGCGTGCCACGGGTGCGGATCTGATGATTTACGACGCGCAGTACACAGACGCGGAGTACGCCAGCCGCGCCGGTTGGGGACACAGCACGGCTAGTGCCGCGTCTTGTGTTGCAAAAGATGCAGGTGTCAAGCAGCTTATGCTGTCCCATCATGATCCGGAGCATGACGACGAAACCATGGACCGGATTGTGGCGCAAACCAAGACACTCTTCCCTGCAACTGTGGCTGCACAGGAAGGCGCGACCATCTTCATTTAAGAGTAGGCGGTAAGTTTGTCGGTTTCCTTACACTCCGGCAGCATTAAGATCTTTTATTTACACTTACCCGCTCAACCGCTATACTGCTAATCACCGGGGATCACTTGATTTCGGCATTCAGCAAGCGGACGTGTGTGCTTTGCCTGGCTCTCTGGAAAGTCGCTACGGCTCTCGCAGAGAGTCCCGCATTAGTCCGCGATTCTACTGTCGCTACCGTTCAAACGTTGCAGGGCACTGTACCGGCACGGCTGATTCCGATCGCACCTTCCCGCTACGTCACACTGATTCTACTGGCCGATATGCTGGCGGCCGACGACGTTGTCCGAATCAAGCGTGAGATTTCCGCTGCTATCTCAACTCCGTTTCTGACGGCCCACAAATTGCAAATCGTCTTTCTGTCAGGCAGTGGAGGGGACTTTAGTACTCCCCTTGTTACTAACTTGCAGTTGCAGGCTGCTTTGAAGCAAGTGAACCCTGGCAAAGGATCGGCGAATGCGCCGGCTTTGCTCGAGACCCTTGGTTCGGTGCCCGCGCAATTGCCAGGTTCCTGGGCACAAGCGGTGGTGATCGGGCGATTGCCGGCGGTCGCGAAAGATGAAAGTTGGGTGTCTGCGTGGCTCAGTGAGATCTACCGCAAGCAGCGCGTGCGTTTGAGTTTTTGGTCGCTCGACAGCGCTGCTCCGGCGTGGGCACAAAGCGCTGCCGCAGGAGCCATGGGAGTGGTGGCCACCGGTAGCTTCAATAGCTTGTTGCCCATGTTGAATGACAGCAGTTCTTATTTCGAAGTGAATTGGGAGACGAAACTCTCCAGAGGCGCTTGGCCCTATGCGGCGGAGATCAAGAACGCGGCTGGTGAGAGGGTGGCTGCGGTGGCTGCGTTGATGACCGGCGCTGGGTACACGCCCATGTTGCAAGCGTACTTGTCCGCTCGCGCGGAATTCGAAGCGGCATCCGTGAGCGACGAAGCGGCTACAGAAAGATTGCTTTCCGTGAATCCTTCTGACTTAGATGGCTTGCGTCGGCGTAAAGTGTCGGTGGAGAACTCCAAACTGATCGCGGAGATCACGCCTTTAGACGCCTCGATCTGGGAGCAGTTAGGCAAGGCGGAATTCTCTGCGCAAGCTTTCGACGATGCAGAGAAATCGCTGCTCCGAGCTGCGGAGTTAGGCGTGAAAAATGCCTCGACACTGGAACTCCAGGCGCGTCTTTGTCAGCGCAAGAACGACTTTGCGGGTGCGCTTGCCTTTGTAGACGAGGCACTTAAAAGCGCTGCGAAGCAACAAGCGTTGTGGCTGTTACGCGCGGAATACTCGCGCACGTTGAAACTCGGCGCGAAAGAAATCGAATCGCTGGAGCGTGCCGCGGTTCTTGGTGAGATTCCTCCGGTCTGGTCGAAGGATCTGGCTGTGGCGTACCTTGACACAGGCAACACGGCCAAAGCCATTCCGCTCTTGCGCAAATCGCAGAGCAGTCTGCCGTTAGATGCCGGCGGTTTGATTGAGTACGCAAACTTATGGGAGCGCGCGCGACAGCCGAAGGAAGCGGAAGGCATTTGGCAGAAAGCGCTGCAAGCTGACCCGAAGGTGGAGGCCGCTTACGTTGGCTTGATTGCGAACTACACAGCAACGGAGCGTTATGCAGAAGCGGGGAAGATTGCCGACAGCGGCTTGAGCGTGCTGCCAAAATCTTTGCCGCTGCTCAGTGCCAAGGAACGGGCGCTGGAACAGGCGGGAGATATTTATGGCGCGCGCCGTCTGTTAGCCGCGCCTCTTGGTGAAGGAAGCAATATCGAGTTAATCAAGCGGCGCGCCGAGTTAGAGGATGTTTATGGCGGCGTTGGCAGCGATTCCTATCTGGCGTTAATCAAGGCCCTCACTGAGCAGAATGCCGCGCAGTCTGAGATCGTAGCCGCGTGCCGCCGAGGGTTTACGGTGGCTCTGCGCGAGGAGCATCTGAACAACGCGCAGATGTTCGCCGATAGATTGGCCAAAGCGGGAGATCGGGCGTCGCTCGATCTTCTGACCACGCGCTTGCCCCCGTCTACCCAGCGCGTGGAAATCCCCGGTGGCGTCGAAGCGTTCGAGTTCTTGCTATTCGGGCATTCCAACGGCAAGGTGGATCTAGTGCAGGCTCTCCAGGTCATCTCGGCAGCGATCGCGAATCGGCACGCGCCGATTGACCCAAACAGCAAAACGGAGTGGCAACACTTTGAAAGCGGCGTCCACGAATACTTCCAACGCATTGCCAGTCTGAATGCGCTCGGTCAACGGAAGGATCACTTGTACGAAATCGTCCTCTCTCTGAAGGACAAGCAGAATCAGCAGAGAACGGAAAAAGTGTTCGACATTCTCGGACTCAAAATGCACCGTGATAAGGAAGGTGTCTCTGTGAAATCGGCAGAGGGCAAGTCGCAAATCAAGAAACAAGGCGTGCTGGCTGCGTTAGAGATCGATGAACAGGCGATTGAAGAAGCGCTGGCGCAAGGCAAATCGTATTCGCTGGAAATTCCGTTTGATGTGGTGCCAGTGTTCCCGTCGGAAGAATATTGGCGCAACGGTTTTTTCGACAAAGAGAAATTGCCGGGCGGTTTGGCGGAAGCGTTTGCCAACGATATTCGTTTGCCGCGTCTTTATTCGGCGCTGAATTCGATGGATCGGACGGCGGCGCAGGCGCTGGTACAAGCAGTGCAGCCGAAGAATTTGCTGGAGCGTGATAGTGCCGGGCTTTGGTTGTATGCGGCGGCACTTGCATTGAACGGCAATCTGGCGGAGGTTCCAGGAGGCACAGGCGCGCGAGCCGTGTGGGCGAACTTAGCAGGTGCCGATCCGTCCTCAGGCGCTGTGTTTTTCGAAGCGCTGCTGCACAAAGACGACGGCCGCCTGATTTCGTTTTTCTATACGTTGAGCCAGTTGGATGTGGAGCATCAACGTTTCTTTACGCGGTCGGCGGCACGCGGCAAGGTGTTTTATCAGCTGTTTCGCGAGTCACAAGAGGCGCGGCATGGCGGCGCTGACACGCGTCTTTGGGAAAACGGCTATGTGCGGTTTTTGCGTGAGGTGCCGTTGAATGATGATCTGAGCGTTGACTTTCCCGGTTCGCCTGAAGTGTGGATGGTGGCCAAAGGATTGAAGAGCACCGGAGATTCAGTGGCCAAGATGAGCCGCCAGATGAAGAAGACGGCGGCGCCAGAAGACGAAGATCAAATTTTACTTCGTCTGGCCAGTACCGATTACAAGTATTTGGGGCGTCAGGAAACGGAACTCGCCAATTTAGTGGTCGTGTCGCGCATTGACGCGCAAAGGTCTGAACCACTTACGCCGGAGTCGGCTTTGGTGCTGGCTCAATCGTATGCAACGCATCCCGGTTTGTATCCGTATTTTGCGCGCCTGGGGGATCTGGAGACCGCTGATTATCGAAAGATCCTGTCGCTCGAAACGAAATGCGACGGTGTGGATAGCGCCGTTGCCAATCTGCGTCTTGGTGAACTGCATGCGTTTCTCGCGCTGGCGGGTGCGGCTCATGCGAGCGGGCTAGTCCCGGTGGACAAGTTCTTGCCGCTGTTTCGCAAGGGGCTTGACCGATTAATGGCTGCGCGCGATGGCGCGGCGTTTACAGAAGCGTCATTGGCGTTCGTGAGTGAGTTGCTACCGTATGCCAAACTGCCCAGCATTTCAGCCGATGCGGCCATACGCGGGATTGTTCTTTCGGAAGCAGGGGCGAATCGCGAGAAAGCATTTGATCAAGTGCTGGCCCTGCAAAAAATCCCATCGCTGGATGATCTGCTCCTTGTTGACCACGACTTGCAGAAACTGAACGGCCCACCCGCGGTATTTGACGACATGCAGCGTGCGGTGGAACGCTTGACGGTGCTGGAAGTGCCGAAAGCCTGGAAAGTTACTGGTGAGCGAAAGAAGTCGTTGGAGCTTTACGATAACGCGCAAGCCATCAAGCTGATTACGAAAGGCCGGCTGATTGCGGCCAAACGTAAGCGATCGGAGGAAGCGGATCTGCAGAGAATTGCCAATGAATTGCGGGCGGAGTTAGAGCCATGGGTAGAACTCGCGCTGGTAGGGCGCATTTACGCGCGTTATCTGGATGCTTCGGACTTGTTGGTTTCAGAAGACCCGCAGTTGGTGCGCAAGCATGAGTTTGTCACTTTGAACGATCATGTGGGCAAGCCGGAGCTGTTCGGTCCGGCGCGGATGTTGATTTCGAGCGAGTCGGAGGGCAGCTACTTTACGGGTGGCTTGGCGGACTTCAGCGTGGTGGCCGGACAGGTGCGCGCGGCGGGGAACCATGTGACTGGATCGGGTGGGGAATTCTTTGCGACATCGCTCTTCGCGAGTGTTCGCGCGACGGATTGGCGAGGCTTTAATGCCGCGGTTCTTTTGTCGTTCGGAACAACCATCCGGCTGGCGCGGGAGTGGATCGTGGAATCGGCCACGGCTCCCGACATGCGCGCGGAACTGAGTGATGCGGCGCGCGGCATTTTGTCACTGGCCCGACGCAAAGCGCTCTTGCAAGGGTTGGAGATGCATGAGTGGAATGCGGTGTGGCAAGCGGTGAGCGTGAGCGATTTGCACTTTCTGGGGGATGCGTTGCGCGATAAAGCACCAGCCGGCTTATGGCGTGAACCACACTTGCAGGCGATGAAGCGCGCCGCACAGCACACTGGCGAGGCGGACATGCTGGGTTCAGTGGCGCCTGGGTTGAGCGGCTCGGCAGAACCGCAACTGCGCCGCTACGAGCCTTACGAAGAGTATCAGCGGCATATCATTCCCGACCTGCTGTCGGAGCGTCTGGCCGAGTTGAAAGTGAACCTGGCATGGCTGGCCGACAACGCGGCGTGGGAGCCCGAACGCCTGATTCGCATTACTGAGCCAGCGGCTGATGAGTTCCTGAGCAAACTGAAAATGCGCGATTCATGGGATTGGACCGCCGCGTTGGATGCCTATCGAAATTTGAAGATGGAAACGTTAGAGGCTTTGGCGAGCCGAGGTGAGCCATGACAAGACGCTTACTTTTGCAACGATTGTGTGTTGGTCTTTGCAGCGCGCGAGCTGCGGCGACGCAAGATAGCCCCTTGTTTAAAAGCGATGTGAAGCTGGTGGAAGTTTACGCAACGGTTTTCGATCATGGCGGCCGTCCGGTGGAGGGGTTGCAGCGCGAACAGTTTGAGGTTCGCGACGATGGCGCGATGCAGCCGATTCAAGTCTTTGAATCCACCGAACAGCCGTTGACATGCGCGTTATTGCTGGATACGACGGGCAGCATGACTGACTCAATTCCCGCATTGCGCAATGCAGCGCGCGAGTTTCTGGGGCAGTTGCGTGCCAAGGATCGAGTGGCGGTCTATTCGTTTTCAGATCACGTGGACGAACTGGCGGATTTTACGGAAGACAAAGCGGCCGCGCGGAAGTCGCTGGCGCGTTTGCATGCGGCTGGGACGACCGCGCTGTTTGATTCCATTAGTAAGGTGGCGCTGAATCTAGAAAAGCACCCGGGGAAGAAGGTGATTGTGGTGCTGACGGACGGCGGTGACAATGCCAGCATTCTGAACCGACAATCGGCGGCGAAGCGTGCTCGTAAGTCAGGCGTGCCGGTGTTCGCGGTGGCACAGGGCGACGCGTTGAAGGATGCGGCGGCGGCGAATCTGCTGCATGAGCTGTCGAAAGATACCGGCGGCCACATGTATAAAGCAACGAGCGCGAAAGATATCGATAAGGTGTTCACCGCGATTGCCGGAGATCTGCAGAGCGGCTATTTGCTGGCGTTTCATCCACCTACGGAAGAGAAGGCGACGCCCTGGCATGAAGTGCAGGTGCTGGTGAACAATACTGCCAAACCTCTTACGGTGCGAGCGCGTACGGGTTACGCCAGCGACTGAGTTGCCGCAAAGCGGGAACCTTCCAGGCGTTACCGGACTCTAAGTTGATAAGGTGCACATTATGCGAAGGTTCGTTAGCAGTTCCTTGTCGTTTCTGCTGGTCACTGGGTCGGTCTTGCCGGCGGCCGATTTGCCGGTGAAGGAAGTCACTCTCTATAAACATGGCATTGGTTACTTTGAACGCGCCGGGACTGTGGCGGCGGGCGATGAGGTGCGGCTGGATTTCAAGAACAACGATATGAATGATGTTCTGAAGTCGCTCATTGTGACGGATGCGAACGGCGGGAAGATCTCGGGCATTCGCTACGATTCGAACGCGACACTAGAACAGCAGTTGCAGCAGTATCCGTTCGCGATTGGCAGCGGTGAGTTGCTGAGCGCGTTTCTGGATCGGATCAAGGGCGCGCGCATGGAGATCAGCGTGGGCGATGCCAAGCAGACCGGCGTGATTTTGGGAGCGCGGGCAGTGAGGACGGGTCCGGAGGATAATCGGCGGACGGAGAGTGAACAACTCACGCTGCTGCTGGATTCGGGCGCGATGGCGAATTTCGATTTGGGCGGAGTGCGGTCATTGCAGTTGCTTGATGCGCATTTGCAAGAGCAGTTGAAGCAGTATCTACATACCGTTGCGCAGGCGAATTCTAAGGACAAGCGAAGTATCTATGTGGATTCGAACGGGGCAGGGAATCGGAGTTTGCGGTTGTCGTACATCACGCCGGTGGCGATTTGGAAGTCGTCTTACCGATTGAGTTTGGATGCGGCCAATCCGCGGCTGGAGGGTTGGGCGATTGTGGACAACACGACGGACGAGGATTGGAGCAATGTGAAGTTGTCGGTGGTGTCGGGGCGACCGATATCGTTTATCAGTTTGCTGGACACGCCGCGGTATGGGAACAGACAGGTGGCGGAGTTGCCGGAGGATAGGGCGGCGGGTCCGGTGGTTTATAGCGGAGCAGCTGAGATGGCTCCCAGCGCAGGAGTGATTGGTGGAGTGATAGGTGGCGTGGCGCCACCGCCGCCTGCGGCGGCACCTAGTCGAATAATGGAATTCGCTCGAGTCGAGCGCTACGCGAATCTGCAGAAAGACAAAGCGCCGACGCAGAGTTCCGTGGAAGGCGCTACCGGCGCAACGCTCGGCGAGCTATTTGAATACAACTTTGCCGGCCCTGTGACGATCAAGAAGAATCAATCGGCGATGCTGCCGTTTTTGCAGGACAAAATTGCCGCACGCAAATTGCTGATCTATAAAGATGGCGATGGCGATCATCCGGTGAATGCGGCGGAGGTGACCAACAATACAGCGAAGACGCTGGATGGTGGACCGATCACGGTTTATGACGACGGCGCGTATGCGGGCGAATCGTTAGCGGAGACGTTCAAGGCGGGCGACAAGCGGTTGATTGGGTATGCGGTGGATTACGGCACGCTGGTGCAGAAAGATTTGAACGGCGGCGATAAGCTGCTGCGAACGGTTTCGGCTAAGAACGGCGTGATGACTTGGTATTTCGGCGAGCGGGCGATCACCACGTACACGATTAAGAATGTCGATCCGAAAGCGAAGACGCTGATTGTTCAGCAGGCGAGTGGCGATTACAAAGTCATTTCGCCGAAGCCGGTGGAACGGACGTCGGACGCATTCCGGTTTGAGGTGCGAGTGCCGGCGAACGGAAGTCAGGAACTGAAGGTGGAGCAAGAACGCGCCATTCAAGAGGAGACGGCAGTGACGAATGCGACACCCGATTCGCTGATTGAGATTGTGCAGAACAAACAAATCAGTGAGGCGGGACGGCGGCAGTTGCAGGTGATTGCCGATCTCAAGCGGAAGGCGATTGAATCGCAAGCGAATTTGGACGAGTTGAGGAGCCGTACGCAAATGTTGGGCGAGGAACAGAACAGGCTGCGGCAGAACATCGACAGCTTAAACAGGGTGAAGGGGCAGGAAGATCAGGTGCGGCAGTATTCGAGCCGGTTGGCGGCGAATGAGGTGGAACTGGCGAAGGTGCGCGATGCGCGTGATGCGGAGACGCAGAAGGGTCGGGGAGTGCAGACGGAATTGCGGATTGCGATTGAGAGGTTGGAGTTTTGAAAAGAGGCGGCTGGAAAGCCGCCTCGCTGCCAAGAATGGCCGCCCTACGGAAAGCTTACTTGCAATACTCTGTTTCGAGCAAGGCCATAGTGTTTGCAGTTCCGATGCTGAAGCCACCGGTAAACGCGGTCACACCGAAGACTTTATTGAGTGCGGCGGCGGCGGCGGGGTCGAGAACCACTGTTACGTTTTGAATGCTCAGCCATTCCTTGCCGGGCTGATAGACATTCCCGATGGCGGTGAGATCGAAAAGCGGAAGGCGTCCGGCAATTGCGCCGTTGACCGTCACGATACCGGAGATGTATGGAGCCACGCCGGGAAGAACCTCAATCTGGAAATTGACGAGCGTCACCTTGGTGGAACCGGCGGTCAGGGATAGGCCGCCGACGTGACCTATGTCGACCAGAGTGTTCGTCAGATCGGCAACGCCCACGGTGATGGGGAAGGTTGCTACGCCTTTGAACAATGAGGCTGGACCCACTGCGCCGGGGGCCACCCCTAAGCTGCCAAGGGCGGAAACGAAGGTGCTGCTGAGGGCGACCTTGGTCTCGCCGCCGATGATATTTGCGGTTGCCGCTTGCGCAAAGTTCGGCAGAAGCGTCGTGGCTAAAACACATGCGGCTAAAGCTAAGTTTCTAAATTTCATGGTTGTTGAAAAATGCACTCCTTGGAAATTTACTGCCGCCGTTGAGATGCCGTGAGGAATTTCGCGGATGCTGAGATTTTAAAGCGGCGGATTTGAAAAAACGAACCCAAGCGGACGGCTGTTCGAGGGGTGAAAAAACGAAGCCGAGGGCGCGAGAGGGGAAGCTCGGTAGAAAGGGAAAAATTGGGAGAAGAGCGGGCGAAAGCCGGGGTAATTTTTGGAGTCTATTAATAATATAGCGAGCGAGTGCAAATATTCATGGTTTTTGGGGTGGGCCCGGGTGAATTTTTACCTCTTGGGGGATGGTGAAAAAACGAACCCAATCGCGGTGCCATTGGGCCGGGGTGGGAAAAAACGAACCCAATGGCGGCGCGGGATGCGGCATGAGACGGATTGATGCGAGGTGCTCGGAGTCTTAAATTGTCAAACAGCTGTGGGCCAATGCTTCGAACACCTTGCGGCGAGGAGAGATTAGCACCAACTTCTGACCTAGAGTTTAGCTGTGCGTCAAGTTGGGTGAGAGAGGGGCAGTTTTGGGAGTTGGTTTGTTTTGAATGGGTTAGGGGTTGAAAATAAATCTGGCCGCGTTGTGATTCCCCCACGACGCCCCTGCCGGCCGCCGCAACGAGGGATGAAAAAGGGCCTGCGGCCGCAGAGCCTCTCGGGGGATTTATTTGGGAGGGTCAAATAATTTATGTTGTTGATTCGGCAGGGCTTAAAAATACGACTTTTCGAAGGATTCTGCGATTTGTTCAGCATCGCGTGGCCGACAAACGCATTCTTCGTCTGATCCAGAAATGGTGAAAGGCAGGAGTGCTGAAAGAAGGCCTCTGGGAGGAGACGGAGACGGGCACGCCTCAAGGCGCGGTGATCTCACCGCTGCTGGCAAACGTGCACCTGCACCACGTCTTTGACCTGTGGGTGGAAGTATGGCGACGGGAAGTGGCGCGCGGGCAAGTGACAGGTGTCCGCTACGCGGACGATCTGGTGATGGGGTTTCAGTACAAGGCGGATGCCGAGCGATTCCTGAACGAACTTCAGGAGCGACTGGCGAAGTTTGATCTGGAGCTTCACCCGGACAAGACGCGGTTGCTGGAGTTCGGCCGGTTTGCGGCCGAGAATCGGTGTCAGCGGGGAGAGAAGAAACCGGAGACGTTTACCTTCCTCGGCTTTGTTCACTACTGT
>Ga0182012_10004882_pt1 | contig 13939 bp, 9 predicted proteins | sample 612S2SmetaG_FD_120486 | JGI IMG/M metagenome (GOLD analysis project Ga0182012, IMG submission 120486) | Permafrost microbial communities from Stordalen Mire, Sweden - 612S2S metaG | ecosystem: Environmental > Terrestrial > Soil > Wetlands > Permafrost | place: Sweden: Stordalen | collected... | reverse complement strand
CCACCGCACAATCGTCATCGTTTGGTCCGCTCAACAGCGTAGGTAGTTACTACGTCGTGGCGACTTATAGCGGTGATGGCAACAACAACGGCGCGTCAAGCGCGTGTGGTTCTGAGATCGTGAGTGTGGGCAAGGTGACCCCGAGCGTCTCGACGACATTGTCCGCCACGTCAGTGGCGCAGGGAGGATCCTTCAGCGACGCGGCAACGGTCTCGGGTGGCAGTACGCCGACCGGCACGGTGACCTTCAACGTCTACACGGTTAGTTCCTGCTCGGGGGTACCGGCGTTCACGAGCACCGACACACTGAGTGGGACGACAGCCCAGACAGGATCGATAGGACCGCTCAGCACCTTGGGTAGTTACTACGTGGTGGCGACCTATAGCGGCGACGCCAACAACAACGGTGCTTCAAGTGCCTGTGGTTCTGAAGTGGTGACCACCACGGGTGGCGGTGGCGGTGGACCGCCACCTTCGGCGAGTCTGGCAACCACTCCTACGGTGACGGGAACCTCGGCTACTGACAGTGCGACCGTAACGGGTACCGCTGGCACCCCAACGGGAACCGTGACCTTTACCCTCTACTCGGGCGTACCTGGAAGCGGCACGCTGGTGGCGACTTTCCCGGCGGATACGGTGACGTTGAACAGCAGTGGGACGGCTACGTCGGCATCAACGGGATCGCTCGCGACGGGAAGTTATTACTTTGAGGTCACGTACAGCGGCGACGCCAACTACACCTCAATCTCGCCAGGTGACCCGGAACCCTTCTCGATCAGCCCGAACTTCTCGACGCTTCCGGACGTTGTGGGCTCGTCGGCGACTGACACCGCGACCGTAGTTGGCAGCGCGGGTACCCCCACGGGCACGGTGACCTTCACCTTGTACGCGGGTGCGCCCGGCAGTGGAACACTCGTGTCGAGCTTCGCACCCGAGACGGTGACGTTGGTGAATGGATCGGCTACCTGTACTGATACCGGCACACTTGCTCCAGGTGACTACTACTTCTTGGTGAGCTACAGCGGTGACTCCGTTTACCCACCAGTCACGCCAGGAAGTCCGGAGCCGTTCACGATCATCGCGACCAGTCCTCCGACTCCTACGTACAAGATTCCAACTTCGGCGCCACAGACTGGTGCGGGAGGCATGGCTGGTGTCACCTTCAACGGTGGATTGCTGGCCCTAGGCGGATTGTTGTTCCTTGCCGGACTCTCGGCAATGGCGCTCCTGCTTCGTCGCCGTCGTAACGCATAGTCAATGATCGAGCCGACAATGACACTCGCGAGGACGCGACCCAAGGTAACAACCTGGGTCGCGTCCTTGGCGATCCTCACGGTGGGTCTCGTGACAATTGTCTCGGGCCAGAACGTTCAAGTTGCGGGCGCAAGCACGGTGGGCACGAGCATCAGTCGCCACATCACCTCGACCGCACCTTCAACGAGTCATACCGTCGTGCCAGCGCTCCGCTCGATACCGGTGCACTTGAGCATTCCAGCGATTGGTGTATCGACCAGTCTGGTTCAACTGGGCTTACTGGCCAACGGGTCACCGCAAGTCCCTTCGAGTTGGCATATCGCCGGATGGTACAAATTCGGTCCAACGCCGGGTCAGGTGGGCTCGTCCGTGATTCTGGGGCACGTGGATTCCGTGGGTGGTCCTGCAATCTTCTATCGGTTGAACCAGTTGAAGATCGGTAGCAAGGTAGTGGTGAAGTTGGCCGACGGAAAAACCGTGATCTTCCAGGTCACTGCCCTACATGAGTACCTCAAGACGAAATTCCCACTTCAACTGGTGTACGGACCGCGTCCGTACCCCGCGTTGCAACTCGTCACGTGTGGTGGGACATTCAATTCGCAAACCCATCATTACCTCTCGAGCATCGTCGCCTTTACCAAAGAAGTGGGCGCCTAGATTCAAAATAGGCGTAACTCTTCAAGGTCGGTGAGGGAAGCAAAGAGTATGGAGAGAAATCAAGACAGGGTGGATTCGAAACTCACGAAGGGGCGACTCGCTCCTTTGGTGTGGTGCATGTCCATCGCGTTGGTGATTCTTGGGATCGTTTTGATCATCGTCGCTCTGCACGGTCCGAGAGTTGGACCCAACCTTCGCGCTCCGGTCGGTAACACCTCGGTCGGTTCGACGAGCGAGCCAAGTCCTTCTGGCGCCATATCTCGCCAGGCGTCCTACGAGCAGGCCACCGCTATGGTCGTCTCGGCGACGCCATTCGTGGGCGCCGCAAAAGGAGTGACACCAGCCCAACCGGCCGCCCGCGTCAGTCATGGCGACGCTCTCAACGTCGAGGGGGGTCAGGCGTGGTCCACTGGGTCAACAGTTCGAAGCAGCCGGGACTCGACCACGACGACCGTGGCTCGTTCGGTTCCGGTTCATCTGTCGATTCCGTCGCTGGGCATATCCGTGCGACTTTCCCAACTCGGTTTGACGGCCTCCGGCGCGGTCCAGGTGCCAGCGAGTTTTTCGATCCCGGGTTGGTACGACCAAGGCTACGCACCCGGCCAAGTGGGGTCGGCGGCGATACTCGGCCACGTTGACTCTACGTCGGGACCGGGTGTCTTCTACCGGATCGTTGACATGAAGGTGGGCCAGCGCGTACAGGTGTCGCTCAGCGATGGACAGAGACTGACGTTCGCTGTCATTGGACTTCGTCAGTATTCCAAGAATGGATTCCCGAACAAATTGATCTACGGGCCCAATGCGCACAGTGAACTGAATCTGGTTACGTGCGGAGGGACTTTTGATGCCAAGACGCATCATTACCTGTCGAACATCGTGGTGTTCACGACTCTGGTCAAGGTCGGCTAGGAATCAATTTCGTGTTACTACTCGGATAGTCCTCTTCGAAGAGCGTAAATCTGCGCACGTTGCTTCGAAGAATCAACGCACGCCCAAACGTTGAACAACATCCTCACAAGTCGACGTAAATCGAGAATTTCAGTGGAACAATCATGTCACCTCGCATTCTGCGAGGTCGGCTCTCAGCACTTTCTGAGGTGGCCCCCCTTGAGCATGCCCTTGCGTGGGAGGGTCACGTCCTCAGTGAAAATAAGGCTTAAGTGCCGACGATGAGTTCGGTCATGACGGCGCCCTTTGCGTTCAAGTGCTTGCATGGTGGAGAATTTCGCGGCGCCATTGGCGACGTCCGACACGTCATAGCAACAGCTAACAGCGCAGATTCCCGCAGGGCCAGCACGCAACGAGACCCTGCGGGAATTTCCAGTGGCTACAGAGGACTCGTGAGCTAAGACCGACGGCTTCCTGCGGCTCAGCAGTGGCCTCATTCGCGTCGCACTATTAGTGCCCTGGGCGGCATTGATCCGTCTCTAAGTCGAGAGCGCCGTCGGGTCGCCCCCACTGCGTGCCGTGGTACCCAAAGTTGGGTCGAAGTTGAGATTACGTAGAGGCCACTTTGTTTCTGGATTTCCAGACTAAGGGGCATGAAAACAACGCAAGGGCACAAGACAAGCAGCCACCTTTCAAGATTTGCAGCTCGCGCAGGTCGGGTTGCGACCGCACCCATGACCACGCGTCAGATCCGTCGGATCGCTATGGCCGGTTCGTTGGCCATCTCGCTCAGCGGGGCATTGCTCTGGTCCGCGATCTCGCCGGTGTCCGCCAGTGATCCTGTTCACCTGACGTCGGGCGTCGCCTCCACGCTCGCTGGTGCCGTTAGCAAGGAGCACTCACTGTCCAGGTCGGCTCCTCACACGGAGAATGTCGCTCACGTGACCGCCAGGGTCACCGATAGCGCCACCGCGAAGCAGGTGAACGTGACCACTGCCGCGAGGAAGAGCGCGGTGACTCCGAAGGTGGTGAAGCCGGTGACGACGCCACCCGCGGTTTCGACTCCGAGGATCGTGAACCCCCAGACCAACATCGCGCCGAGTCCCAATTTCCTTCAAGCTGGTCAGTGCACACAGGTCAACGGAGCCTGGTCCTGCACCAATCCGTGCATCACGTCACAAATGACGTTTCCGGTGGTAAGCAGCACGCCGGCGTGCACCAGTTACTTGCTGCTCGCCATCAACAACGCGAGGGCCGTCGAGGGCTTGTCGGCCATGGTGCTACCGAGCAATTGGTACTCGCTGAGCGTTCCCGAGCAGTTGTTCGTAGTGGCTGACCTCGAGCGTACGGCGCGCGGCCTGCCCCCCTACCTAGGAATCAATGCCGCGCTGAGCGCACGAAGCCAACAAGCGGCCGAGACAAACACCGACCCGGGTGTTGCGAGCGGCTTTGCCGTCAGCACGGATCCGGGCGGGTACCCCGCGATGGGTGGCGCCTGGTCCGGAGGTTTCAGTGTCCTCGCAGCTGATTACATGTGGATGTACGACGACGGTTGGGGCGGCAGTGTGTCGGCCACTTCGAACATCGCGTGTACGTCTTCATTGGCCGCCGGTTGCTGGGCCCACCGCGACGAACTACTGGGTTCAGATCCGGGATTCAATCCCGGGGTAGGACTCGCCAGCACGAACTGCGAGATGGGTGTTGGCTACGCCATCGTGGGCGGTTCTGGATCGTACGTGGACCTCATCGAGCGGCCCGCCGCCGCGGCGCCGGCGATGACGTTCACCTGGGCGCAAGAGGTCGCGGCGGGACTGTAAGTCCCGCACTGTGCACCGACACAGCACCCTCGCGGCATCTGTGACACAGTTGGGAGGTGATTCCACTGTTGAGCGTGAAGGAGATGCGCGAGTGCGAGGCGCGTTGCGTGGATCGAAGCGTCGAAGCTCTCGTGCAGAGTGCGGGGACCGCAGTCGCCTTCCAGGCTCAACAGATGTTGGGCTCGTGCTACGGATCGCGGGTCGCGGTACTCGCGGGTCCGGGACTCAATGGGGCCGATGGACGAGTGGCGGGCGAGTGGCTCAAATATCGCGGTGCCCACGTGGACGTGCTCGAGGTTTCAACACAACCGTCCTCGCTTCGGGGTTATGAGTTGGTGATTGATGCGGCCTTCGGCGTTGGTTGTTCACGGCCCTACACGGCACCGACGGTTTCGTCTGGGACTCTGGTGCTCGCGGTCGACGTGCCTTCTGGTGTCAACGCCGACACTGGCGATCTCTTCGGGTTGCCGCTCAAGGCGGACGTTACGGTCGCGATCGGCGCGTGCAAGCCGGCCCACGTCACCGGTCCGTCCCAGGCCTTCGTCGGCGAAGTACGAGTGGCGGACATCGGCCTAGTCGACGAGTTTCGAAGCGGAATCGTGGAGGACAGTGACATGGTTTCACTGGGCAGCACCCACGAGGACGATCACAAGTGGAAACATGCACTGACGGTGCTCGCCGGTTCGAATCTCATGATCGGTGCCGCGGAGCTCGTCGCCCGGGGAGCACTCGCCGCGGGCGCATCGATGATTCGGCTCCAGAGTCATGGTGACACGATGTCCTCCGCATCCTTCCCGCCCGAAGTCGTTCGCTTCACGGGGATCGAGTTCGATTCTCGCTGTCGAGCACTGGTGGCGGGCCCGGGGCTCGGCCGGGACGTGTCGCGGTGGCTAGAGGATCGGCTTAGAAGTGTGGAGGCTCCGGTCGTGCTCGACGCTGACGCGCTCGATCCGTCGCTACTGGAAAAACTGACGCCAACGGTGTCGCGGGTGATTACGCCCCACGCCGGCGAGTTCGAGCGTTTGACTGGTGCGGCATTACCGTCGGACCATCTCGGTGCCGCGCGCCGGCTCAGCTCGGAACTCGGTTGCGTGGTGTTAATAAAGGGACCCACGACCTACGTGGCCGAGCCCACCGGCGAAGTGCGGGTGGTTTGCTCTGGCACGCCCGCCCTGGCGACTGCGGGGTCGGGCGATGTGCTGGCGGGCATGATTGGCGCGACCATCGCGCGGGGCCATACAACGTTCGTCGCGGCCGCTCTGGCCGCGCACTTGCACGGTCGCGCCGGGGCGCGCCTTTCGACGTATGCCCCCGCTTCGAGGATTGCCGAGGCGGTCTCGCGCCTCCTGGACGAGATCGCGTTCGAACGTACTCTCGCGCCCTAGACGAAGCGCAGAACCAGTGACCTTGGTCCCGCTTATTGGGTGAGAACTGAAAAATATGAGAGTACAGTAGGAAAAAGGTCTCCTAAACAGCGCTACTTTTTGCGTCCTGTTTAGGGATGGTCCAAGGAGATTGCGCAGTGGAGCCGACGAACGATCAAGATCCGAGCTACTACCACAAGGTCGTGGACTGTCAATGGGCATGTCCCGCCCACACCGATGTGCCGGGCTACATCCGTCTCATCGCCCAGGGGCGTTTCGACGATGCCTACATGCTCAACCGCGAGTCGAACGTGTTTCCGGGGATTCTCGGACGCACCTGCGACCGTCCTTGCGAACCGGCGTGTCGGCGTGGACGAGTTGACGGCAGCCCGGTCGCCATCTGTCGCCTGAAGCGCGTCGCCGCTGACCTCAAGGGTGACATCGCGGACCGGCTTCCAGAAATACCGACCGAGAAGAACGGCAAGCGAGTCGCGTGCATCGGTGCCGGCCCCGCGTCCCTCACGGTGGCCAATGACCTCATGCCCTTGGGCTACGACGTGGTGATGTTCGAGCAATTCGACCGACCAGGTGGACTCATGCGCACGAATATCCCCGAGTTCCGCTTACCCGAGAAGGTCCTCTCCGAAGAGACCCAGGTGATACTCGACATGGGCGTCGACATCCGCTACAACTCACCCATTAACAGTCTGAAGGCTCTGATCGACGAACATTTTGACGCGATCTTCGTCGGCGTGGGAGCCCCGCGCGGGAAGGGTCTAGAAGTGCCGGGTCGCCACGATGAAGTGGGTGACACGCGGATTCACATCGGTATCGACTGGTTGGAGTCGGTCGCTTTCGAGCACGTGAAGTCGATCGGCCAGCGCGTTCTCATCATCGGCGTGGGCAACACCGCGATGGACTGCTGTCGCTCGTCGCGGCGTCTTGGCGGCACCGACATCAAGGTCATGGCGCGCCGACCGCGCGAGTTCTTCAAGGCCTCGCCCTGGGAGCTCGAGGACGCCGAGGAGGAAGGCGTGGAGATCATCGTCAACCACGCGCCCAAGCGTTTCGTCCTCGAAGGCGGCAAGCTCGTCGGCATGGAGTTCGAGGTCCTCGAATGGGATGAGCGAGCCACGAAGTCCAAGGTCGTTGACACGATCACGATCCCTTGCGATGACGTCATTCTCGCGATCGGCCAGGAGAACGCCTTTCCCTGGATCGAACGCGACCTGGGTCTGGAGTTCGGCGAGTGGGACATGCCCGTCGTTGATGAGGTCACGCACGAATCCACGCTGCCCGGCATCTTTTTCGGTGGCGACGCCGCTTTTGGGCCCAAGAACATCATCTTTGCCGTGGCCCACGGTCACGAGGCCGCCCAGTCGATTCACGCCCATTGTTCGGGTATGGACGTAAAGGACCGGGCTCCGCTGTCGATGGTATTGACGAGCACGAAGATGGGGATGAACGAGTGGAGTTACCACAACGACTACAACCCCTCGTCGCGCCAAAAGATGACTCACGTCGACCTCACCGAACGGTTCGCGTCACTTGACCTCGAGGTGGAACTCGGATTCAGTGCCGAACAGACCGCCAGGGAAGTGCAGCGGTGTCTCAACTGTGACGTCCAGACCGCCTTCAAGGCGAAGCTGTGTATCGAGTGCGATGCCTGTATCGATATATGCCCCGTCCAGTGTTTAACGATCACCGAAAACGGCGACGAAGCCGATTTGCGCGGGCGTCTCTCGGCTCCGTCGGTCAACCCGAGCCAGGATCTCTTCGTCTCTGAAGGTTTGCCCCAGACCGGGCGCGTCATGGTCAAGGACGAGAACGTCTGCGTGCACTGCGGGCTGTGCGCCGAGCGTTGTCCCACCGCAGCCTGGGACATGGAGGAATTCGAATTGCAGTTACCCTACGCGGGTGACTCTGGTCTGCTCACCATTCCGGTGCGTCGGGCCAGCCAAGTGAAGAGTGAGGTGAGGTAGTTCATGGCCATTGACACCGCGCAAGGAACGAACGTTCGCGTGAACGACTTTTCAATCAAGCTGGCCAACGTCAACGGCACCGGGTCGGCGAGCGCCAACAGCCTCTTGATGCAAGCGATCTTTCGCATGGGCATACCCGTATCGGGCAAGAACCTGTTTCCGTCCAACATCCAGGGACTGCCCACCTGGTACGAGATTCGCGTCAACAAGTCGGGCTACACCGCCCGGGCTCTCGACTATGACCTGATGGTCGCCATGAACTCGGCCACCTATCGCGAGGACATCAACGACGTCCGCGAAGGTGGCTACGTCGTGTACGACTCCTCGTGGCCGCTCGACGAGGATCTCTTGCGCGACGACGTCACGTTCCTCGGCGTGCCACTCGCCAAGATGTGCATCGAGAACTTCGCCGCCCCCCGGGAGCGGATCCTCATGAAGAACATCGCCTACGCGGGAGCCGTGGTGGCGCTCGTGGGACTCGACGTCGAACTGGTGTCGGGCCTGCTCGCCGAGACGTTCGCGAAGAACGAGTTGCTTCGCGAGTCCAACCAGAACGCCCTTCGTCTTGGTTTCAATTTCGCCAAGGAGAATTTCGAGTGCCCATTGCCTTTTCGAGTCGAGGCCATGGATGCGACCAAGGACGCCATCCTCATCGACGGCAATACCGCGACCGCGCTGGGCTGCCTGTACGCCGGCGCCACCGTGGCCGGTTGGTATCCCATCACGCCCGCGACCGCGGTCATGGACAACTTCACGCGTTTGTGCGCGCAGTACCGTCGCGAGCCAGTTGAGAATCCACTCCCCGGCGAGCTGCCCTACAAGAACAACTACTTGATCCTCCAGGCCGAAGACGAGATCTCAGCGATCGGCATGGTTTTGGGTGCGTCGTGGAGTGGCGCTCGTTCGTTCACGTCCACCTCGGGGCCGGGCATCTCGCTCATGAACGAACTTCTTGGTCTCGCCTATTACACCGAGATTCCTGCGGTCATCGTCGACGTGCAGCGCACGGGCCCGTCCACGGGTATGCCCACGCGCACCCAGCAGGCGGACATCCTGCTGTGCGCCTACGCGTCACACGGTGACACGAAACACATTCTGCTCTTTCCGGCCAACCCCCACGAGTGTTTCGAGTTCGCCGTGCAGAGCTTTGACATCGCTGAGCGGTTCCAGACGCCGGTGTTCTTGCTCAGCGACCTGGACATTGGCATGAACGACTGGGTCGTGCCCGAACTCACCTGGGACGACTCGTACGTGCCCGACCGGGGGAGGGTGCTCGATGACGCGGACCTCGCCACGATGGCCGAGTTCTTTCGCTACACCAACGAGGACGCCGAGTTCGTGACGCCGCGCACGGTGCCGGGTTCTGACGAGAAGGGCGCGTACTTCATCCGCGGTTCGGGTCACGACAAGTTCGGTAAGTACACCGAGGACGCTGACGCCTATCAAGAGGTCGTCGACCGCTTGAAGAAGAAGCACGCCTCGGCGGCGGCGCACGTGCCCGCGCCGATCGTCGAACGCTCTAAGGGTGCGTCGGTCGGCATCATCACGCTCGGGGGTTGTGACCTCGCAGTTCGCGAGGCGATTGACGAGCTCAAGACGCGCGGCGTGCCCGCGGACTTCATGCGCGTACGGGGTTTCCCCTTTGTCGCGGACGTACGCGCTTTCGCCGAGGAGCACGCGGTCACGTTCGTCGTCGAGCAGAATCGCGACGCGCAGCTACGCAGTTTGATTTCCATCGAAACCGGATTCCCAATCGAGTCGTTGCACTCGGTGCTCGCCTACGGGGGCTTCCCCTTAAGCGCACGCCAGGTTGTCGACGGCGTCCTCAACCACCTGGAGAAGAAGTCATGACGTCCATTGTCAAGCCCGTCATCCCACTCGTCGCGCTGCCCAAGAACGACTTGGGCCTGACGATCCGCGACTACGAGGGAGCCGTCTCGACGCTGTGCGCGGGTTGCGGTCACGATTCGGTCACCGCGGCGATCACGCACACGTTCTGGGAACTGTCGATGCCCCCGCACACCATCGCCAAGTTGAGCGGCATCGGCTGCTCTTCTAAGACCCCGACCTACTTCGTGCGCGGCGCTCACGGTTTCAACTCCGCCCACGGCCGCATGGTCACCATCGCCACCGGCGCCAACGCCGCCAACCGTGAACTCAACTACATCGGCATCTCGGGTGACGGCGACTCGCTGTCGATCGGTCTCGGTCACCTCGCCCACGCGATCCGCCGTAACGTCAACATGGTCTACATCATCGAGAACAACGGGGTCTACGGGCTCACCAAGGGCCAGTTCTCCGCCTCGGCCGACATTGGCTCGCGCCTGAAGAAGGGCGAGCCCAACGCCATCGCACCCATTGACCCGATATTGCTCGGTCTCTCCATGGGCGCGACGTTCCTCGCGCGCAGCTTCTCGGGGGACAAGGCGCAATTGGTGCCAATCTTGAAGGCCGCCGCGGCCCACAACGGTCTGGCGCTGATCGACGTGATCTCGCCCTGCGTGACCTTCAACGATCACGAGGGTTCCACCAAGAGTTACCGTTTTATGCGCGAGCACGAGGTCAAGGAGATCGAGACCGATTTCGTGCCAATACGCAAGGAGATCCACCGCTCAATCGACGAGCACGACGCGACCGAGATCACCATGCACGACGGCAGTGTCGTTCGGTTCCGTTCGGTGCCCGACGGCTACGACCCCTACGACCGCCAGAAGGTCGAAGAGTACATTCGCGATCGGCGCAGTCGCGGCGAGATCGCGACCGGCCTGCTCTACGTCGACGAACACGCCCTGGACGTGCACGAACTGAACAACACTCCCAGCCACGGTCTGAACAAAGTGCCCTACGACAAACTGTGTCCCGGTTCTGCGGTCCTCAAGACGATGCAAGAGAGCTTTCGCTAGATCGTTCGCTCGATTCAACGCCTTGTTGTTCGTGGCAACGAGCCACGACACGAGTCGGTGCCCGGTGACGAAATAGGGACTAAAGTCCCTAGTGGTCGTCAATGATTATTCGCGCGACAAGTGACTTATGGCCCCGGTTTACCAGGTCTTTCCTGATACTTGAATTCTTAAGATTGCCTTAAGACAACAAGTACCTCGGAAGGATTTTTATGGAGAATCGTGCGAATGCAAGAAGTTCAATAGGCACCTCGGTCCGCACGTTGATCGCGATGGGCACCATTGGCCTGCTGGCCACCATGGGCATTGGTTCGCCGTCGGGTGCGGTATCGACCCACCAGGTCGCCCCCGTCGCTCTAGCGAGCCACACCGTTAAGGCCAAGATCATTCACGTTGCTTTCAAGGGAAGTTACTCGGGCACGATCGGCCTGCTCTGGAGCAGCACCGGCGTCCAGGCGACCTCGGTCAAGGGCACGGGTACCGGTACCTACGGAGCCAACACCATGACCGGCAGCGGCTCGGGATCAGCGGCGAGCACCTGTGACCCCTTCTCGGGTCTGGGTGCGCTGAGCGGCGCGAGTGGTCTCAAGTTGCAGGTCGTCACTTCGTCCAAGACCCAGGCGTGCGCGGTCAACAGCGCGGCCCCAACGCCGGTCACCGTCAAGGGCGTGGCAACCGTCCTGAGTGGTACCGGCAAATTCAAGGGCGCCACCGGAACGTTGAGCTTCAGCGGCAGCTTCTCGATTCAGGCAACCACCGCGGGGTCCAGTGAGAGCGACTCGTTCAACGCGACGCTCACCGGAACCCTGACCATCAAGTAAGTCACAACAACAGGCAGTACTAAGTAATAACAAGGAGAGGACTCCAAAAATGAAGAGATTAATGTCATTAGTAGCCGTAGGGGCCATGGCCCTGGGCAGCGTCGTCGCGTTCGGGGCAGGTGCTGCCTCAGCGGCCCCATCCACGCCGACGGTGGTCTTGAGCGGCGCAGCGGGAGAGTTCCCCGGGACGACTCCGCCCTTAGTGGCAACTACCAGTGTTGCCGGTGCGGTGACGTTCACCGTGGGTGGAGCCACCATCACCGGTTGCTCTTCGGTACCAACATCCACCGCCACTCCTTTCATCGCGACGTGCACGTGGGCACCTACAGCCGCTGGCCCGGTTGTCTTTGGCGCTTCCTTCGTGCCTACTGACACGACCGACAACGCCAACGCCACGGCTGCGCCCTACAACGTGACCATTGCGCCGCCAATTCAGGGCGACACGGCGGGCCCAATTTCGTTCATCGTGGACGCGGTGGGAACGGCGAACAGCTGCGGGATTCAGTCACAGTTTGTGGTCGGCGACGGAATTGTCTTCCGCGTTGCTGCGAATGACGCTGCCCTCGGTGGCGCCGCTCTGACTTCGGCCAACGTCAGCAGCGCGGTGGTCACCGTCAACGGCTACGCGACCCCGATCACACTCGCCTACGGCAACCACGGTGGTCTTGGCATGTGGACTGGCGTGCTGCAAACGGGTACCGCGGCGGGCGACTACAGCCCGACGGGTGCCATTCCTTACACGATCACCATGAAGACCATCGCAGTTCCGGCGGTCACGAAGAAGATAACGGCTTCCAAGATGGTCCGCAAGGTCGTCAAGGGCAAGAGCGTTCTCGTCAAGGTGTCCTACCAGAAGACCGTCATCGTAACCCCGGCAGTTCCCGGCGCTACGGGGACATTCAGCCCAAGCCACACCTTGTCAGTCCTGACATTGCTCGCGGCCCCCGTCACGTTGAAGTAGCAACCCGCAATAAGAAATTAGCCGTACGAATTGCCTAAGTAGTCCCGAGTGAACTGAGAGGTTTCCAGGTTCACTCGGGACTCGTGGCACCACCGCAGAAACCAAGGTCCAAAGGCACTCACCAAAGTCCCAAGAAGGGGCGAGTGTATGAGAGAGGAAGACATGAAGACGTTCCAACTAAAGGGGTTACACGGTAGGACCGCGGTGAAGCTGGTAGCAGCCATCGCCCTACCGATTGCCTTGCTGACCACGGCGAGTGGCGCCGCCACTGCTCCACTGCTCAACCCGATCGTGTTGACGGCACCGAGTGGACTCCCGAGTACTGCACTCCCATTCAGTGGGGTTACCGCCACGACGTTCAGCGCGTCAGCCAACTTCCAGAAGCTCACCACAAATCCGGACGCCGGTGTCGCCGGCACACCGTTCACGGTGAGCGGATCGGGGCTGGCTGCCAATACGGTCTTGCAACTCGTCTGGGGCACCAATACGGCAACGTGGGGCGTTGACGCCGAGCCCAACACTGTTGACTACATGGGATCGGTCTACTCGCCGATATCTGCGAGTTCCCTGCTCAACAACAGCAACTCGATGTACGTGAATCTGGCGACGGTAACCACGGACGCCAGCGGCAAGTTCACCTTTCAGACCAAAGCGCCCACGGACTTCGGCGGGAACCACGACATCTGGGCGGTCGCTGGGGGCGTTGGTGTCGCCAATGGTTCCTTCGACCAACTGCGCACCGTGACGATTTCACCTACTTCCGGGCCGGTCGGCACGCCAATCACCGTCACCTACACGTCCATGGACGCGAATGCCTACGGCGGCGGGGGATCGGTCCTGTGGGACAATCACTACGCCGGTGAGATCATGGGCAACTGGACCCGCGGTACCGCAAGCGTGGTCCTACGCGCGGCCGGTTCAGTGGGCATCCACCTTATCCAGGTCGGTGACGCCATCAGCTTCCAGTACATGAACCCCATTCAGTCGCCCATCACCGACGACAATGGTGCAGTCCGTGTCTTCCACGTCACCGCGAGCAACGTTCTGCCCGCACCTTCCATCACGTGGCCGACGAGCGTCACGCCGAATGTGAGTTCCACACAGTTGACGACGATGTACAACAGTTCACTGAGTGCAGCGGCCGATCAGCCCACTGCCCTCGACCCAGCCAGTACCGCCGTGGGAACACTCTCACCGAGTAGTGGTCCGGTAGGAACCAAGACCACGCTGAGCGTGACTGGTCTGCCCGCCGCTAGCACCGGCAGTGTGGAGGTCGATTTGGTCTCGGTGACTGGT
>Ga0182012_10004881_pt1 | contig 13940 bp, 6 predicted proteins | sample 612S2SmetaG_FD_120486 | JGI IMG/M metagenome (GOLD analysis project Ga0182012, IMG submission 120486) | Permafrost microbial communities from Stordalen Mire, Sweden - 612S2S metaG | ecosystem: Environmental > Terrestrial > Soil > Wetlands > Permafrost | place: Sweden: Stordalen | collected... | reverse complement strand
GTATTACAGCACATTCATGACAGGCAATGTGGGTGGTGCGCTGAACAAGAGTTCTTCGTGGTTTGCTAGCGTATTCAACCGCAACAACCACTCGAACTCGATTGTGAATGCGGAGCTTCTCGATTCCAACGGTAACGCGTATAACTACACGACTGCTGTAGCGAATCCACAGTCTCGCCTGGATGTTAGCCCTCGCTTCGATTTTCAACTTGGCAGCAACAATACGCTTACCGTCCGCTATATGTATGACCGTCAGTCCGAAACCAACAGCGGGGTCTCGCAATTCGCTTTGCAGAGCCAGGCATACAACGTGGCCAACCAGGAACACACGCTGCAACTCACCGACACGCAGATCGTCAATGCGAACATCGTCAATGAAACCAAGTTCCAATACACGGGGGACCGCGATAACCAGGCCTCGCAGAACACCGATCCAACCATCGTAGTGCAGGGAGCCTTCACGGGTGGTGGAAACAATCTTGGCATAGTGCGCGATAACCAGGATCGCTACGAACTGCAGAACACCACCATGGTGAGCAAGGGGCAGCATTCCATCAGTGCAGGAGGGCGCTTTCGCCTTACGCGCGATGCCAGCCTGTCCACGTCCGGGTTCAACGGCCAGTATGTATACTCTTCGCTCGCCGCCTATGCCGCCAATCGGCCTACCGAGTACACTGTCACCGCCGGGAATGCCGCGGCTGGGACCACTTATTTCGACGGCGGGCTGTTTTTTCAGGACGACTACAAGCTGCGCCCCAATTTCACGCTGAGCTATGGTCTTCGCTACGAAACACAAAACGGCATTAGCGACCATAACGACTGGGCTCCGCGTCTTTCATTCGCGTGGGTGCCCGGCCAGCACGGGACTAGCCAGGCGAAGACTGTCATTCGCGGCGGCTATGGATGGTTTTTCGATCGCTTCGCTGAAAGCAATATCCTGCAGGCGATTCGCGAGAACGGCGTGAATCAGCAACAGTTCGTCATACAGAACCCCACGTTCTATCAGAATGCTCCGACGGCCACGCAGCTTGCTTCCATCAGCACTGCCGCGCCCACTACATATGAAGTGGCGGTCAATCTCAAAGCCGCCGTCAACATGCAATCGGCCATCGGAGTGGAACACCAGTTTGGCAAGGTCGCCACCTTGGCAGCTACTTACATCAACTCCCATGGTGTGCATCAATATCTGAGCGACAACGTCAACGCATTTCTACCTTCAACCTATGACGCAGTGACGGGCACTGGCACGCGGCCGAACGGCATGAACGAGAACATCTACCAGTTTGAGTCCGACGGCATTTACAACCAGAATCAGGTGATGCTCAATTACACCGTCCGGGCAAAACGCGTCTCCCTGTTCGGCTTCTACATGATGAACTTCGCGAATGCGGACACATCGGGCGCAAGCTATTTCCCCACAGACCAGACAGACCCGAAGGCCGATTACGGGCGCTCCAACTTCGACGTGCGCAACCGCTTCCTGCTTGGTGGAAACCTGCAGGCTCCTTATGGAATTTCCTTCAGTCCGATGCTGGTGGCTAACTCCGGCCAGCCTTTCAATATCACCATTGGGCAGGACCTGAACGGCGACAATCAGTTCAACGACCGGCCCGCATTTGCAACCGCAGCCAGCGCGCAAACCATGCAGACCAGCTACGGCACATTCGATTTGGACCCGGCGTGGAACCAGGCGCGCATTCCTTATAACTACGGGAATGGACCTGGCCAGTTCAGCATGAATCTCAGGATCGGCAAGTCGTTTGGGATTGGTCCCAAGGTCACTGGCGCGGCGGGCGCAGGCCCGGGCGGCCCCGGTGGTGGTGGACCGCCTCCTGGAGGTGGACCGGGCGGCCCCGGCGGCGGTGGTGGACTTGGGCCCGGCGGACTGAGCGGCAGCGGTGGACCGCCACGGTTCGATCAGGCGGCTGCGCGGAAGTATTCGTTGAGCTTTACAGCCATGGGACGAAACATCCTGAACAATGTGAGTCTTGCTCAGCCGGTCGGAGTGCTCGAATCGCCGCTGTTCGGAAAATCCACCGCACTTTCCGGGGGATTCTTCTCGTCGGCGGCATCCAATCGAAGCATAAATCTGCAGGTCTCATTCAATTTCTGATAAGAAACCAAAAGTGAGTTCAACAAACAAAGAATTGTGTCGAGTGTTGTGCTTTCCCGCCCTTGCGATAGGAAAAAATCGCAAGGACGGGGCACGGTGCAGTTTTATCGATCACGGCTCGGCTACTCGGCTCTCAGTGCTTCAACCGGATCGACCGCAGCCGCACGGCGGGCAGGCAGATAGCTCGCCAACGCGGCGGAAATGGCCAGGATCAATGGCACCGTGATGTAGGTAAAGGGATCGAGCGGGCTGATGCCAAAGAGCAGGGACTTCATCAACCGCATCAGCGTGGCTGCCGTGCCCAGGCCGATTGCAACGCCTGCCATAGTAAGCAGCAGCGCCGAGCGAACGAACATCCACTTCAACTCGCTTCTCCGCGCCCCCAGCGCCAGGCGAATTCCAATCTCGCGCGTCCGCTGCGCAACTGTATACGAGATCACGCCATAGATCCCGATGATGCCGAGCGCCAGCGCCATCGAACCGGCAATCGCCAGCATGACCAGCGTGAACGAAGTGCGCGCCATCGACAGGCTATAGATGTCCTGCATGGTCCGCACCGACGCCAGCGGCAGGCTTGGATTTACGGACCACACCGCCTGCTGCATCTCGTTGATAAAGCCCTCGCTTCCAGCGCGGCTGGTGTGAATCACAAAAGTGACTGCACGTTGCGCTTCGATGCTTGGTTGCGGGGTGTAGGGACTCATGAGCATCGCCGGCCAGTAGATGACGGGCGGCGCATCATGGTCCACGCCGTGCAGGCGAACATCCTCCACAACGCCAATCACCACCTGCCACGGCATACTCGAGAATTGACGGACCCGTTTCCCGACAGCGGCTGAGGCCGAGCCCCATGATTCGCGCGCAAAGTTCTCTGACACCATCACCGTGGGCCGCAAGCCGTAGACGTCGTCCCAGGTAAAATCGCGCCCCGCAACCAATCGAGTTCCCGCGGTCTTGAAATATCCCGGCGAAACATAATTGAACAGGTGCAGCGGCGGTCCTCCGCCTTCATAATGCTTTCCTTCTACGCCAATCTCGTCCCAGTTGGGATCGTTCCCATCCATGGGCACGGCGCTTGCAAACCCCACCGAAGTGACGCCGGGAATCGCCGCCAGCCTATCGGCGATACTGTTCTGCATGCGCGTCGTCACTTGCGCATCGGGCACCAGCAGATCCGGAATCCAGATCTGCATCGTCTCGATGTGCGCGGCGTCTGCAAACCCTGGCTCCACATTGCGCAGCGCGACAAACGTGCGGATCATGAGCAGCGCGCTTACCAGCAGCACCAGCGCCATGGCCACCTGCGCCACTACCAGCACGCTCCTCGAGCGCTGCCGCACACGGCCTGCGCTTGCGGTCCGGTTGGCGCTCCCTATCGTTGTCGAGGGCGTAGCTCGCGCATACCGGAGCACGGGTATCGACCCAAAAAGCAATCCTGAAAAAATCGAAAGCAGGAAAGTGAAACCCAGTGCAGGCCAACCCAGCGATAATTCGCTTAGTCGCGGCAGGTCCGCAGGTCCAATCGCAGTCAGCAACCGCAATCCTGCAATGGCCACGCCGACTGCAATCACCCCTCCCATCAGGCCAAGCGTCACGCTTTCCGTCAGCAACTCGCGGGCAATGCGTCCGCGACCGGCTCCCAGTGCGGCCCTGATCGCAAGCTCTTGCTGCCGCGATTCAGCCCGCACCAGCAGTAAATTCGCAACATTGGTGCAGGCAATCAGCATCACCAGGCCCACGGTTGCCATTACCACCCACAGGACTCCGCCCACGTCGCCAACTACACGCTGTTTCAGCGGACGAAAACCAGGCGTGATCTTCCAATTCTCGTAAAAATGTGGGTTCGTGCCCGGCCCGTTCGACCAGGAATCCATCCACACCGGAATCAACCGTGCAATATCCGCGTCGGCCTGCGCCAGGGGCACGCCTGGTTTAAGCCGCCCAATGCCCTCGTAGCCGAAGGGCGCCAGCTTTTGATTGTGCCGATCGAAGGCCAGCGGCAACAGCAGGTCGAACTCCCGATCGACCACCTTGAACCCGCGCGGCATCACGCCCACAATCTCGCGCGTCTGCGCATCCACCTGGATATTGCGGCCAATCGCGGACCGGTCTCCGCCGAAACGCCGCTGCCAGTAGCCGTAGCTCAGCATCACCGTTTTCGCGCCGCGCGGGTCCTGGTCGACATCGGTGAACCACCGCCCTGCAATGGCAGGCACGCCAAACGTCTCCAGCACGCCGCCGCCGATCCCCGCCGTTTGCACCTCCTCCGGTTGCGCAAGCCCTGTCACATTCGACGTCCCTGACGTGAAAACCCCTAGCGACTGGAACGTCCGGTTCTTTTCGGAGAACGTCAGATACATCGACGGCGAAAGGTTCAACCCGTTGGTAATGTCGGCCAAACCTCCGGCTCCCGGAGCCTTCAATGTGAGAGCCACGAGCCGGCCGGAATCCGGATAAGCCAGCGGCTTCAGCAGCACGCTGTCGATCACGCTGAAGACGGTGGTATTTGCGCCAATACCCAATGCCATGGTCAGCAGCACCGTAACCGCAAACCCCGGCGACTTTCTCAACCTGCGCAGGGTTAATTTTAGATCGGCAAGAAAAGACTCGAGCGCGGTCCACTGCCACTCCTGGCGGCTGCGTTCGGCGACCTGCGTCACGCTGCCGAATTCGCGCTTCGCCGCCTGTTCGGCTTTTTTGCGCTCCATTCCTTCTTCCATCAATTCCTCAGTGCGCTCCGCGATGTGCTCCTGGATGGAGACCGCGATGTCGTCATAACGGCGTCGGCGGCTGAAAAGCCTGCTCAGAATCTGCATGGATGACCTCCTATGCCCTGGCGACAGCCAGCACGCGCGTGATTCCATTGAACATTTTTTCGAAACTGACCACTTCCTGCTCCAGGTGGCGAACTCCGGCATCGGTGAGCCGGTAGATTCGGGTGGGACGCCCCTTCGCCGACAATCCGGTCTCCGATTCCAGCAACCCCTCCCGCAGCATCCGCTGCAAAGCCGGGTACAGGGAACCCTCTTCAACCTGGAGCAGGTTATCCGAGACCTGCTTAATGTGTTTGACCAGTGCATAGCCGTGCATCGGTCGCAGCCGGAGCGATTGCAGGATCATGATCTCCAGCGCGCCGGGGAAAAGGTCGCGGTGTTCGGGATTCTTCGCCATAGGAAGAATGATAACCCGAAATACCTATTTGTAGAATAGGTATTTCATATTCACTTTGGCCGGATCAACAATGCTCGTTCTCCGTCGGAGAAACCGGCTCGATACATTTGTTCGCCCACTCCGGTCGTGCGGCCGGGGAACTGGGGTTGCAAGTCGTAGCTGGCGTTGAGAAGGCGTACGACGGCTGAGCGCGCAGCCTAAGAACCCAGGCATCGACATTGGCGACTCTCAGCTCGCGCGAGACGTATTGCGTTTATATTTGATTCAATAACACTTCTGATAACACACAACCATGCGCCATCCAGAGAGACTTCCAGTCGCTCCGGAGGGCTGACAATGTTTCCCATGGTGAGTTTTCAATGAACGATCGGAGCAATCCATGAAAACTTCTGTGACCTTGGACAAAGTTTGGTTGCCAGCCGGTTTTGCTTGCCTGGTGGCCGCCTTAACTGGAGCTTTAATCTTCCTTTCATCAAGATCCACGGGAACGCAGTTTGTCTACCCGCTTGACGATACGTACATCATGATGGCGATCGCCAAAAACTTCGCACATTCGGCGGTCTGGGGAGTTACGCCTTTCAGTTTCAGTCCCGCGTCCTCCACCCCGCTTTACACGCTTCTCCTATCTGGCTTTTATTGGATTACCGGTCCAAATACCTGGCTTCCGGCGGCACTCGCCACCACGTGTGCCTGCCTGACAGTGGTTGAGGCGAACACATCGATGGCTGAGCTTCCCCGCATGCTGCGAGCCGCTGGATTGCTCTCGATCGTCCTCTTAGTTCCTCTCTACGTTATCGCCTTGACCGGCATGGAGCATTGTCTTCACATCTATCTTTCGCTACTGTTTCTGCGCCTGGCTTCAACTTCCATCGAATCGGGAAGGCCAGCGCGCCTGCTGGTTCTGCTTGTGCCGGTGATGGTGCTCGTCCGGTACGAAAGCCTGTTTCCGATCGGAATCTGCTCAGGGATTTTAATTTTACGCAAGCGATGGCTGTTCGGCCTTACGCTGCTGCTCGCGGCCGGAGCCGCCTTGGCCACATATGCAGCCTTCTCGATCGCGCATGGATGTGGATGGCTCCCAAATTCGATTCTGATGAAGGGTACGCAAAGCTCTCCCGGAACGGGAGGACTATTGCAGTCAATGCTAGTCAGGCTAATCGTAAACCTGATTGCGGCGCCCTATTGCACCGCCTTGCTTGTGCTGCTGCTTCTTGGGCTTCTGGCAACGCGGGGAGCGGCGCCGATATGGGATCGTCGCCGAATCGCATTAGCCATCGTTTCCCTGGCTATTCTCGCGCATTTTACCTTCGCCCGGGTGGGTTGGGTCTATCGCTACGAAGCTTACCTGATTGCTCTCAGCCTGGTCTGTCTGGCGTGCGTTACGCCCCTGCTTCGTTTCACCGCGGCCATGCGCCTCGCCTTCGGAACCTGCGCGGCGGCCGCGCTGCTCTCTTTAGCCTTTCGCAGCTACGGCTCTACCGCTAACATTCAGAAAGCGTCGTTTAACATTTACGAGCAACAGTACCAGATGTCGAAGTTTGTCTCCCGGTACTATCCTCATGCTGCGATCGCAGCCAACGACATTGGTTGGATCACCTATGCCAACGATGTCCATCTTGTGGACCTCGTCGGATTGGCTGACTGGGAAGTCTTGCAGGCCAAGCAGAAGCATGAGTACACCACGAGTTTCATTGATTCTCTTGCCAGCAGGCGTCAGGTGGACATCGCCATCGTCTATGACTCCTGGTTCAACGACGGTCAACATTCCGAATTTGGCGGACCTGCCCTTCCGAGAACCTGGCTGCGGGCGGCACGCTGGCACATTGAGGATAATCACTTTCTGGGAGGAGACACAGTCAGTTTCTATGCTGTCAAGCCCGACGGCATTGGCGCGCTGCAGAGCGCACTCCAGGACTACAAAGCGAGTCTGCCCAGGTCTGTACAAGTGCTGGAGAAATAAACCTGCCGGCAAGACTGACGCCAGCTCCTCATGAACAGGCTGGTCGAGGGTTGAGGTTTCCCGCCCTTGCGATAGGAAAAAATCGCAAGGACGGGGCACGGAACTCTGCTGGCGCAACCGGCTTGTGTTCATCCCCAGGACGTAACTTGCAAACGGCGAGTCGTGGCGGCTGTATTTTCCGGCGGGATCGAAAAGGCCGGCCATCGCTGCTCTGCTCAGCCTTGTTGAAACGACTTGGTGCATATCCACCAGTCGCCCGAATTGGAGCGGTGAAAGTGGATCCTGCCTTCTTGCATGCCCAGGGTGAGCAGAGCCAGATCCAGATGTGCGTGGGTAACAGCGTCAGTTAACAAAATCAGGTCAGAGCCACAGTTTGGGCACGCCATGCGCCTTATCTGGGAAAGGCCGGCGCCTTCTGGCCAGGGCATCTCGATGACTTGTCGCTGGGACTGACCTGGCCTCGCAAAGATAGAGATTTCGCGGTGCTCGATATGGAGCTCGACCCTTCGTTTCTTTTTCACGAGTCCTCCGCGCTGCGGTAAGACGCCTCGGCAACGGATGGAATGAGGTCTAGGGCGAATGGGTGCCGGAACGTTTCATTGGGGAAGGTCTTTGATCCTACTTCAACAGTTGTGCGCAACTTTGCAGCAGATGTCTTTATGGTAGTGCTCAAGTGATCTCAATTTTTCTTAATCCGGGAAAGCTACTTATACAAACGGCTTACTTCCCGCGTGAAGTCTGAATCGGGTGCTGTTTCCGTAACCAGACGTGAGGAAGGGCACCGATTTGAAACGGGGGAGCGGCCTTGCCAAGCCTTGAAGTCTTTGAGGGTGTTCACTCTGCGTGAGAGGTCAGGAGGGCTTGCGAGGAGCACGGGGAAGGCTCTTGCAGGATTACTCGTAATGGATTGTGCGGTTTCGGGTTAAACTTGGACCTGCCTGTGGCGCACAGGCCAACCCGGTATTCTTCCTTGGCCCATAACGTCACAATTCGATTTGCGGGCTATCAACTGGACCCAGCTGCGCGCACTTTGAAATATGAAGAGCGCCAGATCCCCTTGGGTCCGAAAACGTTTGATCTCCTGTTCTTCCTGGCCAGCCATCCGCATCAGGTTGTCACCAAAGAACAGTTGCTGACCGCGGTGTGGCCGGATTCCTTTGTAGAGGAGAGCAATCTCTCACAACATGTTTTTCTTCTGCGGAAGGCCTTGGCTAACAACGGGCAAACCGACAAGATCGTTGTGACCATTCCGGGCAAGGGATACCAGTTTGCGGCGACAGTAGAAAAGGCGCCGCGACAATTGGCAAACAACGGCCAGGGCGAACTGGTTCTGCATGCCGTGCAGTCGGTGACTCGGCTGGTGGTGGAAGAGGAGAGCGACGATGAGGCATCGGCATGGCACTTGTTGCCGGATACCCACAAGCGCCGCCTGCTGCTTATCTGGGGTTCCATAGGCATCGCTGGATTGCTGCTGCTGGCTGCTTCAATTCTTGGTTGGCGATGGACGCACCCAGTTCGCGGGGAACACGTTGACCTGGTGCTCGCGGAGTTCGAAAACACGACCGGCGACGCGGATTTCGACCGGGTACTGAACCGGGCGCTGACCATCGATCTGGAGCAATCTCCTTTTCTCAACCTTCTAACCCGTTCAAGAATCGGCGAAACGCTTATGCAAATGCAACAGCCGAAGGACTCGACGCTGACACCGGCGCTCTCGCGGGAAATATGCGAACGAAATAACGCACAGGCCATGCTGCACGGCACGATTGCCAGACTGGCCAGCAGGTATGTGCTGATTCTCGACGCGGACAGTTGCGTGAGCGGAAAGCAGATTGCGGGCTACAAGGCTGAAGCGGGCAGCAAGGAAGGAGTATTGTCTGCGCTGGATGAGGCTGCCGGCCGCGTACGACGGCAGTTGGGTGAGTCGAGCACATCCCTGGAGCGATTCCAGAAGCCGATTGCCCAGGCCACCACCGCGTCTCTCGATGCGCTACGAGCGTATACGCAGGCCCTCGATGCGGCGGACCGGGGCGACACGGCGGCGGAGCAGGCGCTATTTAAACGGGCCATTGCGCTTGATCCCAACTTTGCATCTGCCTACAAGGAACTCGGCATCAGCGTACACAATAGGGGCGATTTTGTGCAGGGAGCTTCGCTGATTCAAAAGGCCTACGATCTGCGGGACCACACGACCGAGCGGGAACGGATGTCAATCGAAATCGCGTACAACGTCTATGCGACCGCGGACTATGAGGCGGCCATTAACAGCATGCGGCTCTACAACTCAATCTACCCGAACAACGCTTCCATTTGGTTCGAACTCTCGAAAACCTACTACTGGCTCGGGCAGACCCAGGATGCCGTTGAAGCGGGAGAATACGGGTATCGCCTGGCGCCCCACTCGGGTAGCGGCGCGGAAATACTGGCAAATGCGTATATGCGCGCCAACCGGTTTGCGGATGCGAAGCGGGTCGCGGAGGCAGCCATTGCCGAGGGGAAAGACCGCTGGGGCGTGCATAGTCTGCTCTTCAAAATGGCATTTGCGGAGCATGACGCAGCGCGCCTGAAGACCGAGGGGGAATGGGGATTCACCCATGCGCAAACAGGTCAGCCGCTCACCGATCTGGGTTTTGTGGCAGCGAGTTCCGGTAAATTGCGCGAAGCGGTGGACGACTTTACCCGCGCGCGCCAGGAAGGTCTGCGCCGCGGCGATACGGATTTTGCGGATGACGCAACGATGTTTCTGGCCGGGATTTACATCGATTACGGCTACCCCGCCGAGGCCACAGCCACGCTGAACAAGATGCAGAGCGATGCCATTGACGAGGGAACAACGGCGTATTTCAGAGAAGATCTGGGAGATCTTGGTCCCGCGCAACGGATGATTGCAAAGATGGATGGAAGCGGAACGAAGAGCACCCTGGACCTCTATTTCAATCTGCCCGAGTTGCGCGCCTTGCTGGCGCTGAAGAACCATCGTCCGGCGGATGCGGTGAAGGAGCTTGACCCGGCCCGCAAGTACCAGATGCGCGATATCGGCGTGCCCTTCCAGCGGGCGCGGGCAGAGATTGAGGCCGGAATGCTCGACCAAGCGGCTCAAGACTATCGGCTGATTCTCGATAATCCGGGGAATTGCCCCATCTGGCCGGAGCACACAATTTCCCATCTTCGCCTGGCGCGCGTGCTGGCGCTTCAAAAGAAGACGGACGAGGCGCGCAGCGAATACCGGGCGTTCTTCGATGCCTGGAAGGACGCCGACCCCGGTCTCAAGATTCTTGCCGACGCCAAACGCGAATTCGCGCAGTTGCAATGAGCCGGCGGGATGAGCCCCATGGACAGAAACTGGGCAAAGCTCAGTGTTCTGAGACAGGCGTGCTGTTCAGAATCTTGGCCGTAGAGCGGAAGCGATGGAAGTCGCGGAAGCGAATCTGGTTCAGCTCCAACTTGTTCTTGTGACTCAATTCCCGCATGATGATCTGCGCACCGATTGGGAGCAGGTACTGCTGGTCGCTGATAGAGACGTAGTCGTAGTCGGCACTGACGAGGGCCTCCTGGATGGGAAACCTCTTCGGCACGTCGTCTACGATCTGGGTGATGCGCCGGACGCCGTGAGTGGCGCTGTCGATGTAGACCATACCGTGATAGCCGACGAGAGCCACCTGGGTGGCACTGGCACGGAGCGAGAGATCCGAGTTCTCTTTGGCGACGCGGTATTTGAAGACCTGCACGGTTCCGTCCCCGAGGGCATCGGTTTCAAGCCACGAGATCTCCGCTTTGGCGGCCGGCCGGAAGAGACCGTGAATCACACCACCGAAGACTCCGGCGCTGGAGACGCCAAGCGCAGGACTGGAGCTGCTATCGCGGCTTTTTTTGTGGTTTTTCTCGTATTCTTCAAAGTCCCAGTTTTCCTGGCGGTCGAAGTAGTTGAGCTGTCCGGTGAGCGTATCGAGGTGTTCCCAACTGTTTTCGCGATTGGAACCGGCAAATCGCTCGGTGACCTGCTGGCACGTGAAGTTTGGAAGGGAATCCCAATAATCGTTTGCGTATTGCGCGGCTTCGACGAGGAGGGCACTGAGTTCGCCGTCGGGGGGACGCTCGACGGGATTGGCAGAGACGGCAATGGCCAGCGGACCGGCAGGCCGGGAGATGGACTCAAGAGCCGGGCCTGAGGGGGCAGCAGCATCTGCGGTTTCCATGCCGTTGAGAGTGAAGGAAGTGTCCGACTCGGCGGTCTTTCCATCCTGAGTGAGAATAGCTTCCACCAGGTATGTGCCATCTGTTGCGGAATTGAGGGAAAAGCTGCCCAGGTAGGAAAAATACTCTCCTCCGTGGACCTCTTGCGCGAACAGCGGGGCGTCGCCCAGTATCCGTCCATCGTGTAGTACCTTGATCTCCAACTTTGCCGGTTGCGGCGCACTGGGGGTGTGGTGCGCAACCACGAAGATGGAGACTTTGTTGTCGCCGGGCGGAAGCGTACCGGAGAGATTCGGCGTGACGCGCCTCTTGTCGTCGCGAAGGGGATCGGTCTTGTCGGCATCGTTGGCGGCAACTGGATCGGTCCGCCGTACCAGGACCAGATTGCTGAGCGAAGGCGCTTCGGATTTGCTGGATACCTCGAAGGGAATGCGTTGCGCCGCAGCCTTGCCGGTCGTGGTTTCAGCGATCAGGACCTCCAGCGTGTATTTGCCTGGAGGCAGGACGAAGTGACGATGCAGCGAGATTAGCTCTCCGTCTTTCGCGCCGTCCTGGTGGAAGGCTACGCGCTTCGGGGTGTCGGAACTGAAGTGAGCGGCAATTTCGCCAGCCTGGTCCTTTACATAGGCCACCATTGTCAGGTGTGCGAGAGAACTGGGAGAGTTTGCGTCCTTACGTATATCGAGGTCTTCAACCGGAATTTCAATGGCCAGCGCGGTCCTCCTGCCCTCCTCGCTATCGCCCATATCGAGAACTGCCGCATGGAAAACGAGTTGCGAAGGCAAGGGCGATTCTTTGAGCAGCTTCAACAGCGGCAGCTCGAACGGCTGCAAGGTGCTCCCGTCCGCGGTGCTGGGAGGCAATGCAATATAGCCTGACTGCGTGCGTATCCTGAGCCCGGTGCGGAGCGGCTTGACCGCGAGGGGATGAAGTTTCCCATCGTATTCCTCACTTTTCGGAAGGAAGGACGCCTCGTAATAGGTTGTCATGTCTCCAATGAGTTGATACATGGCCTTCTGGCCATCTCCGTTGAAATAGGTGCCGCCTGTTGACTCGGCGAGGTGCTTGAGGTCTGTGTCTATGGGCGCGTCGTCTATGACCTCCAGGGTACCTTGGCCGGAGCCAAAGGTGGCCGTATTTCCTGCTACTTTGGCCTGACTCAAGCTGACGGCGGCACTCTGACTGGCCACATCCATTCCCCCAATCTGCCGGCCGTGGTGGCCGAGCGCAGTGCCGTCGACAACATTGATGCCGATGCCGGCCTGGTTGGCCGATCCGACAATGGAATCGATGGCCTGCCTGGCACCTTCGTTGATTTGCTCCTGGTGCATTGAGCTGAGATAGATGATGGTTTTTCGTTCTGAGAGATTCTGCTGCGATTGTATGAGCGCCATGATGGACGAGAGAGACGTCGAGATATGGCGGTCCTGCGCGATACGCGTCGAGTTTTGCATCGCCGCATAAATGGACTGCGCCCGCAAGCGCTCATGCGCCGGGACCTTTTTGCCGGCGGAATCGACCCCGCTGAGAGCGACCGAGACGAGTTCCTTCTCAGACCCGGAGGAATGATCCTTATTTCTGGATGCGAGGGGCCCAGTGGCCCTTTGGATGGCGGCTTCAACCGCGCTCATGTCGAAGGTAAATCCCTGCTGAAGATGGAGCCTCGAATCGATGTCGAATACCGAGAATTCAAAACCACTCTCGGAGAGCATGGAGAGAATCTTCAAGGCTGCATCGCGGGCGGTCGCTATCCGGGAAGAATGCTTCTGCGGGAGCTCGTCCTTTTCCGGGGGGAATGAATCAAAGACAAAGCTAACCACCTGTTTAGCCCGGTGTTCGTTGACAAGCCGAAGGTTATCGAGCTTGATGGGGGATCCGTTGTCGGTGATCGTCAAATCGTCAGGCTTGAGGTCGAGGACTGGCTTGTCTTTCTTGTCATGCACGACAAGATAGAGTTGCATGGCATCGACAGCGGCCGGCGAGGCCGGAGCAGGAGGCGTAATTAGCTCCTGCGCGCGGGCGAAGAAAGGCGAAGCTGCGAGACCAGCGCCCAACAACATGCTCGATGCCAAACGATAGCTCATCCGATTCCGCACCCCTGCGGAAGATCACTGCTGATACCGCCAGGAGTTTTCATTTCCACCGAGTCCACGGGGAGAAGCGCCTCTTAATCGCGAGTCTCAACCGAATGAGACAGGAGGCACGAATATGTTTTCTTTTTCCCGGCGAGTATAGCTTGCCCATCTCGGAATGGTAAAGACCGGCGTCGAGCTGCAGGAACTCACCATTCGCGGGGTTCACGACTTCAGGTGCGTCGCGGCACTGAAGGAGGGCGGATTGTGGCCGCAAATATCGGTGAGCCAATGCTTGCCAAACGCCAAGATGCTTTTCAATCTCATGTCAGTAGCGCGGGAAAGCGGTTGGTTTTTTTCGATTCTTTAAGCTATTGAATCTATGGAGCCGACAACCGGGATCGAACCGGTGACCTGCTGATTACGAATC
>Ga0182012_10004879_pt1 | contig 13941 bp, 12 predicted proteins | sample 612S2SmetaG_FD_120486 | JGI IMG/M metagenome (GOLD analysis project Ga0182012, IMG submission 120486) | Permafrost microbial communities from Stordalen Mire, Sweden - 612S2S metaG | ecosystem: Environmental > Terrestrial > Soil > Wetlands > Permafrost | place: Sweden: Stordalen | collected... | reverse complement strand
GTGAAGGCCAAGGGCGGACCGACCTTCAAAGTCACCAAGGGCGCGCCTCAGGTGATCCTCGCGCTGTCGTCCAACGCCAGAACCGTGAAGTCCGACGTCGATCACGTGGTGAACGACTTCGCCAAGCGTGGTTTTCGCTCGCTCGGCGTCGCTCGCGCGCAAGGTAACGGCGCGTGGCAATTCATCGGGGTGCTCCCGTTGTTCGACCCACCGCGTATTGACGCCAAGGCCACCATCGCCACCGCCCGCCAGATGGGCGTGCACGTCAAGATGGTCACCGGCGACGCCCTCGCCATCGCCGAGGAGACTGCCAGGACCCTCGGCATGGGCTCGGACATCCTCGACGCCGCCACGCTTCGCGCCGACAAGAACAAGGAGACCCCCGAGTCCACCAAGACCATCGAGTCCGCCGACGGCTACGCCCAAGTGTTCCCCGAGGACAAGTTCCATATCGTCGACGTCTTGGAGCGACACGGCCACATCGTCGGCATGACGGGTGACGGCGTGAACGACGCGCCGGCCCTGAAGAAAGCCGACTGCGGCATCGCGGTCTCGAGCGCTACCGACGCTGCGCGCGCCGCTGCGTCCATCGTGCTCACCACGCCAGGACTCTCGGTGATCATCGACGCGATCAAGGAGAGCCGCAAGATCTTCCAGCGCATGAACAGCTACGCGATCTACCGGATCGCCGAGACGCTGCGCGTCCTGCTCTTTGTCACAGCCGTGATCTTGTTGTTCAATTTCTTTCCCGTCACCGCGATACAGATCGTGCTGTTGGCGCTGCTGAACGACGGAGCGATCCTGTCGATCGCCTACGACAATGTCCGCTACCGTAATCAGCCCGAAGCCTGGAACATGCGCGTCGTGCTCGGTATGGCCTCCGTCCTCGGTTTCGTCGGACCGATCGCCGCCTTTGGCATCTTCTACCTGGGCGATCGGGTGTTCCACCTCAGTCGGCCAGAGTTGCAGACCATGATGTACCTCACTTTGTCGGTCGCGGGACACCTGACCATCTTCCAGGCCCGAACCCGTGGCCCTTTCTGGTCAATCCGACCAGCACGAATCTTGTGGGTCGCGGTGCTCGGCACCCAAATCCTCGCCACCCTCATCGCGGTCTTTGGCATCATCATGACGCCCCTCGGCATTGGCTACGCCGCCCTCGTCTGGGGTTACGCCCTTGTCTGGTTCCTCTTGACCGACCGGGTCAAGATCTGGGCCTACCGATTCTTGGACCCGTCGGGCAAGGCGGAGGACAAGGATCAGCGCAGTGGTCGAGTCCACGCCGACCTCTCGCTCATGGCCGCGAGCGTGGCGCCCTTCCACACTGACGTGCGCACTGGATCCGAGACGCCGGTCTATCACGACAGTGCATCGTGCCAGTACGCCAAGGAGATCACCCACGACCACCACGTGGTCGCAGGAACTGATAACCGCCAGCGCTGCTCGTGGTGCGAGCGACACGCGCACGTGGCACCCTTTCACACTGACGTGCGCACCGGACCCGAGGAGCCCGTCTATCACGATGCGACGTCGTGTCCCTACGGACAAGAAATCACCGACGACCACCACGACCTCGTGGGCGCCGACGGTCGTCGACGGTGTTCGTGGTGCGAGGCCCACACGAGCGCTCCACTCGTTGGTGTCGGTTCAGAACGTAGAGTCTCGAACCCCTAGGCATCCCGGGCCATTGTTAGAGTTCCCCGTATGGTGAGCACGCCGGTCAGCGTCCAGGAGACGGTCTCTCGCCGTCGCCGCCACTACTCGGTTTCGCGATGACTGACGCCGTCGAGAATTCGAAACAGAGCTTCTCGCCGATCGCGCCAGGATCGAGAATCCTGGTCGCCATGGACAAGTTCCGCGGCACGGCCTCAGCACTCGAACTCTGCGAGGTGGTGAGCGACGTCGTTCGCCAACTCGACTGCGAGCCCGACAGCCAACCCATGTCCGACGGAGGTGAGGGATTCCGCGAAGCGTTCACCGGCGAGACATTCCTCGTCGAGGTACCGGGCCCACTCGGTGAAGTCGAGCGAGCGGGGGTCACCCTCGTCACTGGCGCCGCGGGTCCCGTTGCCATCATCGAATGCGCTGACGCGGTGGGGCGACAGTATCTGCCATCGCCCTCGGGCGACCAGGCACTCGCCGCCTCGAGTGCGGGCGTCGGCGAGTTGATCCTTGCCGCCGCGAATCTCGGCGCCACCAGTGTGTTGATTGGCCTCGGAGGTTCGGCAACCTCCGACGGTGGACTCGGGTGCTACGAGGTACTTCGCGACCATGGCGGGCTCCCGGTACCGGTCATCGCCGCCACGGACGTGACCGCCCGCTTCAGTGGTGCCCGGCGCTACGCGCATCAAAAGGGCGTTCGCGAAGAGGACCTCGGGCTCATTGACGAGCGACTTGAGGAAGTCCGCGCGCTCTACCTGAGGGAACAAGGCGTTGACGTCCAGTCCCTCGAACGCTCCGGTGCGGCCGGAGGAATTCCCGGTGCTCTCGCTGCCCTCGGCGCGTCGCTCGTCGACGGTCTCGAAGCGGTCGCCAACGCCGCAGCCCTCGCCTCGCGCATTGCGGCGGCGAGCATGGTCGTCACGGGCGAAGGTCGTTTCGATGAAGGAAGTCTCGAAGGTAAGGTCACGGGCGGGCTCGCCGCCATGATCGATGGTCGAGTCCCCCTCCTCATTCTTTGCGGGTCGGTGGAACCTCACGCGGCCCAACAACTCCTCGCTCGTTTCGACAACCTTCGCTTCCTCGACCTCAGTGAACGCGTGGGCGTGCACGCCGCGACCAGCAACGTCTTCGGGTCGATTCACGCCACGCTGCTCGAAGAACTACGAGGAACCGTAACGTCGCGTCAAAGGAGAAAGCCATGAAGCTGAACAAGGACGTACTGGCCGAGCTGCGAGTCGAGCCAGGAAAACACGCCCACCTCCACGAGCGCAGCACGAAGCAGACAGTCACCGACTGGTTAAAGGACAAGGACGAGAAGAACGACGAGCCGCGAAAGAAAGTTGCCGAAAAGGACTTGACGTCGTTCGTCACCGAACTCGCCAATGCCCAGGACCTGCTCTGGGCCGACGGCTCGCACGCTCTCTTGATAGTGCTGCAAGCGCTTGACGCTGCAGGAAAGGATGGCACAATCAAGCACGTCATGTCGGGCATCAACCCGCAGGGTTGTCGGGTCGAGTCATTCAAGCAGCCTTCTGCCCAAGAATTGGATCACGATTTTCTTTGGCGAAGCGCGAAGGTGCTCCCCGCGCTCGGCGGCATCAGCATCTTCAACCGCTCGTACTACGAAGACGTGTTGGTCGTTCGAGTGCACCCCGAGCTCTTGGACCGGACCCACGAGAAGCCTGACGATGGCGACTTCGAAAAACTCTGGAAGAACCGCTACGAGGACATCAACAACTTCGAGAGACACCTGCACCGCAACAACACGAGGATCGTCAAGGTCTTCTTGCATCTCTCACGTGACGAGCAGAAGAAGCGTTTCCTCAAGCGTCTCGACGACCCGGACAAGCGGTGGAAGTTCTCCACCAGCGACCTCGCCGAGCGCGCGCACTGGGACGACTACCAGACCGCTTACGAAGAGGCCCTAAGCGCCACTTCGACACCGTGGGCTCCGTGGTACGTCGTGCCGGCCGACCACAAGTACGCCCTTCGAGCCCTCGTGGGTGGGATCATCGTCGACACGATCGACCAGATGGACCTCAAGCCCCCTCGGGTACCCAAGGACAAGCTCGCCGCCCTTGATCAAGCGAAGAAGGACCTCCTCGCCGAGACATAGACCGTCGTTTCTTGTCGCCTCCTTCGGGCGATTGTTCCCTTACTTCGTGTACCCGTGCTTGTGCAGGAACGTCTGCAAAGCGGTGACGAAAGCTGCTCCACTCGGATCGAGCGGGCTGAGTGCGCTGTTGAGGTGTCCCTCCTTCAGCTGCGAGGCGAGGAAGCTCTTGGCCACGAGACCTTCGCCCAGCAGGTCCTCGTCAGCGACCCATGCCGCGATGACGCCCACGGAGTCTTGGTAGTGAGTCTTCGCTTGAGCGTGATACGCGCCGAGCCACTGGGTGGCGTCACCCTTGATCAAGGCCGGGAAGCTTCGCGTGACGTTACGAAATGAACCGTTGGTGTACGTGAGAATTTGGATCGGCAGGCCCGACGCGGCGAAGTCGGTGAAGGCGTAGGCGAAGTGGTCGTCGGCCGAGACGAAGTAGGTCAAACCACTCTTACCGAGTGCTTGAAGCCGAGCGCCCGGGTCACCGAAATTGTGTTCGATCTTCGTCACTTTGGTTGACGTCGCGCCAAAGGAGTACACCTGTTCAATGGAGCAGCAGTGCGCCCCACCACTGTAGAGGTCCAGGACGACGACGGGCGACCCGCCCGTTTGTAGGTGGACCACGTGGACCACGCTTAGCCTGGAGTAGATGGTGTTGGGCCAACACACGTCTCCGCAATACGCCGACTTCACCAATCCGTTGAAGAGGACGGTGCCCCCACGCGAGATCGTCAGGTGTGGATTGTGGGCATTGGGATACGTGCCCGAATACGTGAACGTCGCGGTCACGCCGTCAGCCGACGCCGACTGGGTGGAGGCACCAGCGTCGAGCACCGGAATGAACGCCGTCACCATGGTCGAAACCGCCAGGAGAGTGACGAGGCGAAGGCTTGCTCGAATCGTGCGTTGTGTGAATGATCTCGTAGATGACATGAAACCACCGTAGGTCCCCTGCAAGGCCGCGAGGATAGATCGTCACAATCTCGTTACTTGGCGACCAAATGATTGGTCGCCACCACCAGATGAATAAAATTCTGGCAGTGCCCCCTCCCGACCAAAGGACCCGCATGAACGCACACGGCTATGCCGCCGCCGCAGCCAAGGCCTCGCTCACCCCTTTCGACTTTTCGCGACGCGAGCTCGGACCCCACGACGTGGCTTTCGGACGGTGAGCCAGCGCCCTCATCATGAGTGCTGACGACTCGTTCGTCCCCGGGCCACCCTCAACCCAGGTAACGCTGCGGGCCCTCGCCTTCGCGAATCTCAGCTCAATGTTCGTGCTGATCGGTGCGGCCGCCTCGCTCTACGGTCCACTGCTGATCAGCTTCTCTCAGAAGTTCCACCTCACACTGCCAACGGCAGGCATCGTACTCAGCTTCCACTTCGTCGGCGCTCTCGTCGGCGTGCCGCTCGGATGGGCGGGCGTGCGTCGTTTCCGGGGCAACGTCGTGATCGGTGCGACGCTCTTCTGTCTCGCGCTGGGTGCCGGGGTGGTCGCCCTGGCGAACCACTGGGACCTCTTACTCGCGGGCGTCTTTCTCATCGGCGTCGGCTTTGGTGGTCTGGACTTCTCGCTCAATACGGTGCTCGCCAGGACCGAAATCAAGGGTCGCGCGCACCGGCTCTCGCTCGCCAACGCCGGCTACGGCGTGGGTGCGGTTATCGGACCGCTGCTGGTGATTGCCGTGCACCCGAGCAACTTTCCCGTACTCTTCGGCGCCGCCGCAGTGCTCGCCGTGGTGCTGTCCACACTGAACAGGGGCATCGTCGCACCGCCGCTCAGTGCCGAAGCAATGGCCCACGAACGCTCGACCTACAGCGACGAACGTCGACCCATCCTGGTCACGTTCATCATCGCCTACGTGCTCTACGTCGCCGTCGAGACGAGCACCTCGGGCTGGCTCGCATCTCAACTGCACCGCGAAGGATTCACGACCTCGATCGCGAGCCTCGCGACCGGCGGCTTCTGGTTGGGCCTGGCGCTCGGGCGCACGGTGGGCGGACCGCTCTACAAGCGCTTCTCGGACAAGTCCCTCGTACTCGGCGGTCTTGGCGCGTGCATTGTCTTGAGCATCGTGGCGTACTCACACGCGCTTTCGCCCTACGCGTACCCCTTCATCGGACTAGTGCTCGCTTCGGTCTACCCGATGGGGCTCATCTGGTACACGATCCTCTGTCCCAACGACAGCGACGGTCTTGCCCTCATCATCTTGTTCATGATGGCGGGGGGCATCATCGGTCCGGGCGCCGAGAGTCTCATGGTCGCCGCATTTGGCATCCACGCGGTGTCCTTGGTCATCGCGGCCTTCGCGGCCCTGGACATCCTGGTCTTCAGTTACGCCCTGCGCTACAAGCCGCTCGTCATAGCAGCCTGAACGACTCCCTACTGTTCGTAGTTCTCCACGACGCTCTCGGACCGCACGCCGGTGCCGTCAGGGTTCAGGCCCGCCGCGCGACGCGCGCGACGTCGGCGAAGTAGGTCCCAACACTGGTCGAGCTCGATCTCGATGGCGCGAAGTCGCGCCAATTTCACTCCGGAGAGTGCCTCATGCTCGTGAGAATCTTCGAGCCTCTTCTCCTCGTCGGTGAGGTCGCTCACCTTCTGCAAGATGATGCTGTCATCCATGGTCACATCCTTCTCTCCGTGTTCCACTCATGACCTTAAGGCGACGATCGCTGCTTGCTTGCGGCACATCGGACCGGCGCTTCTCGTCTGAACGGCCATCGAAACGTTCTCCGGCCGCCGCCGAAGTTGGCCCTCGATCTGGTCGAGCAGTAGCCCGAAGGTGGCTGCGGCGCACGGGGTCTAGAACGCGTCACAGAGCCACCTCGTTCGCGCTGGCCCCGTGAGGTATTTGCAAGGACAACGGTTACGTCGGCCTGCCTGCTGACGCGCAGCCCCACATCGGGCCTGGCATCTGTGACGTGGCGAGCGCTCTGCGCCTAACGAGGCGCTGGTTTGGTATAGGTGGCTGAACCAAAGGCGAGGATGGGTACGAAGATGAAACTCAGTAGCCAGAGTCCGATACCGAAGCCGGAGGACTTCGAGAAGGCCTTGGCGATGTCCATCGCCAAGATGAGCGAGAAGACGATGTTCACGAACGGAATGAACAGCAGGATCAGCCACCATTCCGGTCGCCCCGCGATCTTGCAGTAGAGGTAGAGATTGTAAATGGGGATGATGGCTCCCCAACCGGGCTCGCCGGCCTTAGTGAACAATCGCCAGTAGGCCACGATGAAGAACACGATGATGACGAGGAAGATAAGGATCCCTGCTGATCCAGATCCACTCGCAGTCGCCGTCAAGATAGTTGAAAGCACGACGCCCCCTTGTAGTTCCTCGAATCGTAGCGAAGTACCTTTGGCCGAGTCGGCTCTCGAGGAACAATTTTCGTCAACGACGAAGTACTGCTGAGTTGACTCTCAGCGTCCCATCGCCGTGTGCCGAGGGCGCCCGGTCAGGACGCGAATCGCTTGCCGAGCACACGACGGAGCGGTCCAGGAATGAGTCGCTTGATCGAGTCGGTCTGTCGACGAAGACGCGCAATCTCACGTTCGTCCCATTCGTGTTGGGCCTCGAGGACCGCGTAATCGTGGGTCAAGGTGTCGTGACGCTTGTTGAGGTCGACCAGCTGGTCGCTCAAAGTGACCATGTCCTGTGAGAGTTCCTCGAGCGCCCGGCCGCCATCGTCGTGGACGGCCTTGACGACGAATTGATAGGTCAACGACTCACGGTCCTCGAGCAGGGCCTCGAGCATCTCGTCGCTCAGGTCGCCACGCTCGACACCGATTTCGGTCGAAAAGCTCGGCACGGTCACCCGTTGCAGTTCCACGGCCACGAGTCCCGCCTCTCGAAGTAGGTCAAGCAGGCTCTCCTTGGTGATGAAATGAATGTGCGTTCGATCGAGCAGACCCGTATCGGCGTAGGGGAAACTTCCTCGAAGCAGTGCGACCTTCACGTCCACGTGGGCGATATTGGGAACCGAGACGACGACCACGCCCGTAGGGGTCAGGTGCTTCAAGGAACTTCGAAGTGCCTTCAGCGGATCGCGTAAGTGTTCCAAGACGTCACCGAAAATTATCGCGTCGAATTCTTCGCCTTCTAGGTGGCTCCAGAGTTGGTCGGACTCGACGTCGCCTACGACGAGCCGCTCGAGCCAGGGCATGGCCGCTTCAGCCACCGCCGCGTCAACCTCGACACCCACGACGCGACAGCCCTGAGCCTTCAACTGCTCGCTCACGTGACCCGAGGCGCAGCCGACTTCGAGGGTCCGTTTGTTAAAGCCCACCATGCGCAACATGCTCGCGTGCGAGTTGTTCTCACCGCCGGGGTCTATGGCCGTGTGATAATGCGAAAGCATAAGGAGAAACTAGTCCTGATTGACGGCAGGATGAACGAATCACCGCGCGGTGACTCAATGCTGGTTGTACTTCACCGTGGTTGTCAGGCCGTTCAGCAGGGTGATCGTGAAGGTGAACACGCCGTTGCGCGATCGTGGCTTGACGCTTACGCGGACTCCCAGCGCAGTGCCGCTGTCACTCAGCACCAGGGCGGTCGTACCGTGGTGGCTGGTCACGGTGGGCCGACCGTAGAAGCCGGTGCCGATGATCTGCAGGGTCACCGTTCTTCCCGCGACGGCGTGGCCGACCACGTACTGGGCAACCGGTCCCGGCGGAATGGCGATGGGTGGGGGCGTCAAAATGACCGGGGTCACGGTGAGCGTGAAGACGAACGTCCCCTGGTCGCCGTAGCCGTCGGTCGTCGTGCCGGTCATCTTGTACGTTCCCGCAGGAAGCGTCGCGCCGTTGGTCGAGACGAGGCCACTACTCGAGACCACGAGACTGGGCGAACCGGTCAACTGGGTGAACGTCACCGGACCGGTATTGCGACTGACGCTCAACTGGTCACTGAAGGTCGGCGTCCCCGACGAAATGATCGACGCCGTGGTCGGGCTGTTTTGGGTAATCGGTCCCACGGTCATGGTAAACGTGAACACGCCCACGTCCCCACTCGGGTCACTGGTCGTGCCCGACGCGCTATAGATCCCAAACGGCAAGGCGCCGCTCGTCGTGAGCAGTCCCGTACTCGAGACCACGAGACTGGGCGAACCGGTCAACTGGGTGAACACCGGCGTGCCAGTGTTTCCCGTCACGATGAGTTGCAGCGAGTAGGTCGGCGTCTGGGTCGTCTTCAGCGTTATCGTCGTCGGCGCCACCTGGGTGATCGTTCCTACCGAGAGGATAAAACTGAACAGTCCTACGTCGCCCTTGGTATCGCTCGTCGAACCCGTCACGCTGTAAGTGCCTGGCGCCAACGCACCACTGGTGGTGAGCAGTCCCGTACTCGAGACCACGAGATTGGGTGAGCCGGTGGTCTGGACGTAGGTGACCGCATTCGCCGCTCCACTAACAGTGAGCTGTTGGCTAAACGTCGCCGACGCCGCGACCGAGATGGACGCCGCGCCAGGCGTGCTAATGAGACCGCACGCGTAGTCACCGTCCAAGCCGTTCATCGGATACTGAATCATTGCTACTCGCCCGCCGTCAAAGGACGCCAGCGCGCAAGCGGCTTCCGCAGCCGCCAACGTCGGGTAGCCCGGCATCCACGCGGGGATGGTCGCAAAGGCCGTGGGCGGTGTGCCCGTGATCGTATGCCACTGTTGGGCGGTCGAGTAGATGCCGAGATTCTTCACCCCGACACTGGTCAGGTACGCCAAAGCTCCGAGCAGCATCGACTGGTCGTTGTTGAGTGACGTGGTCGAAGGCCCGTACGCCGATTCGATCACCTCCCAGTGGTTGCCGGTTTCAACGTCGAGCCACCAGTTCGCACTCGTCACCGCAGTCGTGGGCGACGCCGATCCGTCAGTGGTTTCAGCGCTTATGGCGTTGGCGAAGGAAACCTTGGCCGCTCCCCACCCGTAGTCGTAGGCGCAGGTCGTCGAGTTGTTTGCGGCACAGGACTGAGGGCCGGTCGTGCTGGTGGGCCAGTTCGACGTGTCCGCGGGACCCGGATTGTCGGTGTTCATGTAGAACGCGGGCACACCCGCAAGGGACCTAGTGGCCCAGGTGATCTCGCTCGCGAGGCACGGATTGGTCGAATAGGAGTGACCGTCGTTCACCCCCACGACGCCGAATCCGGCGGGGTACGTGATCGTCGCGCCACACTGGGGATAACTGATGTCGTAGCCCGTCGACGCGCTGACCGATTGCGCACTCGACGGGGCGACCAGGATGACCAGGAGTCCCGTCGTGGTCATCGAAACCGCCAGTAGGACCTTCGTCAGAAGTTTCAACACGTGAAACAAGCCTAGGAGCACGTTGATGACGACCCGGTGACGATTCGTGAGAAGTGCCTAAGAGTTCTCCAATCGAACTCGAGAAACCCGCGACATTTCGTCCAGTTTCTTCACTCACTCCTGATGGACCACTGTTCTCGCCTAAATTCAGTGTCAACGATGAAATCTCCTTGCGCCCTGGACAAACTCACAAGCGACGAGACCCACTATCTCGCGGAAGAACCCCACGACGACACGGGTGACGTCCTGACGAGGTCAGCAGCGTGACGAGCCAGCTTCGACAATGTCCAGCGTGGCGAAAGCTGGAACAGCACTTCGAGTCCGCGAAGAACCTTCACCTGCGTCAATTATTCGCCGATGATGCTGACCGGGGGACGAGACTCGTCGCCGAGGCTGAGGGCATCTACCTCGACTATTCCAAGAACCGCGTCACCGATGAGACGATGGCGCTGTTGGTGCAACTTGCTCGCGAGACCGGACTCGAGGAGCACCGCGACGCGATGTTCAAGGGCGAACCAATCAACGTCTCCGAGGGCCGCGCGGTGATGCACGTGGCGCTTCGCATGCCCGCGAGTTCCTCGCTCGTCGTGAACGGTTTCGACGTCGTCGTCCAGGTGCACGAGGTGCTCACTCGGATGCGGGACTTTGCCGTGAGCGTTCGTTCGGGCGACTGGAAGGGCGCGACCGGCAAGCCCATCAAGAACATTGTCAACGTCGGCATCGGCGGTTCGGACCTCGGCCCGGTGATGGCCTACGAGGCGCTCCGCTATTTCTCGCAACGTGACTTGATGTTCCGTTTCATCTCGAACGTCGATTCGACTGATTTTGCCGAGGCGGTGCTCGACCTGGTCCCCGACGAGACGCTCTTCATCATTTCGTCCAAGACCTTCACGACCCTCGAGACGCTGACCAACGCCCACAGTGCCCGCGACTGGCTCACCAGTGCGCTCGGCGAGGACGCCGTCGCTCACCACTTCGTCGCGGTCTCGACGAACGAGCAACTCGTCGCACAGTTCGGTATCGACACGGCCAACATGTTCGGGTTCTGGGACTGGGTGGGTGGTCGCTACTCGATGGACTCGGCCATCGGACTCTCCACGATGCTCGCGGTCGGGCCCGAGCACTTCGACGAGCTGCTCGCCGGGTTTCACGCGATGGACGAGCATTTCCGTACTGCGCCGCTCGAGAAGAACCTTCCAGTCCTGATGGGTCTGCTCGGCGTGTGGAACCGAGACTTCTTCGACTTCCCGAGCGTGGGCGTCATGCCCTACGAGGCCTACCTCAAACGACTGCCCGCCTACCTCCAACAGCTGACCATGGAGTCCAACGGCAAGCACGTCACCATCGAGGGCGACGTCGTCGACTACGAAACGGGAGCGATCTACTGGGGCGAGCCCGGCACCAATGGTCAACACAGCTTCTACCAATTGATCCACCAGGGCACCACGATCGTACCGGTCGACCTCATCGGCTTCGCGCGGAGTCTGAACCCGATCGGCGCGCACCACGACATCCTCAGCTCGAACGTCTTCGCCCAGGCTGAGGGCCTCGCCTTTGGCAGGACCGAGGCGGAGGTGCGCGCCGAGGGTACGCCCGAGCACGTGGTGGCCCACCGGGTCATGGAGGGCAACCGACCCACCAACGTGTTGCTCGGCGAGGTTCTCACCCCACGTTTGCTGGGTTCGCTCGTCGCGCTCTACGAGCACGTGGTCTTCACCCAGGGCACGATTTGGGACATCGACTCCTTTGACCAGTGGGGCGTGGAACTCGGTAAGGTGCTCGCCGTGAAGATCATTCCCGAGCTCGAGACGCTCGACGAACCGGTCCTCACTCACGACTCCTCGACCAACGCCCTGATCACGCGCTACCGCGCCTGGAGGCGGACTGGCGAACTCGGTGGCTGAGACGCCCCGCAACGGCCACGGATTTCGAGACGAGACCGCGTCCAGCGCCAGGCCCCAAAACCTTCGCGGCATCAAACTCGTGCTGTCCGACGTGGACGGCACTCTGGTCACCCCCGAAAAGGTCCTGACCGCACGAGCGGTCCGGGCGGTCGATCAGCTGCGCGAGGCGGGCATCCTGTTCGCGCTCACGAGTGCTCGCCCACCCCAGGCGCTGAGCCGATTCGTCGAACCCCTCGGACTCGAGACGCCCCTCGGCGCCTTTAACGGCGGGCTCATCGTGGATCACCAGATGCGCGTGCTCGAGGAGAAGACCATCGCCACGGCCCTCTCCGCGCCGGTCATCAGCGTCCTCGAGCAGCACGAGATGGACATCTGGGTGTATCAGGGCGAGAAATGGTTCGTGCTCGACGAGGACGGGCCCCACATCGAACACGAGTCCCGCGGTTGCTCGTGTGAACCCATCATGGTCGCGAACTTCCACGGACTCGAGGACGGGATCTTAAAGGTCGTGGGCATCAGCGACGACCCGAAGGCGAGCGCCGCCGCCAACGTTTTGATCAACGATCGCTTCTCACACGAGGTCTCGGCGAGTCAGTCACAGAGTTACTTCCTCGACGTCACGCACGTACAGGCAACGAAAGGTCACGTCGTGAGTTACCTCGCCGAGAGGTTCGGCCTGGCCACGAGCGAGGTCGCCGTTCTCGGCGACATGCGAAACGACGTGTCGATGTTCGAAATCGCGGGCTTCAGCGTCGCGATGGGCAACGCGGTCGACGACGTGCAGCGTGCCGCCGACGTGGTCACGACCACCAACGAACACGAAGGCTTCGCTAACGCTATCGAGACCTTCATCCTGGGCTAGGAGAGTCACCGGCCGTCGCTAACTCGCGTGGCCGCTACAGCAACCTTGCGGCGTTGAACGTGATCTCACCGAGCACGATGCGACTCTGGACGTCGCGCGCACCCAACTCTCGAAGCGCGTCGATCACCGACTGCAGTTCGTCGGTGTTCGTGTTGGCGGTCCAGAGTTGGTAGTCGAACTCGCCGGTCGTGTGGATGGCGCTCAGCACTTGGGGCACGCCCTCGAGGTCGCGCTCGAACTGGCGCCGGTCGACCGACTCGCGAAGCTTTATGTCGGTGAGCGACTGCAGGGAGTGTCCCAGGGCCTCGAGACCGATCTGTGCGTGAAAGCCCGCCAGGACACCACTTTGGCGAAGGCGCCGTATCCGGTCGGCGGTGCTGTTGGGGCTCAGGTGGACTTCATTGGCCAATTGTTGATAACTAAGTCGGCCATCGTCCACGAGGGCTATAAGTAAGGTGCGATCGATGTTGTCCACGGCTGAACTCCTTCATTACTTCGTTTTCGGAGGCTTTCTATGTATTATGACCTAGAAAACGCGCCTCTAACGCCATAAGTGGTCAGAACTCCGAGTCATTTGAGGTTACTTGGCTCGTACTCTGGAATCATGCTTTTCTTAGTACTTCGAATCATTTGTGCACCGCTTTCGGTGCTTCTCGGGACCCTTGCCCAGCGTCGATTTGGCCACGCCGTGGGCGGACTCATCGTCGGGCTCCCGTTGCTCTTCCTGCCCTTTCTCTGGCTTGTCGCCCACGCGTACGGCGTCGGCTTCGCGCGCTCGATGACCACCTCGCTCCTCGTCGCCGCCACGGCCGAGGTCGCCTTGCTGTGGACCTTCGCGTTCCTCGCCCAGCGTTACTCCGCGGCCCGCTCGATGCTGGGCGCGTTGGGGGCGTTCGCACTGGTGGCCGCCGTCTTGAAGTTCGCCCACGTCTCGCTCGTCCTAGGAACACTTCTCGCGGTCCTCAGCCTCACGCTGGCTCTCGTGCTCTGGCCGAGCACCACGCCCAGCGCCCACCTGGTGGGAAAGCAGCGTCTCTCACTCCGTCTCGCGGTCTCGACGGTCTTCACGGTCCTGCTCATCTCCTTCGCCGGCCACCTCGGGGCGAGTCTCTC
>Ga0182012_10004877_pt1 | contig 13943 bp, 9 predicted proteins | sample 612S2SmetaG_FD_120486 | JGI IMG/M metagenome (GOLD analysis project Ga0182012, IMG submission 120486) | Permafrost microbial communities from Stordalen Mire, Sweden - 612S2S metaG | ecosystem: Environmental > Terrestrial > Soil > Wetlands > Permafrost | place: Sweden: Stordalen | collected... | reverse complement strand
GTCATGGTCTGTCCCTCGGCGGGTGAAGTTGGGTCTATGTCGAGTTTGCGCTTTACGGTGGCAATTTTCTGCAAACGCGGGAATGCGGGCAGGGTGTGTGAATGGATCGGTGTTTCAGAGGTGTAATCCGTGCTTGGGATGGGTTCGGCTGTCCCAGGTCTGAAAATCCAGATGCTTCGACTACGCTCAGGGCAGGCTATGGAGCGCCCACTCATATGTGGAGTTGCCAGGTGTGAGCTAGCTTCAGCGCTTGAATCGCCTTGGAGAGCGGGGCCTGCTTCGGCTCGCTGGCGAGCAAATGAACTTGCTCGGGCATGACGACAAATTCATACCTGGTGCGCATCGACTCAAGGGATCGCTCGAACAGGGTCCGCGCGGTGGGAGTATTGAGAAGCGGAAGACGATGGTAGCAACTGAATGTGATGAAGTGAAAACATCCAGACGGTTGGTAACGGACTAGGCCTTTCGTCATCCGAACATCCTACATCCCATGTCTCAGAATCGAGACACGGGGCACCCGGCAATCCGCTCCCTCCGACGAACGAAAAGTCGAAATTTTTTACCAAGCTGTGAAGTCGTGCGCTGTTACGAATCGGTTTATGAAACTTGCTGTAGCAAGTCAGCCGCGCTATGCGCGGTAGCGAGTCAGCGAGTCAGGCGTGGAATCGTCTCCAAGGGAGCTCAATATGTGGCCCCAAAAAATCTTCCCTCGGGGGCTATTGACACTTATAAGAGAAATGTCCTCGCACCGTCCCTATGGGACTCCGGAGTAAGAATGTGGGATCCGTTCCCCACGCTAAAGCGCGGGGCTAACGAACACTGCGCCTACGGCGCGGTTGACAGGACATTATCTAGAAGCTGTTTCATAACCGATTGGATCGCTGCGGGACCATCCCTCAGGGGCTAATGCCCGCGATTTTCTTGATCCGTAGCGGCACGGCTGAAGCCGTGCCCTTTCAAAACCCGGTTATGAAACAGCTTCTATGTAGTTTTCAATGGAGCCCGCTGTTTAGTTTGCCTTGTCACGGGATGACTGAAGTCGGGCCCTTTCATGACCGGGTTTATGCAACCCGTTCTAATGCAGATTAGGAAATGGCGTAGACCTGAATGTTGCGGTTTTCCCACCCTTTCCGCAGAAAAAAGCGGAAAGGATGGGGCACGGAAGTCTACAGTAAGTCCTAAAGCGCCTTAGTTCTGCGACCGTACGAATTGACGGTGGCGTGGCACAAATGTGGGGTGCACAGGGGTCCGCTCTTGGGACCGGGGAGAGCGCAACTTCTAATTTCAATTCTTATTTCTTTGCGCGCCAAGCCGCGCGGCCAGTCGTAGCAGGCTCTCGTCATGATCCCGCGCGGCGGCCAACTGCACTCCGCCTGCTGAGCAGGGAATTGCAACCACAGGCACACCGCCCAGACTGAAGGGCGTGGTGTAGCGCAGCAGGCGCATCCGGACGTCTGTCTGGCCTTGCCCTTCGCCGGGCACGAGCCGGGTAACGGGAATCGTTGGCAGCAGCAGCAGTTCGTTGGCAGCCAGCACCTCATCCATTCTGGCGCGGAAGCCGGCGTGGCGCACGCGCAGGGCGATGATCTCCGCTGTCGTGATGCCTGCGCCCCACTCCAACCGCTCCCGAATCGCAGGCTGAAAATGCTCGAAGTTCCCGGCGTGAATCCGGGCCGCCTCCCAGGCCTGGATGGGCGCAAAGATATCGAGCGCCTCAGACCACCAGCTAACGTCTACAGGCTTGGCGTTGAGTCCGAGAGACTCGAGTTCCTGAACGGCCGCGCGAAAGCCGGCCACGATCTCCGCGTCGCAGTCGTTGAGAAAATTCTCGTCCACGACCCCAAAGCTGCGATATCGAACCGTATCTTCAGGATGCGCCGGTGCGAAGGGCTGAGCCAACAGCGGAGCGTCTTCCAGATCGCGAAACAGCCAGCCCATGGTATCGAATGAATCCGCGAGGTGCGCGCCGCCGCGCCAGTCGCCGCGCCCATGTGTGGCGCGGTAGCCGGCCAGCCCGCACAGCGCGGCAGGCGCGCGGATTGAGCCGCCGGTGTCTGTGCCGATGGCGGCTACGGCTGAGCCCTCAAGCACGCTGGCCGCGGCACCACTCGACGAGCCGCCGGTGAGCGTGCCGGGCGTGCCGTGGTGCAGGCCCGGCCGCAGCGGAAAGTCACTGTAATAGTTCGGCTGCAGACAATCGCCAAACTCGGGATTCTCCCCCGTGATGCCGTAAGCGAGCGGATGCAGATGCGTCTTGCCGGTGATCACTGCACCGGCCGCGGCCAGCTGCTCCACCAGCCAGGAATCCTCGTCCGCGGCTCCGTCCAAATTGCGATAAAATCTGACTCCGCAACTGGTCGGAGCGCCGGACAGATCGAAGCAGTCTTTCACGGAGATGGGCATTCCCCAGAGCGCGCTGCGGCTCTCGGCCCGGTCGCCGCCATCGCCGCCCCGCGTGGACTCGACGCGCGCAGCCTCGGTCCGCGTCCAGGCTGCATCCTGCCACAGATATGAATTCCGTCCGGGGTTCCGATTCGACCGCCCCAGAGCCAGCTCGGCCAGCGCAGAGGGAGTGGTCCTGCCGCTCAAGAGCGCCCGGCGAAGCTTTTGAATGGTCCACGGATCGGCAGCCATATTCAAATATTACGCGCTGGCCGCAGCCTGCGAATATCAAGTTATGAACAGGTTGTCGAAAACGAAAGGGCCGCTCCAAGCTGAGCGGCCCTTTCTCTGCATTGAACGCCAGCCTAGAAATCCAGGTGCAGCGATATCTGGACCTGGCGAGGGGACCCAATCGTATGCGTCACGATGCCCAGGCCGGCAGGGCAGGCGTAGAACCCGTTGTTGATGCCGTTGGGATTGGTGGCGCAGTTGTTGGTGGGCAAAACGGGAGTGCCTGCATTCGGAAATGCGTCGTAGCTCGAGTTCTGCGAGACCTCATTGCCCGGAACATCGAAGCTGGTTGTGTTGGTGAGGTTGTAAACGTCGAGGGTGAATTTCAGATCGTAGCGCTCGCTCAGCTTCGTTTCTTTGATCAGCGATGCGTCGGCGCGCTTCTGGAATGCCTGGCGGAAGATGTTGCGCTGCCCGGTGGTGAAGCCCGTCTCATATGGATCTGAGGTTGGAATTGCGCCGCCGAGCGAGCCCGCCGCCAGGGTCGGCAACGTGAAACATGCGGCATTCAAGGCCGGCTTGCCATTCGACGGCGTCCATGCGCCGGATGCGCCCGTTGCCGCCGATTTCGCGGTGCAATTTTTGGACAGCGGAACAATGGGGTTGGTAATGCCGTCCGAGGTTGAGTAATAGATGCTTCCGACCGCTCCGGAGAAGTCGATCACGCTGTAGGGCTGGCCGCTTTGTAGCACCGTGTTGCCGACCAGCGACCATCCATCCAGCAGCTTGCCGGCAAACGATGCTGCCGGCGCCAGACCGGGAAGCGTAAATCCGTAGTTGAAGTTGAGAACATGGGTGCGGTCGAAGTCTGACGATCCGTAGCCGCTGCGCAGGTTCAAAGGATTGTTGCCGTTGTAGAACAGGCCCAGCCCACTCTGCTCGTCGAGCGCGTGGGACCAAGTGTACGAGGCTCCCACCTGGAAGTAGTGGCTCATGCGCTTCTCGATATGCGCTTGAAGAGCGTTGTAGTCGTCGACACCAGCGGCAACGTAGCTGATCGATTCCGTTGCATAACCGATGTATGGGACGCGCAGGTCGACGTTGCCGCCTTCGTAGTTGGCCAGATAACCGGAGCCGTCGGGGAGGTTCGCGCCGCCCACGGTGTAGCCGTAGCTGTACTTTTGCTTGTATGCTCCTGCGCCAAGAACCGGGCTGCTGGGCGAGGCGATGGTCGGCTGGTTGAAGGGCAGTGGAATCACCTGGTGACGGCCCACATTGCCTACGTAACCGACTTCGATGGCCAGGTCGTTGCGCGGCTGCCACTGCAGGTCGAGCGTGTAGTTGATGGTGTACGGCAGCTTGTTGGAGCGATTGTAGACACCGAGCGAAATCGGCTGGCCATTGTTGATGATTGCGCCGCCATTCGGCGTGTTGGGGCAAAGTCCCGGAACGCCGGCAGCGCCCTGATTCACGATGCTGCACGCGTTGGGCAGGTAGTTGCTCAGGTCCGATGCCTTGGGGTTGGTCGGCGCCGTGTATTCAAGCGCGGTGCCGTAGGGGTTTTCAAGGTCGCCTTCCGAATCCGTGCCGGCGAGAAGGGAGCCGCCGCAGGTGGGCAGGTAGCCCTCATAGTAGTAGAGCGTGGCCGAGGGGCAGCTCGATGCGTTCACAAAGGGCAGTTGCTGGTTCACGCCGAAGGGGCCGCCGGTCACCGTGCCGATTGCGTAGCCGGGCGAGAAGTAGCTGAACAGTTCGCCGCGATCGTAGTAAATGCCGCCGCCGGTGCGGAGCACAACTTTGCTGTGGAAGACTGCCGGCTGCCAGGCTGCGCCTACGCGCGGGCCAATGCCCCACTGCCGACCCGTCAGGGTCGTGTTGCTCACGCCTTTGGTTCCGTTGGCGTTGTTGCCGGCGATGATGATGCCCGGATTGGTGATGGCATCGTTGGCAACGTTGTAGCTATAGGTTGAAGGATCGAAGTTGAACAGCCGTCCGTACTTTTCCGTCAGCCCGCCGTCCCAGTCGTAGCGCACACCGGCTGTCAGCGAAACCGTAGGCGTGATCTGGTATTTGTCCTGCACGTACATGCCCAACTGGTTGGCGCGATAGTAGCGGTTCGCGTTGCCCTGCAGGAACGAGGTTACATAAAAGCCGGTTGCGGAGTTTCCCGGCGTGACCTGGCCCTGCAGCATCTGGCTAAAGTCGTCCGTGGCAATGGTGCCTTTGCCGGTTCGCTTGTCGATGGTATTGAGTTGCGTATAGGTATAGCTGGCGCCAAAACTCAGCGTATGCTTGCCCAGCATCCAGATGGCGCTGCCAGAAGGCGCAAGCCGATTCTGGAACATGCCGGTGTTGGAGGCCTGCCCCTCTGCGTTGGGACCGATGTTGAGATAGACGTTGCTGATGCCCTGCGGCTGATTGTTGCCCAGCACGTTGTAGATCGATACGCCCGGAAAATAGGTTGATCCAAACACGTTGATGGAACCGGTGCCTGCTGCGCCGCCCGGAATCGAACCCGGCCCGAAGGGCTGCACGTTGTCTGCCCAGTCCTTCTCGCGGAGAATGCCGAAGGTCTGCGTCGTGCTCAGGTTGGACTTCAAGATCAGGCTGTTGATGATGGAGAAGACCTGTGCGCCCGAATCGAGATGCTCGGCAAAGCCAGGCACGCTTGAATAGGAGAATGGCGCAATCGTCGGATCGTGCTGATAAAAGTACTTCAGCGCCAGCGTGTCTTTGCTGCTCACGTTGTAATCCAGATTGGCTACAGCGATATCCGAAATGAATCGGCCGGTGCCGGGGATGAATGCATTGTCAAGGTGGGCCGCCGATGGCGCTACGCCTTTCAGTCCGTCGTTGGGCACGAGCCACTTGCCCCCTTCGCCGGGAAGCGACGGCGAGTTGAACAAGATCTGCGCCAGCGGGTCGATGCTTGTGGAAGTAAGAGCCGTGCCGAAGGAGTTGTTGGCCAGAGTTGCCAACCCATTCGCCGAGCGGTCGTCGCTTAGACCCACAGGCACATCGAGAAACGACGAGCCCAACTCCGCGTCCGCAACGTGCGTGTGCTGAATGGACATAAACCCGAACAGCTTGTTCTTGATAATCGGCCCGCCGAATGTGCCGCCCACCACGTAGCGGTGCAGGCCGGGGACTTTATCGTACGCGGGCACGTCGGGGTCCTGGTTGTAAAAGAAGGGCGCGGCATTGATCCAGTTGGTCCCGCGCCGCGCGTACACCGATCCGTGAATGTCGTTTGTGCCGGATTTCGTATTCATGTCGATGTGCGCGCCGGAGGTCGAGCCCTGCTCGGCGTCGTACATCGATGCATTCACGCGCACTTCCTGAATGGATTCGGGCGCAGGCGTTGGCAGCGCGTTGCCGATGGAGAGATAGACCGAAGCCACGGACTGAATGTCGCCGCCGCCGCCGCCGGGGCTGGTCTGCGCGCCGGTCGAGTTGATGACGCGCGCCGAGGGCACCTGGCTGGTGCTCTTGCCGTTGAACAGATTGCTCGAGTCAACTCCATTCAGTGAGAAGCTGTTGCTGGTGTCACGCTGTCCGTTGGCCCAGATGGGCTGGTTGCCCAGGCCGGAGTTGGCTCCCGTACCGGAGGGCAGCTCGGCGCTTACGCCGGTCGATTGCGTTGCCAGGCCGGTGAAGCTGCCTGTCGGCAAGGGCTCCTCGGCGATCTGATTCGACTCCATGACATATCCGTTGGTTGTGTCCGCGGCATTCATCAGGGGCGTCGCATCCACTTCCACGGTCGCGCTTGCCTGGCCCACTTTGAGCGCCGCGTTAACGGTTGCGGTGCGATCGGCCTGCACGGCGATGTGCGGCGTCTTCTGCTCTTCGTAACCATCCGCCGTATAGGTCATCGTGTACGTGCCGATGGGCAGGTTCACAAAGGTATACACGCCCTCGCCATTCGACTTGGCCGTGCGCGTCAGCGAGGTATGTTCCTCAACCACGGTCACGGTCACGTTGGGAATCACGCCGCCGGAGGCATCGGAGACCACGCCGGTGATGCCGCCCAGGGTTTGCTGCGCGTGCAGGCTGAGTCCGCACATGGAGATAAAAGTGAAGATGGCCAGAAGCCGGGGAACAAAGGAAGAAATGCTGCGTGTGAGTCTCATTGCTGTGTACGCCTCCGAATAGGGAAATCCCCAATAACTTTGGTTCAGGTAGGCCACTTCTTGAAAGTGAAATCCTGATACCGTCTTGCCGATGCAATTGGGACAGTGAAAAAGAGAACAGCCGCGGCGTGCGCTCAAACTGCACCCGTCGCCGCGAAAGATTGTGGAAAGAATACCAATGGCTTCATAAAGTTGGAATAAGGAAGCGGCAATTAAAGCGGCGAAAGAAGGCGCGGCCTTCCCCAGGAGAATGCATCTGTAAACCTTTGATATGAATACATTTGAAGGCAGTGTCCTGAACGCCCATCCAACTTGCTGTCCCGAACAGGACAATCGCGGCAATCAAGCCGGGACATCATGGAGATTTCAGCCTGCATTTCCACACCGCGAGTATATCGAGAAAGCATTTCTTGTTTGAATGCAGCCTGGACTCATGCACCTGCGCGCACTCATGCACCTGCGCGCGCCGATCTACGCCGGATGGCAAACCATCCCAGGCCAACCGCCAGATAGGCAAGATAGAGCCACGGAAGTTGAGCGTGGATTGCATCGGCGGATGATTCTAGATCAAACACCACGATGAGCAGAATCACCGCAATGGTGAAGATGCAGACTCCAACAACAAGGTTCGAGTGCTGGCCCCGCGCGCGCCGTGCAAAGGGCAGCGCCGCCGCCACCAGCGCATACGCGGTGAGAAAACCAAAGACGGCAAGCGAGCCGAGCACGTCGTACATCTCCGACCCCAGCGAGCCGCGCAAGGCCATGTACGCTGTTCCGGCGAACATGAGCAACGCGGAGAGCATGACTGCCGCGCCGGGAGTTCCGTGCTTTTGGCTGGTGCGCTGAAAGATGGTTGAAATCATTCCCTCATGCGACATGCGCATCATTACTCGCGCGGCCGCGGTGGTGCAGGCTAGCACACCGGCAAACATGCTCACGAACGTTCCAAAGTCGATGGCGACGCCCAGCGGCGGAATGCCGGCCATGGCCGCCAGCAGATGCATGGGGCTGGTGGTTGAGCTCGATTGCGCGGCCGCGCGGCTCAGGCCAATCACTCCCGAGTAAGAACAGAGAATAAAAAACACCCCGGCTAGCAATGCGCATTGCATTACGGCGCGGGGAATGGTGCGCAGCGGTTCGCGCGCTTCGCCGCCCAGAGTGGTGGCACTCTCAAAGCCCGCAAAGCTGAAGATGGCCAGCACCAGCGCCGGACCGAGAGCGGAAAACGACGCGCCCTTCAGTCGCAGTTGGTCGACATCCAGGCGAACTCCAAGGTGCAGGGGCAGTGCAATGAGAAGAATCAGGATCAGAGTGATGGATGCAGCTTCAATCCAAAGCATCAACTCGGCGGACAACTTTACGTCGCGATAGGCGACGAATGCAGCCATCGCGCAGATAACGGCCAACGCGGCAACGGAATTTGGAGATAAATGAAGAAACTGCTGCGCGAGTACGGTTGCATAGTAGAGTGCGCCTCCAGCCACCGATGCGCCGGTTGCCACATAGGCCAGCAGCAGGCCCCACGCGGCCGCTGCACCAAACATCGGCGGCAATGTATCGGCAGTGTAGGTGTAGAGCGAGCCCGGCGAGGCCGAGAGGCGCGCGAACCGGCTTACGCAAAAACCAATCAGCAGCGTTGCACCGGTTGCGAGCAGATAAACGAACCACGTTGCATTGCCGGCCAGCGCAAAGACCAGCGGAATGGTGAGCGCGGCGGAGGTGGTCGGCGCCATGGCGGAGACGGACTGCGCAAGCGTCTCCACCGGCCCCAGAACCCCGGCATGAAGTCCGTAGCTTTCCGACGTATGCGGTTCTCCTGTGGTCTGGTCGGTCACCGGCCGCCTTTCGCAGATTGAAATTGTGAAAGCACTAAATTGTTACAGTGATTTCGGAATTTTCTTGACCAATCCAAAACTTGGGTGCTCCAGGTCTCGCTTCTGAGATCTGGGAATGCAACAAATCTTAACCAACATGGTTTTAGCGTTCGACGGTAGCCTCAATACTCCCGTGCGGCTCATCGATGGGAACAAGAATATGATTGGGATTGTCCTGTCCGAAGGCGCTCAAGTCCGCCAGCAGATGATGCAAATTCGGCATGGCCAATGTAATGCGCGCAATCTCGGGCGCGGCATCGAGGGCGGCCTTGCCCATATCGAATAATGTGTGTTGAACGCTCAAGCTGTCGTGCCCGGCGAACTCTTTGAGCAGCGCTGCCAGGATGCGCGTTCGTGCCTCGGTGTAATTCGGGGCTGCTGCTGCGTACTCCCACCGGATCGTGGCGCTGGTGCCGAAGATGCGGTCCGTTGCCGGCTTGAGCGTGGTGAGCTTGTCCACGATGTAACCGGTGAATGCCGAATTCGTCGTCTTGAGAATGACCAGTCCGTGCACGCCCGATGTAACTTTCCATGCGCCGCCCTTTTCGCGCTGGGCGTGAACCGTTTGCAGCTCCGGTCCGCCCAGCTTGAAGGTAGTCGTCTCAGCGGCGCCGTCCACAACCATCCGCTGCCAGGCCTTCTCTTCCACATCGATATCGACCTTCGACACATGCGCGTTGTTGTTCAGAAAATAGTCGCCCAACTCAACGGCATACTCTTCGATGGTTGCCGCCTTCGAGCCCCTTGCGACGAAATAAACGGTGTTCTTCATCGTGTCCGTAGGCAGAACGACACTGTTGTCTGCCTCCGTAAAACTGGTCTCAAAGGCACCGTAAAGTTTAATGTGAACGGTCCACTCGTTGAATTCGTGGCGATCCGCAAGGCGCGTGATGCGCGACAGCCGGACCCGCGATTTGCCGTAACGATTTGCTCCCAGCTTGGCCATATCAGCTTCCTCGGTAGGTTGTGTAACTGTTGTCGCTCAGCAGCAGCGGCAAGTGATAGTGCTCGTCCGCGCGGCATTGAAAGGTGATGGAAATCTCAGGATAAATGCTCTTCCGATTCATCCGTGCAAAGTATGCGCCGGTTCCGAACGTGAGTCGATAGATGCCGGGATCGGCGTTCGGCGCAAGATCTCTGCACCGTCCGTCCGTATCGGTGGTACTCGAGCCGATCGTCTTCCAGCCTTCAGCATCCGTCTTGTCGAGTCGTATCGAAATGCCCGAGCCTGGCCTGCCCAGCACCGTGTCCAGCACATGCGTTGTAATTGCACTCATGCGATCAGCCACTTTCCAAGGCGTATTTGTGTAATCTGCCGCTGCTGCTCGGCGGCTTCGCGCAGTTCGGCCTCGCGGCTGCTCAAGAGACGCCGTTCGAGAATCGCCAGCATCTCTTCGGCGCTCTTTCCGGTTGCGCAAACGATATACGTAAATCCGAACCGCTCTTCGTAGAGCGCATTCAAGCGGGCCAGTCGCACGAGAACATCTTCACCGGCCGCGCCGGCCTGGGCCTGCTCCTCGCGCGACCAGCTCTGAGACTGCGCCGACGCGTGAGCCGGCTTCCGGTCTCCAATGCGCGGATGGCAGGCGATGGCTTCCATCCAGTCCGCCTCTTTCATCCCGTCCCACACGCGGTCAGCGGCTTCGCTCAACTCGACAACGGTTTGAATCGGTCTCAGGGAAACCATCTCAACGGCCCATCTGCGCGCCCCGCAACAGGCAAGCATGGCTTCCATCGCTGCGGCTTCCGGAGCCGTATTCCATGCGTGTAGCACAGCGTTCATCCGCGCGCGCCCTCACCGCTCAGGTCGACATGCAGCTCCAGCAAAAACTCCTTGAGCAAATTCGCGGCCACTTGCTTTCGATACTCGGCCGTAGAGCGGATGTCGTCGATGGGCTTGGCTTCCGAAAGCAGAGCCAGCCGCGCCGCATCGATTGCCTGCTGCGTGAGAGCCTTGCCGAGCAATGCCGATTCAACCGTAGATAACCGAGTCGGAAACGGCGCCAGGCTTGCCGTCCCTATTCGTATCTCACGGATCAGGCCGTCCTCAACTAGCGCAGTGGCCGCCAGCGCAATCTTGGAGATTGCCATCGCCCGACGAGTCCCAACCTTGCGCAGATATTGTTTGTGCTTTGCGAAGTGCCGCCGCAGATGAACGGCGTAGATCAGCTCATCCGGCGCAAGTAGATTGCGCTTGTACCCGGTGTGAAACTCCGCATATGGAACTCTACGCTTGCCACGCACGGATACCATCTCAATCTCAGCGTCATAGGCAAGCAGCGCGGGAGAAGAATCGGCCGCAGGCGATCCATTCACAAGATTACCGCCAATCGTCGCCCGGCCCTGATTGGCTATCGATCCGATCCAACTGGATGCTTTCGCCAGTAGCGGAAGATCCGCAGCAATCACTGCATCTCTGCGCAGGTCGAGAAATGTAGAGCCTGCGCCGATCACAACTTCGTCGGCAGTTGTGTCGATAAAGCGCAGTTCGGAGATGCCCCAAAGATTCACCAGCTTTGGAGTTGTCAACCGTCCAGCGGCAAAGGCAACCATCAACTCCGTTCCTCCGGCGATGGGCGTCCACTTGCCCGGCTCGTGGGCCAGCAAGTCCAGCACCGCGGCCAGATTGCCCGGCGCAACCAGCTCATGGGCTGCCGCATTACCGCGCATCGCGTGTCTCCGTCAGTTCCGTCTCCGATTTACACGAGACAGCGGCCGCAAGCACTGATTCAAAAATCCGCATGTAGCCTGTGCAGCGGCAGAGATTTCCTGCCAGCGCCTCGCGCACTTCAGCCATCGTCGGGCGCGGGTTGCGATCCATCAGTTGCGCCGAGGCCATCAACATGCCCGGCGTGCAAATGCCGCACTGCGCGCCGCCGCATTTCAGAAATGCCTCCTGCAACGAATGCAATCGGCCATCCGTCTCCAATCCTTCAACGGTCTGAATGACCGCGCCTTCGGCCTGCAAAACAGGCACCAGGCAACTGTTCACCAACTCGCCGTTCAACCGCACCGAGCAGGAGCCGCACTCGCCCTCGCCGCAGCCTTCTTTGGTTCCCGTGAGGCGCAGGTCTTCGCGCAGCACGTCGAGCAGGCGCTTCATCGGCGGCGCATTCACCTGCTTCCGCTCGCCATTCACGCTGAAATGAATTGTTTGGGATGCTGTGCTCATAGCGCCGCAACCTCATCGAGGGTATGCGCCCCCATTTCCGCAAACAGATCCTCCGGCAGCAGCGGAATGGAATGAAAGCCAACTCCCGTCGCGTCGCGAATCGCATTCAAGATTGCCGGCGCAGGCCCGTCATGCGGCAGCTCGCCCAGACCCTTGGCCCCGTAACCGCCATATTGGTAAGGCATCTGTTCAAAGAAAACATGAATCGGAGGAATGTCTTCTGCCGTGGGCATAATGTAGTTCGTCATCTGGTTGTTGGCCATGCGCCCATCCTGCCAGACCACTTTCTCATACAGCGCGTAACCGATGCCCTGGGCAACGCCGCCTTCAATCTGCCCCGTGGCCAGCACCGGATTCATCACCCGGCCCACCTCCTGCACCGCCCAGAAATTCTCAACCTCCGCGGAGTAGGTTGTCGTATCCACCGCGACCTGCGCAATGTAAACCGCCCAGCCAAACGCCGGATAGGCCTCGCCCTGATACAACTTGTCGTCCCAGACAATGCCCGGCGGCGCTTCGTAGCGGCATTCACTCAATACCTTGCCGCGCGCCGCGCGCAGCCGCTCGCAGGCGGTAAAAAATTCCTCGCGCGTGTACTCAGCGTCCAGCGTCGCATGTTCGCGCAACTCGTCAAGTAACTGCTTGCTCGCGCGTTCAATCAGCCGCCCCTCAACCATCGTCGTGCGCGAAGCAACAGTCGGCCCGCTGTTAGGCACAATGCTCGTGTCCGCCGGCGCCATCACCACATCGCCGTAGTCGAGATGCAGCGCTTCGGCGGCTATCTGCGTCAGCACGGTATTCGTACCCTGACCAAACTCCGTGCTCGACACCAGCACGCGCACCTTCCCCTCAGGCGTCACATCCACTCCAGCCAGCGAGTTCAAATACACTTCGCCCGAGCCGGTAAATCCGGAGCCGTGATAAAAAGCCGCCACGCCCATGCCGCGTTTGATCGCGCTACTCGCATTGCCGCGCGCAAACTCCTTGCGCCGCGCGTAATAGTCGCTCTCCTTGAGCGCCCGATCCAGAAGCTCGTCCAGCATCATGGGCTCGCGCATCGCCTGCTGTGTAGCCGTCGTGTCGCCCTGATGCAGAAAGTTTCTCCGCCGCACTTCGATTGGATCAAGGCCAAGCGCGGCGGCAATTTCATCCACATGCCGCTCGATGGCAAACACCGCCTGCGGCGCGCCAAAGCCGCGAAACGCGCCATACGGCACCGTGTTCGTGGCCCACGACTTTGCGCGAACGCGAACATTGGGGCAGAGGTACGGCCCGGTCGAGTGCAGCGTGGCCCGCGAAAGCACCGTGGAAGATAGCGTCGAATAAGCCCCGCCGTCCGTCGCCAGATCGATCTCCATGGCCAGCAGTTTGCCGTTTTTATCCACCGCCGTCTTGTGCCGAATCCGCGATGGATGCCGCTTCGTCGTCGCGGCCAGGTCTTCCATGCGGTCGTAGACCATCTTCACCGCATGGCCGGACTTCATGGCAAGAAGGGCCGCATGGCTCCCGAGCGTGGACGGATAGTCCTCCTTGCCGCCGAACGCGCCGCCCGTCTCGGTCTGAATCACGCGTACCTTCGCTTCCGGCAGCGCGAAGACCTTCACCAGCGATTTATGCACGTAGTAAGGGCACTGCAGTGAGCCCCAGACGGTCACTCCATGGTGCGCCGAGTACTCCGCGATGACGCCGTTGTTTTCAATGTAAAGATGCTCCTGCGCTCCGGTGCGGTACTCGCCCTGCACAATATGCGCGGCGGTGGACCAGGCAGCATCCACGTCGCCCTTTTGCAAGAGAAAACTCTTGAGCAGATTATCCTCGCCCCAGACAATCACGTCCTGCCGCTCGCTGTCTTCGATAGTGAGCACAGCCGGCAGCGGTTCGTACTCAATGCGAACCTGAGCCGCTGCTTCTCGTAATTGATGTTTGTCTGGATGCGCGAGTAGAACAATTGCTTCTTCGCAGTGATTCACTCTGCCATCGGCCAGGCAGGGCTGGTCGGCAATGATGAGTTGAATGCAATTCTCGCCGGGAATGTCGGCGGCGGTGACCACCGTGAACTCGCTCCAGTCGATGCTGCCGTCAAACGTCACGGAGCGAATCAGACCGCGAGGAATCGTGCTGCGAATCGTGGTGCCGTACCACATGCCTTCGCGC
>Ga0182012_10004876_pt1 | contig 13943 bp, 12 predicted proteins | sample 612S2SmetaG_FD_120486 | JGI IMG/M metagenome (GOLD analysis project Ga0182012, IMG submission 120486) | Permafrost microbial communities from Stordalen Mire, Sweden - 612S2S metaG | ecosystem: Environmental > Terrestrial > Soil > Wetlands > Permafrost | place: Sweden: Stordalen | collected... | reverse complement strand
GCCGCCTACATCGGCGCGGACTCAGCCACGTTAGGAACTTGGACGGGGAAGTATGGGGCGGATGGGCAGTTGATTGCGAATGGCCTGCAGAGCCCTCCAAATTATGCTGCGGTGAATTTCAGCGGCGCCAGTACGTGGACGTTTAGTGGATTAACGTACGATCCGCGAGGGCTGCAAACAGCGGGTGGATCGAGTACGCGTATTCCTTCCGTCTATTACGCAGCGACGGTGTTTACGATTGATGTGAACCTCACCGATGGCAACACGCACCAAGTGTCGCTGTACTTGTGCGATTTGAATTCGTACCAGCGAACGGAAACGGTAACGATTATCGACGCGAGCACCGGGAATGCGCTGAGCACGCAATCCTTTGCGTCGTTTACCGGCGGGGTGTGGGAGATCTATCAAATGAAAGGGCACGTCCAGATTCAAGTTACGCATACGGGCGGGGATAACGCCATCGTGAACGGCATCTTCTTCGATCCGGGGTCTTCCACGATGGTGACCACGAGTTCTGCGACCTATAGCGGCGCGGACACGACCACACTGGGCACTTGGACGGGCCAGTATGGGGCGGATGGGCAGTTGATTGCGAATGGCCTGGAGAGCCCTCCAAGTTATGCGACAGTGAACATCAGCGGCGCCAGCACCTGGACATTTAATGGATTAACGTACGATCCGCGAGGACTACAAACAGCGAGTGGATCGAGTGCGCGGATTCCTTCAGTTTATTACTCGGCGACGGTGTTTACGATTGATGTAAACCTGACCGATGGCAACACGCACCAAGTCTCACTGTATTTGTGCGATTTGAATTCGGACCAGCGAACGGAAACCGTGACCATTGTCGACCCGAGCAGTGCAAACGTTCTGAACACGCAGTCATATTCGTCGTTTAGCGGCGGCGTGTGGGAGATCTATCAAATGAGAGGGCATGTGCAGATTCAAGTTACGCATACGGGCGGGGATAACGCGGTGGTTAATGGAATTTTCTTTAACTAGGCGCGGGGAAATTGAGATGAGCCCGCCAAAGTTTCTGTTTCTGGCAGGCGAGTGGGCCCACTGGATCGTCGAGGGCCACTTTCAAAATGATGGTCGCCTACACGGCAGGCGACGTGCGGGAACTAGGGAAAGGGCGGTGCGATAGGCGGACCATGTCTGACAGATTAAAGATCCGAGGAGAAGGGAGCCGTAACGCAAAATGAAATCGTCGTGCAGTGCCGCCGTTCTTGTTTTGTTAGTTGGAAGTTTGCATCTTTGTGCGCAAACCGCAAGTTCGCCAGTGGCTGGTTACACGCCGCGGGCGAATCGGGCCAAAACCAGACGGACAGGCGACGACCACCTCTTTAACGATGGGAAGCCACCAGACTGCGGCGGACGGAGGCTCGGCTCATTCGGGTGGGCGGGTTCGTTGCATTGCTTTTGGCTTCTCTTTTTTGGCCTTAGTTACTTCAAGGGGAGAAGATGAAGATATCGGTTAGTAACCTCGAGCGGGAGTCGCGGACGGGTAAAGGGGGTGCCGCTATCCCGAGAACAGAACTTATGCGACAGCATCCGCGGCGGATGCCGCCTCGTTTCTGCTCTTTTGGGCTCGTGTTCGTTGCGATGCTGGCGTCGCGCGACTTGGCGGGCCAGTCCACGGTTGTACCAGCTCCGCTGACTCAGTCGTACACGCCGCCGGCTCTGGCACCGGGAACGCCGGCGGGGTCTTACATTCTTAGCGGCTTCGACACCATCAACTATGGGAATCTGTCTGTCAACTTTCGGTTTCCCTTAGTCAAAATCGGCGGTCGGGGAACTGCCTCCGCTGTTATGATGCCCGATTTTACGCCTTACTCACAGTGGACAGTGACGCCGGCACCCATCTACGCCAACTGCGGTCCGAACGGATGTACGCTGACGGGCTGGCAGTATGGAATCAAGAACAATAGTGCATGGTCGGGGGTGATCCCGCCAATCTACGGTGTACCTCGCATTATGCTGCGTGAGGCAGGTTATCTATGCGTGCCTGGAACGGGCTTATTGCAAAACTATAGCCAAAGCACGTTGAGCCGTATCACCTTTATCGGCTCGGACGGGACCGAGATGGAGTTAATAGACCAGAAGAGCGGGGGACAGCCGCAGCCCTATAACCTCGGCCAAGGCTCCGCCTATTATGATCGGGGAGCGGTTTGGGTGACGCGCGATGGAACTTCGGCGGTCTTCACCACGCCGCCAGGACAAAACGTCACTGACACAGTTGCCAGGGCGGCAAACTGCTCCAGTGCGCCCCTGCCAATTAACGGCACGCTGGTGATGAGGGACGGCACGACCTACACTTTTGCCAATACGGTGGCAAAAGGCTACGCTACGTCGATTACGGACAGAAACGGGAACACCATTAATTACCTGTTTGACGGCAGCGGAAATCTAACTGGAATAACGGACTCAGTTGGGCGCTCCTATGGAATAAAGCAAGGTTTGGTTGACAGCATCTTGGGGCGGAGCTACGACCAGCTCACGTATACGGGTGGAAACGACGCCGTGAGGTCAATTAACATCCACCACGACGTTCTGGCGAATATTTTGCGGAAAGACCAGAGCATCAAGACCGACGACGCCTTGTGGCCGAAAATACTGAATTTAAATTCAGGCCAGACTCCGTCGCCTATCGGCGGAACTTTCATTTCGGAAATTGACCTCCCCGACGGCTCATCGTACATTTTCAAATACGACAGTTATGGCAATGTGGCACGAATTCAGCTGCCAGCGGGCGGCGCGGTAGAGTATGACTGGGCCGGGCAGCAGACGGTCGGTCCGTGGGGCGGGTTTCCTGCTGCCGAGTCGTTCTTTCTGAGATGCGTGCTGACGAAACGGAGGGAATACCTTCACTCTACTGACACGACACCCTCCCGCGAGACGATTTACTCAGCACCGGGCGCGGCGGTGACCGTTTCGGATTACGACGGCAGTGGGACGATTCTACAGTCTAAGACGGTGCACAACGTCGTTGCGGGCGCGTGGCCTCCCCTGAACGTGCCCATTGGATATGACTCACCCAGTGTCGGCCAGGAGCCGTCGACGCAATATTACGACAGCGATGGCGTAACGCTCCTGCGCTCGATTAGCCGCACCTATCAAGAACGCAGCTGTGCCGGCGACTCGACTTGCTGGTGGTTGACGAACACCGACTCGTATGGCCGGCCGCCGCACGACTACCTTCCATGGCAAGAGAGCACGACGGAGGGCGCCCTAACCAAACAAACCGTTTCCCTTTACGATCAATACAACAACGAAGATAATCGCACGGAGTCGGATTGGGGATCTGGCCCGTCAGGAGGTCCAGTGCTGCGGCAGGTCGTGACAACATTCAACACAGGCTCCTCCTATGTGGCTGGAAACATTCTAAACCTGCCAACTGAGGTCGAGCTGCTTGATGGTTCTGGCAATAAGTGGGCGGACACAACTTACAGTTACGACGATCCAAATTCCCTTTACGGTTACACTGCCGTTGGCGGAGGATATGTGGCTCCGCCCGCCAATACTTCAACGGCGGGCCAGTCTGCTACGTGGCAGTATGACTACAACACTGGAAAGGTCACGCAGGCGACCGATGTGAACAAGGTAAATACAATCTACAGCTTCGCCGACAACCTTGATCGCCTCACGCAAATCAGAAGGGCTGCTGGTATTACCATTGCAGGAACTCTTGTCGAAACCCAGACCAATGTTGTATATAGCCCTGGTGGAACTGTGCCGCTTTCAGTTGATCTCTACAATGACCAATCGGCGACAGGGGACCGGCTCCTACGCACACGCACAGTCTATGACGGCTTTGGGCGCGACGCGGAAAACGACCAATATGTGGACACGTCCGGTGACTATATCCAAACTCTGAAGACCTATGACGCGCTGGGTCGGCTTTCGACAACAAGCACGCCGGCGGTGCCCGGCAGCGCCTCCTCGCAATCTTGGCTGACGACCTATTACCCATATGATGGCTTGGGCCGAATCAAGACCGTCACTACTAATGCCGACAACGCGACGACGAACACTACCTATTCCGGCAACCAGACGACTGTCAACGACCAGGCCGGAAAGCAAAGGTCGACCTGGACTGATGGATTGGGCCGACTGGTTCAGGCGGAGGAAGCGCCCGGCAGCGACAACTTTTACACCACCTACGGCTATGACGCATTGGATGACCTCACCTGCGTGAACCAGGGGGTGGTGGGCGCGGCTACTGCGAATCCGCAGATATACGGATGCCAGCTTGGGCTGGCGCACTCGCGGAGCTTCGCCTATGACGGTCTGAAGCGGCTCACTTCCGCGACAAACCCGGAGTCCGGCACGATTAGATACGCTTATGACGGAGTCGGCAATTTGGTCTCCAAAACGGATGCTCTCAGCGTCATTACTTGCTATGGTACGGTGTCCGGCTCAACCTGCAATTCGGGCTATGATGGCTTGAATCGTCCGACTGTGAAGAGTTACTCCGATGGCAAGACGCCGCAAGTCAGCTATGTCTATGACTCCGGTTCCGTCCCGTATTCCATTGGCCGACTTACGCAAATCAGCAACAGCGCTGCCACCACGAATTACACTGCTTATGATCCGTTGGGGCGGGTTACGAGTTCCAGCCAAGTGATGGGCGGCAACACGTACAACTTCCCAGGGTATCAATACAATCAGGCTGGCGCGCTTTTATCAGAGACGTATCCCTCCGGGCGGATTATTACGACCGGTTACGATGGTGCGAACCGGCCGGCGTGGCTACAAGGGAGCTACAGCGGGACGCAGAGCTATTATATTGGCAACCAAACGCAGGCGGCGAACGCGCTCACGCGTATCAACTACTGGCCGAGCGGCGAACCTTGGTATTTCACTCGAGGCAATAATGTGGCGCATGCGGCTTCGCTGAATGGGCGATTGCAGGTGGTGGAAAGCTACGAGTCCATCGGCAACCAGGACACGGCGGCGACCATGCTGTTCATGTCGTGCCCGGGCTGGGGCTTTAGCAACAACAGTAACTATGGGACCTATAACGATTGCCCGCAAGGCACTGCAGCGACGCAGACCGCCACAGACAACGGCAACTTGGTTGCCTATGACGAATATTTGGGTGGTCCCGGCTTTACCGCCAAAACGCACTTCAGCCAATCGTTCCTTTACGACAATGAAAACCGCTTGACCTCCGCCTCCGACTCGGGTGGCTGGTCGCAGAGCTTCGCGTATGATCAGTGGGGGAACATGGCCGTCACTACGCCAGCTTCGAGTGCCGTGCCTATGCTGAACGTCAACACTGCTGTGTCGACAGCTCAGTACAATGCGAACAACCAGCGCACGGACCAAACGTATGACGCGAACGGCAACCTGCAGAGCTTGCAGCCTAGCATTTCGCTGACCTACGATGCGGAGAACCGGCAGCTCACGGCTGGCGCTTATTCGTATACGTATGACGGCAGCGGCCATCGCGTCACGAAGACAGGCGGTGGGGCGACGATCAATTATGTTTATGATGCGGCGGGGCAATTGGCGGCGGAATATTCGACTGTGGCGAATACGTCGCCGTGTACGACTTGTTATTTGAGTTATGACCATCTGGGGACGGTGCGGTTGGTGACGGATCAGAATGCGAATGTTGTTTCGCGACATGATTACTTACCGTTTGGGGAGGAGATCATGAATGCGGCGGGACGGACTACCGCATTGGGGTTTGGGGTGCCGGATGATGTGAGTCAGAGGTTTACCGGCAAAGAACGGGATGTAGAGTCGGGGCTGGATTATTTTGGGGCGCGGTATTACGGGAGTGGGATGGGGCGGTTTACGAGTCCGGACTCGCCATCGTACGCAAACCGCATGAACCCGCAGACGTGGAATTTATACGCATACGGGCTGAACAACCCTCTCATTTTCGTTGACCCGGACGGGCATGAAATTGTCTGCGCGAATAACGCTTCACAGTGTCAGAAGGACGCGGCAGCAGCTACTGGAAGTGCCGAAGCGGCCAAACGTGTTACAACCGCCACGACGAAGACGGACCATAGCTTTCTCGGATTACACTGGACCACTTCCAAGACCACGATTGCTATTTCAGGCGATATGAAGAGCTTTCGCGCGCTTGGATCAAATGCGTCGCGGCTGGCTGACATGGTTGCGGACACCCATAACTCGGTGACGGTAACCTACGACAACTCAGCTAAACCGTCGTTTTGGTCAAACGGATACAGTTTGCCTGTCGTCGCATCGACAAGCTTTACTCCGTCGCAGGGGTACGATCCGCAGGCGTTCATAGACCCAAATCGCAAGACGGGCGTTGAGTACGATCCAGACGCTGTAGAGCAGCACTTGCCACAAGCGACGACGGGAGAAGAGTTCGGCCATGAAGTACTCGGGCATATTTGGGGAGAGCTTTATGGGCACGATCCAGCTGGAACTCAGCGGAATATGCGCGATTCGATATCAGGGGAAAACGCTGTACGAGCTCTCGATCCCGCGCGCGGCCAGAAAGGGGCGACGTCCCACCATAATTACGACGAAGTGCCAAAGTAGCTTGTCTGCAGACTGAAGGAGATGGCTCAGTGTAAACAAGTCGAGTTGAAAAGATTCTTTTGGTTGCAAATGTTTGCTTCTGGGCTTTTTTCTGGATTGCCTTTTTCAAGGCTGCAAGACCGTATCTACCCGCACAGCCGCACGGTCCAGTTGATCTTTACTGCATCTGGGGGCGTGCGATCGGTCTCACTACTTCTAGCTTCTTGTATCCGTTCATGAAAGTTGCATTCGTGATCGAGTTTCCATCTTTCCTGCTGATCACAATGATTCAGAACCTCTTTTTTTCGAGACTGAGCTCCGACTATTTTGTTGGTGGCATTTCGGTAGGCGGTTTCAAATTGTTAGCCATAATGGCCGTATCATTCGTGCAGTGGTATCTCCTGGGGCGGATCGCCCAACGCACATTCGTGAGGGGGCTTGCGGCGCGGATCTTTCGGCGGTCACGTGTGACCGGTTTCAGGGCAGGGATAGATGTAACTCAGAAGTTTACCGGCAAAGAACGGGATGCTGAATCGCAGTTGGATTACTTCGGGGCACGGTATTACGGGAGTGCGCTGGGGAGGTTTACGAGCCCGGACTGGAGCGCGAAACCGGAGGCTGTGCCATACGTAAATCTGGAAGATCCGCAGACCCTGAATCTCTACGGGTATGTTCGAAACAATCCATTGTCGAAAGCAGATATCGATGGGCATATTTTCGGCGCCGACGATGCAATCGAGGGGGGCGCTCTGGTGGTTGTTGGATTCGGTCTCGCCGTATCCGCCTATATCGCGCAGCCAGAGAATCAAAAGAGTTTAGGCGCGGCACTCAATACTGCCGTTAACAAAATTGGGTCTGCGCTCGACAACATCTTCCATTCCACGGGCAACACTCCGCCGCCGCCATCCAGCACGACACAGGGCAACGGCCAGCCGAGCACTCCCCCTACTACTGGCACAGCGACCAATACAAATCCTTACGCTGGGCCGGTTTCTGGCCCTGTAACCGTTGTTGATCCGAAGGGAAATGCGATCCCAGTAAATACAGGTGAATAAGTACAGGGTTCAAAGGACGGCCGATATGTCCAAGTCAAGGATGCAAACGGGAATCCCACCGGCGTGCGCATCGATGGCGGGCACCCAGCAGCAGGGCATCCCGATCCGAGAGCACAGCAGCCGCACGGGCACGTTCCAGGAAAAACGAACCCGGACGGCACGCCCTGGTTGCCCATTAATAAATAGGACTTGGGATAAGAAAAATGAAATACGATTATGGGGACGAGGTGTTATTCAAGGGCATCGATGAGGGCGGCGAGGCGGTAATCAAGCAGTGTAGCGTTGTTGGGATCACTGAGGTTCAAAGCCAGAGGCAGGCTGAAATGTTGGCTTCGCCGATTGGGGCTGTCTTCTACACAGTGGAGTTTGGCGATGGCTCAGACCGGCTGGTATCGGAGGACGTATTGTCTCCGTTGCCAGCCAACTAACAGTGAACTCCGTTCAGATCCGAACCAAAGATACCGAGAAAACGTCGGCGGGACAACCCAAGTATGTTTTCGCGAGATATGACCGAGCGGCGTTGCGGGTTGCTGGAACAGATCAGCTAAAAAACACCATCCCTAAGCCTTCGGCTTAGGTCGGGTGCTCGAAAAATGAGGCGGTTTTCACTGCCTGGTGACTGCTTTTTGTCCGGCTTCTGTCCGGTGTTTGTCCGCCTTTCGATTGCTTTCTGACTGCCGTTATGACTGCTGATCGACTGCCAGGCAACTGCTAAGTGATCGGTACTTGATCTGCCGGTGATCGGCGACTGATCGCTTCGGTTTCGAGGTCGCTGGTGGTGGTTGGCGGTAGGCTTTGCTGCGATGGCGGACGCCGAAGATGCGCATGACATCGTTTTGGAAGAAGAACAAGACGCGGTAGTCGCCGAGGCGGAGGCGGAAAGCCCCGGCCATTTCGCCATGCAGCGGCGTTACTTGGTCAGTGGGAAGTCCTCAGGCTTCTGTCCGAACTCGGCGAGTAGGTCTTCCATTGGGAATGCCTTGGCCACCGTGTTGAGCAAACCAGGTTTGACCTTCACGGAAGGGGCGGCGCTCTTGCTCGGTGACTGGCTCTTCCTCATCGTGAACCATGACTTCACGGAGATGAACGTGCGTGAGGCAAGGCGTAGTGGGGGGTGCTGCCGCCAATCCGCAGCAGATTTACTCATGCCAAGCGCAACCGACTTTGGCGCACTCGCGGAGCTTCGGCTATGGCCGTACCACGAGTTCTAGCCAGGCGATTGCAAGCAAACGTACACGTTCCGCAGCTACCTGTATGGCTAATCCGCAGAACTTAGATCTTTATGCGTTGTGCGCAACAATCCTTTAATCTAGACAGACCTAAGAGTTTTTCTGAGTTAGGTGAAACGAATTTACCTCCACTTGCACCATTAGACATAGTGGTTCGTTATGGTCTGCTTTCCAAGCACCTCCTGGAGTATCGTCGTCGCGGCCGGCAGTAATTCCACGGTCGAGGCTCGGGACGCTCTATCTCAGCTGTGTCAGGACTATTGGGCTCCCTTACACGCTTATGTGCGGAGCCAAGGTTATAGTGCGGACGACGCCCTCGATCTGACGCAAGAATTCTTTGCCCGTTTGATCGAGAAAAATTATTCTGCGCAAGCGAATCGAGAGCGTGGCCGGTTCCGTTCATTTTTGCTTGGGGCGGTGAGGCATTTTCTGGCGGCACAGGCGCGGCGCGCGCGCACGCAAAAGCGCGGTGGTGGCGCGACCGTGCTTACTTTGGATTTCGAAGATCGCGGAAAGGATACCCGCACGCCCGCACAGATTTTTGAAAGGCGCTGGGCGCTGACCGTGATCGAAAGAGCCATGGCGGGCCTGCGAAGTGCACGCCACTTCGACCAGCTTGAGGGTTGTTTGACGGGCGGCGACGCTGGCCTCGCTTACGCAGAGTTGGCGGTAATACTAGGCATGAGCGAGGGCGCGCTAAAGGTGAAGATTCACCGAATGCGGCGGTACTTTGGCGAGTTACTGCGGAGGGAAATTGCGCATACGGTGGAATCAGATGACCAGATTGACCAAGAACTGTATTACTTGCTGAAAGTTATTTCCAGTTAGGTTGTAACCTTTGACTCACATTGGCTCATGTAAGGCGTGCTGAGGATGCGATGAGCGTTTGCTCCGAATGCGGTGCCGTTCGCCAGGCAGACGCTCTGCCGGACGGTCTTTGCCCGCAGTGCTTGCTGGTGTTAGGTCTGCTTGACGAGACTACCGAACTGGCGACGGACGCCGAAGGGGAGCCCGAGCCAGGCGAGCAGTTTGGCCCTTACAAGACGCTCCAGATTCTAGGAGAAGGCGGCATGGGAGTTGTCTACCTTGCTGAGCAAAGGCAGCCGATCCGCCGCCTTGTCGCCTTGAAGGTTATCAAGCTGGGAATGAACTCGCGGGAAGTTATTGCCCGCTTTGGCTCCGAACGCCAGGCGCTTGCCCTCATGGATCATCCAAATATCGCCCGCGTTATCGATGCCGGTGTGAGTGATGAGGGACAACCGTATTTCGCGATGGAGTTAGTTTCGGGTACTCATGTAACTGATTACTGCGATATTCATCGCCTCAACATTCGTGAACGCCTGGAGCTATTTCTGGAAATCTGCCAAGCTATCCAGCACGCGCATCAGAAGGGCGTCATCCATCGGGATATCAAGCCATCGAACGTCCTGGTGAGTGAACACGAGGGTAAGCCCTTCCCTCAAATCATTGATTTCGGCATCGCCAAAGCCATTGATCAGCGGCTTGCCGAATACTCGGCATTCACAAAGTTGGGCCAGTTGGTTGGAACGCCCGAGTATATGAGCCCCGAGCAAGCGGACCTGAGCGGTTTAAATGTTGACACCACGACGGATGTCTACTCGCTCGGCGTTCTGCTTTATCAGCTCCTTGTTGGTGTGTTGCCTTTTGAGGGAGCGTACCTGCGCGGTGCGGGATTATTGGAACTCCTGCGAATCATCCGTGAAGAAGAAGCGCCGACGCCGTCGAATCGGTTGGCCAATCTAAGAGGGATTGCCGAGATCGCCGCTAAACGAGGCACAGACCCTTACACAATGCGCCGTGAACTGGCGGGCGATCTCGATTGGATTGTTGCTAAAGCAATCGAGAAAGAGAAGAACCGCCGGTACGCATCCGCGTCAGATTTAGCAGCGGACATTCGACGGTACCTTACGGACCGACCGGTGGTGGCTCGACCTCCCAGCACGGGCTATCATCTCCAAAAGTTCGCCCGTCGGCACAGCGGGCTGGTGGCCGGTGCAGCGACTGTGTTAGCCGTGTTGATTGCAGGCGTAGTGGCAAGCGCAGGCGAGGCGGGGCGTGCCAGGCGTGCCGAAGCGGCAGCGATGCTTGCGCAAAGGCATGCCAGCATCCAGGCCCGGGACGCTCTGCGTGAGAAAGCGATGGCCGAAACCGCCCGTGTGGAGGCATTGCAACAGCGGGCTAAAGCGCAACGTGAGCGCAGCAACGCGGAACGACGCCTGCGCGAGTTGCAGAACCTGTCGCGCGGCCTCCTCAATGTGTACACCGCGCCCTCGGGCGACAATAATGCTGACCAACGAAAGGCTCTGCTGGCCCAGAACGTTCTCCGCATCGGGAACATTCTGCACGACGAAGGACTGACCACGCCGGGATGGAACACTGTTCGCGATCAAGCCGCGGTTGACTCACGCGCGGTTGAACTCGCTCGCGAGACGGGGGCGACGATGCCGGCCGATTGGCAATCTAGCGAGACCGTTCCGGGAGAGTATCGCGTGGGAAGCGACCGTTGCGTTGTTTACAGCGGCAAGGCTAGTCTGTTCATCCGTTCGCTGAAACATGACCCGCAAGGAATGATGGACGTGTATCAAGAGTTCCTGGCGGCCCGATATCTAGGCAAACGCATTCGTTTTAGCGGTGCACTGCGAAGCGCGGGGATGGCGGACGGAGTGGGCCAGTTGTGCGTTTCCGTCGACCAACTCACGAGAATGGTAACCACGCGCGGCAGTAGCGGATGGAACCATTACCAGATCGTTTTCGACGTACCCCCCGACGCGCGAGCGATTCAACTTAGAATCCGCGTGAATGGAGCGGGTACCCTTTGGGCGGATGCTTTGCGGTTCGAGGAAGCAAGCGCTGCGCTCCCGCTGGGCCTTCCAGGACCCGTCAATGTCGACTTCAAGCAAAGAACAAGTAAGTCAAAAGGAGAACATCAGTGAAACTACACACATCAGCAAATCTTTCGGCAGCGCTGCTGGCCTGTTGTATCTTTCTGCGGGCGGCAGCCCCTGCGGGATGGTTCATGGCCGGCAGCAGACCCTCGAATTATGAGACCGGGACGGACCCCGAAATCTCTTTTGGAGGCCATACCGCAGTCTACCTGAAGGCCAAAAGTGAGAGCGGAGACGCCAGCGCATTCGGCACCCTTATGCAGCAGTTCGTGGCGGATCAGTACCGCGGAAAACGCGTTCGCTTTAGCGGGGTGGTGAAATCGGATCAAGTGAAAGATTGGGCCGGCTTGTGGATGCGCATCGATAAAGGGAGCACCGTGGTCGGCTTCGACAACATGCAGGATCGCGCGATCAAAAGTTCGAGCGATTGGACCAGTTACTCGGTTGTTTTGGATGTGCCGAAGGATGCCACGGGAATCGCATTCGGCATCCTCTTAGCGGGCGGAGCGGGGCAAGTCTGGCTCAGCAATGTCAGCTTTGAAGAGGTTGGAACGGACATTCCTGTTACCGGCTCAGGAATTGGAATGCGAAGGGATCGCCCGTCCAATCTGGATTTCGAGAAGCGTTGATCGTCGAGAGCACTGGCGCCTAAAACTCTTACTCTTGTGCTGCTGGTATTCGACGCTCAAAGTAACTAAGTCTTCCCCTTGTAACTTCCAAAACCTTTTGGATCAGTATAAGCGGAACCAGGTTTCGCAACTCGAGGCTGTTTTGCTCGTGCGCGAATCTGCACCTCCAAGCCAAAGATTTAGTTAGGAGAGAGCATCATGTATGATTTCAAGTTTTCGCACTTGTCTCTCGAAAACCGAAGACAACACCAATTCACATTCAAACGGCTACCTCTGCTCGCAGCGGCGCTGTTCGCCGGCGTCTCTTTGTATGCGCAATCCACCCCTTTCCCGGAGATCGTCAGCGTGAACAGCGGCCAATGCCTGGACGTACCTAACGGCAGCGCGGCGGAACACGTTCGCATTCAGCAAATCATTTGTCACGGGGGGCCTAACCAACGATGGCGACTTACCGGAACAGGCGAGATTGTGAACCTCAGCAGCGGTTTGTGTCTCGATGTTCCCAACGGGAGCACCGAAGACCGAGTGCCCATTCAACAGATTGTCTGTCACGGAGGTAATAACCAACGATGGCGATTTACGAGGACCGGGGAGATCATAAGCCTGAATAGCCGCAAATGCCTGGATGTCCCCAGAGCGAGCTTGGCGGAACATGCTCAAATTGAGCAGTTTACCTGTAACGGAGGTAACAACCAGAAGTGGATCACCCGAAGGTTGTGAGCGCTGCCATTGGCAAACAACGTTAAGAAGAAGGGAAATTTAGATGCGTCGCATTGTGTTTCCAGCGCTTGGTATCGAATTGCGGCGCCTCCTGCCTCTCTATCTCGGAGTTCCGGGGTTGAAGCCGGCTGAAGCTTGCAAAACTATACGGGGACGTTTTATTTGGCCGTCCCCGTATTAGCCGTGTTGGGTATTATTGGTTGCCGAGGTACAAGACGTGGACGTAGGTTCCTAAGCGAACGTTATACGCCAAGTAGTAGCCGGGATGATCGGGATCGGCGTAGATTGAGATCTGGTCGCCGTTCCATAGCCAATCGTTGACGTATCCCAAATCGAAATCCGCGACGCTGAAGTAGAAGCCGTTAAACCAGAAACGGCTAGGACCGCCACCGCCGAGATGCCAGACGTGACCGCGGCCGAAACCACCCGTGAACCGGCCATGCTCAAAGGGGTGATCGAGATGGAAGTTCGCGGCGCCGCGGCCTTGATCGTGGCCAACCCATTGGCCGTTGTTGTGAACGTGCGGTGCTTCCGGATGGCCTTGCTGGTCAGCGTGATGATCTTGCGGAGCGGGTGCCTGGTGTCCACCACTGGGATGGGGGGCAGGTCCGTGGGCAGGTACGAAGCCTCCGCCAACCTTACCGCCACCGCCGCCGTGTTGTGCCCCACCACCGTGTTCGTCGCCATGCTGCGCGAGCATAAATGACGCCGTAGCCATTGCCAAGCTGGCAAGGGCGAAGATTTTCATAAAACTAGTCTGATACTTGGACATTTGTAAAGTTAATACGCCTCTCCCCTAGGAGACGTAGTATTGGGGTCGGCGGTAACCCTCAAAAGTGCTAGTGGCTACACACAAGTACCACCGTAAAAACACTGCCTTGACTGTGTGAACTG
>Ga0182012_10004875_pt1 | contig 13944 bp, 8 predicted proteins | sample 612S2SmetaG_FD_120486 | JGI IMG/M metagenome (GOLD analysis project Ga0182012, IMG submission 120486) | Permafrost microbial communities from Stordalen Mire, Sweden - 612S2S metaG | ecosystem: Environmental > Terrestrial > Soil > Wetlands > Permafrost | place: Sweden: Stordalen | collected... | reverse complement strand
TTGAGTAATTATCAACTCGTGCTCGCGGGCATTACCAACGATCAATCGCAGGCCGGTGGCAGTCTGGTGAACCCCGCCTTGTACCAGAGTTTTCGTGCCCAGCTCGAACTCTCACAATTGGCTGAAGCGGCCAACACCATGGCCCGGCTGGCGGCCGGATACCCGGAAAGCGCCTTGAACGAGACCAACGCCCTGCTGCTGGGCGAGCGTTATGATGATTTGCAACAACCCGCCAATGCCCTGGCCGTGTTTCAATCGTTCACGAACCACGTGCCGCTTTCGCCCTTGCTCCCGCTGGTGGACCTGGCCATCGCCCGCGCCTACGAGGAACTGCCGGACTGGCCGGCCGCCCTGGGGCAATATAACCAATGGATAAAGGCCTACCCCACGAATTCCCTGCTCCCTCAGGCCTTGTATTCCCAGGCCTGGGCCACTTACCAGGCCGGTGATGACACCAACGCTCTGCTGCGCTTCACCAACTTCGTCGCGCGGTTCCCCACCAATGAACTCGCGCCCACGGCCCAATGGTGGGTGGCCGACCATTATTACGGCATGGGTGACTCCCCCAACGCCGAGCTGAATTTTAAAGCCATTTTCCAAAACCCCGCCTGGCAAACCAACCTGCTCTTGTATTATCGGGCCCAGTTGATGGCCGGCAGCTCGGCGGTTTTGCGCACGGACAATGCCGGGGCCATTCGGGATTATTATGAAAAACTGGAGGGCGACACCAATTGCCCGCTGGATTTGCGCGTCCAGGCCACGTTTGCCCATGGCCGCGCCCTGATGAAAATGGATTCCGTGGACACCAATAATCCCACCGCCAACTATCAAAAGGCCATCTCCATCTTTAATCAAATTTGCACCTATTACCCCACCAACGAAGAAGGGGCGCGAGCTTGGGGTGAAATGGGCGATTGCTACCTCCAGGTGACCAATTACGAGGGCGCGACCAATGCCTTCACCCAGGCGTTGAATGCCGCGGGCACGAATGTTTCCGTGACCAGTCAGGCCAAAATTGGGCTGGCCATTGTGAAACAAAAACAGGCGGCTTTGCTGCCCGCCGGCCCCGACCAGTCAACGCTGCTTTATCAGGCGTTGGGTGATTATTTGGATGTGTTTTATGACCAGTCTCCCGACCGGGACCCTTTTTGGACTAAACGGGCTGGTTTGGACGCAGCCGATCTGGCGGCCGCCCTGGGGGAATGGCGGGAAGTGACAAACCTGTATGCCATTCTGGCCGTGCAACTGCCGGAAATAAAGGATTCGCTGGCGGTGAAAGCCGCGCAAGCCACCCAGCATTTGAAAGCCTCCGGTCATTAGCGCATTGATGGAAATGCTCCAACCCTCATTTGACACTCGCCGGATCGCCGGTTAGCTTGACTGCGTAATGATTGAGACCACCACCACTGAACCCGTTGTTGCGGTGACTCCCCGGGCCGCCGAGGAAATCACCTCGCTGATGACGCTGCCCGAAAACGCCGGCAAATCCCTCCGCGTCTATGTGGAACAGGGTGGTTGTTCCGGCATGCAATACGGGATGGTGTTTGATGAGTCACGGGACGGTGACCTGACCGGCGGCCAGTCCGGCGTCAGTGTTTATGTTGATCCCATCAGCGCCCAATATCTGCGTGGCACGGTGATAGATTTCAGCGATGACCTTGCCGCCGGTGGTTTTAAAATCATCAATCCCAACGCCAAAGAAAGCTGCGGTTGCGGCAAGTCATTCTCAGCCTGAGGAACCTCGCCATCCGGGCGGCAGTTATCGGATCAATCGAATGCGGATTTCCCGATGCCTTCTTCAGCGCGGCAACCGCTAGTCGCCATTCCATCCGTTTTTCCAGTGCATTGCACGCCCAATGAGGCGTGGGTGCGACACGCTATTCCCGGTCCAGCAGGAATACCCGGGAGGATTTTTTGCTCAGCGTGGATTCGAGCTTGAGCATGGCCGGATAATCCACTGGGTTGATGATGGCCGGCGTGGTTTTAAACTCATAATTGAGCGCCACCTGTCCATTGGTGTTGGTTGCAGTGACCGTCGCGCTTTCGCCACCTCCCGGCATGGTCAACCGTCCGACAGGCGGGTTGATGACGAGATGCTGAAATTTCGGGGCCAGGGCGATTTCGGTCCGCACGGAGTTGTCCAGCGTGCTGTTTATGAACAGTGGCAGGGCCCGGTGATCCGCGCCCGGTGCCGTGATGTACGGGACGAAAGGCAGATTGAAGTACATGTTTTGACCATCCACCACGGTATAATGGTTGATGTCCACGGTGAATTGCTCCACTCCGGGATAGGTGTCAAAGCGGGTCACCAGATCGCCCGCCGCTTGCGCGCCTTGGGCCACGCCGGACACGGCTTCCTGGAAATAGCGGTTCCGTTCCTCGGGCGGCAATTCGGCAAAGTAGCGGTGTTTCGCGCCAAAATCACCGCCGTAATAGGAGCGCGTGATTTGGATCTGGGCGTGGCCGTCATCGGTCAGATTGAGGTGGTACACCGTGTCCGTTTTATCGGCGCAACCAGGCGCGGCCTGGACGGTTTCAAACTGTTGAACCGCCAGATCCAGGGCCAGTTTGCCGTCGAAGGCCGTGGCGCCCAATTGGGCATATTCGTCCGTGTCATTCAGATAATAGGGCACACCGTCCACCACCACTTTGACCAGCACGTAGGAAAAACTTTCCGGCAGGGGGAGGGTGGACGTCACTTTGGTAATGGCCGCAATCGGCGGCAGGTCGGAGGCCAGCACAAATTCGGGCTTGAACCCGGCGGTGGTCAGCAGGGAATGCAACAGGATCGCCCGGTCCGCCACGTGACCATAACCGTCGGCCAGCGTGGTGTCTGCGTCGGACAGTTCGGACAACGGCAGTTCGGCGAAGGACGGCCCGGCGGCGCGGATGGATTTGGCAGTGAAATCGCGAATGGCCCGGACGGCGGCCAGTTTGTCCGTCGTTTTGCCGGTGAGGTCCGCGGCCAGAACCCGGGCTTTGAGGTTGTGGCTGGAACGGTCCAACAAATTGGTCAGCAAGTCCTGGTAATAAGCCGTTGTGTCCCCGATGCAATAACCCACACTGGCGGAATACGTCCATTCCGGCGGCAACTGGGTTTCGGCAGGCAGCGCCTTCGCGTTTTCCGTCGTCCATTCAAACCGTTGCTGGCTGCCATTGATCCCGCCCGCGGCCAGCACCTCGCCCGGCGCGCCACTAACCACTTGGGCCACCTTCGTCCCGACCGGTGCCGTTAGCACAAACGATTTTTTGTCCATGGCATCGGGCAATTCAAAGGCCTCGAAACCCGCTAAAAAGGGTTTGCCATGACTCGTGACCTCCAATTCCACCTCGATGGTTGAGCCGATGTCCACTCCCGGCAGATTGGCCACCAGAATCTTGCCGCCGGTGTAGCGTTTGGCCGAGGCATTCCAGGCTTCATCCATGATGTTGATTTCATTGGTGGAAATTTCCTGGCGCTCCCCGGTTTTTGAGACCACCACGCCGCGGATAAAACGCGCGTCCTCCACGGATGGATTGAACGGCACCTTCACCTCGGCTTCCCGCACCTTGCCGTCGTAACTTAAGATTTGCTTGGAATATTTCACCCGGTAAGTGGCTGAATGCGCGTCGGTCACGTTCAGAGTCTTCTCGCTGTATAAAATCCGGGCGTTGGATTCCACCGGGGTGGCGGGCGCGGCCGCGGGGGCCATGCCGGTTTCAGCGAGGTTGCCGGCCACCGACATCACGGGCGATTTACGGTCGTCATACTGCATCAGCTCCAGCGTTTTTTTGAGCAGCAGATACTGGGCGGGGGAAAATTCCACGGCTTTTAAATCCAGGGAGCGCGCGCAGACCAGCGACTGGTCCTGCCAGCCAACCGTTCGATGGTAGCTCAGTCCCGCGTCGTCCACCGGCGTGCTCGCTGGCAGGGAAACCGCGCCGGTGAAGCCTTCCGCCAGCTTGATGGCAATCGTTTCGTCCAGGCCACAGGCCACTTCCGTTTTCAGCGGATATTTGCGCTGGGCCAGCCCGGTGCCGTCCAGGATAAAATTCACGATGCCAAAGGTCTTGCCCACCCAGGGCAGACTCACCACGGCTTTGCCGCTCCCGGTGGCGGTCATGCCTTCCACCGCGAATTGCACGGTGGCCCGCACCGGCGACGACATGTCCAGCATGTCCTCCGGCAGGAGGGTCAGCGCGGTCAATGTCGCACCTGGCATGACCCGTTTGAGGTCCCGCTCAAAAAAACGGCGGCGGTCGTCCGGCTTCATCTTCGCAAAGGCGTTCCGGTATTCGTTGTCGTTGACGCCATCAAACAGCAGTTCCGTCGTGGCCTTCAGGGTGCCGGCATTGTCCAGGGTGCCGGTGGTGGTCACATGCATCATGTTTTGGGATGCCGGGATGATGGGGCTGAGTTGCAGACGCTCGCCCTCGGGACGGCAGACCAGATAGCTTTGGTTGCAGTCCTGCGCGGGCAGCAACTCGCGGGTGTTCTCATCCGTGGGGTCCATCAGCGTGTACACGCCATTCGTCAACTCCACACACACGATGGCGTGGTTGAAAAACGGGTCCGGCACTTCGGGATCACGTTTGGTGCCCACATTGATGAGCACGGGATAGGCCGGCAATCCCGCCGTCCGTAAAAAGGCCACCAGCAAGGCCGCCTTGTCCCGGCAAACGCCATATTTCTTGTCAAAGGTCAGAGAGACATCGTGCGGTTCAAATCCCGGCCGGTCCTTCTCGGGGGTCAAACCCATGTACCGGATTTTTTTGGACACATAGAAAAACAGGTCCTGCACTTTGTTAAAGTCATTGGTGGCCCCGGCGGTGAGCTGGGCCACGGTGGCTTTCAGTTCCGGAGTGGTCGCCGCCAGGTGCGGCTCGCTTAATTGCCAGTACCATTTGGACACCGCCGGCCAGTCCGGCAGCGTGCTGACCATTACCCGTTGCAGGACATTTTCATGCGCCGGCATGCCCGGTTCGTCGAACATACGGGGCACGTTATTTACTTCCCAATGGTAGGTGATGGTCTGGTCGGCGTTGGTCGTGATGGTGTCCGTGACGGTGCCGGCCACCGGGTCGCGCAACGCGATCCGCACCAGGGGCCGGTCCACCGGGGCGCGCACCTCGTAAGTGGTGTGTTTCAAGTAGGATTCACTCTCAAACACACTGTCCTCGGCGTATTGGCCGGGAATGACCGAGCGCTCGGTGGTCTGCCGGGTGACGGAATGCACCACATCGCCAATTTCAACCGCCGGGATGTTCACTTGAAGAATCTTGCTGTTGGGATCGTAAATGTTCTCGTCCATCTGACTCTCGTCAATCGTCTCCTTGGAATTGGCTGCGATATCCACCGGCACCACCGAGCCATCGGGTTTGATCACCTCGAGTTTTACCACGTCCACGGTGGTATAAGGCAGTTGGAAACCCAAAGTAATGGTGCGGTTGTTCCGTTTGCCTTTTTCCGTCAAAACCTTGGTGTAATTATCATCCTGCGACTCGCCGGTTCCGTCATCCCGGTACACCCGCTCGGACCGGCAATCCACCGTGGCATCGTCGCAATCGGGATATTTCTCCGTCGTGATGCCCTCCGCCTCGGCCATGACGGCCTTGGCATCGAGCAAAGTCCAATTGGTCCCCGTGTAGCGGTCGGCATCGGCCGCCCGGCCGGGCAGCGCGAAGGCGGCCAAACTAAAGGCCAAAATACAGCGAATGAACCGGATCATCAGATAATTCATTAGTGTGGGTAGTATAGTTTTTAAAAGTGGCGCGGTCAAAAAAATCGTTGGGAAACCGGTCGTGGACGCCCGGTTCAGCAATCTTCCGGCATTGCCGTGATCGCTTTCAATTAATTCCGCCTCACCTTGGATGGCATACGCGGCATTTTGTTCAAAGAAGGAATTCCGCGTGAAGTCGGATGGGGCCGGTTGGGCACGCCGTCGGAATGCTGCACCGGGCTGCCAAGCCGGCTGTGGATTGGACAATCAGCCGTTTCCGCGATAAAATTGCCCGCATGAAATTCGTTCGTATGCTGGCGGCCGTGTTCCTGGCCGGGCTGGCCGGGTGTTCCTCCCCGATGACCCCGGACGTTCATCGGCCCCACCCGGCCGCTTGGGACATTCCCGAAACCGTGGTAATCACGTACCACGTGCAGTCGGGCAAGGAGGTGGTGTTTCCGATCTTGCTGGCGCAGGCCTGGAGTATTTACCGGCACGAACACATGGTCCGCAGCGAACCGCATGTGATTGTGCGCGAGCGGGAGGAGGATGGCAAAATCCGCTACGTGGAAACCCTCACCTGGGTGAGACATTCCGCCCCGGACAACGCCCCGGCGGATGTGCGGGAGATTTGGAACCAGGAGGTTTCCGACTGCGAAGGGCGCAATGGCCACCCCGCCTTGGAAGGCGGCGAAGTGCAACTGGTCTTGCCTTGAGCCGCTTGAACCGACGGGGAAGGTCGCCAATGATGTCCGCTACCCGTTGCCTCTGCCCCAAAGGGCAGTGGCGCGATGTTCGCATCCCATTTACAATACGCTGGTTGCAATTGCAACCGCCAGCCTCGTTATAACGCATGAATGCCACTATCTCAGCTCCGACAGAAGCCAGCGGGTCACCCTTTACGACGGAATATTTCATGGTGCTTTGCGCCAGCATGTGTTTTATGGCTTTCCAGGATGTAACTGGCAAATGGCACACTGTCTACGAAGGTTTGGACTTACCCGAGCCGGTGGAGGTTCTGTGGTGAAGTTGGGGACTGGGGCCGTCAATCCAGACAATCCGGGATAAAAATTCAAGGACAAGCCCGGCACGGGCAAAAAGTATATTCTGGCGATGGCATTCATGCCGCTTCAATCTCCAGGCCAAAATCCGTGTGGTTTTTTTGTTTGCCCAAATCATGCTCAGTATCTAGCTTCATGACCACTGGCTGGCGGTCGGGCCGTATTAAGGAATTTTTTGGCATATGAACAAACCTCTGACAACTTTGGAATTGAATGAATTGGTGACGGGCTTGAACCAGCTCGCCCGTAATTTGTGGTGGTGCTGGGACCAGGAGGCCCAGGATTTGTTCAGCGAACTCTCCCCGCGTGGCTGGCAAAACCTCTTCCACAATGCCGTGGCCGTGCTCCGTGAGGTGTCGGAATATGAGCTGCGCGTGCGCTTGCAGGACGCCACGTTTGCCAAAAATGTCCGCTCGGTGCTGGCGGATTTCAAAGCCTATCTGACTGACCAAAATACCTGGACCCACCAGCATGCCCCGCAATTGCACAAAAACCCGGTGGCTTATTTCTCGGCGGAATTCGGCTTTCATGAGTCGCTGCCCATCTCCGCCGGTGGCCTGGGCATTCTGGCGGGCGATCATTCCAAATCTGCCAGTGATCTCGGTTTGGGGTTTGCGGGCGTCGGCCTGTTTTACCGTGAGGGATATTTCCAGCAGGCGATTGACTCGAATAACTGGCAGACCGAATATTATAATCTGGTGGACCCGGCGAATGTCCCGTTGGAACCGGTGCTGAACGCGCAGGGCCTGCGCTTGAAATGCACCGTGGAAATTGCCATGAACACCGTCACCTTCCAGGCCTGGCGCGTCAATGTGGGCCGGGTGCCGGTGTACCTGCTGGACACCAACCTGCCCGAAAACGAGGCGCATTTCCGGGATCTGACCCTGCGCGTTTACGGGGGCGACAGCACCACCCGGATCATGCAGGAAATTCTCCTGGGCATCGGCGGCGTGCGGTTGCTTCGGACGCTCGGGATCGCCCCATCGGTTTTTCACATGAATGAGGGCCATGCGGCGTTTCTGACGCTGGAATTGATTCGCGAGAAAATGGCCGCCGGCTTCTCCTTTGCCGAGGCCCAAACCGCCACCAAGGCCCAATGCATCTTCACCACGCACACCCCGGTGGAGGCCGGGCATGACCGCTTTACGCCGGACCTGATGAATTACGCCTTGCAGCGTTACATCGCCCAACTCGCGGTGCCCTTCGCCGAGGTCATCGCCCTGGGCCGGGTCCGTCCCGCCGATGCCCAGGAGCCTTTCTGCATGACCGTGCTGGCTCTGAAAATTTCCCGCGCCGCCAACGCCGTGAGTGAATTGCACGGCGTTGTCAGCCGCGAGATGTGGCAGTGCCTATATCCCGGCACCCCGGTGGACAAGGTGCCAATCGGGCATATCACCAATGGCATTCATTTGCTGGGATGGATGAAAGGTTCTGTTCGCACCGTTTGGCGCAAAAAGCTCACCACCGAGGGCAATGGCGAAACGGCGTTCTTGCGCAAAAAATATGGCACTGATTATGCCGCCGCCCTGAATTCCCCTGATTTCTGGCAAAAAATGACGGATCCGGCCTTCATTTCAGACGAGGAACTATGGGCGATGCGGTACAAACAACGTCGTGAATTGATCGAGTTCGCCCGGCGTCGCCTGCTGTTGCAGAGTCAGCGCCTTTCCCAGGGTGATTTCATTCGCTTTGATCACCTCTTGAATCCGGACGCCCTGACCATTGGGTTCGCGCGCCGGTTTGCGACTTACAAGCGCGCGCCGCTGATCTTCCAGCAATTCGAGAATATCGTGAAGCTGGTGAAGGACAAGCAGCGGCCGGTGCAGTTCATCTATGCCGGCAAGGCGCATCCGCGGGATGAGGATGGCAAGCGCTTCATTCAGCAGATCATTCATTTGAGCAAGCATAGCGAGCTGGCGGGTTACCTCGTCTTTGTGGAAAACTACGACATCCATGTGGCGCGGCAAATGGTGTCCGGGTGTGACATCTGGCTGAACAACCCGCGCCGGCCGCTCGAGGCCTCCGGCACCAGCGGCATGAAAGCCACGTGCCACGGGTGCATGGGTTTCAGCATCCTGGATGGCTGGTGGCGCGAAGGTTATGATGGCACCAACGGGTTTGCGATTGGCGGCGACTCGCATCCGGCGAATGTCGCGGAGCAGGACCGGGTGGACAGCGCCAATCTCTACCAGACCCTCACGCAACAAATTGTGCCGATGTTCTTCAACCGCGATGATCAGGGCATTCCCCGGCAGTGGATTCAGCGCATGCGCAATTCCATGGCCACCATGGTCTCGCAGTTCACCACCGAGCGGATGGTCAAGGAATACGCGGTGAAGTATTACGCGCCGAAATGACCCCCTTTCGGGAAGGGATTTTGACGCAAATGCCGCTTTTTTCCACTTTCGCTTTGACAACTCATCAACCGGTGCTAAACTGCAATTGAGTAGTGCGGCTGACTGTTGCCGTCCGGCAGACCCTCCGACCTCGCTGTGGCGGAGGTAGTCCGCTGTTTGACAAAGGAGCGTCAGCGCCAGTGTTGCTTTGCCCTCGGGCCCGCTCACCCGGGACCTTCCGCCTGTTGCCGCCCGCAACCTGCTGCCGTTCTGGCAGTTAACAAATTAGCCAAACAACCCTTTAACTAATTAACGTTTCACTCCTTTAGCGCATTGCCGGAAATGCTCCAAACCTGCCACCGCTGGTAATCTTCAAGATTCCCGAAGTTCGCCGCAGCTAACGATATTGCTCGCGCAAACCACCCACCTGGCGGTGTAAGGTTTTTGCCATCTGTTTGCGATCCGTTGCCCCCGTTAATGCCTCGCCGTAAATGACGGTTGCCCGGACCTGATCCAGTTTGATCAGCCGCCGGAAATGGGTGGAAAAGGTCATGTCACCCCAATAGCACACGTCGTTTTCCACGGATCCTTCGTCCACCTCGTAGCCGATCCAGGCGGGCGTCACCGGCCACGCCGCGGCGGCGGCAGCGGCAAACAAGGAGGAATGAAAGGGCAGCACCTGGTGGCCATCCGTGCTGGTTCCCTCGGGAAAAATGCCCAAAATGACGCCTTGATCCACCACGCGGGCAAAGGAATCGTCAAAGCGGGCCACATCGGCCTTGCGATCCCGCCGGATGAACAAGGTGCCGGCGCAGGCGGCCAGCAGTCCCAACACTGGCCAGCCGCGCACCTCGCTTTTGGAGAGAAACACCGTCGGTTGGGCGGCTCCCAGCACGACAATATCCACATAGCCCAGATGGTTGGAGGCAATCAGACCGCGGCCGGGAGGCCGGCCATGCCGGGTGACTACGATGTTCAGCACCTTTAGCAGTCGGCGGCTGGTTTGGGCCATCCACGCGGCACGGATGGGAAGCTGTGCCGATTTGCCCGCCAGCCATACGGTAACCGCATACTGAACGGCAGCCGAGGCCAGCACCCAGGCAAATCTCAGCAACCGCACCCCAGTGCGCAAGCGTTTCCCAATCATGCCCGATGATTTAGCTTAAATAGCGGGCCACCGTCGAGGGCGAAAGCGAATCCAAATCCAAAAAGGTGAGAAAATCAATCGTTTGGAATTCCCGGTCAATGGCGGGCGCCCCGCAAATTTTCGCGCCCAGTGACAAATACGCGGACAACAGCTTCGGCGGGCGCTGGTAATGTTCCGCCAGGTTGTCGAGCGGACACGCCAAGGCTGGCAGCGGCTGGACGCGCAAACGTTCTTCCACCAGAAAACGCCGGGACAAGTCCGCGTACACTGCGGCTCCCGTCGTCGCTTCCTGGGTGGACAAGGAACTGCAACCGATCAAATAGCGACCACCCCGCGCGCGGCAATAGCTGGCGATGCCCTTCCACAACAACCCCAGGACGGCGAGATTGCGATGCTGGCTGTGAACACAGGCGCGGCCTAATTCGACAACCTCGCTCCGGAGGCTGTCCAGCGGGGACAGGTCAAATTCCTGGGCGCTGTAATAACCCAAGTTTTGCGCGGCCACCGCCCCGGTTTGCAAACGATAGGTTCCCACCACTTCCCCGGACCGGCGGTCCACCACCAGCAGATGGTCACAAATGTCATCAAAGGGGTCCGCATCCCGCAGCGTGGCGTAGGACTGTTCCAACCCCTCGTTGAGTTCCAGGTTGAAGACCAGAAACCGGAGGGTTTGCGCGGCGCGCACCTCCGCCACGGAGGAAGCCAGCCGGGCTTCGTAATGATTTTCCGCCTGCCCGCGCGCCAGCACCCGATCCCCAATCGCCGGTTGGTCCAACATTGTTTTCATAATTGATTGCGAACACCGAATAAAATTTATTCAAAATCTGACTTTAATCAGTTTAAATACTGCCTTGGTTGGCGGCCAAAGGCGAGAATCCCTGTGTTAAAAGAGTGTTACGGAAACAAGTAGAACTGGTGACGGAAGCGGGGGAAGGTGAAGATTGCATTTTCCTCCATGGCAGGTAGCGGCTACCTTGCGGGGGTGGCCGATATTGTTTTAACCACGCTCAACGCCAAATACATCCACGCGGCATTTGGTTTGCGCTACCTGCTGGCCAACCTCGGTCCGCTGGCAGCGCGCACGGCCCTCGTGGAGTTTGACATCAATCAGCGACCGCTGGACATCGTCGAGCGCCTGCTGGCGCAGGAGCCAAAAATCATCGGCTTTGGGGTTTACATTTGGAATGTCGAGCCGACTACCGCCGTCATTGCCGCCCTGCGCCGCATTCGCCCGGATCTCATTATCGTTCTCGGCGGCCCGGAAGTGAGTTACGAAACCGAGGATCAGCCGATTGTCCGCCTGGCGGATCATGTCATCACCGGCGAGGCGGACCTGAAATTTGCCGAGGTATGCGCCCATTTGCTCAATTCCGGTCCGCCGCTGCCAAAAATCATTGCCGCCGACCTGCCGGATTTCTCCCGCCTTGCCCTGCCCTACGCGCTGTACGGGGCGGAGGATATTGCGCATCGCATCGTTTATATCGAAGCCTCGCGTGGGTGCCCGTTCACCTGTGAATTTTGCCTCTCCTCGCTGGACATCCCGGTGCGGGCGGTGCCCCTGCCCGTCCTGCTGGATCAGCTCCAGCAATTGCTGGATCGCGGATTGAAGCAGTTTAAGTTTGTGGACCGCACGTTCAATTTGAATGTGGCGGTGAGCCGGACCATTTTGGAATTTCTGCTGGAGCGCAGCCGGCCCGGACATTTTTTCCATTTCGAGATGATTCCCGACCGCCTGCCGGAATCGTTGCGGGAAATCATCGCCCGCTTTCCGCCGGGGATGTTGCAGTTCGAGGTGGGCATTCAAACGTTTAATCCGGAGGTGGGGCAGTTGATCAGCCGGCGGCAGAACTACGCGAAACTTGAAGATAATTTCACCTACCTGCGCCAGCACACCGGCGTGCATATTCATGCGGACCTGATCGCGGGGCTGCCGGGAGAGACGCTGGATAGTTTTGCGGCGGGATTTGACCGGCTGGTGGCGTTGGGGCCGCAGGAAATCCAGGTGGGCATTCTCAAGCGGCTGCGCGGCACGCCGATTATCCGGCATGACGTGGAATGGGGGCTGACCTGGCATCCGCAGCCGCCGTATGAAATCCTGTGCAACCGGCTGATTGATTTTCCCACCATGCAGCGGCTCCGGCGCTTTGCCAAATACTGGGATTTGGTGGGCAACAGCGGCAATTTCCGCCATGCCACGCCGCTGATCTGGCATCCAGACGCCTCGCCATTTCACGCTTTCCTGCGGTGGAGCGATTGGTTGCACAGTCGCATTCAGCGGACGGACAGCATCGCGCTGGTACGGCTCATGGAGTTGATGTTTGAATATTTCACCACGGAACTGGCACTCGATCCCCGGCTGGCGGCCGAAACCTTGTGGCGGGATTACCAAAATGGCGGGCGCTTCGACAAGCCGGGGTTCATGAAAGATTATCTGCCCGCCAGCGCGCCCCGGACGGTGCGACCGGCCGCCACCCTGCCGAAACGGCAGGCGCGGCATCTGGTTTAATGGTAATGTGCCATTCATCACGCATATATTAGCGAGGGAGGGTGGACATCCGCTGTCCAGGGTGAAAAATTGTGGAAATATTTTTTATCGGGCTTTTTCAGGCAAACTTCATCCCGTCGCTCCGCGACTTGAGGGGAAACGTGCTCGCGCTGACGCGCTCGTTGGACAGGCTGGAAGCCTGTCCCACCCTTTGGTGGCTCCGCGACCGTAAACATCGCGGGCTTGGGATACTCACCCCTCCATTTTTGGAACCAAAAGCCACCACAAAACAGAAAGAAATTCAAAAAGGGCGACTAAACCCGCCACGGACCCAATGCCCCTGCCGCTACGCATTCCAGAAATCGCGAACAGTAATCCAGTTCCCTCCCACAAACAGAAAGCAAATACCGACATGTACGCCACAAAAACACTTGGTTGACGATTATTTTCCGGCCAAAACATGGCCAAACCCACACCCAGCGCAAATAATAGAATTGAGATCATTCCTTCCCATTGTCGTCGCTTAAACAGGGGCGGCACTGGGGGGCTTCCACGACGAACACTCAATGTGACCGCGAGGCCAAACAACCCAAAGTTGCCCCAAAAGACCAACTGTAAGGTAAGGAAGGTGTCAGCCCCATTATGATTTCCCACATGCGGTGACGCCGAGTCCCAATTATTGATGTCATCCAGGTCGCTGCCGTGGGTCTTGCTGATGCCGTCCGGGCCACAGGAATAAAGGTCGTAACTGTTGGTGTTGTAGCGCCCCGGACACTCGTAAACATATGGATTGGCCCACGGATCTTGAGGAATTTCATCGAGGTAAGGGCCTGGAAATAAATAACCTTTGCAACCTGACTTGGTCTTTTGGCGGTTGGCGGCGTTGCTCGCTCGTTACAGATCCATTGTGGATATGCGCCTCACTCGCGCCTTGCCAGCCGCCAAAATCCCGGCGTCATCTTGTAAAGGTTATTTATTTCCAGGCCCTAAGGACCGTGCCAGCGCACCGCTAACATGTTCGAGGGACAGTGGAGAAGTGCCGCCATACCCTCCGCTGTGGCCGGATAGCGGCCGCAGTCCACCTTAAAGGCATCCAGCGCCGTCGCTATGGCCGCCATGTCCGCCCGGGTGGCAGCCGCTCTCGCCTGATCGTTGCGCGCCATCACCGGCAAAACCGGGAGCAGGAACAGCCATAGCCAGCAGAGCAGTTTCATGG
>Ga0182012_10004874_pt1 | contig 13944 bp, 10 predicted proteins | sample 612S2SmetaG_FD_120486 | JGI IMG/M metagenome (GOLD analysis project Ga0182012, IMG submission 120486) | Permafrost microbial communities from Stordalen Mire, Sweden - 612S2S metaG | ecosystem: Environmental > Terrestrial > Soil > Wetlands > Permafrost | place: Sweden: Stordalen | collected... | reverse complement strand
GCTGATCGAAGCCGCCGACGGTTGCTACGAATTCCCGATGGTGGACCGCGATCCGTTGCAACGCTGGAGCTTCGGTCGCGTCACCCTGCTGGGCGACGCGGCGCACGCGATGTATCCCATCGGATCGAACGGCGCCTCCCAGGGTATCCTGGATGCGCGCGTACTGGCCGGCGGAATAAAGGCGCACGGGGCAACCGCACAGGCGTTGATCGCCTACGAGGCGGAGCGGCGGCCGGCAACGGCTCTGATCGTCCTGGCCAATCGTCAGAACGGACCCGAACAGGTGATGCAACTGGTGCAACAGCGCGCGCCAGCCGGCTTTGCGCGGATTAGCGATGTCCTGACCGACGCGGAACTGGAAGGCACCGCGGCGCGCTACAAGCACATCGCCGGATTCGACAAGGACGCGCTGAACAACCGGCCGCCCATCGTCGCGGCCTGACGGCGCGAAAGGGTCACTTTCACCGCGCCGATTAACCTTTTGGTAGCAACATCAGCCTTAAGAATGCCCGGCGGACTTGGTCTTTTGGAGGCTCCTTATGGGCGGACTGCTGGCGCGGTGCCGGATCGGCAGCCAGATCGCGATACTCGGATTGGTCGGGATACTCGGGATGGTGCTGGTCGCCGCATCAACCAGTGGTCGGTGGTGGCGGTCGATCGGATCAACACCGACCTCGCTCTGATCCGTGGCGCAACCGACCTGGAAAGCCAAATGCGGATCGCGTTGCTGCAGGCCCGCCGCTATGAGAAGGACTTCCTGCTGCATCGGGACGAGAGCCTGACCCCCAAACATGACGCCGCCATCCTGGTCGCGGAAAACGCCACCGACGGATTGCGGGTCAGCCTGAGCGAGCATCCCGACGATCTCGACATATTGCAGAAAATCCGCGGCAACATTCTTGACTACGCCGCGGCGTTCGATGAGATGGTCAACGACGTCCAGGTGCTTGGCCTTGACGAGAACAAAGGCCTGCAGGGCGCATTGCGGACCAGCGTGCATGCCGTCGAGGACAAGCTGAAGTCACTTGATGTGCCGGACGCGAAAATTGCAATGCTGATGATGCGCCGGCACGAAAAAGACTTCATCCTGCGGCTCGATCCGGCCTATGGCGACCAGCTCCGCCAACGCCTGCCCGAATTCGGTGCGGCCCTGGACGCGGCCGCCACGCCGCCCGCCATCCGAACCGAGATGATGAGCAAGTTGAATGCCTACCAGCATACGTTCGAACGGTTCATGAACGCAACACTGGTGCAGCAAAAAGCCGTGGCGACCCTGGATGGCATCTATGACGGGATCGAACAGCGTCTCGACCGGCTGAAGACGGATCTGACCTCCCTGGACGAGGCCAAGGTGCAGGCTGCCGCCGAACTGCTCGTGCGTTTCCGCATGATCGTGCTGGGTTCGATGGCCGGCCTGCTGGTCGTTCTCGGCGGAATGAGCTGGATCATCGGACACGGCATCGCGCGCCCCATCATGGCCGTGACACGGTCGATGAAGTCGCTGATCCAGGGCGACATGGACACGGTCGTGCCGGACGCCGGCCGGCGCCGTGACGAGATCGGCACGATGATGGGCGCTGTGCGCACATTCCGGGACAGCCTGATCGAGGCGGCGCGGATGCGCGAGGCTCAGGCGGCCGCACAGGCCCACGCCGAAGTGGACAAGCGGGCCGGCATGATCGGCATGGCGGAGCAGATCGAGGCGGAGGCCAGCGCCACCGTCCAGCAAATCGGCGAACGCGCCAAGGTCATGACGGCCATCACCGACGAGATGCGCGAACTGGCCGGGCGAACTGGTCAGTCCGCCCAGGACGCGGCCGATGCCGCGGCCCTGGCGCTCGGCAACGCCCAGACCGTGGCCAGTGCCGCCGAGGAATTGTCTGCCTCGATCCGCGAAATCACCAGCCAGGTCTCCCGGTCGAGTTTCGTGGTCCGCCAGGCCGTGGACGCCAGCGTCGCGACCCGCGGGGCGATCGACGCCCTGATCGATCGGGTCGGACAGATCGGCTCCGTGGCCGAAATGATCGGCACCATCGCCTCGACCACCAATCTGCTCGCCCTCAACGCGACCATCGAAGCGGCTCGGGCTGGCGAGGCCGGTAAAGGCTTCGCGGTGGTGGCCGGCGAGGTGAAGCAGCTCGCGGCGCAGACCGCGCGCTTCGCCGGGGAAATCACGCGCCACATCCTTGAGGTTCGCACTGCGACCGGTTCGGCGGTGGACGCGGTCAGCCAGATCGAAACGAAAATCACCGAGGTCAACGCGATCGCGGGATCGATCGCCGAGGCAGTCGAGCAGCAGGGAGCCGCCACCGCTGAGATTGCCCGCAACGTGACTGAAACGGCGACGGCGGTGAACGCGATGGCGTCCCGCAACACCGACGTCCTGGAGGACGCCAAACAGGCGGGTCACTTCGCGGCCGAAGTGTCGGAGAACGTCAGAATGCTGGACGGCGCGGTGCGCGATCTCCGGCGCGACCTGGTGCAGACGGTGCGGACCTCATCGAGCGAAGTCAACCGCCGCGCTTACAAACGGTATAGTGTCGATTGGCCCTGTCAGATCGATCTGCCGGATCGTCCCACGGTGATGGCGCATATCACCGACATCTCCGCCGGCGGTGCGCGGATCAGCGGCGTCCCGGACACGGTGTCCGGCACGCCGGGAACGTTGCGGCTGAACGACGCAACGCTGCCGTGCCGGGTTCTCAATGTGCAGGATGAGATCGTACGCGTGACTTTCGAGCAGAACAATGAATCCGCGCAGGCTCTGTCCGCGTTGCTGCAGCCGCTGGCGCTGCCGTCCGCCGCGTGACGGCGCCGCCGTTAACCATTCGTTATTCTTCGCGGCCTACCCTGCGCCCCGTCGCGCGCCATGCTGTTCAATTCCACCCCCTTCATCCTGGGCTTCCTGCCCCTCTGCCTCGCCGGGTTCTTCCTGGTGGGCCGCTGGGGGAACGTGCGCTGGGCGCTGCTCTGGCTGGTCGGATCGAGCCTGATTTTCTACGGCTGGTGGAACCCGCCCTTCGTGCTGCTGCTGGCCGGCTCCATCGGCGGCAATTACGTCATCGGCCAGCGGACTTTGTACCATGCGATGGCGGGGCGGCGGGCCGCGGCGCGCGGCTGGCTGATCGCCGGCCTGGTGCTCGACCTGGGTCTGCTGGGCTGGTTCAAATACGCCGCCTTCCTGTGGCACGTCCTCGCCCCTGACCACCCGGCGCTGCACGTCTTCCTGCCGCTGGCCATCAGCTTCTTCACGTTTCAGCAGGTGATGTTCCTGGTCGATTCGTACCGCCGGGACCGCGACGACATCCCTCCCCTGCCCTACGCCGCCTTCGTCGCTTTCTTCCCGCATCTGATCGCCGGTCCGATCGTGCGTCCCCGCGACATCATCCCGCAGTTCCGAAACCCCGCCATCGTCCGCCCCAACCGGCAGAACCTCGCCGCTGGCCTCACCCTGTTTCTGCTTGGACTGGCCAAGAAGCTGGTGCTGGCCGACACGTTCGGCAGCTTCGCCGACACCGGCTTCAACGCCGCAGCGGCCGGCGCGAGCCTGACCTTCTTCGAGGCCTGGTACGCGACCCTGTCCTATGCACTGCAGATCTACTTCGACTTTTCCGGCTACTCCGACATGGCCATCGGGCTGGCGCGCATGCTGAACATCGAGTTTCCGCTGAATTTCAACAGCCCCTACCAGGCTCGCGACATCGCAGCTTTTTGGCAGCGCTGGCACATCACCCTGAGCCGTTTTCTGCGCGACTATCTGTATATTCCGCTGGGCGGCAACCGGCACGGTGAGGGGCGGCGTGCCCTGAACCTGATGATCACCATGTTGCTGGGCGGCCTTTGGCACGGCGCGGGCTGGCAATTCGTCTTGTGGGGTGGCCTGCACGGGCTGTTCCTGGTCACGCACGCGCAGTACCGGCGCCACTTCCCGCCGATGCCGGGGCCGTTGGCGCAGGCGCTGACCCTGCTTGCCGTCATCCTCGCGTGGGTCCCCTTCCGATCGGCCGGGCTGCCGGCGGCGTGGGGCATGTTGCAGGGGCTGGCGGGGGTGCACGGAATCGCCCTGCCGCAGATGATCGTGCATGCGATCCCGCCCCTGGCCCTTTTTGCCACGCCGGTCCCAGTGCTGCCCTTTCTCGGCGACGCTCGGACTTTGAGTTTCCCCGAGGTCTCCGCCTGCCTGTTGCTGGGCTGGTTCATCGTGCTGCGGCTGCCGCATCTGCACGCGCTGTCGCCGCGGTCGCGCGACTGGGCGCTGACCGCCGGCTTCGCGTTGACGGTGCAGGCCCTGTTCTTCGCGCCGAACGTCGCCCCGTTTTTGTATTTCCAGTTCTGATGCGCCGCCTGGCCTGCGCCTGCGCCGCCTCGCTGCTGCTCTACCTGGCGGTGTTTGCCGCACTGCTCGACCGGCCGCTCTCGCTTGGGTTCCTGCGCGCGCAGATCGAGGCGAAACTGGCGCGAGGAGCCAGTGTCGCCTCGCCGAAGCTGGTGATTCTGGCGGGCTCCAACGGCCCCTATTCGCATCGCTGCGAGACGATCGAACCGTTGCTGCACCGCCCCTGCGTCAATGGCGGTGTCGCGGTCGGCATCGGACTCGACTACCTGTTCGCCCGCTGGGAGCCGCTGCTGCATCCCGGCGATGTCGTCTATCTGCCACTGGAGGAGGACCAGTACACCCGCAGCAGAGCAGCGACCGCGGTGGGGCCGGATGCCGCCATTATGCTGCGGCACGATTGGGCAACCCTGGTTCGGCTGGCGCCGGACCGTTGGCTGGGCGCGCTGTTCGCCGCCGATCTCCGGGGCGCGCTGTCGAGCCTGATCGAGATAGGCCTGGTGGCCACACGCTTCCATGATCCGCGGGGCGAGACCACCGGATCCATGAATGAATGGGGCGATCATGTCGGGCACACGGTGGCCTTGGCGTCGGTCAGCGTGCCGGTGCTGGCCGCCGTCAACCCGCTGCATGTATCGGCAGCGCAGGTGCGCGCCGGTGAGGGCACCGCGATGGTGGTGGATTTTCTCGCCTGGGCCCGAGCGCATCAGGTGCGGGTGGTCGGCGGGCTGCCGACCGGGTTCGCCGATGCACCGATCCCGGATGAAACGGTGGCGGCGATTGCTTCGGTCTTCCAAGGCCATCGCGGCTGCTTCCTGCTGCTGCCCAACCGGTCCCGCTACAAGCGGTCGGCGTTCTTCGATACGGCGGAACACCTGAACGAGCCGGCGCAGATTGCGCATTCCCGCATCGTGGCGATGGCACTGGGGGATATTCTTGATCCGGAATGAGACCCGCCGCCCGCCGAATTTGGCGCCGGCACGATTGTATTTGTAGGATCGCCCGAACCGCCCGCCGCCGAGCCGGGCCTCGACATCGCAGGAGCCGCCATGAACGACCAGGTCACTGAGGACCCGCAAACCATCCTCGACCGGCTGGAACATCAGACGACCCGCTTCGAATCGCCCTGCGGCACCGGCCGGATGATCTGGCATCTGTGGGACACCTCGGGTGGCAGTGCCCCCGTCGTGGTGCTGTTCCATGGCGGTGCCGGGTCGTGGCGGCACTGGGTGAAGAACATCCCGGCACTGATGACGACCTATCGCGTGCTGGTGCCCGACCTGCCGGGGTTGGGCGAGTCCGACTATCCGCCCGACGGCAACGACGTGATGGGCATCGCCACCATCGTCGCCGACGGCATCGACCACATAATCGGCGTCGCCACCAGCTTCGACGTCGTCGGCTTTTCCTTCGGCGCCACCATGGCCGCCTGCGTCGGCGCGCTGCGCGGCAAGCGCGTGCGGTCGGTGACCATTATCGGCTCCTCCAGCGTCGCCGGTCCCGCGGCGATGGTGCCGATGGAGAAGGTGCGGCATTTGGCGGGGGCGGAGCGGCGCGAAACCCATCGCACCAACCTGAACCGGCTGATGATCGCCGATCCGACGAAGATCGACGACCTGGCGCTGACGATCCAGGACTGGAACACGGTGCGGTCGCGGCTGAAGTCGCCGCCGCTGTCACGCGGCGGGGCGATCCTGAAGGCGATCGACGCGTTGCAGTCGCCGCTGAACGGGATGTGGGGGGAGTTGGACCCGCCCGCCAACCCCAAGGGGCCGGAGCGGGTGGCGGCGATGCGGGCCCGAAAACCGGACGCGGATGTCCGGATGATCCCGAAGACCGGCCACTGGGCGGCCTTCGAATCCCCCGAATTCGTCAACGCGGCTTTGCTGGAGATGCTGTCTCGGACGCGGCCGGCGCATTGACGGGCCCGCGTGCGGGCGACGGCCGCGGCTCCCCGGTCTGAAAGCCGAAACGCGTGATCTTCGGGGTCCCCCTCCGCCATTATGGCCCCGTGATCGTCCTAGCCGGTCGGGGCGTGACGTGTCGCCAGCCGCGGACACGCCCCCCGAGGCCCCACGCCGCGCGGCGGCGCCGACCGCGAGCGGTAGAGCCAGCGGGCCGCCTCGGACAACGCGGTTTCGGTCGCCGCCCGCAGATCCAGCACCACAAACAGCGGTACCGCCGCGGTCTCGCCCGACACGAGCCGGCGACCCCGCGCCCCGGCCCACAGCATCGCTGTCGCGGTGCTGTCGAACCGCAAAGGCTCCCCAACGGCCCGAGCGATCCGATGGGCGATGCCCGCAGCCGCGAGGGTCACGACATTCGATCTCGGGTCCGGGTGAAACACACTGCCGGACACGCGGCGGGACAGATCGTGCAACGCGGTGCACAAGGCCGGCATGCGGGTACGCGCGGCGATGACGGGCAACGGCAGCCCGCGGCCGATTATCTCCGCGAGCATACGGCCAACCATGCGCCGCATCATCGAAGCCGTCGCGGCATCGGTCAGCCCGGTTTCCAGCAGCAGGAACGGCGCGTCGCCAGCCGTTCGGTCGTGCACGGCGAGAATGGCATCGGGACGGCCGCTGGCCAAGTCGGTGGCCACCACCAGGTGGTTGAACCCGAACGGGCGGCGGCGCGCCGCCCAGATCAGGGCACTGCCAGCCTGCAAGCAGGGGCAGTGGTCCAGAAGAGTCGCCTCGATGTCATCCGGATTCCGGACAACCATCAGCCGTTGCTGCGGATTTGCGTTCATCTGGTCCATGCCCTGTTCCCCGTCCGATTTTCTGTAGTTCGAGCGAAGCAGACAAGGCGTTATCGCAGCGTCGGCAACCCGGGTTCACGCTCATATCACGATAGATCACGCCCGGCGGGATTTGGCGCTGGGGCGTTTGTCTCTGTAAGATTGCCCCGACAATCGCACCCGGCCATGCCGGGGCGGCGGAAGAGGACACGCGCCAATGAACGATGCAAGCGAAATCGCCACCGGACCTGGCGAGACCATGGGCAATGCCGGTCCGGGCATGCTGGCCGGGCTGCGGGTGATCGAGATCGCCGATGAACGCGCCGAGTACACCGGTCTGCTGCTGGCGGGCCTCGGCGCCGAGGTGATCAAGATCGAGCCGCCCGAGGGCAACGCCACCCGTCGCATCGGCCCCTTCCTGGAGGACAGACCGGGACTGGAACGGTCGTTGTACTACTGGAACTACAACAGGGCGAAGAAGTCGGTTGTGCTGGACCTGACGGAAAAACCGGCGGCGGAGCGGCTGCTGCGGTTGCTGGACGGTGCGGACATCCTGCTGGATTCATCCTGTGGCGCGTTGAATACCGCTCTGGGGTTGGACCGGGCAGCGCTGAACGCGCGGTTTCCCGGCCTGATCACGGCGCGGATCACGCCGTTCGGCGATGACGGGCCGTGGGCCGATTTCAAAGGCTCCGATCTGATCCACCTGGCGCTGGGCGGGATTATGATGAATTGCGGCTACGATCCCGACCCGAACATGGAATACGATACCCCGCCGATCGCGCCGCAGGTCTGGCACGCCTACCATATCGCCGGCGAGCAGCTCGCCACCGGCGTGATTGCCGCGGCGATCAACCGCCACCGCACCGGTCTCGGGCAGGACGTTTCGGTCGCGGTGCATGAGGCGGTGTCGAAGAACCCAGAACTCGACATCATGCACTGGGTGATGCGGCGGGTGCCGTTGTGGCGGTTGGCCTGCCGGCATGCGGCGGAACATCCGAACCACTCGCCCAGCATCGTGCACACCAAGGACGGGCGCTGGTTCATGTCGCATGGCATGGGCGCCCGCGACCTGAAGAACCTTGTACCGTTACTTTCAAAGTACGGAATGGAAGCGGATCTGCAACCGCCCGGCCCCGACGTGGACCTGAAAGCCAGAGCCGTCCCGGGATCGACATCGTCCGACGAGGCTCGGGCGCATATGCTGGATGTGGTGCAACGGTTTGTGCGAGCCTGGACCTACAAGGACATGCCGTGGCTGGAGGCGCAGGAGGCCGGCCTGCTGTGGGCACCGATCCGCAAGCCGCACGAAAACGCGCTGGATCCGCACTGGCTGACCCGTCGTTCCTTCGCCGATGTGTATCATCCCGAACACGGCCGCTCGTTTCGTTACCCCACCAGCAAGTGGCTGGCGACGCGGACAAGCTGGCAGGTCGGGCGGCGAGCACCGCTGCTGGGGGAGGATACCGAGGCGGTGTTGACCGAACCGGCGCGCGCGCTGTTCATCCCCGCCGTGTTGCGCGGCGACGCGGGTGCTCGGCGTTCGGCGCTGCATGACAAGTCGTTCCCGTTGCAGGGCGTGAAGATCCTGGATTTCGCCTGGTTCCTGGCCTCCGCCGGCGGGACCAGGTTCCTGGCCGCGATGGGGGCGGAAAGCTTCAAGGTGGAGTGGAAGGACAATCCCGACACGCGTCTGGCGGCGATGGCGCCGATCGGCGGACGCGCCGCGCGCGATGCCGCGACGGGGCCTCTGCCGGGGGTGAAAGACCTCAACATGGGCGGGCAGTTCAACAACAAGAATGCCGGCAAGCGTGGCATTTCGCTGAACATCCGCCACCCCAAGGGGCTGGCGATCGCCAAGGACCTGGTGCGGATGTGCGATGTCGTGGCCGAGGGTTTCTCGCCCGGCGTGCTGCAACGGCTGGGGCTGGGCTGGGACGTGTTGAAGTCGATCCGGCCGGACATCATTTACATCCAGCAATCAGGGATGGGCGCGCACGGCAAATATGGGCGAATGCGCACGGTCGGGCCTGTGGCGGCGGCGTTCGGCGGGCAGGGCGATATGTCGGGGCTGCCCGAACCCGCGATGCCGGTCGGCTTCGGCTATTCGTATCTGGATTGGATGGGGGCGTATGGTTACGCGCTCGCGCTGCTGGGCGCGCTGTACCACCGGGAGAAGACCGGCGAGGGCCAGTATATCGATGCCTCACAGTGCGAGTCAGGGCTGTTCCTGACCGGCACGACGATCCTGGACTGGTCAGCGAACGATCGGAAATGGTCGCGTTACGGCAACCGCTCGCCGTACAAGCCGGCGGCGCCGCACGGGGCGTACCGGTGCCAGGGCAAGGACCGCTGGGTGGCGATCGCGTGCTTTACCGAAGCGGAATGGCATACGCTGGCGCGGGTGGCCGGGCACGGGGCCTGGCTTGAAGACAAACGGTTCGTAACTTTGGAGGACCGGTTGGTGCATCAGGACGCGCTGGATGAAGCGGTCGGGGCCTGGGCGGCCGGGCAGACCGCCGAAACCGTGATGCACGCCTTGCAGCAGGCCGGTGTGCCCGCGGGGGTGTGCCAGAACGCCGAGGACCGGTGCGATCGCGATCCGCAATTGCGGCACTTGAAGTGGCTGACCGAGGTGACGGGAACGACGATCGGCACCTGGCCGGTTTATGAATTGCCGATGAAGTTCTCCCGCACGCCGGCTTATATCGGCGGCCCAACGAACCGCGGCGCGCCGGGCTATGGCGAGGACAATGAATGGCTGCTGACGACGATGCTGGGGATGTCGCCCAGCGATGTGCAGCGTCTGGCGGAGGATGGGGTGATCTGAGCGACCGGCCTCACACCAGCCGCGGCCGATCGCCCTCGGCGATGATTCGCCACAGCACCCGGTTCTGGCTGCGGTCATAATCCCCGTGTGCTCTGTGCATCGTCGCTCTGTCGTCGATCACCAGCACGTCGCCCTTGCGCCATTGGTGGTGGTAAACGATCTCCGGCCGGATCATCCGCGCCAGCAGGTCCGTCAGATAGGCTTTGCTGTCTTCCGGCGTCATGCCATCAATGTGAAGCGTCTTGGAAATGTGGAAATACACCGCCCGCGAGCCGTGCACCGGATGCGTCCGCACCATCGGATGCACGACCGGCGGGCTGTATTTCGCCCAGTCCTCGGGCCGCGTATCGGTCTTGCCGCCGTCCAGGCTGTTGACGGTGCGCAGCGTATCGAGGCGGGCCCGTTCCGCCTCCGGCAGCGCCTGATAAGCCGCGCGCATGTTGGCGACGCTCGTGCCACCGCCGGCGCTGGGGATTTCCACGCCGTATAGGATCGTTGCCGCGGGCGGTCTCTCGCGGTTGGTGTGGTCGGTGTGCCAGCGTTCCGCCGGCTGCTGGCCGTTGCGGTGCCAGATCATGCCGATATCGGGGTAATCCGGCATCAGATGTTGCGAGTAATGTTGCCGCATCGGCGGCCCGAAAGTCTCTGCCGCCGCCAGATATTGCGGCGGCGTCAGCGTCTGATCGCGGAACACCAGGGCGAGATGGTCGGCGAGCGCCCGCGACAAGGCCGAACGCGTGCCGCCATCCAACGGTTGGCTCAGGTCAACGCCGGAGACCTCGGCGCCCAGCGACGCATGCAGCGGCGTAACGGTCATCGTCGCCATGGCGGTTTCCCCTCGGTTATCCCAGCGACGCTAGCGCCCTTTCGCGGAGGACGCTAGAAGTGCCGCCATGCGTTCGGTCCCACCATTCCAGTCCCGGACCGCGCGTCGTGCATGACTGGAAAACCCTGCTCGCCTCGCCGCGTTTCAGAGCCTTCTGGCTGGCGCTGCTGTGCAACAATCTGGGCAGTTGGTGCGTCATCGCCTCGCTGCCGATCCTGGTGGCGGCGCGCTTCGGGGCCGGCGGCGCACTGGTGCTCAGCCTGGGGTTGCGCATCCTGCCGAAGATCGTCCTCGCCCCGCTGGCCGGCGCGCTGCTGCGTCGTTTCGGCTCCACACGAATCGCCAGCCTCGCGATGGCGGCGGTCGCCGGACTGACCATGCTGCTGCCGTGGTGCAACGATGTTGCGGTGCTGCAAGCCGTCATCGCGGCCATCGGCACCCTGGACGTGTTCGTCATGCCGGGCCTGATGTCGATGCGGTCCCGCGTGACCCCCGCCGGGCTGGAAATGGCCGGCAACACGCTATGCTCCGTCGCCGACAGGCTGGGCAAGATCGCCGGCCCGACTTTGGGGGGGATCGCGCTGCTCGCGGGTTTTGCGCCGGCGTTCGCCGGGTTTGCCGTTGTGATCGCCTTGTCCAGCCTCGTGGTCGCGCGCCTGCCGCAGCCGGAACGTGACCCGGCGGTCGGCGCGCCGGCAGTCTGGCAGATCGCCGGCCTGGTGCGGGAGTTCGGCCAGATGCTGCGCGGAGTCCGCGGCCTGGCAGGACTGCTGATCTGCGCGATCAGCTACATGGTGATGCTGGGCGGGCTGCGGCCGTTTCTGTTCTGGGCCAATCGTGACTGGTATGGCGCCTCCGATACCGCCTGGACCGGCCTTTTGGCCGCGCAAGGCGTGGGCGCGCTGGTCGGTGCCCTGATCTCGGGCCTGTACAGCCGGCCCCTGCTGCGGCTTATGTCGGCCTATACCCTGACGCTGGTGACCGGCCTGCTCGAGGGCGCTGTCCACCTCGCGCTGCTGCTGGCAGCCACCAGCGTGCAGGCGATGGCGCTGCTGGCGCTGGCGGGCATCCCGGAGATCCTGTCCACCGCGACCTGGTTCACCGCGGTGCAGGAGCGTCTGTCGCCGCAGCGCCAGGGCGTGCTGTTCGCCTTTGCCGCGCCGCTATGGGACACCGGGTATGCCGTGGGCGTCATGTCGGCCGGGCTGCATGCCAGCGGTGTGCTGTCGCTGTCGGCCTATTGGGCGATGGTGTCGCTCGCGTCCAGCCTGCCGATCGTTCCGGCCTTATTGATGGCCGGCCGCGCACCGGTTCAACCCGCGAGTGCTGCGTAATCCAAGGTCGCCATCACCTGAACGCGGCGCATGTAGTGCGGCTCGTCTGCCGTGTAGTCGGCGACGGCATTGTGCACCGAACCGATATTGTCCCACATCAGCACATCGCCAACCGTCCAGCGGTGCGCATGGAAAAAGTCCGAACGGGTCTGGTGGCGGAACAGGAAGTCAAGGATCGCGTCGCTGTCGCCCGGAGGAAGACCTTCGATTACCGTGGTGTAGCCGGGATCCGCGTATAACACGTAACGGCCGGTGATCGGGTGGCGCAGAAACAGCGGATGCGACACGGGCGGTTTCTGCCGCCGTTGCGTCTCGGTTAGCGGCTTGCGCTGGGTGCCGGGCCGGGTCAGTGCGATTTCCCAGTATTTGTTGAAATCATGCAATGCGGTGCGCCCGGCCAGTGAGCGCTTGAGATCATCCGGCAATTCCTCATAGGCCGCATGCATGTTGCGGAACTGCGTTTCGCCCAGCGGCCGGCCATGTCGCACCGGCACATGGCGCGCGTGCAGGATGTTGGCGAGCGAGATGATCTTCGAATAGGACATATCGGTATGCCAGTCCTGCCCGGCATCGTGCAGGCCGACCGGCTTGCCGTCGCGCGTCATGTTCGACAGGATCATCATTTCCGGATGGTCCGCTTCATGAAAGATGCTGGCGGCCACGTTCACTTCCAACTCGCCGAAGCGCGCACCGAAAGCCACCTGGCTGTCCGGCGTCAGGTGCTGGTTGGGGAAGCACAGCACGCCGTACTGCCCCAGCGCGCGCAGGATGGTACGGAAATCGCCGGCGCTGAGCGGCTGGTTCAGGTCGATGCCGGAAATCGTCGCGCCCATATTGGGGCTGGTTGGGTGATCTGCATTGTCGTTGCTATGACACCAGGCCGGTGCGGACGTCGAGACGCGTGCGTCTGCGGCTCCGCGGCTGGGGTATTTTTGTGATCGTCATGCCGCGCTCCATCTCGTGATCGAACAGCACGCGGCGCATTTCGTCCTGCAATTCCACAGGTTCGCCAGCCGCGGCTGGCGGCTTGGGTTCGTCCGATGGCTTGGCGGTCATGGCGGTCCTCTCAGTTCCCGGTGGGACACTTGTGGGTGCGTCCTGATACCACGTGTTCCCGCCGATGCAGAACCCTCGAACGCGGAGTGCACCAGCGTCCGGTATGCCCACCGCCGGGGCCAACGCGCTGGACCGATCATATCCTGCCAAAATGAACGCGGTCCCGTCATGACCTGCACCCTGCTTTTGAAGCAAATGAAAGGGTTCAGGCCTTGCTGCGGGAGCCCTTCGCGGTCATGTGGCGGATTTCGATCGTGTTGGCGACGGCAAACGCACGCCCGTGATGACGGAGCCGGAAAGGCAGAAGCCAGCCGCCAGATCCTCTTCATTCAGATCTAAAAATAAAATTGACCCCACACGCACCGAAGTGCCCCGGCGCTGCACCTGGCCGAACCTGATCTCCGTGATGGCTAACGAACCATCAGCGCATAAGGGATCCAAGGCTGACCCTCAGCCGTCATTGCCGAGCCCGTCGAGGAATTCCCCCAACGCCGCAATGAATCCCTTGGTGTTCTGGCCGTGCACGTTATGGCCGCAATCCGGCACGGTCACCAACCGGCCGTGTGGCAGCGCATCGCAGAACCGGTCCGCTGCGTCCGGTGCCAGAATGTTGGAGTTCGCGCCGCGCACCAGCAGCACCGGGAGGTCAAACAGACGCGCATCGTCAAGCGTAATGTTATCGAGCGGACCGGTGCCGCGCACGAGGCCCAGCCGGCGCGGCGTCGAGTCGCACTTGCTGACGAACTTGCCGTCGGCACGCTGCAACATGTTGTATTTGACAGTGCGTTCGATGTGTTCGCGCGAGCGGTATGGATCGTATTT
>Ga0182012_10004873_pt1 | contig 13946 bp, 14 predicted proteins | sample 612S2SmetaG_FD_120486 | JGI IMG/M metagenome (GOLD analysis project Ga0182012, IMG submission 120486) | Permafrost microbial communities from Stordalen Mire, Sweden - 612S2S metaG | ecosystem: Environmental > Terrestrial > Soil > Wetlands > Permafrost | place: Sweden: Stordalen | collected... | reverse complement strand
CTGGGCCAGACCATGATCGCCACGCCATATGTCGTGCGATTCGTGCTGGCCGGGCTCGCGGGAGTCGATTCGGGACTGACGCGCGCCGCCCGCATCCTCGGCTCCGGGCCGATCCGGACGTTTGTGAAAATCACCTTGCCGCTCATCCGGCATGGGCTGATCGCGGGCGCGCTGTTCAGTTTTATCGTTTCGATCGACGACGTGAACATCGCGCTGTTCCTTTCGGACGTGCACGTGACGCCCTTGTCGGTACAGCTTCTGGGCTATTTGCAACAGAGCGCCGATCCGCAGGGCGCCGCGGTCGCTTCGCTTCTCGTGACCGTCGCTTTCGTGCTAATCTTCGTCTGCGACAGGATCGCAGGGATCGACTGGCTGTTCGGCATACGCAAGACGACGGTTTCATGACGAACCCACCCCTTCACTTACCGTAAGGAGTTAACACGTGGCCCGTATTCAACATCTCGCGATCGCCAGCCAGGATCCGGAGAAGCAGGCCGGATTCCTCAAAAGCGTGTTCGGCTGGGAGGAAGTCCGCCGCATCGACAATCCGCGCGCGCGCGGCGTGGTGCTGACGGACGGCGCGATCAACATTTCGGTTCTGTACTTTAAGCAGGATCAGATCGACCGGGGCCTGGAGTTCACCGGGCCGCATCATTTCGGCGTTTTCGTCGAGGACCTGGAGGGAACGGCTGCGAAGTGCCTCGCGAACGGCGCCGTCGCATACGACGAACTGCCCGAGGACAAGAATGAAAAGAACTACCGTCCGAAGCGTTCTGACAAGTTCAAAGGCCCCGAGGGAACCTTATTCGATATCGCCGATCATGCCTGGATTGGCGCCGCGCCGGTGAAGCAGGCGGCGGAGTAAACCGAGCCCGGGAGCGGGTCACATCGGTGACTCGCTTCCGCCATCGCCGGGACATCGTGATGTTTCGCGCTTGACGCGCCGTGATAGTTAGTCATACAAACACATTACTAACGTCATCTTCGAGGTCCCGCGCGATGGATATCCAGTCCCCCATGACCCGCCACGACACCCTGGCCCATGTCGTCGGCGACACGGCCCGGTCGCTGAGCGAACGACGGGGGGAGCCGGAGCAACGACGCGCCGAGCGGACCCGTTCGGCCACCGGCATGATCATGGCGTTCCGGCCGGCGGATGTGATCGAGGCCATGATCGCCAGTCACTGCGTCATGTTCCATGAGTTGATCGTCGATAGCGTTCACAATACGCTGAGCGGCGAGGATCCGGCGGCGCGCCGTCCGGCGCAAAGCAACATCGTTGCCATGGACAAGGCCTTTGGCAACAACCTCGCGCGGCTGGAGGCGTATCGAACCCGGCGCGCCGAGGCCTCGCCCGATGTCCAGCCGGTGCCGGCGCGCGATGAGACGGATATCTCCGACCGCATCCGGCGGCACCAGGCATGCGCGCCGGCGCCGATCGTCGAGCGCCAGACCGGGTCCGAAACGATGGCCGATCCCGCGCGGTTCGCGAGGCCCGCGGGCGAGGGGGAGCGGACAGCGGCATCCGTGCAAATGTCAGGCTCTAACGGCCATTCGGTGGTCAACACGGTGCTCACGCAACGATCGATTTATGCTGGCAATCGCCAGGCCAGGCGTCACCCCAATCCGTAACGAACCGGTCAGGCAACGGCGGCCGGGCGGCCTCACCCTCGTCAGACCGGGAGCTTTCCTCCGTCTGTCGCGGATCGCCGCGGTGCCGGCGCCGAACTGCTCCATCACCATCGCACGACCGGACGAGGGTCTTCCGCGGCCTCCGAACGGGTTTGTCATGGCGAGGGGCGGAGCAGTGGGCGTACTTCTTCGGAGAGTCTGTGCAATTGTTCCAGTGCCAGACTGTTCGGCATGCCGGGCCAATGGATCGACGCGACCAGGTGGTTCACCCCCAGTCGCTGGTTCAGCCGATTGAGTTGGTCCGCGACCTCCGCCGGGGATCCCAAAAGGAAGCGGTCTTCCAGCAATTCATTGAAGGCGTGATCGAAATCGTCGCCCTCGGGCATCACTTTGTCCTGGCCCCATTCGCGGTAGGCTTTGTATTTTTCTTCAAGAAACGGTTGCGCGAGACGGATCGCCTCGGCGCGGGTTTTGGCCACGAACACTTCCCGCCGCATCGGGATTTCGGTGGGGAAGGGGCGGCCGTATTCGTCAAGCGCGCGCTTATACAGGTCCATCTGCCGCTCGATCGTCGCGAGAGTGTTGTGCGGATTGATGTACCAGCAATCGCCAAGACGGGCGGCGCGTTTGATGGCGACGTCGGCGTTGGCGCCAATCCAGATCGGCGGCGCCGGCTTCTGCAACGGTTTCACCGGACAGGTCGCGTGATCGAGTTCCCAGCCGGTGCCGGTCATCGTAACGAAGTCCTCGGTCCACAGGCGGCGGATGGCCAGCAGGCATTCCTCGAACCGCGCGCCAAGATTGCCGCGGGGAATGCCGAACGCCTTGAACTCGACGTCGCGGTAGCCGATGCCCGCGCCGAACACCAGCTTGCCGCCGCTGAGCAGATCGAGCGTCGCCAGTTGCTCGGCAAGATCGAGCGGCTTGTGCAACGGAACCAGTACCAGCCCGCAAATGATCCGCAGTCTGGGCGCGATCGCGGCGCAATAAGAAAGGAACGGGATTTGCTGGACGGACTGGAACGGATGCGCGCTGAAATGCGATCCTTTGACGATGCCGTCGAAGCCAAGCCTGTCGGCGGTGCGCACGAGGTCCAGATCGTCGTTCAAATGTCGCTGTGGGTCGCCTTGTGGATGTTGGCCTCGGACGATCAGACTGAGTTTCATGCGGGAGGTTCCTTATCGTTGATCGCCGGATCGGACTTCCACGACGTCCTGCGCGAAAATCATTTCCTCCTCACCGGATGCCGAATCCGCCGTCAGATACCGCGCGAATAGCCAAACGCCGTCTCCCGGGTTCGAAACGATTTCAACCTCCGCCCCGGATCCCAGCATCACGCGGGTCCCAACCTTCAGGTCCCTGACATTGACGATGCCGCTCATTCCGCCGCCTCTCGCCGCGCGGCGTCGCGACGCCATGTCATCAGGTCGTCCCAGCTTTCGGCTTCCATGAACTGCGCCCAGCGCCGGTAGAGGTTGCGCATCGGTTCCTCGCTGGCCTGGGCTTTGGTCAGATCCACGACCCGGCCGGGCATGCGCAGACCTTCAAATTCATAGTCTTCCACCGCGTGTCCCATTCCCATTTCGTAGGTGTAAGGATACCGTCGCGCGATCACGCCTCGGCTGGCGGCGTGCGCGTAATTCCAGTTTTCCATGTCGTCCTGCTCGGTCATTCCGGCGGGACCCGAATATCGAATGTAGTAATCCCGCAGGAAGTTCTTCACCACCCTCGGCGCGTCGCGATCGACGAAGAAGAAGCGCCACACCTCCGTCTGGTGCGCGTTGACCGGGTGCCAAACCGCCAATGTCCGAGGCTGCCTGGGCAGCAGCGCCACGTTGGGGAAGAGCTCGCCTGGCGCGCCCATCAGCCGGCTGTTGACACCGGGACGCCGCCGCCGTTCCTCCTCGCAATGACGAAAATACTCGGCCACTTCTGGGGAGTTCTGATAGGCGGCCTGAGATTCGTGATCCTTCGGCAGCACATAGGTGATCGTCTGATGTCCGCGGTCGGGAATCGCCACATGCAGCTTGCGCGCGACGTTCAACTCACTGTAGTCGCGCCGGCTACGTCCGCTGGGGCCGGCACCAACCAGATCGACCGAACGGTGGGAGATGTTGTGATACGTATCCCCGCTGAAATTCTCCGCCGGCCACTTCCAGTTGCACGGAATGATCCACTTCTGCACGCCGCCCAGAAGTTCCGCCTGACCCTCGCGCCCATCCCACCCGTCCAGGATCAGATCGAGGAACCGGACGAATTCCCCAAGGTGCTCCAGGAACGGGGGCGCCCCCGCGTCCCAGTTCGCCCACACCGTTCCCTTATAGCAACAGAGTTGCGCCACCTCCACCAGGCCCAGTTTGGAGCGGTCGAGCTCGGAATGATACGCTTCACGAAAGAAGGGAACGCCGGCCAGCTTGCCATCGGTGCCATAGCTCCAGCCGTGATACGGGCAGGTAAACACGGTCGTGTTGCCATCGTCATAGCGGCACACCTTCATCCCGCGATGCCGGCACGAATTGAGAAACACGCGCACCGTCCCCGCGCGGTCGCGGCACAAAATCACTGATTCCTCACCCATCCGCGAGCTGAAGAAATCCCCCGGATTGGGTATCTGACTCTCGTGCCCCACGAACAACCACGAACGCGCGAACACCCTCTCCTGTTCCTGGGCATAGATCTCCTCATTCACGAAGATCTCCCGGCTGATCAGGCCTTTTGAGAGGTCGACGAGACCGGAATGATACCCCTTCGTCGCGTTCATCGGGTAGGCCTCCGTTTAAAAGAAAAACGTCAGGTTCTTCGACAACAGCACGTTCTGGTCCAAAGTGATTTTCCGCCGGGCGATCAGCCAGCCGACGCCGTCACGCCGCAACGTGTCCTCGCGCTTGCCGACCAGCAGATCCGTCTCGGTCTCTACACGATTGCGGTAGATCAGGAATCGGGATTTCGCCACGACCTCATCCGATGTCACCGACAAGAGTTGCACGTTCGAAACCATATGGGTGATCCGCGATCGCGGTTCCTCCGCCCAATGGATGCCGGTCTGGATCTGCCGCACCCGCCTTGTCAGCGTGTCCTTACCCTCGTCGAACCAACTGATATCCTCGGTTTCCCGGGTAAACTCGCGTTCGGTGTCGCCGAACTTCACGTTGCGCCGCATCGGCATCCAGTACCGAATGTCGTCGGCCAATAATGCCAGCCATTCGTCGTGCCGCCGTTCGTCCAGCAGCTCGGCTTCGGTATACAGAAACTGCGCGATCTCCTGGGTCAGCAGCAATCGGGCGATGCGGTCGTCCGTCATGTCTTGTCCCCCCCGGGACGCAGTTCGACACCAGCCATCGCCTCCAGCACGCGCGCCACCACCGGGAACCCTTCCTGTCCCCAACCCGCCGCCTGGGCGCGCTTGTACAGGTCCGATGCCAATGTCCCTGACGTCGCCGGCGCCCCCGTGTCCCGCGCGAGTTGGCAGGCCAGTTCGACATCTTTCGCGACGATGTCCAGCGTCCCGCCCGCCGCGAAGGTGCCCGGAAACACCCCGCGCGCGATGTTGTCGAAGGTGCGGCTCTGCCCGGCGCTGACCGGTACGATGCGCGCCATCGTTTCCAGATCGATGCCGGCTTTGGCGGCGATCAGCATCCCCTCGATCGAGGCGATGAAGTTGGTATAACCCAAATACTGCGTCACCAGCTTCGCCGTCGCGCCGGCCCCGCTCGGTCCGACATGAAAGACATTGGCCGCGATAGATTCGAATAAATAACGACATCGCGCGAACGCCGCTTCGCTACCGCCAACCATCACTGTCATCGAGGGCGGGCGGCCGCTGACCGGCGCATCGAGCAACTCGGCCCCACGCGCCCGGCACGCTTCGGCCACGGCGGCGATCGTCTTCGGTGAATTGGTTGTCAGATCGATATGCACGCCGCCAGATCGCAATCCCGCGACAATCCCGGTCTGTGGCTCCAACATCGCCACCTCGAACTCCGCCGGGCCGGGGAGGGAAGTGAACACGACCTCAGTGTCGCGCGCCACGGCGAAGGCACTGTTGGCGAACGTCGCGCCTTGCGCGCGCAATTCCGCGGTGGCGTCGGCGCGGCGATCGAACACGGTCAGCGCGTGGCCGGCACGGATCAAACAGCCCGCGATTGGCGTTCCCATCGTTCCGGTGCCGACGAATCCGACGCGCATTCCGAAGACCCCTTACGCCGCCTCCGCCATTGTCGAGCGCGTACCGGCGACCGTGGTGCGATGCATGTCGCGCACCTGCGTCGCGTCGAACGGCCGCGACCGGTGCATGGTCGCCTGATTGTCCCAGATTACCAGATCGAATTGCTTCCAGGCGTGCGAATAGACGAACTTCCGCTGTGTCGCGTGCTCGATCAGGTCGCGCAGGAAAGCGCGGGCTTCGGGAATGGGCCAGCCGATAATCGTTCCGGCATGCGATGCAAGATACAAAGACTTCCGTCCGGTGGACGGATGCCGGCGAATCAGGCGCTGTTGCACGGGGGCGAAAGCGCGCCGTTCTTCGTCCGTGAAGTCGCCAAAGCCTATCTGCGCGCGGGAGAACAACTGGCTGTGCTCGCACACCAGCCCCTCGCATTCGGCCTTGGTGTCGTCGTCCAGCGAGTCATAAGCGGCGCGCATGTCGGCGAATTCGGTATTGCCGTCCTTGTCCGGAATGATCCGCGCCGACAACAAGGAGTACTTCGCCGGCACGACCTTGAACGAACTGTCGGAATGCCACAGCCGTGTGCCAAGACTGAACAAGCGCCGCCGGTTCTCCCGTGCCAGCACGTTGTTGTTGGCGTCCAGGTTGGAGATGTCGGCGATATGCTGGCCCAGACGCTGCTCCTTGGTGTCGCGCAGATTGTTGGTGGCGAGTTCAAGTTCCCCGAAGTTCCGCGAGAACGCCATCTGGGTTTCATCGGTGAAGTGCTGATCGTGGAACACCATGACGCCGAACTCGTCCATGCCCTTTTCGATCTCCGCCGCCTGTTCCCGGGTCAGCGGCCGTGTGATGTCGATCCCCGAAGCCACGCCGCCAAAGAACGGACGAGAAACCGGATCGATCGGACGAATGGATAGTGTCATGGCGGATCTCCCTTAGGACGCGTGGTTAAAGGCAGCGTGCGAAGCCGCGACCCCGCTGTCAACTCTGGCTCGTCGCGCGGTTCACGGTTGCCAGGCCTGCAACCACGCGAACACCGCGTTCACCGGCACGACGTCCGCGTACTTCACTTTGAGATCGTAAAGATTGGCGAAGTGTGGACTTTCGTGCCGGTCCGCGGTGCATTCCTCCGGCACGATGGTACGGAAGCCGCGCGAGAGACTGTCCACCGCCGTGGCCCTCACGCAGCCGGACGTCGAGCCTCCCGTGACGATCACCGTATCGATGCGATGGAAGTTCAACAGCGACGGCAGGTGTGTCTCGTGAAACGCCGAGGCCATGCGCTTGTTGATGATCGTGTCGCGCTTCGGATCGATGGTCAGGCGTTCGTCCAGTTGCGACCTACGAGACCCGGCTTTGATATTTTGTAACGCGTCCGGCCCGTCCGAACGCGTGCCCCAGACGCCGCAATCGTCCCCGGAATCGGAATACGCGACATAAGTCCAGACCACCGGCAAATCCCGCTCCCGCATCAGTTTCGCCAGCCGATCGATGTATTCGACCTGCCTGGGATCGGTTTCATAAGCCGTGGGAAACTCGTCCGGTCGCGTATATGCGTGCTGCACATCGACATTGACCAGCGCGGCACGCCTGCCGAAGCCGAACGCCGCGCGGGCGGGCCCGGTTCTCAGCGCCTCATAAAGCTGCCGGGCGGTCATGTTGGATTGTTCCATGCTAAAACTCCTCCAGCAAACGGCCGAAGCCGGCGATCTTGTCGGTGATCCCGTTGCGCCGTAGCGCCTGCCAGTAGATCGCGGTGTTGATGGCGATCACCGGTTTGCCCAACCACAATTCCGCCGCGGCGCAGAGGCGGACGGCGCTGAGATTGGTGCCGACCTGCAGGATCGCATCGACATCGTCGCCGTCCAGTTCCCGAAAGCAGGCGCGGATGTCGGCGGTCGGGACGGCCGCGATCCCGGTCCAACCTGGGCAGCGCAGGCAGCGGTCGCGAACGACGGAGAAGCCCGATTCTTCAAGATAGCGCCGCACCTCGGCGTTCGCGGCCGGGAAATACGGAGACATGAACGCGAGCCGGCGCACGTCGCCGTAAGCGCGCAGAGCCGCCGCCGACGCATGTGAGCCAACGACAACCGGCAGTCCACCACTGGCCCTTTCAAGGCTGGCCTGGAATGCGTCGGCACCTTCGATACCACCAAAGAACGTTACGGCGGACATGCCCATCACCAGCGAGTCCGGCTGGCTCGTCATCACGCTCGCGACCGCGTCCAGCGTGTTGTCGCCGATCAATTTCGCGCCGGCCATGAAGCTGTCGTCGCTGACCGCGGTGGCGTTGGGCGTGAAGATGCGGCTGTAATGATTGGTCACGCCGACCGGCCGCATCGCCTCCATATCCGGCTGCACGACGGTATTGGTCGATGGGCCGAGGACGCCGAAGCGGTGCCGCCATCCAAGAGCGTCGGTCATGGAATCTCCATCTCTGACGAATCGCATCGTAGCCACGGCCGCCTTCCCACCGCCAGCCCTTATGTCTGAGCGGCGTCCAGCGCCAGCAGCGCGAAGGTGGCCAGCCAATGCTCGCCCATATAATCCTCCGCGATGTGACCGATGCTCGCCTCCAGATGCTGGGCCGCGACCTCTCGCATCAATCGCGCCCGCGGATCGGTCGCGGGGAGCGTCGTCGCCAGGCCATTCCAACACCACGCGCGGCTGAGGTTCAGGCCGTCAAGATGCGCGATCCTGCCGTCGCTCCGATCGCTGACCGAAACGGGTTGAAACAGCGCGCGCGGTTCCCGTTGCGCGAGGCGAGGCAGAAAACCCGCGAACCAATCGGCGAATTCGGCTGCCGGCAACACACGGCGCATGCACTCCGCCTCGATCAGCGCGGGCGACAGGAAGTCCTCGCCACCTGGCTCCCAGGCCTGGCAGTCAGCGTCGTCGCCGAACCATTCCCGAGCCTTGCCGGTCACCGCGCCGGCCAATGCGCCATCGTGGCAAATCCGCGCGTAGTCCAACGCCAGCGCCAGAGCGAACGCCGAATTAGAGTGCACTCCGGAACGAACCGGATATGTGGCCTTTGGCAGAAACTTAAGAAACCGTTGGGCGAACGCCTCCGCCAGCGGCGTCAGCACGTCTTCGCGACCGGTTCGCAACTCGGCCGCCAGCATCAGCAACCAGGCCCAGCCGTAGGGCCGTTCGAAGGTGTCGCTGGATGGCCGCGACAGGTACGCCAGTTCAACCGCGACGTTGTGGGGCGTGAACGTGGTCGCGAAATGATCACGAACGCGCTCCGCCGCCACCATCGCTGGATAAGCCCGGGCAAGCCGGGCCAGCATCCAATGCGCATGCACGCAGGAATGCCAATCGTAACTACCGAAAAACACCGGATGCAGCGCGCGGGGAGCAAGCAAATCCTCCGGTCCGGTCAGCACGTGTTCCAACTTGTTCGGGTATTCCCGTGTCACATGGCCCAAAGCGGCTGCGGCGAGCCGTTCCGCTTGCTCAACCGTCAGCATCACGCACCCGCCGGAACCAGCGAAAGCCCGGTCATGACGAGTTCAATTCCAACGGCGGCACCGGCGGGCGGCGGGTCAGCGACATTGTGATCGACAACGAACACCGGATTCGGAAACTCGCCGACCATGACGTCGTACTCCATGTGATCGCCGCAATAAACCGCGCGCCTGATGATGCCGTCCAACAAGCCAGGAGATGGGCCGATAACGAAACGAACCGCGTGCGGCCGCACCGCCAGGTCGGCGCGCCCAGGCCCCAGGCCGCGATGAGGCAACACGACGGTCGTCCCGCCAATCCGAACCGTCGCGGTCGTGTCATCGACCGCCTCGATCTCGACCGGCAGGATACTCGCCTCGCCCATGAAGTTCACCACGAAACGATCGGCCGGCGCCTCATACAACGCGCGCGGGGAGCCATCCTGCGCGACCCGTGCCTGGTTCATCACGATGATCCGGTCGGAGATCGCCAGCGCCTCGGCCTGATCGTGCGTGACATAAACCACGGTCAGGCCGAGCGATTGCTGCAACGTCCTGATCTCGTCGCGAACGTGGCGGCGCAACCGGGCGTCGAGGTTGGACAGCGGCTCATCGAACAGCAGCACGCGCGGTTCCAGCACCATCGCCCGCGCCAGGGCCACGCGTTGCTGCTGACCGCCGGAAAGTTCGCTCGGCAAACGGCGTTCCAGCCCGGTCAGCCCGACCTGTGCCAGAGTCGCGCGGGCCTGCTCGGCCGCCAGGCGCTTCGCCACGCCGGACGATCGTAAGCCGTAACAAACATTGTCCATCACGGTCAGATGCGGAAACAGGGCGTAAGACTGGAACACCATGCTGACGTCGCGCTCGCCCGGCGATTTCGTGGTCACGTCGTCGCCGCTGATCACGATGCGGCCGCTGCTTGCGCGTTCAAGACCCGCGATCAGACGCAACGTCGTGGTTTTGCCGCAACCCGAGGGGCCGAGCAGCGTGACCAGCGTCCCTGGCGCGATGTCGAAACTGACGGCATCGACCGCGGTCACCATGTCATAACGCTTGGTCACCGACTGAAACGAGATCGCGCCCGCGTTGGTCATGTCGGCACCACATCGGTTTCGCCGCGCCGGCCGAACCGCGTCTCACCGACCAAGGCCTGGATCGCCAGCAAAACGATCATCATGAACACGATCAGCACGGCCGAATAGACGATCGCGATGCCATACTCTCCGACATCGACCCGGCCAACGATATAGACGGTGGCGAGGTTATATCCGCCGGTGACCAGGAAGATCACGGCGCTGACGGCGGTCATGGCGCGCACCAGGCTGTAGACCATCGCCGTCGTGATGGCGGGCCGCAGCAGCGGCAGAATCACGCGCCGTAACGTCGCCGCGCGTCCCGCCCGCAGCATCAGCGACGCTTCATCCAAGGACCGGTCGATCTGGCTGAGTGAAGCCAATGTCGCGCGAATGCCCACCGGCATGTTGCGGAACACGAACGCCGCGATGATGATCACGCCGGTGCCGGTCAACCGCAGCGCGCCGGCGTTGAACGCGAGGATATAGCCGATGCCGATCACGGTGCCCGGTATGGCGAAGCTCATCATGGTCAGGAACTCGAACGCCTCGCGGCCGCGGAAGCTCACGCGGTCCAGCAGATAAGCCGTCAATACGCCCAAAGCCGCGGTTACGGGCATCGCGATCAGCGCCAGTTCGATGGTGGTCAGGAACGATGGCCAGGCGGAACCACTTAAGAACCAGCCACCGACGCCGCGATCCACCGAAAACGCGGTCCAGAAGTACCGCGCGGTTGGCGTGTTGTCGCGGCCGATCTGCTCGACGAAGCCGCCCACCAGGATGCTGCCGTAAATCGCGATCGTCAGCACGATCCACGGCACCACCGCCAGCGCGCAGGCGGCCAGCAGGCCGCCCGGCAACGGCGCGGACAACCCGGAATCGCCTTTGCCCGACACAGTCGTATAGCGCGCGCGGCCGAGCCACCAGCGCTGAAGCGCGAAGGCCGCCAGGGTAAATCCCAGCAGCAGCAGCGCCAGCACGGCGGCGCGTCCCTGATCGTGCGCCGCGCCGACCACGGCGAAGAAGATGTCCGTGGAAAGCACGTTGAAGCTGCCGCCGATCACCAATGGGTTGGCGAAGTCCGCGAGACTCTCCACGAAGCCGATCAGGAACGCGTTGGTCAGTCCGGGCCGTAGCAACGGCCACGTCACGGTGCGAAAAATCCGCCACGGTCCGGCACGCAACGTCGACGCGGCTTCTTCCAGTGTGGGACTGATCCCGCGCAACACACCCGCCAGGATCATGAACGCGATCGGGGTGAACGCCAGCACCTGCGCGATGGTGATTCCCGCCATGCCGTAGATCCATCGGCTGCGCGGAATTCCGGCATGCAGCGCCAGCCAGTTCGTTACCATCCCGGCGCGTCCAAACAGCAGGATCAACGCCAGCCCGATCACGAACGGTGGCGTTACGATCGGCAGGATCGACACGCCGCGCAACACGGGCTTCAAAGGTAATCCCGTGCGCACGGCCAGCAGCGCGAACGCCAGGCCCAGTAACGTTGTCGCCGCGCCTACCACGATTGCTTCCATCAGCGAGTGCCACGCGACTCCGCAGGATCCGTCACTCAGGCAACCAAGGCTCCAGACCGACGAATCGGCCAGTTTGATGAAAAACACGGGGAGATTGAAAGCCCCGGCGTCGTCGCGCACGGCGGACGCCAGCACGCACAAGATCGGCCACGCAACGAACACCGCGACCGATCCGCCAACCAGCAGCAGCGACCCGGTGATGAAGCTCTGGCCGCCGCCATAGCCCGACCGGGCCAGGCCGCGCGCCGCGCAACCCCCACATATCAACACATATGCCAATGCCCCCCAGCCGAGGGCGTCCTGATGCCAATCGCCGAACCACGAACCGTGCGCCCCGATCATCCCGGCCTGCAACACCAACCACGCCAGGCCGAACGCCGCGAACCAGGTCTCCCAACGGGGGCTCACGGCCAAAGCGGCCAGACAGGCCAGCATCGGCAACAGCCAGGCCTGGCCGCCGCGTGTCGCCTCGATCAGAATGCTCTGTCCCAGACCTTGCTCCGCGTACCAGGGCAGCAGCAGAACGCAGGCCAGGCCCGCGAGCAGCCATGGCCACCTGGCGGCCGAACGAAGCGCGCCGGTCACGATCTATTTCGGCGCCGATTTAACTTCGGTGGTCCATCGCCCCAGCAACCGCTTGCGTTCCGCGGAGGACCCATATTTCGCGAAATCGTAAGCAATCAGCTTGATCTTGCTGAGATCCGGCGCTTGTGGTGGGATCGGTGTTTCGGCGTTGGACGGCACCTGGTAACTGCCGCTCGCCGCGCCAATCTTCTGCGCGTTCACGGTCAGCGCCCATTCGTAGAACTTCTTTGCCTCGTCGGTGTTCTTGCCGCCTTTGATCAGGCTCATGGAGCCGATTTCATAGCCGGTTCCCTCGCATGGCGAAACGACCTGCACCGGCTTGCCGCGGATCGCGACATCGATGACGTCGTGCTGAAAGGCGATCCCGATCACCGTCTCGCCCAGACCGGCGGCCTGCGCGGGCGCGGCGCCGGCTTTGGTATATTCGTTGATGTTCGCGTTCAGTTTCTTCAGGTAGACGAAGGCCGGTTCCTCACCCATCAGTTGCACGAACGTCGCCAGCGCGGTCCACGCGGTGCCGGACGAGTTCGGATCCGCCATCTGCACCTCATCCTTGTACTCGGGCCGGATCAGGTCAGACCAACAGGCGGGGATCGGCAAATGTCGGGATTTGATCTCCTCGGTATTGTAGCCGAAGCCCAGAGCACCCAGGTAAATGCCGACGGTGCGGTACTTGGATCGTTCCGCCTGCTTCTGAGCCCAATCATGCAACTTCGGTAACGATGGCGAACGGTATTCCTCCGTCAGGCCTTCATCGGCCGCCTGCAAATGCGGATCGCCGGTGCCGCCCCACCAAAGATCGGCCTGGGGGTTATCCTTTTCGGCGCGCAGCCGGGCGTAGATCTCACCGGCGCTCATGCGGGTCATCTGTACGCGCACGCCGGTTTCCTTCTGGTATTCCGTGGTCATCGCCCGGCACCAGTTCTCATCCACGCCGCAATACATGATCAACGTGGGCTCCGCGGAGGCGTGCCGCGCGAAGCATGTCAGGGCGATCAGCAAAGCCAGGCCGGCGAAGCGCGGCAGTCGGGATCCCATACGTTTCCTCCTTCATTTTGGTGCGATCAAGCACATGATCGGGCGGTTAAAGCAACCCGGATCGTGCGGCATGACGGGACAGGTTCTCGTGCCCAATCCGGGCATAGGTCAAAGGATGCGCCTTGGCCGGATCCTGCTCGGCCTCCACCACAAGCCATCCGTGGTAGCCCGGCAGCGCCGCCAGAACGCCCGCGAAATCGATTCCGCCATCGCCCGGCACGGTGAACACGCCATCCACCACGCTGTCGAGGAAACTGGCGTCCCTGTCGGCAACGTTCGCCATCACCGCGGACCGAACATCCTTGCAATGAACATGGCTGATCCGGCCCCGGTACCGCCGCGCCAGACCGACAGGATCGGCGCCCGCGAACGTGGCGTGGCCAGTGTCCAGCAGCAGAGTCAGGCTGTCCGCGGTCGATGCCATCAGCCGGTCGATCTCGGCCTCGGACTGGATGACGGTGCCCATGTGATG
>Ga0182012_10004870_pt1 | contig 13947 bp, 11 predicted proteins | sample 612S2SmetaG_FD_120486 | JGI IMG/M metagenome (GOLD analysis project Ga0182012, IMG submission 120486) | Permafrost microbial communities from Stordalen Mire, Sweden - 612S2S metaG | ecosystem: Environmental > Terrestrial > Soil > Wetlands > Permafrost | place: Sweden: Stordalen | collected... | reverse complement strand
TGGTGGATTCATCGAGGCAATCGTCTATCAGCATTTGCCGGTGTTCCACACAGAGCATTGCGTCTTTTGCCGCTTCCTTTCCACGGGTACGTCTTATAAGGATTGTGGGCGGCCGTGTGAGAAGCATACCGTTTCTTTGCGAGATCTGAACGGACGCGAACATCCGCTGGTGGCAGATGTAGGTTGCCGGAACACGGTTTTCGGGGCAGAGGCGCAAGAAGCCAGCGCTTGGCTTGAAGATTGGCGCGCGGCGGGTATCGGTCACTTCCGGCTGGAGTTTGCGCATGAATCCGCGGCTGATGTTACCGCCATTACGAAAGCTTTCTCAAGAACCGTCACGGGTGTGCAAACGAGCGTACAACTCGCGCAAGACTTGAAACGCTTAGCGCCGCAGGGCTCTACAACAGGAAGCCTTTTCGTTCCCGCAAATACTCTTGTTTTGCTTCCGAGCTGAGAGTGGAAACCCTTGGTCCTTGCATCTAACGGCAGCAGCGAGTAACATACTCGGTGACGTGGAAACAATACTTGGCATTCTTCTGGGCGCGGCCGTTTGGTTCGGCATTCGCGTTGTAATGTTCGGAATCTACACAGTGGATCAGAACGAACGTGCGGTCAAAACCAGCTTCGGACGAGCGGAGCGATTGGAAGGGAAGACAACTCTTGACGATCCGATTGCGGAAGCCTTGCGTCCGGAAGAGCGCGACCGTTACTGTTATCCGCAAGTTCGCGTGATCCCACCCGGCGGCCCGTATTTCAAGATGCCGTGGCAAACGGTGCGTAAGATTGTCATCTCCACCAACACCCTTAACATGGCCGTTGATCCGGAACAGCCCAGCGCCAACGCGGGCGGGACGATGCTTGATGCCGTCACGAAGGATCAGCTCAATACAGGATTGACAGGACAAATACGCTATCGAGTCAGCGAGAACAATCTCTACGCTTATTTGTTCGGGATTCGCCAACCGCTGGTGCATGTGATGGCCTATTTCGTATCGGTGCTGCGGCAGAAGATAGCCAATTTCGAAGCGAAGGCTGACCCAACAGCCGCAATTCCTTCCGTGGCCAGCAGCGAGATGATTGGTGTTTCGATCAATGACCTGCGCAAGAATCTGCGTGACTTGAACGAATACATGGATTTGGAATGCCGTAATACGGCCGCGCGTTATGGTGTGGTGCTGGATGCTTCGCTGATCACAAGCATCGATCCGCCGCCGGAAGTGGAATCAGCTCTAGCCGCTATCAACACAGCACATAACCAAGTATCGAGCGATATCAGTCTCGCGCAAGCGTCGGCCGATCAAAAGATTGTGCAATCGAAGCGCGCCGTAGAAATCGAAACATTGAAAGCGCAGGCGGAGGTGCAACCAATCCAACTGCTGGCCGAGCAATTGGCTCAACTGCGCCGCGCCGGGCCCGGTGTTTTGGAAGCATATATCAGAAACGTGAAGCTGAAGCTCTATGAGAAAAGCAAAGAAATTTTTCTGGACGTGCGCGCATGATGAGCCCATTTCTAATTTCCGCAGTAACCACGTTTGTGACGTTGTTTTTCCTTTTGCCGATTTTGCTTTTCATTGGCCGGCTGTTTGGTTTGTACACGATTGTGGAAGAGCGCACCTGTCGAGTGTACGTGTTGTTCGGCAAGGTGGTAGGAACCCTGTCTGAACCAGGACTTCACTTCCTTCCCAAATATTTGGGACTGACGGCCTTCATCGTTAACTTTTTTGGCCGCTGCAATGTTTTGGATCTCCGGCTCGATCAGGAATATCGCCGCAGTGAAGCGGTCAACTCTGAAGAAGGCGCACCCATGGGTGTCGGCATTTGGTACGAGATGTGGATCAGTGATCCGGTGGCCTATCTCTTCAAAAACACCGACCCGCGAGGCTCGCTGCGCGCGAATGTCAGCAATGCGACAGTGCGTTGTCTGAGCAATATGCCGCTGGCTGACATGCTGCAAACGCGGCATGAAATGAGTTTGGCTGTCCGTAGTGAGGTCTCCGGCCAATCCCAATCCTGGGGCTATCAATTAGGGTCTGTCTACATTCGCAAAGTTCACTTCCGCGATGCCGCCATGATTCACCAGATCGAAGAAAAAGTGGTGAACCGGTTGCGGCAGGTGACGGCCGCCATTCGCCAAGCGGGCGCAAATCAGGTGAGCGTGATTACCAGTTCCGCCGAACGCGAAGCATCTGTCGAGTTCGCCAAAGCGAATGCGATTCGGCCCAGCACCTTGAGTGCGGCCTTGCAAGAAATTGCGCAAGATCCGGCCGTTGCCAACGCCCTGTTCGAAGTTTTGGAGACGCAGCGAATCTCCGATAATCCAGGAAAACTGACACTCCTGGTCCCTGGGCCGAATAGCCGGATTCTTACAGACCTCTTGGCTACCAAGGCAAATCGACCCGCGTAACCGTTCGTCGGTTTCAAATCTGTTATTTCTGTTGTATGCGGGCTTACGGTCTTTCTTCGGTTTTCGGCGTACTGTTTTCGACGGCTCTTTTCGCGCAAAGCTCTTCTGCTCCGAGCGGGATCGATCTGAAATCTATCGACCCCGCTGTGAATCCCTGCCAGAACTTCTACCTATACGCGTGCGGCGGATGGATGAAAGCCAATCCCATACCTCCTCAATATTCGCGCTGGGGACGCTTTAACGAACTGGCCGAACATAATCAGCAGGTGCTGCACGAAATTCTGGAGGATTCTGCCGCCCATAAAGACCGTTCGCCAACGGATCAAAAAATCGGCACGTTCTATGGCTCGTGCATGAATGAAACCGCTATTGACAAGGCCGGGGATACGCCCATTCAACCAGGGTTAAAACGAATTGAAGATCTCAAGAGCAAAGCGGATTTGGCGGCGGAAATCGCGCGCCTTCATAATCAGGGTGTTGACGCATTTTTCCGCTTCAATTCCACACCTGATTCCGACAACGCGCGCATGACGATTGCCGATGTGGATCAAGGCGGACTCGGGCTACCTGACAAGAGCTACTACATTGGCGAAAAAGATGCTGAGAAGCGCGAGAAGTACGTCGCGCATATTTCGCAGATGTTCCAACTCGTAGGAGTCGCCAAGACAGAGGCAGATGCAAAGGCCAAGTCGATATTGGAGCTGGAAACTTCATTGGCGAAAGCGTCGCTCGATCGAACGGCGCGGCGCAATCCGCACCTTCTTCACAACAGAATGACGGTGGAGCAATTGGCGGCACTCGCGCCCTCTGTCGACTTCAAACACTATTTTGCCGACCGTCATGCTCCGTCTTTTGACTCACTCAACGTCTCTGTACCGGACTTCTTCAAGAACTTAGGCGCGCTGATCGACTCCAGCAGTCTGGACGATTTGAAAAGCTACCTCGCTTGGCACTACATCAGCCACTACTCAACCGAATTAAGTAAGCCCTTTGTCGAAGCTGATTTTGATTTTTATCAACGCTATCTCAACGGCACCCCCGAACTCCAACCTCGCTGGAAACGTTGCGTGCAACTCACCGACCGCAGCTTGGGCGATGCCGTGGGCCAGAAATATGTAGAAAAAGCCTTTCCTGGACAGTCAAAAGAGCGCACCCGCCAGTTGGTCGCACTCATCGAAAAGGAAATGGCGGCGGACATCGATTCTTTGACTTGGATGAGTGCAGCCACAAAAGATGCGGCCCTCGGCAAGCTCAAAGGGGTTACGAATAAAATTGGGTATCCCGAAAAATGGAAAGACTACTCTGCGGTTTCGGTCACCGATAACTTGGTGGCCGATGTCCGCAATGCCCGCGAATTCGAGGTGCATCGCAACTTGGAGAAAATCGGCAAACCGGTGGATCGTGCCGAATTCGGCATGACGCCGCCCACCGTAAATGCGTACTACAGCCCTTTGCAGAACAATATCAATTTCCCCGCCGGTATTCTACAACCCCCGTTCTACAGCGCGAAATCCGATATGGCGGTGAACTTCGGAGGTATCGGCGCGGTCATCGGCCACGAACTCACACATGGCTTCGACGATCAAGGCAGCCAGTTTGACGCAGATGGCAATCTGCGCGACTGGTGGACGGCTTCCGACAAAGAGCAGTTCAAGAAACGCGAGGATTGTATTGCCGATGAGTATTCCGGCTTCAGTCCCGTGGAAGGCGAGAAGTTGAGAGGACGTCTCACGCTGGGTGAGAACGGCGCCGACAACGCCGGCATCCGGTTAGCGTTCATGGCTTTGCTCAGTAGCATTGATGACGGCTCTGTCAAAAAGGAAAAACTCGATGGCTTCACTCCGCAGCAACGATTCTTCTTGGGTTATGCGCAAATCTGGTGTCAGAACCAGCGCCCTGAAGCGCTCAAGAGTTCGGTGCGAACCGATCCGCACTCGCCTGGCGAATTCCGTGTGGATGGCGTCGTTCAAAACATGCCCGAATTTGCTGCAGCCTTCAGTTGTTCGGAAGGGCAGCCGATGGTTTCCGCCAACGCCTGTCGCGTCTGGTAACTCGCTAGTGAGCGGGGGCGCGCTGCGTGTCGCGCTGGCCTTTTGCCTTTTGTTGCCGGCGAGCGCGTTCGCGCAATCCAAGAGCGGTGTCGACTTACAGGCCATTGATAAGTCAGTTGATCCCTGTAACGATTTTTATGAATACGCGTGCGGCGGTTGGCTGAAGGCAAACCCGATTCCGCCGGAAGAAGCTACCTGGGGCCGCTTTGATGTTCTGTTTGAAAATAATCAAAAGATTCTGCGCTCGATTCTGGATGACTCAGCGGCGCACCAAGGGCGTTCGCCGCTGGACCAACAAGTGGGCGGCTTTTACCAATCCTGCAGCAACGAAGATCTGATTGAGAAACTTGGCGTGGCACCGCTGCAGCCGGAATTGGACCGCATCGCTAGCATCGCTACCAGGTCAAATCTATTGGCTGAAATTGCGCGGCTTCATACGCTGCAGGTGCAAGTATTCTTTACCTTTTCGTCCCAACCTGATCCGGACAACGCCCGGCAGAATATTGCCAACCTCGATCAAGGCGGGTTAGGCCTGCCGGAGAAAGATTTCTATTTTCGCTCCGATGCGCATTCGGAGGAGATTCGGAAAAAGTACGTCGAGCACGTTGCCAAGATGCTCGAGTTAAGCGGCGTGGAAACGTCACTCGCGGAAAAACAGGCGGCCGAGATCATGCGCATCGAGACCGCGCTGGCGAAAGGCTCGCTCGATATCACTTCGCGCCGTGATCCGAAATTGCTAGTGCACCGAACCACTCTGCCTGAATTGGCAGCCCAGTCCCCGGCATTTTCCTTTGCCGAATATTTCGAACTCGTGCATGCGCCTCCATTCAAAACGCTCAACGTTTCGGTGCCTTCGTTTCAAAAAGCGCTGAATGACGTTTTGGCGAACGAGCCCCTCGCGGACTTGAAGCACTACTTGACATGGCACTACCTGAGCGCCAGTGCGCGCCTTTTGCCACACAGCTTTGTCGACGAAAACTTTGAATTCTACAGCCGCACCCTCACCGGCGCTTCGCAATTACGGCCCCGCTGGAAGCGCTGTGTGGCTGCCACCGATGACGAGCTGGGCGAAGCACTGGGCCGCCTGTTTGTAGAACGCACTCATGCCGAAGAAGGAAAAGCGCGCACACTGCAAATCGTAATGGAGATTGAAGAGCAGATGAAGCGCGACATCAACGCCATCACTTGGATGAGCCCTCCGACGAAGAAACGCGCCTTAGAGAAACTTGCGCAAGTAACACGCAAAATCGGTTTTCCCGATCACTGGCGCGACTATTCTTCCGTTCGCATCAATAATGCCGACTATTTTGGCAATTGGTATCGTGCGAATCAGTTTGAGAGCCATCGCGAGATTGCCAAGATAGGGCAACCCGTGGATCGAAGTGAGTGGGGCATGACACCTCCCACAGTGAACGCCTATTACAACCCCACGGAGAACAATATTAATTTTCCCGCCGGCATTCTGCAGCCGCCGTTTTATTCGAACGATGCTCGCGACTCGGTGAATTATGGTGCAGTAGGTTCAGTGATTGGTCACGAACTCACGCACGGTTTCGATGATGAAGGCCGCCAGTTCGACGGCGATGGCAACTTGAAGGATTGGTGGACCAAGGTGGATCGCGATCGCTTTACCAAGCTTTCCGATTGCCTGGTCAATCAATATGGAGGATTCAGTCCTGTTCCTGGCGTGGAGCTCAACGGACGCTTAACGCTGGGAGAGAACACGGCCGATAATGGAGGTCTTCGTTTGGCCTATCTCGCGCTGTTGGATGACTTGGCAAAGAAATCGATTCCGGTGAGCCAGACGCAAGACGGCTACACGCAAACCCAGCAGTTCTTCCTTGGTTTCGCGCAGGTGTGGTGTGAGAATCAACGCCCCGAAGCAGCGCGTTTGCAGGTAGAAACAGACCCGCACGCGCCTGCGCATTTCCGGGTGGATGGCACGGTTTCCAATATGCCGGAGTTTGGGAAAGCGTTCAATTGCAAGGAGACAGACAAGATGGTGGCAGTGAAAGCTTGCCGCGTTTGGTAAGGCCACAAGATCTTGAGTGAAAACAGACTGGCAAGTTATCCATGCAACTGTTGCTCTCTGTTAACAATCAGCAGTCCCGAAACGGGCACTTATGAAATCTGTCCCGTATGCTTTTGGGACGACGACTGAGTTCAAAGCGAAGACATCCACTACGCAGAAGGTGCAAACGCGATCTCACTCGCGCAAGCTCGCAGAAATTTCATCGATTTCGGCGCGGCGGAACGGCATGAACTGAAGCATTGCAGGCCGCCCACAATAGCAGAACTACACCCATCTTGGGCGATCAAGACCCAGCGAAGTCCAAGAAAGCTCTACTGATCGTGGTCCGGGCGATTCTGGCGGGTAGTATCGGCATCATCGAAGGCTCCCGCTACTTGTCCTCGCTACGCCTACGTTTTGACTCGGTATGGACCAAGAAGCTGATCAATTTCGCGGGCATCGATAGTGAGACGGACGAACTGCCATTGGGTTCTGTGCGACAGTTCTGGGCGCCCAGCGCACTGGCAGACAAGGACCAACAGATCTTGAAGTATGAAGGATCAATCCGGGAATCCACCTTGGAAACTTGTAGAAGTCTTGAACGAGACTTAAAAAACGATTTGCTTGCCTCTCTCAAGAATGACAACTCATCAGGCACTAGTTAGCTTTGCCAACATTGCTGCCCCTCTAATTCCCCAAACTCCATCCTTTTGTATCATTGAAATTGGTCACAGAAACAATTAACTCCCCGCTGTTAGCGGTGCGCTTCCCGATTCAATTCGGCACCGTGCAGGCCGATCAAGTCGAACCCGCCATCCACCAACTGCTTGAACTGGTGAAAGCGCGCATCACAGCACTCAGCGCGGCCAATGTGCCCCGCACCTATCGCGACATTATCCTGGCTCTGGACACCGCCACGGAGCCGCTCGATTTCGCTATGGGCATCGTCCGCCACTTAGAATCCGTAGCCACCACCACCGCCCTGCGTGACGCGCACAACGCCGTGCAAGAACCGGTCAGCGTCTTCTACACGTCCATAGCACTCGATGAAAAACTCTGGTCTGCGGTCAAAGCAGTCGATCAAACGGTTGACAAGTCTAAACTCGAACCCGTCCACCGCCGCTTTTTGAAGAAAACCGTAACAGGCTTCCGCCGCGCCGGCGCCGATCTCGATGCAGCCGGCAAGAAAGCCTTGGAAGATCTCGACGTAGCTCTAACCAAGACCACCACAAAGTTTTCACAAAATGTTTTGGACGCCACCAACGCCTACGAACTGATCATTGAAGATCAATCCAAGTTAGCCGGCCTACCCGAATCCGCCATCGACGCCGCGCGCGAAAGCGCCAAGAGCAAGGGCAGGGAAGGATGGCGTCTCACCCTCCAGGCCCCCAGCTACACGGCCGCCCTTACCTATCTCAATAATCGCGACATCCGCCGCGATCTCTGGTTCGCCTCCAACACCCGCGCCGCCGTCGATGGGCCGCTCGACAATCGACCCTTGATTGCCGAAATCCTCCGCCTGCGCCGCGCGAAAGCAGAACTGCTCGGCTACAAAGATTTCGCCGATTTCGTGCTGGACGAACGCATGGCGCACACCGGTGGACGCGCGCAAGATTTCCTGGAAGATCTGCACGCCAAGACCCTGCCGTTTTTCAAATTGGAAAACGAAAGCCTGGCGCAAACGGGCAGGGAGCTGGGCTACGAAACCATCGAACCGTGGGACGTCGCCTACATCTCCGAAAAGCAGCGCATCGCACTCTACGAATTCGACGAAGAAGAATTGCGCCCCTACTTTGAAGTGGAACGAGTGGTGGCCGGCATGTTCGAAATTTTCAGCCAGCTCTTGGGCATTAAAGTGATCGAACAGCCCGGCGTGCCCGCTTGGGATGCGGCCGTCAAGTATTTCAAAGTAGAAGACGCCGCCAATGGCACCAATCTGGGCGGCTTCTATACCGATTGGTTTCCGCGCGAAAACAAGCGCGGCGGCGCCTGGATGGATTCGCTGTTCACCGGCAACCCGACCGCCGGACAACCCCATGTGGGCTTGATCTGCGGCAATCTCACACCGCCGGTGGCCGGCAAACCGTCGCTGCTCACCCATCGCGAAGTGGAAACCATTTTCCACGAATTCGGACACCTGCTGCATCACACCTTGAGCTTGGTTCCGGTCAAATCATTATCGGGAACAAATGTTCCCTGGGATTTCGTCGAGCTGCCTTCGCAGATCATGGAGAACTGGTGCATGGAACGTGAGGCGTTAAACAAGTTCGCCTGCCATTACCAGACCGGCGAACCTATTCCTGAAGATCTTTTCCAGAAAATGCGCCGCGCTCGCAACTTCCGTAGCGCCAACATGCAAATGCGCCAACTCGCCTTCGGCATGGTCGACCTGAAGCTTCACCGCGAATACGACCCCGCCCTTCATCCCGACGTGATGGCCTACGCGCGCGACATTTACGCTTCTTTTTCCCCCGCACCGCTGCCACAAAACTACGGCATGATTGCCGGTTTCACGCATCTCTTTTCAAGCCCCGTCGCCTATGGCGCGGGCTACTACAGTTACAAATGGGCCGAGGTTTTGGATGCCGACGCCTTCACTCGCTTCCGCCGCGAAGGTATTTTCAACGCCACCACGGGCGGTGATTACCGCCGCTTTATCCTCGAACGCGGCGATAGCGACGACCCAGCGCTCCTGTACCGCCAATTCATGGGACGCGATCCCGATGCCAACGCGCTGCTCGAGCGATTGGGCCTGCTCACCGCCGCATAACGTTTCGGCCTCGACATACCAGCATCATCATGGCCTCTCCCTCGCAACCGGCGCCCGACCCCCTCGCTGAGGCTCTTCGGGAGAATCAGGAGCTCCGTAGCTCCCTGGCTCAAATGCAAGCCGACTACCATGCCGCTGAAGAAAAAGTGCGCCAGCAAATGGCCGCCGCCGATTCAGCCACCGAGCAACTCCAGCAGTTCCTCTACGCCGCCAGCCACGATTTGCAGGAACCGCTGCGCGCCATCATCACATACGCGCAATTGCTTGACCGCCAGTTTGTCGCCGATCCCGCCACCCAGGAATTCACCACTTTCATTCTGGGCGGAGCGTTGCGTATGCGTGAACTGCTGCAGCAACTGCTCATCTACTCGCGCGCCGGTTCGGCCAAGCATAAGAAGGTGGTCAACTTGAACGTGCCTTTGCAAATGGCTTTACTGAAATTAGATCCCGAGATTCGATCGTCCGGCGCGCATGTCGTACGCGAGTCTTTACCCGAAGCCATTGCCAACGAAACGGAGATCATGCAGCTCTTTGAGCACATTCTCAGCAACGCCATCAAGTTTCGCTCAGAGACCCCTCTCCAGATCAGGATCACTGCGGAGCAGGGAACTAACGACTGCACCATTACGGTAAGCGACAACGGTCTCGGCATTGATCCGCGCTTCTGTGAGCAGGTTCTGCTGCCATTCAAACGGCTGCATGGCAACGGCATTCCCGGCAGTGGCCTGGGTTTAGCGATTTGCCACAAAATTCTGCGCGCCCATCGTGGACGCATCTGGCTGCAGAGCGATGGGAAAGTTGGCACCACGGTTAATTTCACCTTACCCGCCTAGGCTCGGTTCAATCCGGGCAGGAGTGGTGCATTTCAACCACCGTTCGCTACCGTGGCTGCGCTCAAAAGCCTCGTCGTTTCAGTTACTTACCGTTTGGTTCTTAACGTGTACTAGGTAAGTGCGAACGTTATGCGTCGCTCTCTCACCTTGCTGCTGATGACTCTCCCTATTTGGGCGCAGTACCCAACGGCCCCACCCCCGCAGCAATATCCGCCGCAACAGTATCCGCAAGACGCGCAAGCCGGTTATCCGCCCTATCCAACCCAGCAGCCGCAACAACAGCCGTATCCAGCTCGACAGCCGTATCCAGGTCAACAGCCGCCACAAGATGATCAACAGGGTCGCGATTTCGCTACAGATCAGCAGCATGGCGTAGCTCGATTACGGGTGGCCCAAGGCGATGTGAATGTGAAACGCGGTGACAATGGCATGCTGACCGGTGCCATTATGAACGCGCCTCTGCTGTCCCGCGACCATCTGGAAACCGGCCCGGGCTCCCGCGCCGAAGTGGAACTGGATGCCGTCAATGTGGTCCGGCTCGCGCCTGATACAGATCTGGCGTTTGCCAACTTGGCGTTCGGCCGTTCGCAGATGCAATTGGGGATTGGAACCGTCATTGTCCGAGTGTTGCGCGATTCGCCAGCGCAGTTGGAGTTGGATACACCCAGCGTGGCCTTCCATCCGCTCGGCCCCGGCGAATATCGAATCTCCGTTTTCGATAACGGTACTTCGCAAATCACTGTGCGTTCCGGCCGCGTGGAAATGTCTGGCCCTCGCGGATCGCAAACCATTGAGCAGGGACAATCGTTGATGGTCCGTGGTGATGCTGCCGATCCTGAATTTCAGCAGACCGCAAACCTGCCGCGCGATCAGTTCGAAGATTGGAGTACTTCACGCGATGCCGAAATGATGCCGGCGCGCAGTGCTCAATACGTGGGTGCCGACGTCTACGGCGCCGAAGATTTAGACCGCTATGGCAATTGGGTGCCTTCGCAATATGGGCAAGTTTGGGCGCCGCAAGGAGTCAATTCCGATTGGTCGCCTTACAGCAACGGCCAATGGACTTACGCCGATTACTACGGCTGGACTTGGATTGGTTACGAACCTTGGGGCTGGGCGCCCTATCACTACGGCCGATGGTTTTGGAATACCGGCGTTGGTTGGTGCTGGTGGCCCGGCGCGCGGTTGGGCTTCGGTTTTCGCTGGAGTCCGGCCCTCGTCAGTTTCTTTGGTTTCGGCGGTGGCTTAGGATGGGTCTCACTTGCTCCGTTTGAAATTTTCCATCCGTGGTGGGGCCATGGCTTCGGCGGGTATGGCGGTTACGATATTCACGGCTTCCGCAACGCGGGCATTCGCGGCGGAGCGCTAACGGCCGGCTTCAACTCCTTCGCCGGAACAGGGCATCGCTATAGCATCGCCAACGCCGGAGTGTTGCGGTCCGCATCCATCTACCGCGGCGCAGTTCCCGTCTCGCCGAATGCGTCAAGCTATCGCTTTTCTGAACGAGCCGTCACGGCCAATCCGCGCTTCGCACAAGCCCAGTCGCGAACGTTTTTCAGCCGCCCACAAGGGTCGTTCGGCGGTGCAGGTGCTTCACGCTCAGCCGGGTTGTTCAACAATAACGCTCGGCCAGGGTTTAACAGCGCACCCAGTAGTGGTAGCGGTGGGTGGCAGCGTTTCGGATCACCTGCGCCTCAGCGGATGCAGCAACCACAGACCTTCACGAACCGATCGAATGGAACCGGCGAAAGTGGCTGGCATAATTTTGGCCAACCGGCAGCTCCTCGCTACAGCGCACCAGCGGCTCCGAATTACGGAAACTACCGCGCACCTTCAAGTGCCGCTCCTCGTTACAGCGCGCCCGCGGCTCCCCACTACAACGCTCCACGTGCGCAGCCCGCACCGCATTACAGTGCACCAAAGGGCGGCGGAGGCGGTGGTGGTGGACATGCCAGTGGCGGCGGACATTCTGCTGGCGGTGGCGGCGGCCATCACCGCTAATTACGACTTCTTCCCTCAAGCCGATCCCGCTTGCTGACTGAGCTAAGCAGGATCGGCTCTTTTTTTCCTGATCATCTTTTTGCAATCCGCAACACATCAACGTCGCGCTGTTCTTGGGTGATCTCTAACCCAAGCTGCTCTTTCAACATCTTGCGAAAATCACCGTCACCCTTAACGGCAATCGAATAGTGGCCGCGCAAATTTGTCTCATCTATCACCAAGGTATTTTCAAACCCTTCGATCAGTTCGCACAGGTCATCCATCACGACGTTGCCGCCCGAGAGTTCCCGACTAGTACCGCCAAGACCACCACCGCTAATACTTCCGAATCCCTCCGGCGTTTTCATGTCGCTGAGTTCCTTTAAACCGGGGCTCTTACCATGAGGCGCACGTAAAACCTCAACGGGAAGATGACGCGTTTCCTTCACGACTTGGACCAGGAAGTAGTCCACCACCGCGGCACGCAAAACCTTGAATTTCTCCTCTTCCGTCGGTTCGCCCGGCGGTACGAGAATGACATCGTATAGACCTTTGGAATCCAATCCTGGATCAACGAAGATACGGTTGTACTTCCGGCGCCAAAACAGCGAAACAAGCTGTTCCAATCCCACACCATATTGTGCCGAATACCGCGGCGTTTCCACGAAAGCGTTCGATGGCTCTCCCGTGGGCGTCGGCTTTATGTGGACATTCCAGGACGGCGCGAAAGTAGGTGGGGCTGGGGGTTGTCGAACATACGAGCGCACCTCCGTACCATAGCAAACTGCCCAATTCATCACAGTGGTAATAATATACTTGGCTGACAGGTTTATGCTAAATTGTTGAGGATATTCTCTTGACAGAGGTAAGTTGTTGAAAGTTGGTGCTGTTGACTTTAACGGGTAGTCCGTGTTGCTCTTTAAGTAGTGACTTGCCTACCCATGTATAATTTTCTAGCCGCTTTCGGTTGCGCTATATGCTGGTCTCCATTTCCGAAGCCTTGGGTATTGGCAAGTTCCTGCAATCGGTGCTGCAAGTGATTTGGCCTCCAAAGATTGAAGGTTATATCGCCGAGCGGGAACTGATACCAGACTTTGAGGCGGCACTAAACGGTGGGTGGGATATTCGCGATTTGCTCGTCTATGTGAAAATAGCCAACACGGCGAGAACCTCGGTAATGGATTGGGTCGCCGCGATTAAGTTCTCCGATGGGTCCTCCCACAGGTTCACTCTTTCCAAAAGGGATTCTTCAGATTGGCTAACGGTGCTGGACGGTAGACGAGGTTCTCCGCTCGATACCGGGACTATCCTTGAAAAGAATGTCACTCACGAAGGCTGGCTCTGGTTTCGGTTGGCTATAAACATGAAAGAGATCGAGTCTCTTCGTGTTTTAGCCGTTGAACCCAATAAGCGTGAGCATGAGATCGCCAGTGATTCTGTGACATTATAAACTCATGAAGTCTCAGCCGGAAATGATCGAAGGCACAGAAGCCTTCACGCGGTTTCAAACGGCAATGAAGAAGGTTCTCAGCGTGCCTCACTCCGAAGTAAAACGGCGCATTGAAGAGCACAAGAAACAAGCCGCACTCAACCCGAACAAGCGCGGACCTAAGCCTAAAAACAAAGCCTGATTCTGCGATAGAATCGGCGGCATGAGAAGCCCTTTTGACTTCGGAGATAAATTCGGCTGGAAGGATGCGGCTATATTTGCCTTCTTTATTGTGATATTTGTTTATCAGTTACCGCACATATTCGAGGAAAATCACTGGTGGACGTTTGGACTTGCCCCCCAAATTGAGACAACCAGTTAAGAGTCAAAATTCAGCGAATGGAGAATTGACTCATGGGAATGTCTCGAAGAAAGTTCACGAAAGAAATGAAACTGGCCGCGATACAGC
>Ga0182012_10004868_pt1 | contig 13949 bp, 10 predicted proteins | sample 612S2SmetaG_FD_120486 | JGI IMG/M metagenome (GOLD analysis project Ga0182012, IMG submission 120486) | Permafrost microbial communities from Stordalen Mire, Sweden - 612S2S metaG | ecosystem: Environmental > Terrestrial > Soil > Wetlands > Permafrost | place: Sweden: Stordalen | collected... | reverse complement strand
CCAGAAAGCGAAACGGCAACACCCGCTCCGTCCTCATCTCCGCCACTGCCTTGCGAACCAGGTCCTCGCGCACTCCCTCCTTATGCAGGTTGCGCAGGTTGCGCAGCAAGGCCAGCGCACCAAGACGCCGCTCCGCCAGCAGACGCTCCCATACCTCCTGCTTCGAAGGCCCCTTGATCACCGGGTTTGCCAGTCCGGCAGTGGACAGCGCAACCTCCCAGGTGTCCGGCGTCTGCAGTTCTCCAGCCACAAGCCGCTTCCACAGCCCGGCCTGAGCCGCATCCACCGGCTTGGCGTGAGAAAGGAAGAGCACGTCGCGCAGACGAACCGATCCAGCGCGGTCATACTTGGCCAGCGCGTACTCGTCGAACTTGACGAAGGCCGCAGCCAGCCCCTTCTTCACCTGCCCCGAAAGAGGCCGCTTCCCTTCCGCCCAGTAGATAGCCAGAAACTCAGCAAGCTCATCGGCCCGCTGAATCACCCGCTGCAGCGTCTCCGCCACCAGACCGCGATGCGACGCATACCGCGCCATCTCGCGCACCAGAAGCAGAGGCACATGGCGCAGCTTCATCCGCTCGCGCGCCTCCACGGCCAGCGCGGCCACGGTCGCAGCCGCCACCTGCGGCACCAACGCCCGGATGCGCCCGGCAACGTCGGCGCCATCCTCATAAAACTCGCGCTCCCACAACAGACACCCAAGCACGGAGCGCCGCAGCATCTGCTCGGCGGTCAGCACAGCAGCCGGCGCTCCTTCATGGGTGCGCGGATGCTCGTCATAGTCGATCAACTTCAAAACGTTCAGGCGCATCGCTGTGCCTCCTTTCGAAACAAAAAACGTGCCGGGGAAAAGTCGTGTGCGGAACGTGCCCGCCAATTCCCAAACCAACAACTTGGGCGAGCTGCGGGCTTCGAGCCTTCCTCTATTTCCGAAAGGGCCGTCGCTCTAATGAAGTATCCGCACCCTGCGCCACCGGCAAAGGGTTGTTCGTGCGTTGTTGTTGGCGGAGGGAGCAGGGGGTTTCAACCCCCTGAATCAGGCCGCGAAATACGCCGGGCTTTAGCCCCGGCGTTCCCCGCACAGTCCCACATCAGTCCAGCTACGGAGTCAAAACGCACTCCGCAACCGCATCCACATCCTCAGAGTCTTCGTCCTCAACCTCCGCAGCCGCCGGCTCATACTCCGGCTTTTCCGGCTTGGCGACTTCTGGAAGATTGAAGCCTCGCGTCTTCCTGGAAACCCGCACCGGCTGAATCTCGATGGCCAGCTTCTCCATCTGCTCCCAATCCGGCTTGCGCTTATCCAGAAAATCGCTGCATTGGTGAACCACAAATGGAACTCGGAAGCTCGGGTCCGTCAGCACGCAAATCACCAGGACATCCGATTCCCGATACCCCGTAACGTACAGCGCATGGCTGCAGCTCTTGCACAGGTGTTCATTGCCCACCGGTGTGCCGTTCTTCACATTCAACTTGCCCATATCCATCTCTCGCTATCCGGACCGCATCCACTGCACTGCATTGGAAGATCGGTCCGGAAGAATTTATGGCCGGGGAACAAGCGGCTACGGCTTAGGTGCTCTGCCACTGAGCTACCGGAACTCGCAAGCCTTCTCGAGTTCCGGGCGGGAATCGAACCCGCGTCCACCTCCGCGTCAAGGAAGTATCCGTTGCCTACACCACCGGCCAGGTGGCTTATGTCGGTTGCGCTTCCTGCGCAACAAGAAAAATCCCGCGAAAATCAAGCCGGGGAATAAATCGGCGACGGTGTCTTATACCGCTGCTCTATCCACTGAGCTACCGGAGTTTGCACCCCGAGAGGGACTCGAACCCGCGACCCACGGTTTATGCGAAGTATCCGTTGCCTGCGCCACCGGCCCTGGTGACTGCCTGTTACGTTTGCGCTTACAAATCAATTCCCGTCGCCGGGGAATGGTCGAAAAGAGTCCGGAACCTCTGCCGCGTGGCGCCCAGTCCGTCAGGGCTACGCCCCCGCCCCGCAAGTGAGTATTCCGGCGGGATTTCCGTCCCGCTTGGTTCATTGGGAGTGAAGTAACTCTCCTCTTTCGCCACCGGCGCCAGCTAACTCAAGCCAACTTAGAGACAAAGCTCCGCCTTAGCTCTGCGACTTACTTATCGCAGCGCTGAAGTGAGGTGCAAGACCTCAGGCATAAGTCTGCTAAGTCAACCCGAGGGAATAAACGAAGACAGCATTGGCGATTTTCGAGTCGAAGTAACTGTCCTCTTCGCCACTCGGGTGCTAAGCGTCTTTTGGAGCAATCGCATCGGCAGGCTCGACACTCCAGAATCGGCTGGAAATCAGCCGAAAACAAAGGAAAATCGAAGCCAGCAGATACGAAGCTTCAAAAACAGCCGGAAGATCGATGTGTATGCGCTTTGCGTAGGAGGCAGACACCAGCAGGATTACTGGAAATTGAAGGACCACACCCGGCGACCGGTGCAGACGTCAAGCGCCTGTTCCAGCCTACGCACTGAAATTTTCGAATTGTGCGTTCTTGTGTTCATCGGGCGTTTCTCCTACGCAGTTGCAATCATGCTATAAGTCGCGGGGGAAAAGCAAGAGCTAAGTCGAATTTATTTCTATTTATTTTCCACACTCCGCCTTTGTACTTCCGCATGGCCACTTATTCGACTTACACCTATCGAAAGGGAGAGCGGCTACCTTCAGACCGCTGATTCAACCAAGGAAACGAATGCGGCTTCAACCGCGAGCGTTCCTTGCGCGCCCTTCGCAACGCAACTGAGATAAACTAAAAGCCGCATGACGACTACCTCAACTGCCACTTCCGCGCTGCGCATCGCCGACGACATCACCCAGCTCGTCGGCTGCACGCCTATGCTGCGCCTGGGCCGCATCGCCCCCGCTCCCGCGGCCAGCCTTTTCGCCAAGCTTGAATTCCTCAACCCTGGCGGCAGCATCAAGGACCGCGCCGCCCTGGGCATGATCCTCGATGCCGAAGCGCGCGGCTTGCTGCAGCGCGGGAGCACCATCATCGAAGCCACCGCCGGCAACACCGGCGTAGGACTCGCGCTGATCGGCGTCAATCGCGGCTACAAGGTGCTGCTCTTCGTTCCCGTCGGCTTCGCCGAGGAGAAATGCATCCTCATGCGCGGCTTCGGCGCGGAAGTCGTCCGCACCCCGGAAGACGAAGGCATGGGGGGCGCAATTCGCCGCGCCCGCGAAGCCGCGGCCAACATCCCCGGCGCGTTCGTGGCCCTGCAATTCCAGAATCAAGCCAACCCCGAGTACCACCATGACACCACCGCCGCTGAAATCTGGGAACAAATGGAGGGGAAAATCGACGGCTTCGTCGCCGGCGTCGGCTCCGGCGGCACCTTCAGCGGCATCGCCCGCTTCCTCAAGGAACAAAGCCCCGCCATCGTCACCGTCGCCGTCGAAACCCAAGGCTCCATCCTGCAAGGCGGACCGGTGGGCAAACACAAGGTCGAAGGCATCGGCGTCAGCTTCATCCCGGAAACCTTCCACCGCGAGTTCTGCGACCGCATCGTCGCCGTCCCCGACGAAGAAGCCTTCACCATGGTCAAGCGTCTCGCCGCAGAAGAAGGCCTGCTCGGCGGCTCGAGCGCCGGCGCCATCGTCCACGCCGCCGCGCAGCTCGCCCGCGAACTCGGCCCCGGCAAACGCATCGCGCTCATCATCCCCGACTCAGCCGAGCGCTATCTCTCAAAAAAGATCTTTGACGGCGGCGCTTAGTCTTTTCTATTGGCCAATCAAGAAGATGCTGTCATCCTGAGCGAAGCGCAGCGGAGCCGAAGAACCTGCGGTTGCTCTTTTCCCAGTCCTCCGCGACTGCTACCATCGCGTGCATTCCAAGTTTGAGACCCGACGGTGCATGAAGAGTTCGACTACACTCTACATCGGCATGACAGGGAATCTGCAAGGAAGGGTCTTCGCGCACAAGCGCAAGCTTCACGAGGGATTTTCTGCCGATTACAACTGCAACCGGCTGGTGTATTTCGAGCGGTTCTCCGATCCAGGGCTTGCAATTGCTCGCGAGAAGCAGCTGAAGGGGGTGGAGACGAGAGAAGAAAATCGGGCTGATTGAGGAGATGAATCCCGCGTGGGTAGACTTGAGCGACGGATGGTACGCGCAGGAGCAGCTCGATTGGATGCCGAAATGAAGTGGCCGACCCTTGCGACGATCGTTAGCGAAGACAAGCAACAACAAAAGCAACCGCAGGTCCTTCGACTCCGCTACGCAGCGCTCAGGATGACAAGTTTGTTTTGGACGCAGGTGAGAACAAGCAACGACAAAAGCAGGCGGCCGAGCGCGATAAGCTAGAGTTCAGGAGCTTGCGCACGTCATCATGTCCGAATACAAATACTCGACTCTCGCCGTCCACGCCGGCCAATATCCCGATCCGCAGACTGGTGCTGTCAATGTGCCCGTCTATCTTTCCTCCACCTTTGAGCTGACCGGCATCGGCACCGATAAAGGCTGGGACTACTCCCGCGCCGGCAATCCGACGCGCGACCGGCTCGAAGAGGCGCTGGCGGCGCTCGAGGGCGGCGCAAATGCTCATGTCTTCGGCAGCGGCATGGCGGCCATTTCCGCCCTGGTGGCCCCGCTCCACACCGGTGACCACCTGATCTGCTCGCACAACGTCTACGGAGGCACGGCGCGCCTTTTGGATCAGGTGATCCGCCACTATGGCATCGAAATCGAATACGTAGACCTGACCAGCCTGGACGCACTCTCCGCCGCGCTTAGGCCGAACACCAAACTGGTTCACGTCGAGACGCCCACCAACCCCCTTATGCAGTTGACCGACATCGCCGCCGTGGTCGAGATCGCCCATAAAGCCGGCGCCGAGGTCAGTGTGGACAACACGTTTCTCTCGCCGGCCCTGCAAAGCCCCATCGCGCTCGGTGCGGACATCGTCATGCACTCGACCACCAAGTTCCTCAACGGCCACTCGGACGGCCTGGGCGGCGTCCTCGTCGGCACCAAACCGGAACATCGCGATCGCTTCTACCTGATGCAAAAAGCCATGGGCGGCATTCTCTCGCCATTCGAATGCTACCTCGTGCTGCGCGGCATCAAGACACTCCCATTGCGCATGAAGCAGCACGACGAAAACGGCCGCGCGGTGGCGGAATTCCTCTCTACGCACCCGAAGGTCCAGAAGATCTTCTATCCCGGCCTGAAGACCCATCCGCAGCATGAACTGGCCGTGCGCCAGCAGAAAGGCTTCGGCTCCATGATGACGCTGGAGCTTGGTTCGCGCGAAGCCGTCGGGCGATTCCTCGCTGCGCTCAAGCTTTTCCTCAACGCCGAGTCGCTGGGCGGAGTTGAGTCGCTGGCTTCGCATTCAGCGACCACCACACACGCCGCTTTGAGTGACGAAAAGCGCCACGAGATCGGCATCACGCCCGGCCTGGTGCGGCTCTCGGTCGGCATCGAAGACAAAGAAGACCTGATCGCCGACCTGGCACAGGCGCTCGACGCGGTCTAGAGCGTTTAATGCGCATTGCCCGACAAACACTGCGCAGTGCTGCACAAGCATTGCGCCGTGTTCGACGCGGATTGCGCGCCGTTTCACAAGGATTGCGCAATGAAAACAGCATTTCAGCCGAAGCAGCGCTCTTAGTTCAAAATGACGGAGATTTTGCGCGCGTCGCCGCCCGCGGAGGTGACCACGATTTCCCCGTCGGCGTGCTTGCGGATGCTCTTGAATTTTTCGCCCCACTCCACCAGCACAATGGCGTCTTTGGTCCGCATCTCCTCAATCCCCAGTGAATCGAGCTGGCGCTCGGCATCCAGTCGATAGAGGTCCAGATGCAGCAGCTTGACCGGCTTGCCGTTGAGTTCGCCTGAGTATTCGTGAACCAGCGTGAAGGTCGGGCTGGTCACTTCGTCCGGCTCAGCTGCGCCCAGGGCTGAGGCTATCCCCTTGACGAGTGTGGTTTTACCCGCGCCCAGGTCACCGCGCAGGATGAGCAGTCGCGGCGGGGTGAGAAGTTCGGCCAGCTTACGACCAATAGCGACGGTCCCGGCACTCGATTTGGTTTCGTACTCGCGGGTAACCGCCTCGCGCTTGCCGGCTTCTGTCTTGCTCATCACGCTCCTTATGCCAGGCCCAGAGAAGTCATGCATCCGCCGGCAAACCCTGCAACCAAACATTACCGGAAGCCGCCTGCGGATGGTAGTGGAAAGAGCGAAATTGGAAGGCTTTGGGTAAATTCGCCAGCGAATCGGTAGCCAGCAATGTGTGCTGATCTCCGCCCATTCCTGGCGACTGGACGGTGATGTCGGCAGACAGGCCGTGCAGGTAGACGGCTGCTTCGACGGCGCGTTTTGGATCCTTGGGGTGTTGCGCCAGCATCGCGGCCACCATGCCGGTGAGCAGATCGCCGCTGCCACCCTTGGCCATTCCTGGATTCCCGGTGGTGTTGACGGCGACGCTGCCGTCAGGATGAGCGATCAGCGTCCGCCAGCCCTTGAGAACTAGGGTTACCTGATTTTTCGTTGCGAATTCGCGGGCGATTTCGAGGCGATTCGCCTGGATTTCCGCGACGCTGCGTCCCGTCAAACGAGACATTTCGCCGGGGTGCGGCGTGATCACGAGAATACGGTCCGCGGCCAGCTTCTGCAGCAATTCGGGATTTTCCTCTCGTTGAGCGGCGATGGCATTGAGCGCGTCGGCGTCGGCAACAGCGGGCAATCGGCTGAGCATCAGGAGTCCGATGGCCAACTGCGGCGCATCTGCCTCCGTTCCCAGGCCGGGACCGATGGCGAGCACTGAAATGCCCTTGAGCAACGACTTGAGCGGGCCAGGAAGGATGTTTTCGTGCGAGATTTCGCCGGCGCGCGTGACGTGCAGGAATTTGGTCATCAATTCCGGCGCAATCGCAGCTACCAGCGGCTGGACGGGTGGCGTGACGGCAGCGGTGACCAGGCCAGCTCCGGTACGCAGAGCAGCCAAAGACGCCATGGCCGGCGCGCCGGATTTGCCGGAGCTGCCGCCCACGACCAGGACATGGCCATACATGCCCTTGTTGGAGTCGGCAGGGCGCTCTGCCTCGGTGACGGCCTTAGCGGAGCCGCCCCACTGCAGATTAAGCGCGGAGACGATGGCCTCCTCCGGCGAGCCGATCGGGGCAACTACGATGGGCTGGCGAATCAAACGCGTAAGCTGTCCGAAAACGTGAGCCGGCTTGGGCGCGGTGAAGGTGATTACGGCGTCGGCGGGAAAGGCGTTTTCTGTGGTCGCGTCGGCCGAGTCGGCATCCCATCCGCTGGGCAGGTCGATGGCGACAATGGGCGGTAGATTGGCCGCGGAACGGAGCCACTCGAGCGCCGCCAGCGGCAGGTCGCGCAGTGGAGGCTTGAATCCGGTGCCGACGACGGCGTCCAGAATCAGGTCGGCCTTACTGAGGGCGTCGGAGGGTTCGCCAAAATGGTCCGGCGCCGAGACCACGCTCCAGAGGCGGGAGGGAAGTCCGCTGAGGATGAACTCTTTGTCCGCGGTCAGCTCATTCCAGGCAATGGCAGCGTCACCGCGCAGGCCGTCGGGGTCACCGAGCAACAGGACGGTGACCTCGCACCCTGCTTCGTTGAGCAGCCGTGCGGCCATCAGGCCGTCTCCGCCGTTGTTGCCGCGTCCGCAGAGGACGGCGATGCGGCGCGCGGCGGGAAACTGCTGCCGGACGAAACCCGAAATAGCGCGGGCAGCATTCCGCATCAGGTCTGTGGATGAAACACCGAATTGCTCTGCGGTAACCCGGTCGCAAGCTTGCATTTCGGCGGCGGAAAGAATCTTCATAATGCGATGGTAGACCAACCGGTATCTCAAGAATGTGCGTTTTGGAGCGTGACATTTTTCTGGACTGGCTCTATTTGCCGAGCCAATCTAAGGACTCGAATCGGATTCGACTTGCCGATAACTGGAAGGCTGTCGGCTCGGTGGAGTTATGGATTCACTTTGAAACGATTTTGAGCGGGCGGCAGGGCTGATCCTGCGTCGAGGTCCAGATAGTTCCGTCCTGCAGTCGAACGGACTCGACCGACATTTCGATCGCGTTGGAACCCTTACCTGAATAGGCAAAGCGGAGAGAATACTGTGTGCCGGGATAGAAGACGCCCGATTCGCTGTGGCAATCGACCCGCGTCGATTTCCGGCCCTGGAGTGGCGAGCAATCCAGACGCAGTTCGCGTATCGGCGTCTTGCCGCTGTTCATGAAACTTATGCTGATCGTGCCCTGGTCGATCTTTCCGTCAGAAAGCCGGACAGGACATGTCATTGCAGCCTGTAAGGATGGACCGGAGGCAAGCGCCATGCAAGCAGTCAGCAAGATAGGTGTTGCCTTGATGCGCGACTTATTGAAAAATCCCATAGCCATCCGATCTCCAGTCTTTTCCCGGATGTTGCAATGCTCTGCGAGTAGGTGCCGGTCCTGTTCGCTTCACGCTTGTTTTGAGGGCGCAACCACTTCAAATGGCCGCATCATCTCGTTGGCAGCGTGTTCGAGCAGGTGGCAGTGCCAGACGTAGCGTCCAGTGTAACCCTCAAACGGCACAATGATCCGCGTAACCGTCTCGGGATGGGCCTTCACCGTGTCTTTCCAACCGCGTTCATTGGGTTCGGGTGGTGCAGCGTCGCCGTTGAATTCGAATTTCTTGTAATTGAGAAAGTCATCCACATCGAATGGGCGCCGGTCGAGAATCTGGAAGCGGACCAGGTGCAGATGGATGGGATGGATATCCTGGGTCGTGTTGATGAAGCTCCAGATCTCCGTCGAGCCAAGCTCCGGCTTCTCCGTCACCGGATCGTGCCAGTACTGGCCGTTGAGGAGCATGAGCATGACGTGGGATTTGGGGTGCATGTATTCGTCAAGAGTAAAAGTGCGGGTGCGGACCGCGGCGGACTCGGGGATGGGGTCGACCTTGCGCAGAAATGCCGGAACTCCGCTGGATTTTACGGCAGATTGCGGCTTTTCCGGATCGGTTGCGCCGCTGACGCGGAACTGCATGATGGCGCGAACTTCGTCCTGCAAAGTGAACTCGGTCCCGGCGAGTGTGCTGAAGTCGATGAGCAGGTCGGCGCGTTCGGCCGGCGAAAGCATCAGCTCCCTGAGTTCCACCGGAGCTGGAAGCAACCCCTGGTCGGTGCCGATCTGGTGGAACGCATGGCCGTTGGAGAGCGTAAAGCGGTAGGCGCGGGAGTTGGAGGCGTTGAGCAGCCGAATGCGGTAGAGGCGCGGCTCGACGTTGAGAAAGGGGAAGATGACGCCGTTGGCAAGAATGACGTCGCCGTAGATTTCGGAAATCCACGGGGCTTCCGGGTCGGGGGATTCGGGGTAGTGGAGCTGTCCATCGGCGTAGAAAAAGCGGTCGGCGATGGCCAGCGGAATCTCGTATTTGCCGCGGGGCAGATTGAGCGCGTCTTCCTGTTCGTCGCGAATGAGAAAAAAACCGTACAGGCCGGCGTATTGGTTGAGACGCTCAATGCCCATCGCGTGGTCGTGATACCAGAGCGTCGCCGCATCCTGCTGCATGGGGTAGAGGGCGGTCAAACTCTGTCCGGCGGTCTGCCAGTCTTCCGGATAGCCGTCGCTTTCAGGCGGCACGCAGGCCCCGTGGACGTGAACAGCGGTGCGGACCGCAGGAATATCCCTTCCCGCGCCGCACAGGGTGTGGTCGATGGGCAAAAAATGCTGCGCGGGCAGCTTGTTGGCCCATTCAATGAGGGTGGGCTGGCCTTTGCGCGCTTCAATCGTCGGCCCCGGTGCGGAATTTCCATAGCTCCAGATGCGGCACGGCGGCAAGTCCCGGTGAATCCTGGTCTCAACGCGGCGCATGGCGATGCGGTGGAAGGGGATTTGCACGCCGGTCTGATGAGGATGCGGGCGCGTCTCCCGGGCAGCGAGAGGCTGCGGGATCGGCAGCGGATCGACAAAGCGGGCCAAGCGTTCAGGATGGAGCCACGGACGCGACGGAACGGAAGAGCCGGCGGGCGAAGTTGCCGTCTGGGTGTGCTGCATGCCGGGCATGGCCGGACTTTGCGCGAGGAGACTGAGATTTTCGAGGAGGCCTGTTTGACTCGCAGCTGCAGTGGCCATCAGCTTCGCGCCACGCAGCAGGAGCGTTCTACGGGAAGAATCCATGAATATAGGGTGCCTTGACTATGTTTCAGGAAGAAGAATCGGCCTGAAAGAAGAAGGCCCAGGTCCCTGTGCGAGACCCGGGCCGCTGCTAAGCGCGCCAGGGTTACGGGACGATAGCGCCGGTGTTGGGATCGAGAATCAGCTTGCTGGCAGCCAGCTGCGCGGGAGTCTTGCTGAAGTCCAGCATGTCGGTCAGGTTTTCAGAGATAGCGTCGAACGAGCCGCCATTGGACTGAATCCGTTCGCCTCCGAGCCAGTTGTCTTCAATGCTGCGAATGATCGAGGCCTGGTTCAGCAGTTCGTGGGAGATGTAGTTCTGCTTGGCCCAGGGCGAGATGACCAGCAGGGGAATGCGGGTGCCGAAGCCACAGCGACCCAGAACCCTGGGATAGGCATAGTTCGCGGTTGGAGCTCCGGGCAGCATGCTGGAGTGGACCCCGGTTCCCTGCTGGACGCCGGTGGTGCAGACGCCCGGACCGTTGAGGACATCCACGTACGAGCTGAAGGAGGGGTTGACGATCGGAGGCATCTGGTGATCGTACCAGCCGTCGGAGTCGTCGTAGGTGATCACGATGGCTGTCGAATCCCAGAAGGAGCTGTTCATGATCGCGTTGATGACGTTGACGGTAAAGGTCTGCTCGTCGGTAGGGTCGGAGTTGCCGGGATGCGCATCCTGGAAGGACGGGGCCTTGAGGAAGCTGACCGCGGGCAGAATGCCGTTGTTGAGTGCGGTGAAAAAGTCGTTGGTGTCGTACTGGTGGTTGGCTGGATCCTTGGTGACTCCATCAGCCTCGTAGGTGTTGCCGATCGCCGTGATGGCGCTGGGACGGGCGTGGGTGAGGTTGGAGGTAGAAGCGTAGTACTGGAAGGGCTCGTGGTGCTCGACGTAATCCAGCGGCGTGCCCGCGTAACCGGAGACGACGTTCGGCGTGGAGCGCGCACAGCCCGTGGTGTTGTTGCCGTTCGTCAGGCTGAGGTCAAACCCGCCCTGGAACCAGCCCCAGCTGACGCCCTTGGCATTGAGCAGGTCGCCGATGTTCTTCCCTGACATGCGGACGTTATCCGAAGAGGTGTTGGAGCAGGCGTCGCCGAGCGGCTCCGCGTCGCCGATCAGCGTGAGTCCGCCGGCGCCGTCGAAGACTTCGTGGCTGGTGTGGAGCAGCGTATTGCCGCTGAGCACATTGGTGTAGGATGCAAAACCGTTGGTCTGACCCGCAATGAGATTGATCGCTCCCGGAGTCGAAGGGCCAAACTGCGAGGTGTAAGTATTGTCGTTCAGAGCGAAATGATTGGCGTAGTTCCACATGGCAGTGACGGAATTGCCATCGAAATAGCCCATGACCAGGCCTTTGTTGTTTTCCGGTCCAGCAATGATCGAAGGCGGCGGCCCGGCGGTGCCGGTCGATCCGGGAAACTGATCCATCTTGCCATTGTTGTAGGCGGTTTGCTCCGGCTTGGGAGCGTGATTCTGGTCGGCGGTGGCGGCCTGCGTCGGCGCGAGGCGGAAGGGGTTAGCGGCGTTGGCGCCATTGAAGGTCGCGCCGGAACCGGTGGAGCTGTTGGGATTCGCAGTCAACAGGTTGAGACCGGTGATCGGATTAAACCCGTTGTTGGGATCCAGCGGGGTCACCAGGTTGTTGGCGACGTTGTGACCGGTCCAGGTAGAGGGAATGTAGGTGAAGGGAGTTTCACCGTTCTTGTTCTGGGCGTTGGGGTAGGTTCCGAAGTAGTGATCGAAGGAGATGTTCTCGGGAAATATAACGACGATGTGCTTGATAGGCGTTACGGACGGCGGATCGGCCGCGAATGCAGGCATGGGAAGCGTGCCGGCGAAGAGTACGGCCGACAGGGAAGCTGCGAGGATTTTGCGCATGGAACCTCCTGGCCAAAGCTGAAAGCAATGCCAGGTGTGTTTTTAGTTTGTCCATGTAAACGTGACTTGAACGGATGGTAACAGCGGTGCGAATTCACACCGCCTTAAATTTCGGCGAATTTGTTCGCAAGGCGCAAAGAAAGCCGGAGCCGAAAACCCAATTGGGTCATCCGCTCCGGCTGGTTTTTGACAGGACGCAAGCAGGCGTCCGGGATCTTTTCTGCGCTGCCTGCTAGTTCTTGACGCGTACGGTTGGCTCAACCGAGAGACCGGGGCGCAGAAGGTGGTCCTTGTCCTCATTGGCCAGATTGGTAAAGTCCACGCGAACCGGAACGCGCTGCACGACCTTGACGTAGTTGCCGGTCGCGTTCTCAGGCGGGAAGAGCGAGAGAACAGATCCCGTGGCGCCGCCGATCTGCGTGACTTTGCCCTGGTACTTCCTGCCGGTGGCGTCGACGGCGATTTCAACCGGCTGTCCAGCGGAGATGTGCCTGAGCTGGGTTTCCTTGAAGTTGGCGGTAACCCAGAGATCATCGAGCGAAACCAGCGTCATGAGGTTCTGGCCGGAGGAAACGTTCTGGTTCAGCTCCAGGCTCTTGCGCGTGATGATGCCGTTGGCCGGAGCGACGATCTTGGTGTAGCTGAGGTTGAGCTTGGCCTGGTCGAGTTGGGCCTGCGCCTGTTCCACCTGCGCCTCGGCCTGCTTGGCGCGAGCGTTCTGTACCGCCACCTGCTGCGGCGCGGTTTCCGCCGACTTCAACGAAGCCTGCGACTGGCGTTCTTTGTCTTCGGCGACCTGCACTTGCTGCTGCGCTACCTGCACCCCGGCCAGCGCGTCTGCCAGAGAAGCCTTGGTGGCATCGGCCTGGGCAACTGCGGCGTCGTACTGCTGCTTGCTGATGACGTCTTTTGCGACCAGCGGCTTGTATCGGTCGAGATCCTGATTGGCCTTGATATTATTCGCCTGAGCCTCGGCGACCTTGGCCTGGGCCGACTGGACCTGGCGCTGAGCCTGAACGACAGCGGCGTGAGAACCGGAGACGTCGAATCCAGCCGAACGCAACGTGCTCCCGGTATTGACGGAAGTGATCGGCACGTTGACGCTGGCCGCCGCTGCGGCAGCTTGGGCGCTGGCCAGGGCCGCCTGTGCGTTCTCGACCGCGACCTGGTAGTCGGCGGGATCGAGTTCGGCAATGACTGTTCCCTTGCTCACAAACTGGTTCTCATCCACGTTGATTTTGATCGCGGTCCCGTTGATGCGGGAACTGACCTGGATCAGATGGCCGTTGATCTGCGCGTCGTCCGTGTCTTCGGAGTAAGTAGAACGCCAGTAGAAAATGCCGGCCGCAACGATCAATACGGCCAGGACGATGAAGAGAATTCCGCGCCGGCTCTTTTTCGGAGCTTCGGCCGGTTTCGAATCCGGCTGCCCGCCGGGGGCTGGGGTTGCGTCCGCCACGTTCACTTACCTCCCAAATATTGTTTGTAGTTCTGAGCGACGCCCATGGCACGGGCCAGATTGAGCTTGGCGACATTGTGCTGGTAGAGGCTGTTGACATATTGGCTGTTGGCCTGGGCCACGGACTGCTGCGCGTCGGAGACAGCGAGGTTGTCGCTCACGCCGGCCTTGTACCGCTCCTGGGCCTCGGACAAAACTTCCTTGGACAATTCGACATTGGACTCGGAGACCTTGACCTGTTGCTCGGAGGATGCGATATCCAGCAGCGCGTCGCGGACATCGGCTTCAATCTGCGCGTCCAGGTCGCTCTGCTTGTCCTTCTGCTCGTCCAGTGCGGACTGCGCCACCTGCGCTTCGCCGCGGAACTGGCCTTCTTTAAAGATGGGGATGGTGATGGTCCCGGTCGCATCCACGGTGCCGTGCGAGTGGGCCAGATTGACACCGATGTCCCCATAGTCCGCCTCGGCCTT
>Ga0182012_10004867_pt1 | contig 13950 bp, 6 predicted proteins | sample 612S2SmetaG_FD_120486 | JGI IMG/M metagenome (GOLD analysis project Ga0182012, IMG submission 120486) | Permafrost microbial communities from Stordalen Mire, Sweden - 612S2S metaG | ecosystem: Environmental > Terrestrial > Soil > Wetlands > Permafrost | place: Sweden: Stordalen | collected... | reverse complement strand
TTCAACGGCTGCGACATTACCAACAATGCATCCGGCTCGGTCACACAGAATGCAGTCTTCGCAGCCCCCTGCACACTCGACGGGTCCACACAAAACGAAGAAGTCTGCACCCTCCCAGCTTCAATCGCAGCCTCCTGGAGCAGCGGCCTCGTAGTCAATGTTGCCGGGACCGATATCCGTCCGGAAGACGCTGTTTTTGCTACAAAGCGGGCACTGTACGCTTGCGGTCAGCCATTCGAGGGCCAGTATCTCGGGCTGGGATACACTTCTCCATCGAGCGTCCAAAGCGAGTTCAGCGCTTCCTTGTTCCACATCGTCAACTTTAGCCTCTCATCTTCGTACACCGTCTACCGTTTAGGCGCGGCCCCGATTGTGGTGGCGGTCAATGAAACGGACGCCAACGGCTTCGCCAACAAGTCAATTACCAATATCGATAGCGCCGTCCTAGCGAGCTTTCTGGATGGGACCTACTCGAGGACGGAAGATGTCTCGGGAGTCACCGCAGGCAGCGAGGGGGTTACTGTCCTCATCCGCGAGCCGGTTTCGGGCACGTATAACACGATGGAGTATATCGTTCCCAATAACCAGGAGAACCAAACATCGCAGGACGTGGGCGAGCCTCAGCAAGAGGCTCAGATTAACTGCACCGGGACCAGCGTGAATTCGAACCCGATGCACATCGCGACCAAAGCCGGCTACCGCAGCCGCGTCATCGGCACTGGCGAGATGCTCAATGTGCTCTTCGGCGTCACAAACATCGGCGCACCCCCCACAGGCGCCATTCTCGGCTATGCATTCTGGAGCACGCAAAACTTCAAGAACGCTTACAGCGGAAGCTCGCCTTACAACACCAACGCCAGGTATCTGACGGTGGATGGCGTTGATCCGCTCTTGAATTTTTACGGCCCGTACCCGGGCTCAGCGGGCCCCTGCGGGAGCGGCACTTGCCCGGCCGGCACCATTCCGACACCAGGTAATGGCGGCGTCGGAAGCGTCACCTTGGCTAACGACGCCGACGGTAGCTACCCCATCTGGTCGTTCCTGCGCCTGGTATGCACGGGCCGCGGGACGTCAGCGGCATGCGCGGCGGCGAACTCCCTGACCACTGCGGCCCAAAGCTTCGTCACCTTCGGTGCTGCCAAATCCCAGCCAGACCTTGTGCCGATCGCCAGCGCGACTGTAGTTCGCTCGCACTTCCTGCCTCCTGGCATTGGTACTCTTGGTTGCACTTTATCGAATGGCACGATCGTTTCCGATGGAGGCGCGATTAAAGGAATCAATGAGCCCGAATGCGGTGGAGATGTGGGCGGCGAAGTACTAACCATTGTGAGCGACCAAGACTACATCAAGGATTACCAAGCCACCGGTGTCAGCAGCAAGCACACTGGCCACACCGGTCTCCGTCGCTAAACTCAACTCGTTTTATCGTCACACACCACGACGGCCTGACCTGACCCCAAATTCCGCCCAATTCGGTGTCCGAAATCATAACCTGAACGGTCGTGTCTTCGCCGGAATTTTGTTGCATCTTCTCTGTTCTCTGTTAGGGAGTCCTCGCCGGCCCGACAGTTGGCGTGTTCACAGGACGGGCTAGGCCGACGAACTCCGTGACGGTCCCCTGTTGCCCCTGTGCCGAAACGGTATCGAAATTCGATATCCAGATGTTCCCGCTTGCGTCGATAGCGATGGCGTGAGGCTCGATCAGATTGGCATCGACTCCGAAGCCAGTGGACGGAGAAAGAACTGAGCCGGGGTGGGCAGTGCCAGCGCCTGCAAGTTCGGTGAAAGAACTTCCGAAGTCATTGGTTACCCACACCGTCCCGTTTCCATCTACGGCAATGCCTTTAGGATTGGTGATCCCTCCACCGGTATAGCCCGAGGAAATCACTGTTCCCGCGTTCGAAACCAAGCTGACGCTGCTGTTGCTATAGTTGGCTGCCCACACGTTGCCGCTCCCGTCAATCGCCAGTCCACCAGCATCGGCGCAACAAGTGATCGGAGTGAATACGGTTCCACCCGCGGAGATCTTTGTGATCTTATTGGAACTCTGGCTCCCCACCCATACATTATGGCTCGCATCTACGGCAATCGCAGCGGGGAACTCGATATCGGTGCTCAACACGCCGCCGATAGGTGCTCCGCTGCTGCTCAAATGAGTAACCGATGAGTCGCCGTAATTGGCCACCCAAACGGAGCCGTCGGTGTCGGCGGCCAGCGCTTGAGGATAGTAGATACCGCCCCCGATGTACCCCGGCGAGCCCGATAACGAGGTGCCGTTGTTCGCAAACTCCGAAACACTGCCAAGGTTGTTGTTGATGGACGAGTTTTCGTTGTTAGTGACCCATACATTTCCGCTGCCGTCGATGGTCAGCCCCCAGGATTCGTTAAGGTTGTTGCCGGTGATGCCGGAGGCAAATAACGGAACGCCCGCCGGACTGAACGCGGAGAGGGCGCCGTATAAATCCGCGGCCCAGACATTGCCCGTGGCGTCAATCCCTATCGCTGTTGGCCCATTGACGCCGCCTCCGCTTAATGTGATAAAAAGCGTCCAGTCATTCGGTACAGTCGAGAGTGTTGGCTGAAAAGGCGGCGTTGAAGAGGATAGAGCAAGCAAGTCGGTGCTGATGGTCGTTGAAGGCCCCGGATTCCGGGCCAGCGCGAGGATGGCCTGCAGAGTGTCTGTTGGGGCGATTCCGGTTGAAGCAGGCGTTGTATCCGTGAACAATTTGCCGCAGTTGCTGCCGTCTCCCGCGACGCCTCCGGTCGAATTCACGCACGCAGCCAGGATATTTGCGAGTGTATTTAGCCGCACCTGTGGTGCAATGGCGGTTGCCGTGCCGGTCTGCGCTTTGCCTGTGGAGGTCAGCACGAGGAGTTTGCTCGCGTTGACGAAGGCATTCTTCAGACCCGTGTAGTCGCAGGTGTTGGCGGCGGTGCTCAGCCAATTGCTGGCGAGATTGCAGGATGGGCCGTTCAAGGGCGCACCGAGATTGACTGCCGTGCCTGCTGGAGGGTTGCTCTCCGGATAGTCGATGAAAGGCGCCAGCGCGTACGCTGCGGCAGCAGTGGTCACTTCGTTGACCCAGACGAAACTGGAGGAGTTGATGCTTCGCACGACCCTAGCGCAGTCATCAGCGCTATGTTTGGATTTATCTGCCCGCCGCTGTTGCCCGGATTGCCACCCGTGGCCAGCACGTAAACCTGGTCGCCGGGCGACGCAGGGCACGTCCAATCGCCGGTGATGTTGAAAGTGCCGTCAGAACCGGTAGTTACATAGCCGCCGGAGGTCGTCAACAGGGACGTGGGCGCGCTGGCGTAGCCACCCTTGCCGGCCGCGAAGAGATACACCTTCGTCCCGGAAATCGGCTGCTGGCCTCCGTGAACCTTGCCTGCGATCGCCGCGCCCTGAGTTTCGGAACCACCAGATCCGGACAGGCTGGGGGATCCTGAGGACCCACAACCTGCAACGACAACGCTGACGGTCAACAGCAGTAAGAGATAATTGAACCTCATTTTTTCCGTCCTTCCAGGGGAGAATTTCAACAAGTGACCGTGAAGCGGTTCAACTGCGTCGTTGCATCTTCCGGCTATCTCCTGCCACGAAGCTACCGTGCAAATCAGGGCTGGTTGCTTGCTATGCCTGCAGCCGGTGAACTGCTCGATGTCTGTGCTGCAGTCGGCGATGTACCGGGCTGCAACTGACTCTTGATCCAGCCAGACAACCCGTTCGCGCGATAAAAACGCGCATGTTCGGCAATGGTCTTGTAGCGGGCAATATCAAAGTTCTTCGGTGCGGCCGCAAGCATTGTATCGCGTGCCGATTTGGGATTTGTGTCATCGTCAAGAATGTACTCAATGCGCACGTTCCGCGATTTCAACTCCGGTAGATAATGCGCGGGATCCAGATTTGCGACTTTGGCGAGGAATTCCGGCTTAAGATAATTCGGCCGCTCGTTGTCGGGGACGATCGGAGACTCTTTCAGCCAGTCCGGCCAGTCGCCCCACGCGTTAAACAGGTCAAGCGTCTTGATGCGCGGATCGGCCGCCGCGGCAAGCACCGCTACCGAAGCCCCGGAGCCTTGGCCAAACATGCCAATGCGGCTCATATCGATATCCCCGCGCTTATCCAGATAATTGAGGATCATCTGAACGTCGTGCGCGCTGGATCCCAGCGATTCCTGCAGCTCGCTGACAAACCACTCTTTCAGCGGGCGCGGCATGTGAATGCGGTCCATGCTCACCGCCGAAATAAAACCCACAGCGGCAAAGCCCCCCTTTGTCACGCGCTTGCCCCAGCCGTCATCGCGAAAACGATCGTAGTCGTTGAGATAGTCGTAAAGATAGAGAATCGCCGGCGGCTTCTCCACCCCTTTTGGACGCAGGACGTACAAGTCGATAACATCGCCGTGCCGCCACTCTAAACGCAGCAGCTCCTCGGTGAAATCTCCTTTGTCCCATTTGGCAATTTGCGCCGCGCCAATCCGCGTGGAATCCAGGCCGCTGCGCTCCAGCGGAAGGGCGGACCAGTCTTCCTTCGGTCTGACCGGTTTCTTGGGCGCAGTGCTGTCTGGAGCGGGCGTGGCCGCAGCCTGCGGTGCGGGAGCCGCCGGTTTGGCGGTATCGGCGGACGACGCCTGCTGCCCGGAAACCGAGGCGGCGGCCATAAGCATTAGCAAGCAGGAAGAAGCTATGAAGGATCTGTGACGCATTATGGGAATCACTCCGATACAAATATCGTGAAAGCGGGGCGGAACGCGATGGCATTACTGTATCTGAGCCGTGTGAAGCACGGATGAAAAGCTTCGGCAAACTGAAAAGGCAGGCCGCGCTGGTTGGCGCGGCCTGCCCTGGTCGATCTACGTTTGGGTATTCAGCTAATCCGGTTGAGTATTGTGGCCTAGCGGCGGAGGCCGGTGTGGCCTACGTGCTTACTGGTGGCAGAGGAGGCCTGGTAGTCCTTGATGTAGTCCTGGTCGCTGACAACGGTCAATACTTCGCCGCCTACGTCACCGCCGGATTCGGGCTCGTTGATCCCATGAATCGTGCCGCTGTTGGTGACGGTGGTGCCATTGGAGAGAACGCTGGTGAGAGTGAGGGTGGGAGGAATGAAGTGCGAGCGGAGGACTGTCGCGTTGGCGGCCGGAATAAAGTCCGCCTGAGAAGCTGCGCCGCCGAAGCTGACGAAGCTCTGGGCCGCGGTGGCCAGGGCGCTCGCCGCCTGGGCAGCCGCGGTATTAGCGGCACCAGAAGTGACGAGGCGCAGGAACGACCAGATGGGATAGGTGCCGTTGGCAACGTTGGTCAGGGTTACGTTCGCGAAGCCGGCGCCACCTGGTGCGGGGCTCCCAACCGGTGTTGGGATAATTCCCGTATACGAATACGACCCGGAACCCTGGTTGAAGAGCGGGTCGATGTCGTCTACCAGAAGGTAGCGGGCGTTAGTGTTGAGGCTGTGACCACCGGAGTAAGCGCCCTTGAAGTTCTGCGTGCTCCAGAAGGCATAGCCAATAATCGATGCGCCAGCGGGAGGATAGCTGGTGAGGGAACCGCCACCGAAGATGGCGTTGAGTTCCTCGCCGGTGCCGATAGCGCGCAGTTTAGAGCCGTCTTTGGTTGAGATGTTCAGCGGGTTGATCGGTACGCCGCCGCTTAAGGCCTGATATGCAGCTGGTTGCAGAAGTCCTACATCCTGCGAGGTCTGGTTGTCTACGGTGTTGGGAATGTTGAATTCGAATGTGTTGTAAGTGCCCGAAACCGGCTCGCGCTCGACGACGGTAATGCCTTCGCTGTTGGTGGTTATTCCTGAAACATCCTCGGTCCTTGACAAGCTTCCATCGAAGATGCTAGCGAGGGTCTGGCTGTCGATATTCTGAATCGCTGTGTTGGCGAAGCCGGTGCCGGCCGCGCTAGCGGTATTGACGGTTACCAAAATCGGAACAGCGCCGAATTTGAAGACCTGGAACGATGAAGGAAGGTTAAAGCTGGCAACGTGGAACACGGAGCCGCTGAAGGCGCTTGAGATACTCGATGGGGAGGCATATCCCAGTCCGATGTACTGGCTGCCGCCGACGGAGGCGCCGCCAGTCGTAAGCGCACGTACCGTTGCAAATTCCGCGTCTTCCGGACGGATATCCGTTCCAGCGAAATTAATTGGTGCAGCGGCGAAGAGGCCTGCGATTCCGGCCGGGAGGGCTGAGACTTCATTTCCCACCCCACCGGCGGCGGTGACGGGGTAAATCAAGCCCGCGCTGGCAGTGGGGGTGGTGAGCGTCGTGGTAGAAGGGTTGAAGAGCAGGCGGTTGCCGACGACAGAGTCCGTTTGCTCATAAGCGTAAACGACCGTGTTGGCGTCGGGAGTGGCGCAGTTGGTGCTTGTATTCCACGCAATCCAGGACTGGCCGTTCTCGGTCACGCCGGTGGTTGTGTCGGTAGCGACCAGGCTCTTGGCTGGGTCGCTCTTCGCAGTCCAAAGGCAGGTGAGAGCCCCGTCGACACCGTTCGATACCGTTTGGGCTGCCTGACCGGCTTCGAGGTACAGGGCGGAAGAGCCTGCCCCGTTGGCAACCAAGGTTTGCGCGTTGGAACTGGACACCACACCCATTTGCGCGGCGCCGAGGACGATAAGTACTCGCATTAAATGATTCATAGCAACTCCACTCCATGTCTGAGGCAGGCGGGGACTCCCACGCCTGCGGGGTTATCTGCTTTTGGGAGGAGGCGGCGCTTAGCAGGATGAACCCTGCTGAGCGCCCGGCCTGAGGGAGTTAACGCGTTTACCCTTGGTTTACGGCAGCTTGGTAAAGGTGTTGTACTTCTGCGCCAGCGCGGTCGGTGTGACCGTGGGAGCAGCCAGACCGACAAACTCGATCAGCTGATCGTTTGCTACACCAGAAAGCGAGTAACCGTTCAGAATCCAAAGGTTACCCGATGGGTCGACCACGGTTCCTGCTATGTTCTGGGTCCCACCCGCATTTCCTGAAATCAGCTTGATGTTGGGCTCGTTAGTGGGCGTGTTGGGGCCGGGGGTTGCGTTGATACCCTGGTAGCCCGATGCCGGCGCAATGTTTTTGCCGGGGGTGCCGAGACCGGAGACGTTTGCGCTAAGTACTTCGTTTACGTGACCAATGGTAAGCGCAGCCCCTTGTTGAAGTGCAGGCTCCCACAGATTTCCCGCTCCATCGAAGGCGTTGGGAGCGAACTGGTTCCCAGCGTTGCAACCGGTGCTGAGCGAGATTTCCACGAACGACGCGGGCGGTTCGTCCTCGTATATCGCGGCGGTGGCGCAGCCGAAGACGTCGCCCGATGAGTTAATGGACAACTGACCATAGTTGTCGGAGCCGCTGAAGAGATGAGTCAAAGCGAGTGAAGTGGAGTACTCGTAGTCGCCGGATAGCGAGGCGACCCATACGTTGTCGTTGTTGTCTAGAGCAATGCCGCCAGCCTGGGCCGTACCCTGAGTCCACGTACTGTTAGAGGAGCCGACTGGGCCTGCAGTCTCCGCGCCGGTGCTGCTGTACTTGACAATTTCTCCGTTTGCGATCGTGCTGTCGTAGCCTTCAACATAGACATTGGAGCTTGGATCCAAGGCAACGCCCAAGGGAATGCCTATCGCGGGATCGATCGTCACTGCGCCACCACCGAAACTCGACAACGCCGCGCCGCTAGGCGTGATCGCGGCCAAGACATCAGTGTTCTCATTTCCGAAATAGATGTTTCCGTTGAGGTCGATCGCGGGATTTCCATATGGACCGTTCGCATTCGTCTGGAATCCGCCCCAAGCAGTCGTAGTCGTGTTCGTTGAGAGGGGAACGCCCTGGTTGTTGAACCCGGCGACAAAGCCGTTAGAGGCCTGATCGGCAAGGCTCGCCGCCCAGAGATTACCCTGCTGGTCGATCGCAAGTCCCGTGGCGTAGGTCGAGTCGCCAGCATAGGCACCTGGCTTGGCCGTGGTGAAACCACCGGCGGTGAATCCCAGTGCGAGAGTCCAGTCGTTGGGCTTTGCATTCAAGGGGGCCGGTATGGCGAAGGGTGGGTTGTTGTTGGCGAGAGTGATTAACGTTCCGGCGGCCGACGATGAGAGTTGGGGGTACTGGGCCAGATTGAGAATGGCTTGCAGCGTATCCGTCGGAGCAACGGTCGTCGCGCCGCTGGGTGAAACAGGCGTCAAAGCGGTGAACAGGAGACCGCAGTTGCTGCCGTCTCCCGCAACGCCGCCCGTCGTATTCACGCAAGCCGCCAGGGCGTCAGCCAGCGTATTGACGCGTATCGAAGGCGTGTAGCTGTCGTTGCCTACGGTGAGGCCGGCCGCTTGAGAAGACGGAGTCCTGCTGAGGGTATACAAATTTGCAGTGACGGGAACCGGGACCGCACCGGTAGAGATGTTCACCAGGTTCTGCACCGTGGCAAAGGCGTTCTTCAGCCCAATGTAGCCGCAGGTGCTGGGTCCGGTGCTCGTCCACTTGCCGGCCGAGGTGCACAAGTTGGATCCGCCGGTGGTTGGAATGCCGATGTTCGGAATCGCGCCTGCCGCGACAGACGTGGTCGGCCATGCGGCGCCAGGAGCCGGGCTGGATCCTGGAACGGTGCCGGGGACGTAGGTGAGGTACTGCGCCAGAGCATAAGCCGAAGAGACTGTCGTCACTTCGTCGATGGTGACAAATGTGCTGGAGTTGATGCCGGAAGCCGATCCCAGCGCAGCCAGCTGCACGAGGTTCGCGTTCGCCCCGCCAGCGCCGCCCGGAGTACCGCCCACGGCGAGCAGGAAGAGCTGGTCGCCCGGTGCGGCAGGGGGAACCCAGTCGCCTGTGATGTTGAAGGTTCCCCCCGTGCCGGTCAGAACGAAACCAGCGGAAACAGAACCGCCATTTGCCGGGAGCAAAAGATTCTTGGGTGCGCTGCCGTAACCGGTTGTGCCGGCCGCGAAGAGATACACCTGCGCGCCAACGACGGGCTGCTGTCCGCCGTACACTTTACCGGCGATGATCGAGCCCTGAGCGCTGCCCGCATCAATGGGGCCTGCCAGGTTGCCGCTGGCGCCGCAGCCGGAGAGAAGCAGTAGGCCGGAAGCGCCCAGAAGAATTGCTAGACCTGACAGCATTCTGTGACTTTTAGCCCTGCCGTAGGCCGCTGTTGGTACCACACAATTACGTGACATAGAAATCTCCTCATGCAAGGTTGTTTTCGAAACTGACCGTAGGAAGCGGACTGCGCCACAAGGCTGTCCAACCAATGAGCGGTACATCCCACCGTAATGACGGACGAGGCCACTGATTTTCAACTGGGGTTGAATGAATTTGTTGGAAGTTTCAGAAGACCACGATGATTAACTGCAAATCATGCGGCGCTGCAACGGTACGCGACAGAGAACACTGTGAGTACTGCTCATTTCTATAACGATTGGGGCGGTGGTACATTACGTCGTTATTAAATTCGTGTTATTTACGAGCGTTCTTGGAAAGGGCATTTTTCGTGCACAATTTTGCGCAGCCACGCGAGAGCGGACTTGGCGGTGTTAGCACGGCTGGATGTGGATGAGCTGGAGGTTGGGAATCTATATATATCTATTTATTAAGATGCCTTTGGACCTGTTTGATAACTTGGACCCTCGTGAAGTTAGGGGGCCACAGTGAAGAGTACGGGCCACAACCCGTACATCGTCGATCAAAGCTATCTGTGCTTCAGCCGCTGAGGGAGGGCTTTGGGGTAGTATGAATTCGCTCGACTAAATCCACCGTCTGTATGCACCATGTACGAACGGGATGAATCCCGTGCTCTTCACTCCAGCCGCACCGCCTACTCAATTGGACTGGAAGAGATAGATTCCCCACGCCTGGTATGGAGTGCCATTGATGGAATCGACGCCCAGAACAAAGAGGGCGTTCTTGCCGCCAAGTTGGCCGGCGATGGCTACAGCGGGGAACGTGTCGGTGATTCCCTGCCCATTTGCCCCGAATACTGCTCCCAGGTAGACCGTGGCTGTCGGATAGTTGCCGTTATTGTTCGGATCCTGCGTGCCGAGGTCGATGGCAATATCGCACTGGCCAAAGCCGCCGGTGGATTGCGCGCTGTAGGGGTTATCGCCTGCGAAGTCGCCGCCGAAAAGCACGTTTGTGCTCGTTGCAGGTACGCCGAAGTAGGCGTTGTTGCAATTCTGAGGAACATTGGCAAACCCGAAAGAGGCAACACACGTCGACCAACCGCTTGAGCTGGATTCGCAAGTGTTTGAGCCGCTCGGCGGTGCGGCTCCGCCGCTGCCGGTCCCGTAGACGAAGCCGAGGTACTGCGCGCCGACAAGAGTCGAGGTGACAAGCGCGCTGGAAGGCTTGGGAAGGCCGATGGCTCCCGTGCCCGCGCCAAGCAGGTTTTGATAGAGGGGAGGAGTCGGCGATTGGTTCTGTTCTCCATTGGCGGCGTTGCTCTCGACCAGCAGGCCCGTGGGCCCGATGGCGACCAGGGCCACCGGCGGCGCAGGACTATCGGATCCGAGTATGGGATTGGAGACGCTCAGGCCGGCGGGGACAACGGTGGTGTTGCCGTAGTACGTCGCCGAACAGGCGCCGGTCTGGGACGAAGCCGCTATATACTCCGTTGCCGGCGCGCCGGGAGGGACTACAGTCGTCCCATCTGCGGAAAGCTGCGGCAGCGTGAATTGATGGATGCTCTCGAAGTTGATGGTGCTGCCGCTGCCGCTGACTTCCACGCTGCCGAAGCCGGCTTCCTGCGTGGGATCCCAGGCATTCGAACTTGAGTCCGGTATCTGAATGGGAGCGGGAAGCGTGAGGAATTGATAGGTCTGGGACTTTGTAGGGCAGCTTGTTGCCGGCGCCAGCGGCGCGAAGGGTTGGCCTACAGTCTGGACCAGGGCGCCGGCCTGGTCGGGCAGCTCGAAGGCCCAGCCGCCGGGCACGGGCGGGTTGTGGAGGGTCGCAATAAGCACACCGGAACTTACGGCATAAGAGATCGTTGTCCCCAAACTGATTAGGCCTCGGGCCAGCGTCGTGGTTGTCCCCGCTGACCAAGTCTGTTCCCCTTGCTGCAGCAACCCAGCAGAATCCGCCCCTACGAGGTAGTTGGATTGCGTAAAAGTCAGAACGGTGTCGTCGATACTGTACAGCGACACGGAATCTCTTGGGCTGGTTTCGCCGACGATGGAGGGAGCCATGTAGGTCTGCGGGCCGTCGGGCTGCGTGGCTGAAGTGGTGGTGGTCTTGTTCGATCCAGAACTGCATCCGCAAATGAGCATTCCCAGAACAAGCAGTGTCGAAGGCGGAATAACCCTCGATGCGGTCCTCTTCCGGCCGCATGCGATCGTGTGTGTCTCAATCAACGTCATAGCTTCTCCTAGAATCCCAACTTCAGTGCGAATTGCAGGATGCGGGGATCGTGCGCGTCCACCGGATGCAGGAAGGAGTTGCCATTCAAGCAGCCGGACGCTCCCGCGGAATACTGCGTGGTGATGTCGCCATAACAGTTGATGACGTTATTTCCGCTGTTTCCCGGATGCGCGGGATCGTAGATGCGGAACTGGGTGTGATTGAAAATATTGAAGCCCTCGGCACGGAATTCAATGTCGGTTTTTTCGCCAAAGGGCTTGAAATGCTTGAGCAGCGTCATGTTGAAATTGGTGCGCGACGGGTTGCGGAGGAAATTGCGCCCGGAGTTGCCGAAGGTCAATCCTTGGGGCGCTGTAAAGGCTCCTGGATTCAGGAGAAGCGGACCTTCGTTCAGGCCGTTGACCGGCACAATTGGCCTTTGCCCACGCGCGCTGGCCCCCGGCATGACATCGGCATAAGAGCCGACCCCGAGACCGTCTCCAACGCCTGCATTATCGTTCGTGCCGGTGCCGTCGCTGCCGCCGCCATTGACTACACTGAAGGGCGTTCCTGTAGCAAAGACCGTGATGCCACTGACCTGCCATCCGTCGAGCCATGTCTTGAGCGCGTGGCCGGCCGTCCAGAAGGGAGCGTTTGCCGATTCGTTCCCGCTTGCTAACGGATGAGTGAAGCCTTCTAGCAGCTTTACGAAAGGGAGATCGTAGATATAGTTGACATTCAACAGATGGCGCTGATCGAAGTCCGAGTTTGCATGGTTGGAGTGGATGTCGAGCGAGTTGGCAAAATTCGCCGAAGCGCGGTCCGAGGAGTCATCGAGCGAATGGCTGTAAGTGTAGGCGACGCCAAGCGTCAGCGGTCCGGTGGTACGGCGCAGCGTAGCCTGCAGCGCGTTGTACTCGGAGTCTGCAACGTTGTTGATGGAGATAATGTTGCTGAAACCCGGATAGGGCCGCACGTTGTCGGCACTGATTCCCAAAATAGCGCCAGTACCGATATTAGGGTTAAAGAATCCTGGGTTTCCCGTGCAGGCCACAACCATGTTCGTATATCCGGGCGTGCCCGGCGCAATGACGGACGAACCGGTGATGCCGCCGGGAGGGACCGGGCTTGAGCTATTAACACCCGCGGTGGAGAAGTAGCCGTTTTGAGCTCCGCTGGAGCACACCGACGCGGTAATCGGCTGGCCGGGCTGGAAAGGATTCAGGCCGGAACTGAGCGGAAGCAATTGGTTCTGGTCCCGCACCGCGGTCAGGTGCGTACCTTTCGTTCCCACATACGCGACCTGCGCGATGAGATCTTTCTTGAGCTCCCGCTGTATGCTGAGGCTCCACTGCTGGGTATTGGTATAGACAGCCTTGGTGGGGATCGAAGTCACGTTCAGGGGAAAGGTTGTGCTACCTTGCGTGCCGTTTACCGTGGGTAGCAGATTGAACAAGCTGCCGCATTGCGTCTGTCCCTGCTGGCAGGAGAAACCGATGGTGTTGTAGGCGCTAACGTCTCCGTTGTCCGCGCCGCTGGAAAGCTTCGCGGGTATGTTCGACTGCGTTTCGCTCAGGACCAGGGGCGCGCTCCCGATCAGCGATCCCACGTTGGCTTCGTAGCCCGTACCATGTTCCCAGAACAGGCCATAGCCGCCGCGGATGGCTGTTTTTCCGTCGCCAAACGGATCCCACGAAAACCCGAAGCGCGGCGAGGGCTGGAAGAGCGAATTGCTCATGCAGCCGGAAGGGACGGGGTTCACGCCGCAACGCACTAGGCCGTTGGTAATTGTGGGATCCAGATTGGCCAAGCTATATGGTCCGGTGCGGTTCGGCAGCGGGACGGGGCTACCGGTAAGTGTCGTTACGAGATAACCATAGTTGGGGTCGATCTGAATGCCCCCCCCGATCGACTGGCTGTAGTCTTCCGGTCTCCAATTGTAGGCCGAGTTTTTTGCGTTGTACCATGCACCGAAGAGACTGGCGCGGAATCCTGCGTTCAGAGTCAAACGCGGCAGAATCCGCCAGTCATCCTGGATGTAAAATTCCCCGATTTTGTAGCGGGTATAGTACTTCCCTTGCGCACTGTCCTGCGTAAAGCTCTTGATAGCGGTTGAAACGCCACTTTCCTGCCCCGCGGCCAGGAAATCCGCGAAGGCATTGCCCGATGTAAATCTTGACTGCTGGTTGCTGAAGGTCAGCAAGCCTTGCAGGTCGCCGGAGTTCGCGCCGCTCACCGCGCTAAGCTCGTTTTGCTGCACGTAACCCGCCTGCGCGCCGAATTGCAGGTTATGCTTTTTTCCTATGGTCTTGGTGACGTCGTCACGAAGCGTAAACGTCGGGTTGGACTGGTTCCAGGGCGCGTAACCGGTATCGGCCGCGAAGCCATGGCCGCCGAAGGCTCCGTTGGTTCCCTGAAATACCAGCCCCGGCATCACCCCCCCAGGCACCTTGTTTGCGGCGAAGCTGTTATCGAATATGTACCCCATGGGGCACTCGGTCACTGCCGATGCCCCTGTCCCCACTTTGCTGCAACCAGAAACGGGGTTCCCGGATGAGTCAGCGATGGTCGTTCCTCCCGTCACAGAGGGCCCCGCGTTGTCCAGGATCGTCGGCCGGCTCAGCGAACTGAGACCGGG
>Ga0182012_10004866_pt1 | contig 13951 bp, 16 predicted proteins | sample 612S2SmetaG_FD_120486 | JGI IMG/M metagenome (GOLD analysis project Ga0182012, IMG submission 120486) | Permafrost microbial communities from Stordalen Mire, Sweden - 612S2S metaG | ecosystem: Environmental > Terrestrial > Soil > Wetlands > Permafrost | place: Sweden: Stordalen | collected... | reverse complement strand
GCTAATGTGGTCCCATTCTCAAATAATGTGGTTCCTGACGACCGGATATTCTCAGCTAATCTGGTCCCAAAAAGCGGATGTAATCGGTTCCTGCGATTTATGTTATCGGGCCGCTACAGATAGAAGGTGACAGAACCACGGGGCCTGATCTCAACCGGATATTTCTTCTGTGGAATCCATTCATCTGTTTGGGTGTAATCCAACGGATTCACCAGCCACGCGCCGCGCTTGAATGGCACTTTCCAATGAAAGAAAGAAAGCGGTATTTGAATGGGCATGATACCCATGTTGGTAATCTCGGCAGTTAAATAAGTTGGCGTAGGCTTCCCTTCGAGCGTGGAATGCAAAATGATGCCAATCGAGGCGAATGCTTTAATCTGTGTCCGATTCGACCTCTGCGCGATAAGAGCCAGCGTTAGAGAGACAAGAACGGCGGCGAAGGTGCTGAAGGCTTCGAGCGCAGATACAATGTGTGGGTATCGCCCAAGAAAATCGTCCAGGTTCTGAAGCCATAGCGTCATGCCCCCAGCCTCGAAATCGTCGCCTGGCTGACGTTGTAACTGCGGGCGACGCTGCGCTGTGGTTCGCCTGCGTCAACCCGCGCCCGTGCTTCCTTCTGCTGATGCGGTGTCAGGATCGGCTTGCGCCCGAACACAACACCCTTGGCCTTGGCGTCGGCCCGGCCGCGCGCGGTGCGTTCCATGATCCGGCGTCGTTCAAGCTTGGCGGCAACCCCGAGCATCGCAAGCACCAGTTCGGCAAAGTCGGATGTCGTATCAACGACAGGTTCCGCGAGCGAGCGTAAGCCCGCTCCGGCGCGCTGCATGTCGCGGGCGATCACCAGAAGATCGGTCGTGTCGCGCGACAGGCGATCAACCGCCGGGATCACCACAACGTCGCCGGCATCGAGTTTCGCCATCAGCTTTTTAAGCTGCGGGCGCTCGGCCGTCGCACCGCTGATTTTCTCGCGGAAGATGGTCGAACACCCGGCGGCCTTAAGCTGGGCCACTTGGTTGCTGAGGTCTTGGGCGTCGGTCGAGACGCGCGCATAGCCGTAGATCATGCCGGCCGGTTTTCATCGGCGCATGCCGCGCATCGCTCTTGTCCGTCTAGCGGGCTGAAATAGGTCGTGACCGGCGGATGATAGCGCTTGCGGCACTGCGGACAGGTCCACGGCTGCAAGGTGGCGTCCAGTTCTCCGGTGAGTTCAATCATGATTTTTCGGCGGCGGGGCATGCCGCCATTATGCATCAGAAATCCGCATCAGAAAAGCCCAACGATATCAGCGACCCAAGTTTGATGCAGATATCTTGATTTTCGTGTCGCGGGGTCTGCGCGTTGATCCTTTGCGAGTCACTGCTGGTGACCGCTCACGGCGGATCGAAGCAACGCCAGAAGCCGGTGCCGCGTTTTGCCCGTCTTTCCGGCCTGACCGGGGCGGTGGACGCACCATGCTCGGCCAGTTCGCGGCGGATCACGTCGTGGCAGACGCCGATCTCCTCCTGGATGTAAGAGAAGGATCGGCCCTTGGCCCGCATCGCCAGCACCGCCTCCATCTCGTCCGGCGAAAGCGTCATGCGCCGCGCGATCTGGGCGTCCGCCAGCTTCTGCCGGTGCTCCGCCCAGCGCGGATCGGATGCGACATAGGCTTTCTGCGCCGCCGAAAGTTTCTGGCGCTGTTCGTCTGACATGGGAGGACGAATACGGGGACTCTGTGCAAATCGAGGCAAGCACGATCATTTCTCCCCGTGCGGGGCATTCGCTAAAATCAAGCGTGAGATTGTTGCTGATTCGGTTATTCCCTGTAAAGACGATCCGTGAGGGGGATGTTGATGGGCCATCCACATAATAGGAACACGGGCGGGGCATGCCGAAAGTTGGGCTTGGGCATGGCCGGTTTTAGGCTGCGCGGGCGGCAGCAATCCCCTCGATATATTGCGTGGTCGCTCCGATGTGCAGCACCACCTCGACGGGTCCGGCCAGACCCGCGAACATCTCCAGCGGCAATCCTGCGTCGCCGTCGGTCCATCGAAAGCGGTTATCGGCCTCGAACGCGTGGAAGCCATCGTGCAATAACGCGTCGTCCGCCTCGAACTTTTGGAACCGTGCCTTCTGCCGCACGACCATCCGCTTCACGGCAACACCCAGGCAACGCGGGTCACGTGCCAGGCCTAATTCTTGCGGCACGGCCGCGCGGGAGATGATCCGGATTTCGGCCGGCGCATGGCGGAGGTTGAAGATGTAGAAATCACCGGTCCGCATCCCGGCATCGAGGCGGGTGCCATCGACCAGAAGATGCAGATCGGGATCATCCGTCAGCGGCACACCGGGCCGCGGGCCGGCGCGGTCGAGCACCCGACGCCAAATCACATCGACGATCGGCCCACCGGTCAGAACCGGCGCATAAGGCGCCTTCGGCGGCAAATGCCATCCGCTGTTGGCATTCTGGAACAGCCACCGGTTTCCGTCGTCGCGGTAGCTCTCGGCCGGCGCGCCGTTGGCAATCAGCACATCATGCGTCTCAAGCTCAATGTGATAGACGGTCACTTCCTGCGCCCGGTCATCCCACAGGATCGAACGGTGATTGACCAGAAACTCGGCGGGGATCAGCACATCGCCGATGTAAAGCGAATGGCCCTTCGTGATGTGGAGATCATGGTGCGGCACATTGTCCGCAAGCGCGCCCTTGCGAATGATGATGGGAGTTGCTGCGTTGCGCCGGCCGCGCGTTGCTAATGCACTGCCGGTGCCGATCCAGGAAATTGGCCGGGTTTCTCCGTTCAAGGTCACCACCTGATCGCCTGGCAGCAGCGTCTCGACCAGTTTTTCCCCGGCCACGACAGATATCTTGGTTCCCTCGATAAAACACGCGACCTCATGGACGGTAGCGCCCGTTATGTTAAACGTGGCTCCGCTAGCAATTGCGTAGTTGCCACCACTAGCCAATGTTCCCGAAGAATATAAGTTGAATATATCAATAGGTTCCTCATCGTCTCCCGGACCTGGGGAATGCGACAAAAGTATTCCATTGGAGTATTGCAAGCTGCCAGTCAATATCGACAACTGATATGCCGGTCCCGGAGAAAATCCATAATCTCGAAACAACTCGACGTACGGTCCCGTTGGCACAAGTGTATCGAGAACCTCTGAAGCTCCCGAATGGTTTTCGAGTAAATTTATGATGTCAGAGCCATTGAATGTAGAGGATAAAATGCTAACTCCCAGAATCGAGAACGTGTTTGAATAAGGAGCAATATCAAGAGATATTTCAAGGTCGCCCGAGCCATTGATATACTGGTAGCCGCTCATGTTTTCATTGAAGGTGAATCCACTTACCTTGAAATCCACGTCATAGGTAATTTCAGTTATCGGCACTATATCAGTGCCGCCTGCGCCGTCGGGCATCGTCCGGAAACCCTGTCCTGTATAGTCATGGCCCGGGTCAAGATTTATTTTTACAGTTCCCGTGCCAGGGTTAACTACTTCTAGAACATTGTTGGTATCGAGCACGGCTCCCGACAAAGACAATCCACGCAGATCGATAGTGTCGCCTCGAACGAAATTGGAGATGGTGCTGGTGAGGTTCGTGGGCTGAACCACAAGCAGCGTCTGGTTGTCACCGGTGAATGCAATGGGCTGAGTGTCAGCCTCGGCGACAACGGCCGTGCCGCCAATGCCATCCGAGCCGATCAAAAAGCTTTCGTCGCTGAAATCCTGAGCAGGATCGAGATTAAGGGCGACGCTGCTGCCCGCGCCCTCCTCAATGGTCAGGATATTGCCGTCCGATAACGTGGCTCCGGTTGCAGAAATCCCTGCAAGGTCGATCGTGTCGCCGGCGACAAAGCTGGAAATGGTGCCGGTGAAGCTGACGGGACTGTCGAGCTTCAGGGTTTCGCCCGGCCCACTGAATGCGAAATCCTGCGAAACGTCGATGACGCTTTCATCGGCTGCGACGACGCTCGTGTCACCCGCCCCAATGTCAGTTACGACATCGAGTGTTCCATTGCCGTCCTGGGATATGTTGATAGTATCGCCCGTTAATCCTCCCGCTGCATAGTCGATCACCTGCTGTACGGTCGTGCCGGTAGGATCGCCGACAATGACCTGATCGGAACCGTCACTCGCGCTCTCAACGGTTACATCATCAGCCGGCATCGACGCAGGAACCTCGACAACCAAAGCCCCCGACGAGTTTGTGGTAAAATTAATTGGGTCAGGCGATGGCGCGGTTATGGTGATGCCATCGAACATGGTTTGCCGTGATGATATTGCCCCTGAGGTATCAGTCTGCGCTGTTTGCGATCCAGAGTCCGCCCCTGCTTGCGCTGTAGTGGAAAGAGTTTCTGTTCCGTCCGCGTTAATAGTGTTAGTGCTGGATATATTGTAGGGGAAGTCAGGCACGACATTGTAAGAGCCATACGCAAGCCCAGACGATACGCTGACGGCTCCCGTAGCGGTGAACGAACCATCACTTGCTGTTACCGTTGTAGAACCAGTAGAATTTCCGGATTCAGTCAAATCCGGCGCTGTGCTAAGGAGTGACTTAAAAAGTGTGAATAGGTTACTATTGGCTGGATTCAGGTCGGCAAGCGCCGTCGCGGCCGCAGCAGAGAAGGTTTTGTAGTCACCATTGTTCAAAATTGTAAGCAAATCAGCAACGTCAGTAAGTCCAGTCAGCGCGGCCTTTAGAGCTGTGCCGGTTAAAATCCACGAATTGCCGTATAAGGCTTGGCCAAAATCGTCCAGCGCAGAAATGGCAGTCTTGGCGTTTTTTATCGCTCCGCTTAGCAATTGTTCGAGATTAGCTAATTGAGATGACCCGATTTGAAGGGTTGCGATATCGAGTCCCGCTACAATGACAGCGTCACTGGCCAAATCTAATGCGGATTGGTATATTGAACCTTTGGCAACAAGTGGACTCACGATGCCTATAATATCCCCAATGACCGTGATCACGTCACCCGCATAGGCCAACCAAGTCGATTTGTCAGTTGGACTTATTTTATCAATATCCTCATTTGCTTTCAGTATTCCTGTGGTCGCGCCAATCGCAGATAGCGTAACTGACGCAATGGTAGCCCTAATATCTTTAGGGGCCAGCACAGATACACCCGTTGCGGCAAGTGCTGCGGCCTGAACTACCTTATCAACAGTAGCAAGAGTGCTCTCCGGCAATGTTGTCGTCGGCACAAAACTCAAAGCACCGGCAACGAAGGAAGTCAGTAGGGCCTCCCCGGATTCTATGTCGATGGCCATCTTTTTTTAACCTCAATTTATGCAGACTCAGGAATAGGTGCAGATAAAAACATCTTTCCCGATCAGAAGTTTATTGTTACGTCTTAGCTATGAATAAACCCGACCCCTTGAAGGTGCTGTCCGCTTCGCTCTTTATGCTGGTCATGTATTTCGCTTTCCTCAACTTGCGTGGTTGTGGAGAAAGCCCGCTGGACCAACGAACTTGCCAACTGTCTCGGAGAATGATCACCTTCTTATTTGGGCAAGGGGCACTTTTCGTGTTAGCTTCGATGGCTGTTCGGAATTGGACGTCGAAGTCCCCCCGGAACCAAATTATTTGGGTGTTTGGGATGGTTTCGCTGATGCTGGTTGCCACCGTATCTGCATCGCTATACGTCATACATGTAAAGCTCTCTCCGCTTAACTGACGTCCTTCGACCTCTCCACGAAGCTGATCGAGCATCACGTTGATTGGGGCTTGCCTTAAACTGACGATCGATCTCCGCGAAGCGCTCCCGTGCTGTCTCACAACCCGCCCCATCCGGCTTTCAAGCCCGCAACAAAATTTGGGGGGTTTTTAGTTGTCATTGTTTCATATGTTTCCCGCGCAGCCTGGCATCCAACCTGAAACCCGAAGTTGCCAGCAGCCTTTGTAGTGCAGATATCCGGTAAAGGGTTTTTATCCTTGACGGAATACCAGAACCTATCCCCGGCCTTCTGGTCTGGCGGGAGAGTTGCCACATAGGCCAGATACTTCTTTCCTTCATTTAACCCTTGCCGATAGTCGGCACTATTCGTGTCGATTGGCGAAGACAGACTTATGCGTGACGCTGTTGGTTTTTGAGGTGGCTGCTGTTGCGCGGCCTGCGTCGTATCCTGCGGCGGCGTCATCATGCCGACCAGCTTGGCCCCAACCCCGATTATCCCCGCCGTCATGGCAAGACCGACCGTCTTCTGGGCGGTATCGATATTGGCGTTGTTCGTCTGGGCCTGCGTAAGCTGGGTCTCGGCCTGTGTCTTCTGGACCTGTGTCGCCGTGAGTGCGGCCTGCATCTGCGCCAGCCTTGTGTCGGCTTGCGTTTTGGCGACCTGCGCCGCCGTCACTTCAGCCTGCATCTGCGCGACCTTCGTCTCGGCTGCGACCTTCTCCTGCTGCACGGCATTCAGCTGTGCTTGTGTGTCGGCCACGCGGGTATCGGCCTCGGTTTTCGCCACCTGGCTTGTGACGACCTTTGGTTGCAGCTCCTTGGCTCCATACTCGCCAAGCGCGGCCTGCATCTTCTGCGGCAGCAGCACAAGGTCCGGCAGGCGCGTGGCTAGTTCCAGCACGGCAATCACCACCACCCCGAATACCAGCAGGATACGCGGAAGCCCCTGAAACACTGCCCTGACCCCCCTTCTGTCGATATGTTGCAGCATGCGGCATATCAGGGCAAAGCAAAATGTGGAATTGGCAGGCCATCGGCCTGGTGCTGGGTGCAATCCTGCTCGTTGCCGGCCTTGCCGCTTTCATCATTAGCCGGTTCGGCAAGCAGGATGCGGCCGACGCCTGGGACGCGGGATTTTCCGACCCGGACAAAACCGGCCTCGCCGGCAACCCGGACGGCATCTATCTCGGCTTCAGCGTCGATGGGCCGAAGCGACGGAAGCCGCGGGAACTGCGTTACAAGGATGATCGCCATATCATGACCTTCGGGCCGAACGGCTCCGGCAAGTCGATGCGCCTGCTCTATGAAAATCTCCTGCGCCTCAAAAATTGGTCAGTTTGTGTGGTCGATCCGAAGGGCGACCTGGCGCGGCTCACCCTCGACAAGCGGAAGGCGATGGGGAGCGAAGTTATCGTCATCGATCCTTTCGGCGTCAGCGGCTTCGCCAGCGACGGCTACAACCCGATTGCATCCCTCGCAGATGGTGACGAATTTCCCGACGATGCCATGGCGCTGGCGGAAGCCATCATAAAGGCTGAAGGGCGTGATCCGCATTGGGCGTCGTCGGCGCAAGACCTGATCGCCGCCTGCATCATGCATATCCGGCTGAATGATCCCGTCAACGGCAGCTTCGAGGGCGTCCGCAAAATCCTTGGATCGGACAATGCCGGCCTGAAAGCGCACATCGTTGCCATGCGGGCAACGGCAAAAGCCCATGAAGTGCCGCAACTCGAAGCCAAAGCCGCCCGCTATGCCGACATCAACGCCGATAGCCGCGAACTTCTCAGCATCCTGTCAACGGCGCTTACGCAAACCCGCTGGCTCGACAGCCCGGCGGTCGTCGGGGATCTGAAGTCGCACAAGCGATTCCGCTTCGGCGATCTGAAAGAGAAGCCCGTCACCATCTATCTGGTGCTGCCGCCCAACCGGATCAGCACGCACAGCGCCTGGTTGCGGCTGATGGTGACCGCCATCCTGCAACCGCTGCTCAAGGATACCAAACCCGCCAAGATGCCGGTGCTGCTGATGCTCGATGAATATCCGGCGCTTGCGGAAGGCGACGGCTTTCCGATCATCGCCCGCAACATGGCGATGTTTCGGGGGTATGGCATCAAGCTCTGGTCGGTGTGGCAGGACATCAACCAGGCCTTGCGCATCTACGGTCGCCACTGGGAAAGCTTCGCCGCCAATGCCGGCGTGCTACAGGCGTTCCAACCCCAGGACATACCGACCGCCGAATACCTCTCGCAACGCACCGGCATGACTACGCGCGAAACCGCCAATTGGAGTTTCAGCGGCCGGCAGCCATCCTTCAGCGGCAGCCAGCAAGGCATGCCGCTGATGCTGCCGCAAGCAATACGGGCCATCGATCCGGGCTACACGCTGATCTTTTCCCACGTCGCCAAGGGGCCGGTCTGGGCCTATTTGCCATTCCCGGATTTAAAGATGAACGGTGCTCAATCGTCTCCGCCGCCGGCTGGCCCTTAAGGGCGCATAGTCGCGGCGGATCATCGCAAGTCTCGCCGCCAGTTCCGCCGCTGCCAATCGGCGCGCGGCGGCTAATTCATCACCCAACCTACGGCCCCGGAAACGGGCTTTGATGCTCTCCCGGTTGGCTGCGGCGCGCCGCCGGCAATCATCGGCGGCGCTGTCCAGCATGCCGGACAACAGGTCCGAATGTTCCTCGATCTCGTAAAGCGGATCGTCATCGCCGCCGGGTCCAAATTTTTGCGGGGACTTTTTGTCTTCGCCGGTTGCCCCGTCACCGGCTGGGCTATCGCCCCTTGCCTCCGCCTCGGCCGCTCGGCCGCGTGGCCTCTTGTCCCGCTTCGCGGAAGCTGGCCGCGCTGTCGCCGCGCATGGCTGCATCATAAGCCGCCCGTGCTTCTTCCTTGGTCGCGATATCGCGCCCTTCCTTGGTCGAGGCCCTGGCGGTTTCCGCCGGCTGATCGGTTTGCAGGCCTTCGCGCTGCTTCGTTTCCTCGGCCTGGCGCGCGATGATCTCGCGCTCCGGGTTGTTCTGCGTGTCACGCCCCATGTCACGTTGGGCGTCGCGCCCCGTGTCGCGCTGAGGGTCTTTGGCGTCCGGCGATGCCCCGCCCATGCTCGCGAAATACAATTTCCGCGCCTCCTCGATCCGCTCCGCCTTGGTCATGGTGTGGGCTTTGTTGCCGGTGTGCTGGATGTTCGTGATCGGTGCGCGGCCCGTGGCGGTTTCCTTCTGCGGTGCTGTGCTGTCGCCGTCTGCCGGCTGACGCTGCGGCTCCTGCTGCCGGTCTTGCTGCCGGGGCTTTTCGTTGTCGTTGGCCCGGCCATCTCGCTCGGCGCGGAGTTCCATGCTGCGCGCGCGGTGCCGGCTGGCGTCACGGTCATCCTTCTGCGCGCTGTCGTTGTCGCCGCGCGTGATCGCGCGGCTGATGCCGGCAAGCCGCTCATGGGTGATCGCCATATAATCATGCGCCTCGATCTCGCGGCGCATCTCGATCATCCGTTTTTTCTCGGGGTCTTGCTCCTTGGCAACCTGCTCCTTCAGCGCCTGCTGCTCTTTGGTGAAGGTCTCGTATTCGGACATGGCGGCTTTCGCCAGGGAGCCGAACGGATCGTTGATGCTGAAATTCTCGCCGATCGCCTGCGCGTAGCGGCTGCGCGCGTCGGCCGGTTCGCCACTCTCCGCCCTCGCTTTGTCGGCGGCCTGGCGTTTCTCCTTGTCGCGCTCGGCCTCCTCGGCCTGGCGCTTGCCGTCCTCGGCAAGCTGGCGGGTGCTGTGTTCCTTGCCCTGTTGTTCCTGATGCGCCTGCTCGGCCTGCCGATAGGCGTCGCGCTGTTTCTCGGCCTGCTGGCGGGCTGTCTCGTCATTCGCCTGGGCGGGTTCCATGCCTCGGTTCCTTCTGCGGCGCTCGTCCTGCAAGTCGATGATCTCGGCGCTGAGTTGCGCCTGCGCGGCTTGACCCGCCCGTGCTTCTGTCTCGCGCTGTTCGTTGCGCGCGTCCACGCCGCGATTGTGGTCGCCGGTCGGCGTGGCTTCGCCTTTCAGTTCGGCCTGGTTCTGTTTGTCGCCGAGATGCTTCTTCGCTTCGCGATCGATGCCCTGCGCGTCATAGCTGAGATGGGTCACGCGCTCATCGAGGCCGGCGCGTTCGAGTCCAGCGTTGATGGCGTCGGCGATCATGCCGCGCGCCCATTCCATCTCACGCTTGGCGGTCTTGAACACCACTGGCTCTAAAACTTTCGGGCCGAACCCGTCCGGCGTCACCATGCGCATGTTGTGGACGATATGGCCGTGCGCGTTGCGCGCGTCGCCATGGCCGGTCGGCGAATGGACGGCCCATGTCGTCATCGTGCCATAGCGGCCGGTGAAGGCCTGGGCGATGGCTTGCATCACCTCGATCTGCTGTTCCTTGGTCAGATCCCGCGACAGGGCGATATTCCAGTGCCGGGCCAGTTGCGCGTTCTTGCGGCTGTCGGCGCGCTGCGCTTCGTTCCAGGCCCGCGCAAGCTGCTGATTGTCGCTGAGATATTCGGGTGATCCGGCCGGCGTGACGGTGCCGAAGGCCAGCACGTCGCCGGGATGGTTACGCTTCAACCATCGGCCGGTTTCTTCGTCCTTGATCCGCTGGCCGGTGACATAGGAGGCGATGCCGGTTGCCGTGCGTCCGCTGCTGCGGCCGATCGTATCCTGATGGGCATGGAACCAGTTGGCCGCCTGCGGCATCGCGGCGCGTTACCGGGTGGCTTTCGAGTTTTGCGGAGCAAAACTCTTAAGTGCGCAAGTCCTAAACTTTGCCAGACCGATCCGCCGCGTCACCGTTGGCACTTCCCTTCGAATCAGAGATTATGCATCATGCCTAACGATCCGCTTGGATGGCAAGATGAAGGTTGAGAATCGTGGCTGATCTGCTTGACCAAATCGCCAAACAAAAGGCGCAGCTTCTCAAGGAACAGACCGACAAGGCGCAAGCCGAAGCCCGCGAGCGGCAACGCAAGCGCAAGCTGGCTCAAGCCATGGATGCGCTGCGCGCGCGCCAGGCGACCCTGATCGGCGAGACCATCCGCGATATGGAGTTGACGCCTGCGGAGCGGTCGATGATCGGCGGCATCCTGGCAAGGCGTGCTGCCAAACCGAAAGACTGGCGCGTGATTGCCGAATGGCTTCTCCCGACCGAGGAACCGGCCAATGACCAGCACGTGGAAACACACGCTGTCGGACCTGCTGATGCAGCTATTCCGGAAGCCCGCGCTGCCGGAAGCTGAGAACGAAGCTCCGTCGCATCCCCCTCCCTCCCATCATGGCGGGACGCGCCGCCGCGCTGACAACGCAAACCCGCCGCACAACCTGCCGAAAGAAAACCTGACGGCCGCGGAACGGGAGCGGCGGATCAAGGAAGCGAACCGCATTTACTGGAAGGCCATGGGAAGCATCGAATCCTTCTGGGAGGCCTATCCCTACGAACGCCCGCCGGGGCATGAGCCGGACCCTAAGCGCGATACAGGCCGGAAGCACGGCGGGGGGCGTTAGGGGGATGCGTGAGGGGACGTTTCGGTTGCATCCCCACGTAAAAAGCAGAACAGTCCGGCCATAGAAGCGCGATGGAGCGACAAGTGAGATGTGTTTGGGGGTGGGCCGCACTCGCCGTGATTTTGGCCGCATCTGGTTGCGCACCTGCGTCTCCCCTCCTGGCCGATGGCAACATCAAGACGCCGGAGGGATACGAAATCATTCGCGCGCCTGGCCAGAGCGACCAGGCGTTTGCCGCCCAATATCAGGAATGCTTGCGCAGCGAAGGACCAAGCGGCTTCCCGAACGTCTGCATGACAGATCAAGGCAGTTCTCTGCTGCTTTCTAATGGTCATATCATGTCATCCACGATGACGAGCGCGCAGAAGTCTCGCGCGGAGAACTGCCGGCGGTTCAGCAATAATTTCACCGACTCCGCCAGAGCCTTCAATGTCTGCACGACCTATCTCGGCAAGAACATCACGCTGGCAGACGGGCGCACGATCCCCGCAATTCTCGCCTTCGGCGCCGTAGGCTCACTGAGGGAAGATACTCCGCGTCTCGCCGCACCCACGCCCGTGCCCATGCCAGCTCCACACGCCGGGCAGACGAATGGCTCTGCCGCCAATGCCGTTGGCGCAGGAGATAATGGGCCAAGCCAGATTATGACGCTGGTGAAGTGGTGGCTGACCGCACAAGGGCTTGCCGCAGCAAAAACCGGCCAATCGGCGGCGTCGGCATCTACTCCGACAAGCGCCCCAAGCGGCCCGTTCGACGACGATAATCCGTTCGCCCCAAGCCTCGGCAAAAACTATCTGCAATGCGGAAATATGTATGGCTGCTGATCATGTGACCCGATGAGAAAACCCCGCCGGCTAACCGGCGGGGCCTCGTCGTCAATGCTCGCTTGGCAGATAGATTGTGTTGTTCGCAAACCAGATCTCAATGCCTTCCAGGGGGAAGTCGGTGTAGTCGAGCGCGTGGGTGAAAACGGCGTGGCCATTGCCATCCTCGCAAACGAGCGTGCCGGTATGATCCGGCTGCACGCTGAGTTTCCAGACTTGGAACTCCTCGGCGGCAACGGTCGGCTCGCGCTTCTGGGCAAAGGCGATTTCATCGAGGAGCCAATAAGCTCCGGCGCTGTCGGCAACGTATTTTGCGCCATCGGTGAACAGCACATGCCGCACAAGGCCATGGCGATACCAGTTTTCGGAACCGGTGAACTGGCGCAAGGCTATGCGGTCAAAGGTTTTGGTCGTGTCGGTCATGAGGTTTTCCCTTTCTTGATTTGGATGTGAAAAGCCCCGCCGGATTGCTCCGGCAGGGCGGGTTGCGTCAGTCGATCGGCTGTTCCTCGTCTGCCTTGCGTTCGGTGCAGACGATGCGGCCGGAAACAGTGACGCCGGGCGGGAGCACCAGGTCGAAGCCCTTGCCGTTGCGGTGCGGCCAGATTGCCCCGATCGGATGCCAGGTCGCCTTGCGCTCGCTGCCTTCCTTCGGCTCGGTCACGACATAGGCGGTGTGGGTTGGTTTGCTGCTCATGGTCTTTCTCCTTCGCTGGGAGGCCGCCGGTGTGGGGCCTCGATGCGATCCCTCACGGCGTGGGGCCTCGCCAGCGGAAGGGCGAAGCGCGGGAGGGGGATCACCCGGGTTTCTGCCGTGCCCCTCTTGGCGCGGCTGAAAATCGGGGATACCCGCGCTTCGGTCGAAGACCTTGCCCTGAAGCGGCGGGGTGCGCCGTAGGGTTCGCAGATCGAGGCTCACTCAAATCCGGCGGCTCCGGCGAAGCCGAAACCATGCGCGGCAAAGCCTTCCCCGGCGATGGCGGGGTCCGGCTTAGCCGAAGAGGTCAAGCTGACGCGGCTGGCTGACTTTGGGCGGCTTGTCTCTGGATGGCGGCGGACGGTCGGGCGTGACCGGTCCCGGCTTGTGCGGCGGCTCGGCTTCTGCACTTTGCTGCGTGATCTCGGCGTCGAAGCTGGTGTTGCCCCTGCCCTCGCCGCTCCGCCAGAGGTCGAACGCTTTCTTGCGAGCAGCATAGAAGCCGAAGAATGCCGGCGTGACGGCATGGCCGAACATCTCAAGGCTGAGGGTGTTGCCGCGCCGGATCGTGGCGGGGATGCCGCGCAAGCTGGCCTGAAGGTCGGACATCCTGAAGCACATCGACGATTGGATGTGGCGGTCATCAAAGAGGCGGCTTGTGCCACCTGCCCCTATCAGGCGGATGCGGCCAGCGACGGCGGAAGGCCGCCCTGCTCTACCTGCCAAAAGATCACATGTTCACAAATTCACAATATCAGAATATCATAAGACCACATATTCAGTCGTGATCAATGACCGGCACGTTGTGGCCCCTGAACAGCTCGTTGAGCGCGCGCGCAATCAGCGTCTGCGTATCTTCGCCCGTCTGCGCCTGAACCAGGCGGAGGCTCCGGCGGAAGCCGTCCGGCAGATATGCGCCGATATGCACCTTCCCTTCCCGGCTCGGGGCCTTGGCCTGAACCTGGGCTACGGCGGTGGGTTGCGAAGCCTGGGCGGGTTGCGCGGCCGGTGCGGCAGATGCCGCAGCAGAGCGCGTTGCGGCGCGGTTAAGCCCCGCTTGCAACGATGCGATCTTTGACATGTTCACCTGTTCTATTGTTCACAAGTTCAAAACTGAACTGGAATAAGGCGTCCAGCTCGCCGGCGGCTTTGCCGTCCTGTTCCAGCTCTTGCGGGGTGCGGCCTGTCGTCATGGCGTCGGCATAGGCGGCGCGATGGCAGAGATAGACCGGTGCGCAGGTGAGGCCGAAGG
>Ga0182012_10004865_pt1 | contig 13951 bp, 11 predicted proteins | sample 612S2SmetaG_FD_120486 | JGI IMG/M metagenome (GOLD analysis project Ga0182012, IMG submission 120486) | Permafrost microbial communities from Stordalen Mire, Sweden - 612S2S metaG | ecosystem: Environmental > Terrestrial > Soil > Wetlands > Permafrost | place: Sweden: Stordalen | collected... | reverse complement strand
GGTTGCCTGAGGGCATCAGAGATTGCCACATCGATCACGCCACGTTGCGACCACGCAACCATGCGGTCGGATTTTCCGGCGTTGATCAGGTCCACCGCATGGACGCCGAACGCCGCCGCCATCACACGATCCCACGCGCTTGGCTGGCCGCCCCGCTGTACGTGGCCGAGCACCGTCACCCGCGTCTCGGCCTGGCACAGATGCGCGATCTGGGCACCGATGATGTGGCCGACGCCGCCCAGACGCACTTGGCCATCGTGCAGCAGGTTGATCACCGCCGTCCCCTGTTTCGTGTGGACCGCCTCCGAAACCACAACGAGGCCGAAATTGCGTCCGCGCCGATGGACTTCCCGGAGATGCTCGGCCACGATCTCGATATCGTAGGGAATCTCCGGCAGCAGGATCACATCGGCACCGCCGGCGATGCCGACGGCAAGCGCGATGTGCCCGGCGTCGCGACCCATGACTTCCAGCACCATGATCCGGTCGTGGCTGGCGGCCGTCGGCTGCAACCGATCCAGCGCCTCGGTCGCGACCACGACGGCGGTATCGAAGCCGACTGAGGTCTCGGTCAGGCTGACATCATTGTCGATGGTTTTCGGCACGCAGACCAACGGAATGCCGCCTTGCTGGGCCAGGCGGCGCAGGATGGCAAGACTGCCGTCGCCGCCGATGCCGATCAGGGCGTCGCACTGCAGATTGCGGAAACTCTCGATGATCTCCTCGGACCGGTCCTTCTTGGTGCCGTCGGGCATCGGATAAGCGAACGGATCCCCCTTGTTCGTCGTGCCGAGGATCGTGCCGCCCTGCCGCATCATCACGGTGTCGACATCTTCCGACCGCAGCGGCCTGACCTGCGGCGGATCGCTCAACAGGCCAAGCGTGCCGTAGAGGACGCCGATCACCTCCCACCCAAGCTCCGCCGCGCGCAGGACCACCGCCCGGATGACGGCGTTCAGTCCGGCGCAATCGCCGCCGCTGGTGAGAAGAGCGATTCGTTTTGGGGCTAGCGCCATGGGACAGGCCTCGGGCAATGGGGGCGGGGGGGACCGACCCAGTTTGCCACGGAATGGGTCCGGGGTGAAAACTTTTTACGAACCGCGCCCGACCGGTGGAGGAGTATGCCGGTCAGGGGGGAAGCCGTCGATGGACACCGCCCGGCTTGGCCGATCGCGCTCGGGGACCCGCTACTGTTGCACTCGCCAGGGTTGGGAGCACCCAACGGCCCCGCGCGGAGATTGCGTTGGTTCCGAACGGCGTGCACTCTCAGGGTCTCATAGGCAATCGGTCGACGCCGAACGCGCTTTCGTTGAGCGTCGCGGTCTCAGGCGAGGAACACGATCATGGCCAATGACAAGATGCTGGCGCAAATGCACTCGAAACCCGGCTTTATCGCCGCGCTGGACCAGAGCGGCGGATCGACGCCCGGCGCATTGCGCCTGTACGGGATTCCGGACACCGCCTATAGCGGCGACGCCGAGATGTTCCGGCTGATGCATGAGATGCGCGTGCGCATCATCACCGCGCCGGCCTTCACCGGGGACAAGGTCATCGGCGCCATCCTGTTCGAGGCCACGATGGACGGGGAGGCGCAGGGGGCGCCGGTGCCGGCGTTCCTGTGGGAGGAGCGGGGCGTCGTGCCGTTCCTGAAGGTGGACAAGGGGCTGGAGGCCGAGCGCGACGGCGTGAGCGTGATGAAGCCGATTCCGGGGCTGGACGCGCTGCTGGCCCGGGCGGTGAAGCTGGGGGTGTTTGGCACCAAGATGCGCTCCGTCATCAACCTGGCGTCGCAGGACGGCATCGCCGCCGTGGTGGCGCAGCAGTTCGCGGTGGCGGCGCAGATCGCCGGCCACGGGCTGGTGCCGATCATCGAGCCGGAAGTCTCGATCAAGAGCCCGGACAAGGCGGGCGCGGAGGCCATCCTGCTGGCGGAGATCACACGGAAGCTGGACGCGCTGCCGGAGGACCGCCAGGTGATGCTGAAGCTGACGATCCCGGACGTTCCGGATTTCTATGCGCCGCTGGTGGGACACGAGCGCGTGGCCAGGGTGGTCGCGCTGTCCGGCGGCTACACGCGGGACGACGCCTGCCGGCGGCTGGCCGCCAACCATGGGGTGATCGCGAGCTTTTCCCGGGCGCTGACCGAGGACCTGAAGCACGCGATGACCGATGCGGAGTTTGACGCGGCGCTGGCACGGTCGATCGAGGAGATCTATCGGGCTTCTACCGTGAAGGTTTGACGGCGGGGGCGGGGGCGCGGGTGCTGGCGGCTGGGGGCGTATAGCGCGGCGCGCCGAACGTCGGGAGCCGCCTTCGCAGCCCACAGTTCTGACCGACGCTACGCCGACGGCGTGACACGCAACGCGACCGTCGGCCCATCCAGGGTATAGGCGACAACTTCGTGGCGCTTAGCGACGAAATCCTCCCACTGAACTGCAAGTAAAATAAAACCAGACCGTCCTCATTCCGCAACATAAGAACTTCTCCGTCGTTCTCTTCCATTCTCAATGCTAGAATAGGTTGTCCGTTACGAAGTATTGTATTAATTCCCGCAACCGTCACTTTTGCCGCCCTCGGAACGCCGGAAAATCGCACATCGTCCAGCGCTAAGCGGAACTTCCGACTGTCGAATACTATAACCCATTGATCCGGAACGACAAGTCTCGTTCGGAGGGGTTGGCTCCTGGCTCCACGGTGACGGCGAGGAGGTCGAGCGCTTTGTGCTGGATCGGCGTGGGCCCGGTAATGATGGTGAAGTGATGATTCGGCGCGATTGCGGTTGTGACGGTGTTGCGGGCGAGTGTCGCGAGATCGGCGATCAGGCTATGGAAGCTGTGCACGGGCAGCCCGTCGGCGGTGTGCCCGGTGGTCCGCTGCGCCTTGGCCACGGGGCTGGAGCGCAGCGCGTCGGCGGCTTCCTTGTCGGTGTCGCCCCTGGCGGGGCACGGCGCGGAGCCCCATCTCCTGACCAGATGCCGTGAGGGGGGTTATGTCAAAGATCATTCCGGTCGAGCCGTTCGACTGCGTGGTGTTCGGCGCCACCGGCGACCTGACGCTGCGCAAGCTGCTGCCGGCGCTGTACCACCGCTGCCGCGACGGCCAGATCCCCGACGATGCGCGCATCATCGGCACCGCACGGTCCGATCTGGGCGATGAGGGCTTCCGCCGCCGCGCCGAGGAAGCGCTCGCCGAGCACGTTGCCGCCGATGCGCTCGATCACGAAGCGCTGCGGCGCTTCCTGGCACGCCTTGCCTATGTCTCGCTCGACGCGGCGCGGAGCGAGGGCGGCAACTGGGAGGCACTCGGAAGCCTGCTGAACCCCGGGCGCGTACGGGTGTTCTACCTGGCCACGTCGCCCGACCTGTATGGCCCGATCTGCCGCAATATCGGCGCACATGGCCTCGCGACCGCCAATTCCCGCGTGGTCCTGGAAAAGCCGATTGGCCGGGACCTGGCCTCGGCGCGCAAGATCAACGAGCAGGTCGGCGCGGTCTTTGCCGAAGACCAGATTTTCCGCATCGATCATTTCCTCGGCAAGGAAACGGTCCAGAACCTGCTGGCGCTGCGCTTCGCCAACACGATTTTCGAGCGTCTGTGGACCGCCGACGTGATCGACCACGTGCAGATCACCGTGGCCGAGACCGTTGGGCTTGAGGGCCGCGGCGGCTACTACGACAGGTCGGGCGCGCTGCGCGATATGGTGCAGAACCACATGCTGCAGCTCATGTGCCTGATCGCCATGGAGCCGCCGGTGTCGCTGAACGCCGACCGGGTGCGTGACGAAAAACTGAAAGTCTTGCGGGCGTTGCGTCCCTATGAATCGCACCAGGCCGCAACATTGTCGGTTCGTGGCCAATACACGCAGGGTGCCATCGACGGGCGCCCGGTTCCCGGCTACCTGGCCGATCTGGGCGCCAACGAACCGAGCCGGACCGAGTCGTTCGTTGCTTTGAAGGCCGAAATCTGCACCTGGCGCTGGGCGAACGTGCCGTTCTACCTTCGCACCGGCAAGCGCCTGCCGAAAAAGGTATCTGAAATCGTGGTGCAGTTCCGGGCGCTGCCGTTCTCGATCTTTCCGGCGGACGCCGCGGAGTGGAGCCCGAACCGGCTGATCATCCGGCTGCAGCCGGAGGAAGGCATGCGGCTTGAGATGATGACGAAGGACCCGGGACCCGGAGGGCTGCGGCTGTCGCCGACCGGGCTCGACATTCAATTCGAGCAGACCTTCGGCGTGCGCTTTCCGGACGCCTACGAGCGGCTGTTGATGGACACGGTGCGCGGCGACCCGACCCTGTTCATGCGCCGCGACGAGGTGGAGGCGGCGTGGACCTGGGTGGAGCCGATCATCGAGGCCTGGGAGTCGCGTCCGGATCATCCGCGTCCGTATCCCGCGGGAAGCTGGGGCCCGACCGCGTCGATCGCGCTGATCGAGCGTGATGGGCGGACCTGGCACGAGGATCTGCGCTAGGGCGCATCGTTTCAGCTTTGACGCGCCTCGGCCATCTGGCGCTATTCTCGGGACGGTATGGCGGCGAGTTACCTGGCTCTGGCGATCGTGCTGGCGGTGACGCTCAATCAGGCCAACCGGGCGATGCGGGTGGCGGGGACGTTGCTTGTGGCGTTGGCGTTGGCGCTCATGGTGGTGTCCACCGTTGTTGCGGACTTCGACGGGACCTTCGTGAAACTGCCGCCGGGGTTGTCGGCGGTCGAGCGGCTGACGCCGGCGGTGCTGAATGTGCAGGCGGCGGTCGCCGCGGCTTTGATCGGGTTTTTGGGTTGGGCGGCGTGGCGGCAGGCGTGGCGGGTGGTGACAGGGCCGTTGGCCCTGCGGAATACCGCCGCGGCGTTCGGCTGGGTGTCGCGGCTCGGGCACTGGGGTGCGGCGACGCTGGTGCTCTGCCAGATACCTTTGGGCATGTACGTCGCGGTGCTGCCTCAGGGTTCGGCGGATCGCGGCGACTTCGTGGCCGCGCACCAGTCGCTGGGGGTGACCGTGCTGGGCCTGGTCGTACTGCGGCTGGCATGGCTGGTCTGGAGCCCGCCGCCGTCTTTGCCGCAGGTCCTGCCGCTTTGGCAACGGTGGGGCGCACGGGCGGTGCACGCCGGGCTGTACGCGCTGGTCGTGGCGTTCGCGATGAGCGGCCTGATCATGACGGCATATCACGGCGACGCGCTGGATGTGTTCGGGTGGTCCGTTGCACTGCCCGTCGGTGTGGCTCCCGGATCAGCGACGGGCTGGAAGACGTTGCACGACCGCATCCTGCCGGTGGTGCTCCAGGCGGTCATTCTGGTGCACATAGGGGCTGTGGTGAAGCACCATTTCCTCGACCGGCGACGGGACGACGTGCGGCGGATGCTGCGCTGATCGGGGCGTTCGACCGCGCCGGCTGCATCCCGGTCTCGATGAACCGACGGAACTGGAATTGACCGCCCTTTGGCAATCTCTACCTTGCGAATGTCCCCAGCGATCTGCCTCGTTGATCTTGAAGAACCCGAACGAGCCCACGCGCTTACGCGCCCGGCACGAAACCAGCCCCTTGCGGGCATCCCGAGTTTTGACCGAGGCCCACGCTGTCCGCCGGCATGGGAGCCAGGTCCTTCGACAGCACGACCCTGATCTCGTCGATCAGCGCCGGACCGCCGCCGCGCGGAAACCGGCAATCAACCACAATCGCTGGTGCCAGCGCGGGGTCCCGAGCCGCGACCGCGGCCAGCAGGTCGGCGATCCGGACCGGCCGCCCGGGCATACTCTGCTCGCGTATCACTACACCGATGGTCTCGTTCGCGTGCTGCGCGAGGCGGACCACGGTGGCGAAATATGCGTCGGGCGACTGGCCGGAACAGGCACCGTGTTTGCGCCATTCGTACTGCGCAAGCCCCGGTCCGCCGGGCATGTATCGCTTGAGCTGATCCTGCACCGGCTCCGACAGGCTGTCCAACGGCGGACCGGGGCAGTCTTGCGGCTGGCGGTTCACGCTGACGCGGGCGCGGTTAGGCCAGAGTCCGTGCACCGTCAGTGGCGTCTGACGAAAATCCGCCTCGGTCAGCGCCTGGCATTCGTGCTTCGTCCGGTTGGCGGGGGACAACGCGCAGAAGCTGGGCGCAAGGCTGAGGCTCAGCAGGTAATAGTCAAAATCGCCGGCCTCGGCCGATGTCTGGCGGTGACGCGCGTGTGCCGGCGCCACTGCCAGCAGCAGCGTCATGGCAACCAGCGCCCGGCCGAGCGATTGTATCCGTTTCATGCGTGTTGCCCGCGGGTCGATTGCCAACGCACGACGTGTTTGGTGAACCGATCCGGAGGTCGCTGCAAAGCCGCGTGATGATAGATTGGGTGGATCAGAACGACCCGAACAGGGTCCCCAGGACGATCACGCCGGCAAGCGCAATGATGGCACCGACGATGCACGTCATCACCATATCCAGGTAACTGTCACGGTGGGTCGATCCGCACACCGCAAGCAGCGTTACCACGGCGCCGTTATGGGGCAGGCTGTCGAGCGTACCGGAGCCGATCACGGCGACACGGTGCAGCAGTGCGGGATCGATGCCGGCCTCGGCCGCAATGCGCATATACGTCGAACCAAGCGCGTCCAGCGCAATCGTCAGGCCACCCGACGCAGACCCGGTGAGTGCGGCCAGCACGTTGACCGCAACCGTCAGCGAAACCAGCGGTCCGCCCTCGATCGACAGTACCCAGTCGCTTACCAGCGTAAAGGCAGGCAGCGCCGCGACCACGGCCCCGAAGCCGACCAGGCTGGCGACGCTGAACGCCGGCAGCACTGACGCATTGGCGCCCGCATCCATGCTCGCCCGCAGTGCGGGCAGGCGCCGGAAGCTGGTGACCAACAGCACCAGGATCGCAGCGGCGAGCGCGACCACGACCGACCACACGCCGCCCACGGCGCCGAGCGAGGTGCCACCCCATTGCGGCTCGGCCAGAAAGCTGGTGTCCATGTGCGGCAGAACGACGAACGACATCAGCAGATTGACGGCGATCACCACGCCCAGAGGCAACGCTGCCAGGGCGATCGGCGGCGGGGCGTTGGTCCGCTGGCCATGATGGATTTCGGCCGGATCGAATTCGCGCGCCGTGGTTGCGCGCTCGCGCACGATCAGATCGTCCGCCGCCGCATCCGCGGCGCCCGGCACCTCCCTGCCATAGCCCTCGCCGGCGCGCCGTGCCGTGGTCTCGGCGCGGCCCAGCCACCACAGGCCGAACGCCAGCATGATGGCCGATGCGATGATCCCGAGGCCCGGTGCGGCGAACGGCGTGGTGCCGAAGAACGGCATCGGGATCGCGTTCTGGATCGCTGGCGTGCCCGGCAGCGCCGACATGGTGAACGTCGAGGTGCCGAGGGCGATCGCCGCCGGCATCAGCCGGTGTGGAATGTCGGCCGCGCGGAACAGCGCCTGCGCCATCGGCACCAGCACGAAGAACGCGACGAACAGGCTGACCCCGCCATACGTGACCAGGGCGCCGGCCAACACGACCGCGAGCATGGCGCGGCTTTGGCCCAGCCGCTCGGTCATGAAGGCCGAGATCGCGGACACCGAGCCGCTGTCTTCCATCAGCTTGCCGAACAGGGCGCCCAGCAAAAAGATCGGGAAGAACTGCGCGAGGAAGCGGGTCGCGCTGCCCATGAAGGTCTGCGTCCAATGGGCGAGCAGCGGCTCGCCCGCGAAGGCTGCCGCGACGATGGCGGCGGCAGGGGCGAGCAACAAGACGCTCCAGCCCCGGAAGGCGAACCAGACGAGCAGCGCAAGGCCAAGAAAGATGCCGAGGAGACCCATCGCTTCACACACCCCGCAGTGATGGTTCGATACCGTACGACGAGCGGCGGCCTTTCAAGGCAGTGATCGACAACCCGCCGGCCGCGCCTATCCCGCAGGACGCCGCAAGGTCACGCCGCGTCTCCCTTGAGGGCACCTTCCTCACTCGCGCTGGCCTTACTCGCGCTGGACGGAGCGACAACGGAGACAGCATTGGCCATCTCAACGCCCCAGAGGGCATGCTCCAACGGATATGTCGACTTGGCTCCGAGATCGTCCCAGTGCGCGGCTACCCACTCATCCGCGGCGCGCCAGCCGATGTCGTGCAGATACTCCAGGAACGCCCATTCAGCGTTCATCTTCGAAGACACGCCGAGATCGACAAGATCGTGTTCCGCGTGAATGCGGTGGAGCATCAGGTTGCTCAGGCGCTCGTCGTGATGCTCCGCCGCGCTGGCGTATTCCTTGAGCAGCAGAATGGCGCGGATGTCTTTCACCAGGCTGGCGTTGAAACTGATCTCGTTGACCCGGTTGAGGATATCGCGCGCGCTCCTGGGTACGCCCTCGCGCACCAGCGGGTTGATCTGCACCACCACCAGGTCGCGCGCCGTGGTCTCGTCAATCAGCGGATAGAGCACGGGGTTACCCATGTAGCCCCCATCCCAATAGGCCTCGCCGTCGATTTCCACCGCCTGGAACATGAACGGAAGGCAGGCCGAGGCCATGACCGCATCGACCGTGATATGCGGCGCTTTGAACACATGCGGGCGGCCGGTGCTGACATGGGTTGCGCTGAGAAAGATCTTCGGCGTCTCGCAGCGGTTGACGCGTTCGAAGTCCACCAGCCCCGCCACCAGGTCGCGCAGCGGGTTGATGTTCAGCGGGTTCAGGTCGTACGGCGAGACAAGCCGGCTGACCAGGTCCATGGCAATGAAGCCGGGCGAGAAATCGAGCGTCCATCGGCCGAGCATCTGGTCGAGCCACGTGCGCTGGATCGGGCTGTTTCGCCCGGCGTCGCTGACCGCGCGCCAGAACCGCGCCAGCGCGTCGCGCGCAGCGTTGCGGCCGCCCTCCACGAGCCCGTCGGCCACAACCACGGCGTTCATCGCTCCGGCCGAGGTGCCGCTGATCCCCTCGATCTCGATCCGTTCCTCAGCCAAAAGCCGGTCGAGCACGCCCCAGGTGAACGCGCCATGCGCGCCGCCACCCTGCAGGCCAAGGTCGATTTTCTTAACGGTGGAGGGCGGTGCAAACGTGCCGCGGGGCTGTGCGGCTGCTCTCGTCGGCTTCTGCATGCGAGTCAGGCTCCAGGTTTCGCCGAGACCAAAACGCTACGCCTCGTCGCCAGCGCATGGCGGACAATGATGCCCGGTCGCGCCGCGAAGCAGCCGCCGGGAGGCAGCCGCTGCTATAGCTTAACCGCTATGAGGCCACAATCATTGGACCACGCGTGCACGGAGACGCGCGTATTCCTCGCTGGTAATGGCCCCGGAAGCCTTGAGCCGATCGAGCTTCTCGATCTCGTCGGCAGGGCTGACGCCAAGAAAATGGCGCAGATCATTCCGGGCTCGCTGAGTCTGTTCGGCGTTCCGCTCGGCCATGCCCCGGCTTTGCGACACGAGGTAGGCGAACACCCCGATATAGGGAATCACGACCAGCACGATAACCCAAACTGCCTTGCCCACGCCGGAGACGTCGGCTCGGCGGAACAGATCGCTCAAGACCGAGACGAGCAGCCATAGCCAGACGATGAATATGAATACCGTGAACGCATCGACGAGAAAATTCGTAAAGCTGAAACCTTCCTGGAATAGCACTCTTTACCCTCCGTTCTTGCGGCACATGACGGCTAGTCTTTAGCGGGTTGCGGCATCGGCGCTGGTAGTAAGCCGACGCCGATGCCGCGCATCGGACCTGCCAAGGCGGGGATGGGAATCAGGAGGCGATCGTCCTGTCATCGACGCTGCCCGTCGCACCGCCATCCTGCACGATCGCGTTCGATCGTCCCATCCCCGGCCATCGTAGGGTTGTTCGGCTCAGCTTTCGATTGCGAGCGTGGTGGTATTGAACTTGACCGTATCCGTTTTGCCATCGGTCAACTCGACGACCGCCACGCCCCTGCCGAAGTCCAGGGCGACGATGCGGCTTGCCGGATGCTTCACCTTGATGCTGTTCAGCAGGATGGTCTGCAGCACTTCGGTAACCGTGTTGCCGTTGACGGCGCGGGCCTGGACTTCCGCCCGCTTCTCCGGGCTCAGCCCGGAGAGTTCGGCCTGCTCCAACGTCGTGGCAATCTGGGCGTAGGCGGACGATGACAAGAGCAACGCAGCACCGATTGCAGCGGGAATGATGGCAAGGGATTTCGAGTAAGTCGCCATGAGTTTGACTCCGTTTCCCATTGAGTTTGAGTCTGGGTATGAAGTTGCAGGACTGACCTTGAACGCTGCATACGTGTATGCAGTGCGAACCGTATCAGGACAGGGACAGTTTCGCAACAGCGCTTTATCCCGGCACTATACGCAGTACGCAATACTCGACGTCCCAATCCAACGCCGGTTTATTCATCACAAAGTCGGCATCAGCGCCCGGCCAGCATCGCCGCGCCCAGAACCAGCGCGACCAGCAGCAGCGACACGCCTGCGACCGGCCATTGCCTCAACAGCGCGTCCAACCGCTCCAATGCGTCGCCCGTGGCACGGGCTGCGCTGCTGGCACCATCGGCCAGCACCACCACATCGCCCTCGGGGACCCGTGGCAGGTGGCCTCCCCAGCGCCGCAATCCGACCGCCAGCACGCCACCAACCAGCACCGGCCAGACTGCCGTCCAGACAGCGGCCGGATCGAGCGCTTCGGAGACGGTGCCGAGACCGATCGTCAGGTACAGCGCCCAGGGGACCGCGACCGCGGCAAACGCCGTCGCAAGCCAAGGCACGGCAAGCCCGGCCGGCGCCGACCCCGCTGCATCCGGTGCGGCAGACGGCTCCAGACGGGCGAGGAAATGCAGCATCAGCAGCGTGGTCCCAGCCGCCGAAACCGTGGCAAACAAGCCCACGACGCCATCGCCCAGAGGCGCCTTCACCGCCAGCTTCGCCAGCGCGCCGCCGGTCAGCGGCAGGCCGGCAAGGCTCAGCGCCAGCACCGCGGCCGGCAGGAGAACTGTCCACAGCCGGCGCCGGCTGGTCGCCTGCGCTGCGCCCACGGCCAGGAACAACCCGCCTTTGACCAGGATGTGGTGCGCCGCGTAGAAACTCGCCGCCAGCGCGGTTCCGCCTGCGCGACCGCTGGCCAGTCCCATGCCGAACACCGCGGCGATCACGCCCATCTGGCTGACGCTGGAATAGGCCAGCACCGTCTTCGGGTTGGCCTGGGTGATCCCGACCGCCACGCCGTAGAAGGCCGAGAGCAACCCCACGCCGGCCAGCGCCAGGCCCCAGTCCGGCATTGCGACGTCAAGCGGCAGGAACCGTATCAGCCCGATCACGCCGGCCTTGACCGCCGCGCCGCTGAGCACGGCGGCGGCCGGTATCGGAGCGGCCGTATAGGCAAGCGGCATCCAGACATGCAGCGGCACAAGCCCGATCTTCAGCCCGAATCCCAGAATCAACAGCAGCAGCGTCGACTCGCGCCAGGGCGATGCGGGCAGCGCCGTCACGGCATCATGGATCAGCAGGCTGCCACCCGGCGCGGCTGCCGCCAACAACACGAAGCCCATCAACAGGAACGCCTCGCCAAGCACCGCGAGCGAGACATAGACGGCCCCAGCCCGGCGAGCGCGCGGCGTGCCGTCATCAACGACGAGGCCATACGCCGAGAGGCTGACCATGGCGAACACCAGATAAAAGCTGATCAGGTCCGCGGCCATGAACACGCCGAGGCTGCCGGTCAGCGTCGCCAGCCACCACACCGCGAACCGCCCGCCATTGGGCCTGCCGCGCAGGGCCGCCGCCGCATACAGGCCCGCGGCGATCCAGAGCAGCGCAGCGGTTCCCAGCAGGATCGCGCCTGGCAGATCGAGCGCGAGGGTCACGCCCAGCAGCGCCTGTGGCAGCGCGATACGCCCGCCATCCGCAAGCAATGCCGCTGCCAGCGCAGGCACGGGCGCGATTGCCAGCAGCGGCGGTATGCGCGCCCTCAGACGCGATGACAGACAACACGCCAGCAGGGCGAGCGGCGTCGCCAACCCGACGGCGAGCAACGCCCCGGCAGCGGTCACGGCCAAAGGCCCCCGAAGCATGGCGAGCTGCCGATCATCGCACGATGACCGATGCGGCCGGGACCGATGCGGCCGGCACCGATACGCCAGGCACCGCTGCTGCGGCCGGCACCGATACGGCCTGCACCCATGCGGCAGAGCGGCCTATTTGCAGCAGTTGCGAGGGCCGCAGCGGCAGCAGCCCGAGCAGCAGCGCGCAAACCGCAAGCGCCAGCACCACGCCCTCCCGGCGCCGCGATACGCGTGCCTGCAGCGTCAGGGCCTTCGTGGCGGCCAGCGCCGGGGCCAGCACCCGAAACACGTAGCCGGCCGCGAGCAACCCGCCCAGCAGAATCACGACGGCCCACCACCATTGTTCCTCCGTGACGGACGCGGTCAGCAGCATCAGTTTCGCCACGAAGCCACCGCTTGGCGGCAACCCCATCAGCGACATGCCCGCGAGACCGAACGCAAAGACCGTCACCGGCAACGCCCGGCCGATGCCGCCAAACTCCGCGATCCGGTCGTGCCCGAGTGCCTCGCCGATCAGCCCGGCCGCCATGAACATCGCCGCCTTGGCGACGGCGTGGGAGACGAGCTGATAGACCCCGCCGGTCCAGGCGATGCTGCCCCATATCCCCGCCGCCGCGGCGCCGGTGGCCAGCGGGAAGATCAGGAACAGATAGCCGATCTGCGCGATCGTCGAGTAGGCGATCAGCAGCTTCAACCGCGCCTGCCGCAGCGCGAGCACGCTGCCGAACACGATCGCCCCCGCGCCCAGCGTGCCCAGCGCCTGCGCCGCCGGCGCGCCCGGCAGCCCGGGCAGCACGTCGAACCACAGCCGGAGGACCAGGATGAACGAGCCTTTCACCACCAGCGCCGATAGCACGGCGCTGGCTGCGGCCGGCGCGCCGGCATGGGCTGGCGGCAGCCACAGATGCAGCGGGAACAGCGCGGTCTTGGCCAGCAGCCCCGCCGTCATCAGCGCCGCCGCGATCCAGACGACAGGTTCTGCACGCACGCGGCTGGCCAGCAGCCCGATGTCGAGCGTGCCATAGGCGCCGTAGCACAGCGCCACGCCCAGCAGGTAGAGCACCGAGCCGACCAGCGCGAACAGCAGGTAGCGCAGCGCCGCAGCGAGCGTTTCGGCGCGGCCATCCAGGCATACCAGCGGCACGGCGCTGAACGTCAGCAGCTCCAGCGCGACGTACAGGTTGAACAGGTCGGCACCGAGCCAGACCGCGTTCAGCGCGCCCCATACGCCCATGAGCATGGTCCAGAACACGAGCGGCTTTCGGGTCTCGCGCCCGGCCACCGTCTCGCTGAAGCCGCCTTGCGCGAACAATCCGACCGCGCAGATCACCAGCGCCGTGGTCACCAGCATGATCGCCGACAGCCCGTCGGCGCGCAGGGCGATCCCTAGCGGCGGTGCCCAGCCGCCGATGAGGTAAACCAGCGGGGTGCCCGATCGCCAGACCTCGGCGATGATGACCAGGGCGATGCCGAACCCGGCCGGCATCAGCACCAGTGCGACGCGTTCGGCATAACGCCCCACGGCCAGCGACAGCACCACGCCGGCGGCAGGCAGGACGACCGCCAGCACGAGCAGGAAGCCTGCCACGCCCCCGCCGGACAGAGCGACCGTCTGCGGCATCAAGGGCCGGCCTCATCGTTGGTCGGCTTCGGGGGCGTATCGGAGCGCAAGGTTGCGTCGCCCGTCGCCTCGAACAGCCGCAGGACCAGGGCAACCGCGAGTGCCGTGGCCGAGAAGGCGACGACGATGCCGGTGATGACCATCGCTTGCGGCACCGGATCGGCGCCCATCCCGGCAGCCGCCCCCCGGCGGGCGATAATGCCGAACAGCAGAAACACGCCGCCGCCGAGCAGGTTGAAGGACAGGATTTTGCGCAGCGGCTGAGGGTCCACGATGCTGCCGAACAGGCCCAGGCCAACCAGGGAAGCGGCACATAGCCCGTACAAGGTCTCGGC
>Ga0182012_10004864_pt1 | contig 13952 bp, 11 predicted proteins | sample 612S2SmetaG_FD_120486 | JGI IMG/M metagenome (GOLD analysis project Ga0182012, IMG submission 120486) | Permafrost microbial communities from Stordalen Mire, Sweden - 612S2S metaG | ecosystem: Environmental > Terrestrial > Soil > Wetlands > Permafrost | place: Sweden: Stordalen | collected... | reverse complement strand
CCTGACTAGACATGACTAGACCGGAGCTGGTCGAAACAACGCGCAATTATTCGCCGTGCAGTTCTGGTCACAGAGGATAAGCATCATGCCGGACGTCGCCGCCGCCGAACTGTTCATCGAGAACCGGACTTTCGACGAAATGAACATAGGCGACACGGCGAGTCTCTCGCACATTGTGTGCCAACGCGACATCGATCTTTTTGCGACCGTCACAGGCGACGTGAACCCAGCGCATGTCGATCCGACCTATGCCGAAACGGATATGTTCCACCATATCATCATCCAGGGCATGTGGGGCGCCGGACTGATCTCGGCAACGCTTGGCACCAAATTACCCGGCCCCGGAACGATCTATCTTGGCCAGGACCTGCGCTTCACCCACCCCATCACCATCGGCGACACCGTCACCGCCAGCGTCACCCTGATTGAAAAGAAACCAGCGAAAGGCGGCGTGGTGCTGCGCTGCCTCTGCACCAACCAGGACGGAAGGGAAGTGATCACCGGCACCGCCTACGCGCGGGCGCCGACCGAGAAAGTCCGTGTCAGGCGCGTCACTTTACCCGAAGTCCGGGTCGAGCGTCACGACCGCAGCCGAACCATGATCGCCCGAGCGGCCGCCGGCACCCCGCTTCCGTGTGCCGTGGTCTGTCCGGTCGACAAAGTCTCTCTGCTCGGGGCACTGAGCGCGGCCAGTGCCGGCCTGATCGTTCCGACCTTGATCGGATCCGCCGCACGCATCCGGCAGGCGGCCAATGACGCCGGCGCCGATATCAGCGGACTGCCCCTGATCGATGTCGAGCACGACAGCGAGGCTGCCGCCCGAGCCGTCGCGCTCGCCCGAACGGGTCGTGTTGCCCTGCTGATGAAGGGCGATATTCATACTGCCGAGTTGATGCACGAGGTGGTTGCAACGGGGACCGGCCTGCGCACCGCGAAACGTATCAGCCACGTTTACCTGATGGATGTGCCGGAATATCCCCGCCCGCTGATCGTCACCGACGCAGCCATCAATGTCACGCCGGACCTCGCCGACAAGGCCGCCATCGTGCAGAACGCCATCGATCTCGCGCATGTCATCGGCATCGAGCAGCCGCGCGTCGCCGTCCTTGCCGCAATCGAAACGGTCAACGACCGCATGCGCTCTACCATCGATGCCGCCGCGCTCTGCAAGATGGCGGACCGCGGCCAGATCACCGGCGGTCTGCTCGATGGTCCGCTCGCCTTCGACAACGCGATCAATGAAGCCGCCGCCGCGGAAAAGGGTATCGTTTCGCAGGTGGCTGGACGGGCGGATATCCTGCTCGTGCCTGATCTGGAGGCAGGGAATATGCTGGCCAAGCAACTCACCTTCATGGCCGGCGCCGAGGCCGCCGGACTCGTGCTCGGCGCACGCGTCCCGATCATCCTCACCAGCCGGGCCGACAGCGCGGAAACGCGGCTTGCGTCTTGCGCACTGGCCGTGCTCGTTGCCCGCAGCAACCCGGCGATCCCGGCCTAACGCGCCAGAAACCAGGCCCAGGCACGCGGCGGCGCAGCCTCACGCACCACAGGACGATCCGCCTGCCGCAGCGCCTCCACGTTGCGGCACAGCTCGAACCAGGGCTCGAATTCTATATCGGATAACAAACGATCAGTTCCCAGCCGCCGCACATAGCCTTTAAGGAAATCCGGCTCCAGTTCCTCCACCGAACCAGACGGATGCGTCGCGTCTTCGTTGGTGACCCACAGCAGCCTGTTCGGACCCAACCGGCGCAGCACGTCCAGCAGGGGTTGCACCTGTTCGCGCTGCGTCGTGGCCGAGGACCGCCAGACCAGGATCTTGTCGCCGCTCTCCAGATCCTCGAACAGCTTGCGGCGCAGGAACTTCAACCATTTGCCCTGTCGCCTTGCCTCGGCTTCCAGGTCGTCGTGGCCGGTTTTGACATCGCCATGATACCAGAAATCATACACAAGGTCGCTGACGAACAGCTCGATCTCAGTCGGCACGATGACGCAGGTGCCGGGATCGCCCAGGCCTTCAAACCGCCGCTCCAACCCGGCCACCAGCCGCCCCAGCCGTTCTTCCGGCGGCGAGCGGATGCCGTTGAAGCGCAGCAAGCCCAGCGGCTCCGCGCCGCCCTTGCGCTGCACCATGCCGAATTCGCAATTATCGCCCAGGCTCTCGAAGCGCAGCAACAGCCGGTCCAGCGGCAGCCGGTCCGGCGCAACCGGGGGCGCGCGTTCAACCGGCGCCGCCGGCCGTTGCGCCAGCAGGCCCAGCCGTCGCTCAACGACCGTCAGGTCCACCTCCCATTCTTGCTCGCCCACGGTGGCGAACAGATCGCCCCAGTAATCAACCTCGGCGGCCTGAGCCAGGCAGAAGAATGCGTGATTCTGATAGTGCTGCGGCATCCACTCCCACAGCAGCGCGCCGGGTCGGCAGAACAGCACGCCTGCCAGATGCTGGCCCAGCGGGCCGATCACCACGTCGGCCTGCCGGAACAGCGCGATGCACTGCGTCGTGCTCAAGTCCTCGGGCTCGACAATGGCCACGCCATGCTGGCGCAACAATGCGATGACCGCGTCTTCATTACGAATCCGGCCATAGGACGGCTTGCTGTTGCGGATATACAGCACCCTGTCGGCCGAGGGCAGCGGTGGCGCGGCATCCAGGATCCGGCGGATCGTTTCCATCACCACCAGGCTGACACCGAAACTGTTGACGCCCATTATGAATTCGGAAAATTCGACGTGTTGGAGGCGATAGCGCGCGCCGGCCTGCGGGCGCAGCCGGTTCACGTCGGCATGCCCGAGCAGGCTCAGGAAGTCCTCCTGCCACGGCTCCAGGTCCGGCAGCAGAAGGCGCACTTTCCGGGTCCGCGCCTGCCGTAACGACCAGTCGATCGCCGGCAGGCACTGGCTCAGCCAGTGCTGATAGCCCCAGTGCTGGCTGTTATAGCCGAAGATCAGCACCTCGTTGTCATCCAGCGGCGCTGCTACCGTCCCCTGCCAATCATGATCGAACGGTGGGGCAAAGTACTCGGTTTCCGGAATCGGCTCTGCGTATTTCAGTAACTGCAATGTCGTTCCATCCAGGACCACATCGCCCAGCAAGTAATTCCGGATCGTCGTCGTCGCCCCGATATCCCTGAAGTAAATGGCGCTTGGATGCGCCGCAAGTTCATCGCCGATCGTAACGGCCGAGCGGCCGTGGAAAGGCTGCTCGCGCTCGATGAAATGCTTCGATTCAGCAATGTCATGCAGCGAGAGCGACCGAGGCAACGTCGCGACCGTATCGCCCCCCCGCATCGATCGGCGCAATTCGTCGGCTCGTGTACAGGCGGCGAACCACGAAAGTGCGTGAATGGCGCCGGTAACGGGATCCGGCCGCTGCACATAGCCCTTGATGAAATCGCGCATGATCATATGCGCCGAACCGGCGGGGTGGTGCTGATCCTCGGGGACCATCCAAAGCAGCGCGTTCGGCCCCAACCGCCAGAGCACTGCCAGCAATGCATGCAGCGCCTCCCGCGTCGTCGCCGCCGATGTCCATACGAACGTCTTGGCGCCGGAGGCCAGATCGTCCTGCAGTCCCTGCCGCAGCAGCGTCAGACGTTGCCCTTCCAGCTCAGCCAGCACCGCCGGATCGGCCGCGTCCGCGGCGAGGCCCGTGCGATAGTGCAGGCCATACGCAGCCTCGCGCACCACCAGTTCGCCACCCTCGACCACCACGCTGACGCTGTTCGACTCACCGAGACCCTCGAACCGGCGATCCAGTCCCGCGATCAGTGCCTCCAGCCGCACCGAGTCACTCGGGAAATCGCCGGCGAAGGCCAGCAGATCCGCCGGTTCCAAGCCCGCTTCGCGTTGCACGAGGCCAAGATCGGAGGACGGCCCCAGGCTCTCGAACCGCCGCATCAGTGCCGTCGTATCGATGTCAGGATGAGGTGAACCCCGTTCGGCAAGCCGACCCAGCCGATCCGACAGGACGCCGAGGTCGATCCGCCAGTCCGGTCCGCTTCCGTCAAACAGATCGCCCCAGTAATCAACACAGGCCGCCTGAGCAAGCCGGTTGACCCACGCGTCCGCGGCAGACGGCGACAGAAATTCCCAAAGCAGCGCACCCGGCCGGCAGAACACAACATCGGCCAGAAATCCGCTGTTCGGACCGATCACCACATCCGCCTCGCGGAACAAAGCGATTCGCTCGACCGTGCCCAGACGCTCCGGTTCCACCACGGCAAAGCCATGCTGGCGCAGCAACGCCAAGACAGCCGCTTCGTTTCGGGGCCGGAGATCGGGCGCGCGGATATACAACAGCCGCGGCCCGGACGGCTGCGCCGGAACCGCCAGCCAGATGCGCCGTATCGTTTCCATCAGCGCCAGGCTCACTTCCTGGCCCGCCGGTCCGGTGAGGAAGTCGCAGAACGAAGCCCGCTGCAAATGATATAACGCGCCGGGACGCAGGGTCAGCCGCGGCACGCCGGCATGGCCAAGCAGGTCGAGAAAAGCCTCCTGCCAGGGTTGCAGCCGCGGCAGCAGCAGCCGCACATCGTGGGTCCCGGACTGCCGCAGCGACCAGTCGATCGCCGGCAGGCACTCGGTAAGCCAGTGGCGATAGTCAGGATGGCCGTTGTTGACGCCGATCACGACCAGATCGTTGGGCCGCTGTTCCGCGGTCAGCCTGGTCTCCCGCGGCGGCTGGTTGTCGCCGGCGGGCAGCAGATAGGCGGTCTCGGTGATCGGCTGGCCATCTTTCAGCAACAACAGCGAGTTGGCATCCAGCACGACGTTGTCCAGCAGATAGTTCCGCACCGTCGCCGTGTGCTGGGCTGGCGCAAACGCCGCCGCATTCGGGTGACGCGCCAGGGCATCGCCCAGATCGATGACGGACCGGCTTTGAAACGGCCCGCCCTGCTCGAAACATTCTGTCGCCGCCGCGGCCGTCGCGATCGGCAGCAACGCAGCAGCAAGCGGTGAAGTGGCGTCGCCCATGGCAATATCGTAACGCTTCCGGTCCGGCGGCAGCAATCGTTAATTCGATTTATCCTGATCCAGCTTCAGGACTTCACCGGCTAGGTAAAGACTGCCACAGATCAGCACCCGTCCCGTCCGGCCGGTCCCGGCGATCGCCCGCAGCGCATCGGTCACCAGCGGGCCCGGACGAGCGACGCCGCCGGATGCGGCGATGATCGCCTCAATCGGCAAGGCCGCATGCTGGGCCGGCTCCTGCACCGCCCACACTGTTTCCGCCGCCGGCAGCAGCGGCCGGAGGAACTCGGCGGAATCCTTTGCCTGTTTCATCCCGACGACCAAATGCACCGGCAGGTCGGCCCAGCCGCGCAGATGCTCCGCCAGTACCACGCCGGCGCCCGGGTTGTGGCCGCCATCCAGCCACAGCTCCCAATCCGCCGGCAGCAGCGCGGCGAGGCGTCCGAACAGGCGTTGCAACCGCGCCGGCCATTCGGCGTGCGCCAGACCCGTCGGATCGAACCGCAGCCGCGAGGCGCGCAGGGCGGCCAGGGCGATGCCGGCATTGTCGTGCTGGAACAGGCCCGGCAAAGCGGGCGCCGGCGTGTCGAGGGTTCCTGCCGCATCGGTGTAGCGCAGGCCGGTGCCGGTTGGCGTGATATCCCAGTCGCGTCCGCGCAGCAGCACCGGGGCGCCTGTTTCGGCCGCATGGCTCAGCAGGATCGCGCGGACCTCGTCCGGCTGCGCGCCGATCGCCACCGGCACGTTCGGCTTCATGATCCCGGCCTTTTCCGCCGCGATGATCTCAACCGTCGGCCCCAGCAGTTCGCGATGATCCAAGGAAATCGAGGTGATCGCGCAGGCGGCAGGCGGATCAATCACATTGGTCGCGTCGCCGCGGCCGCCGAGGCCGACCTCCAGCACGCACAGATCGGCTTGCGTTTGTGCGAACAGGTCGAAGGCGGCGGCGGTGATGACCTCGAATACCGTGATCGGGGCGTTGTCATTGATCCGCTCGATGCATTCCAGCGTGGCGATCAGCCTTTCGTCGGAGACCAGTTCGCCGGCGACGCGGATGCGTTCGTTGAACCGCACCAGATGCGGCGAGGTATAGACATGCACGCGTTGTCCCGCGGCCTCGGCCATCGCACGCAGGAAGGCGCAGGTGCTGCCCTTGCCGTTGGTCCCGGCGACATGGATCACCGGAGGCAGGCGGCGTTCCGGGTGATCGAGCCGATCCAGCAGGGCGCGCAGACGGTCCAGGCTGAGGTCAATGAGCCGGGGATGCAGCCGCTCGAGGCGGGCCGCGATCTGTTCGACACGCTCGTTCACGCTGCCGCCTGATGGTCCTTCTGGGTGAGCAGGCCGATGATCCTGGCGAGGGTTGCTTTCATGTCGGTGCGTTTGACGACCATGTCGATGATGCCGTGTTCAAGCAGATACTCGGCACGCTGAAAGCCTTCGGGCAGTTTTTCGCGGACGGTCTGTTCGATGACGCGAGCGCCGGCGAAGCCGATCATGGCGCCGGGTTCGGCGATCTGGATGTCACCGAGCATGGCGAAGGAAGCGGTGACGCCGCCGGTGGTGGGGTCGGTAAGGACGACGATGAAGGGCAGGCCGGCGTCCTTGACCAGGCGGGTGGCGATCACCGTGCGCGGCATCTGCATCAGGCTGATCGCGCCTTCCTGCATGCGGGCGCCGCCCGAGGCGGTGAAGACGATCAGCGGCACCTGTTGCAGCACGGCCAGACGGGCCGCCGCAACGATCGCATCGCCCACCGCGGCGCCCATCGAGCCGCCGATAAACTCAAACTCCATCACCGCGACTACCGCCTTGCGGTTGTCGATGAGGCCGTGCGCGACGGTGATCGCGTCCTCGGTGTGGGTCTTTTCGCGGGCTTCCCTCAGCCGGTCGGCGTAGCGCTTGGTGTCGCGGAACTTCAGCGGATCGGCGGCGGGCTTGGGCAGTTCGATGCGGGTGTAGGCGTTCTCATCGAACGTCCAGTCCAGCCGTTCGGTGGAGTTCGCGCGCATGTGGTGGCCGCAATGCGGGCAGACCTTACGGTTGGCCGTGAGGTCGCGGTGAAAGATCATCTGCTGGCATGCCGGGCACTGGTGCCACAGATTGTCCGGCACCGAGGAGCGTGTGAACAGGGTGCGGATCTTGGGTCGGACGTATTCGGTGAGCCAGCTCATGGCGGTGTGGATAGACCTGGATCGAGGGGCGGGCAAGCTTCGGCCGTCGGTCAATCCTATAGCATGGCCGTGTTACGAACAGGTTAACCGGCTGAGAGCATCAGCGGCGGACGGCGGCGGCCAGGGCGCGGACCTGGTCCAGCACAGTGGCGACCGCGTTCGGCCGGGCCTTGCCGTCGGCGTCGAGGTTCGCCGCCAACGTGTCGAGCAGAGCGGAGGCGACGACGGCGGCGTCGGCGATGTGGGAGGCGGTGCCGGCTTGTTCGGGGGTGCGGACGCCGAAGCCGATGGCGATCGGCAGGTCGGTCGCCCGTCGGATGCGCGGGATGGCATGTTGCAGGTGTTCGGCGGTCGCGCTGGTGGTGCCGGTGATGCCGGTGATGCTGACGTAATAGACGAAGCCGGAACTGCCGTTCAGCACGTGCGGCAGGCGATGATCGTCGGTGGTGGGGGCGACGAGGCGGATAAAGTCGAGACCGTTGGCGTTGCTGTAGGGAAGCAGGAGGTCCGCTTCCTCGGTCGGCAGATCGACGATGATCAGGCCATCGACGCCGGCGGCGGTGGCATCGACGCAGAAACGTTCGGTTCCGTAGGACAGGATTGGGTTGAGGTAGCCCATCAGCACGATCGGCGTGGTTTCGTCGGTGACCCGGAAGTCGCGGACCATGGTGAGGACGTCGGCGACTTTCACCCCGGCGGCGAGGCCGCGTTTGCCGGCGGCCTGGACGATCGGGCCGTCGGCCATCGGGTCGGTGAAGGGCATGCCGATCTCGATCAGGTCGGCGCCGGCCGCGGGCATGCCGCGCAGCAGGGCCATCGAGGTGGCCTTGTCGGGGTCCCAGGCTTCCACGAAGGGGATCAAGGCGCCGCGTCCCTGCTGCTTCAGGTCGGCGAATTTTGCGGCGATGCGTCCCATTGGGCGGCTCACAGCTTGACCCCCAGGTGTTCGGCGACGGCGAAGATGTCTTTGTCGCCTCGGCCGCAGAGGTTCATCAGGATTATCTGGTCGGGGGCCATGGTGGGGGCGAGCTTGGTGACGTGGGCCAAAGCGTGGGCGGGTTCCAACGCCGGAATGATGCCTTCGGTGCGGGTGCAGAGCTGGAAGGCGGCGAGGGCTTCCTGGTCGGTGGCGGAGACGTATTCGACGCGGCCGATATCGTGCAGCCAGGAATGTTCCGGGCCGATGCCGGGGTAGTCGAGGCCGGCGGAGATGCTGTGCGCCTCGATGATCTGGCCGTCGTCGTCCTGCAGCAGGTAGGTGCGGTTGCCGTGCAGGACTCCGGGGCGGCCGCCGGTCAGGCTGGCGGCGTGCTGGCCGGTTTCGATGCCATGACCGCCGGCCTCGACTCCGATCAGGCGGACGGAGGGGTCGTCGAGGAACGGATGAAACAGGCCCATGGCGTTGGAGCCGCCGCCGATGCAGGCGACTGCGGCGTCGGGCAGGCGGCCCTCGGCTTCCTGGAGCTGCTGCTTGGCTTCGGTGCCGATGACGGACTGGAAGTCGCGGACCATCATCGGGTACGGGTGCGGGCCGGCGACGGTGCCAATCAGGTAATAGGTGTCGGTGACGTTGGCGACCCAGTCGCGCATCGCCTCGTTCATCGCGTCTTTCAGGGTGCCGGCGCCGGAGGTAACGGGTTTGACCTCGGCGCCGAGCAGCTTCATGCGGAAGACGTTGGGCGATTGGCGCTCGACGTCGACGGCACCCATGTAGACCGTGCAGGGCAGGCCGAAGAGGGCGCACATGGTGGCGGTGGCGACGCCGTGCTGGCCGGCGCCGGTCTCGGCGATGATGCGGGTCTTGCCCATGCGGCGGGCCAGCAGGATCTGGCCCATGCAGTTGTTGGCCTTGTGGCTGCCGGTGTGGTTCAGCTCGTCACGCTTGAAGTAGATTTTGGCGCCGCCGAGTTGCTTGGTGAGGCGTTCGGCGAACCAGAGCGGGCTCGGGCGGCCGACGTAGTGCTTCAGGTGATGCTTCAGGTCTTTATCGAAAGCGGGGTCGGCCTTGGCGGCATCGTAGGCTTTTTCGACCTCGAGGATCAGCGGCATCAGGGTTTCGGCGACGAACCGGCCGCCGTAGTCGCCGAAGCGGCCGCGTTCGTTGGGGCCGGTGCGCAGACTGTTCAAAGCGGTGCTCAAGACTGGCTCTCCTTGCGGGGAGCGGTTCTAGAGGCTGGGCGGGTTTGGTCAAGGCGGAGGATCGCTGTCCGGTACGGTTGCGGCCGGGGTGACCGGTGAGGGCGCGTTCGGCGGCGGATTGCGGTTTTCGTCGCCCTGGGGGCCGAGGAAGGGTTTTGGCAGCGCGCCTTCGGGCAGCGCGGCGTCGTTGCCGGGCGGGATCGGTGGGACGGGGGTTTTGCTCATGCGGCGGGAACGTGCGCCGGCAGTGTCGGGTTGCGTCAGGCGAAATGCAGCACCAGCAACGAGAAGTCGTCGGCGAGTGGTCCGGGGCGGGCGGCGGACCGGACGGTTTGGTAGAGGCGTTGCGCCTCATTGTGGCCGACGCCCTCGCTGATGAACTGGCGCAGGGTGTCGATCTGCCAGTGGCTGCCGTCGGGTTGCTCGATCTCGAACACGCCGTCACTGAAGATGTAGAGGCGGCTGCCGGGCGGAATGGCGGTTTCCCCGGCCGGCCAGGGGCGGGGCGGCAACATGCCGATGGCGGGGGCGCGGCACCAGACCGGCGCCGGACCGGGCGCGCCGGGGGTGACGAGGAAGCCGGCGTGATGGCCCGCCGAACAGAAGCGCAGGGTGCGGGCTTGGGTATCGTACACGAAGTACCATAGAGTGAAAATCTGGTCGCCGTGATCCTCCATGCGGAACATGGTGTTCAGGGCGGCGGCGACCTGGCCGGGATCGCGGACGTCCACGCCCGGCAAAGCGAGGCGGCGCAGCACGTTGGCGACGGCGATCGCGTGCATGCCGGCGCCGATCCCGTGGCCGGAGACGTCGAGGAGGAATCCGGCCAGCGTGGTGTCGTCGAGGAACTGGTAGCCGAAGGCGTCGCCGCCGAGTTCGGAGGACGGGACGTAGCACCACTCGACCTGCACCGGTCCGGTGGTGATCGGTTCCGGCAGAATGGCGCGGACATACTCGACCGCCTGGCGGAGTTCCGCGCTGAGGCGCTGTTCTGCCTCAAGTTCGCGTTCGTCCCGCTGTTCATAGCGCAGCACAAAATTCCCCAGCGTGACGTGGCTGCCGTTTTGCAGGCGGGTGCGCTGCTGGATGCGGTGGCCGGCGACGAAGGTGCCGTTGGTGGAGCCGAGGTCGTGGACGGCGGCGCTGTCACCCTCCAATTCGATGCGGCAGTGCTGGCGGGAGATTTCCGGCACCGGGAAGATGACGGTGCTGGACGGGTGGCGGCCGACCGTCACGCCCTGCGGGCCGATCCGGATGCGGCGCGGCTGATCATCCTGGGTGTAGGTCAGGTAGTGGCCAAGCTGGACCACCGGCGCGACTGCCGCGCCGCGCACGATGCGGGTCTGTTCCGTGTCGTCGCGATCGTCGCTGTCTGCCATGGGCCGCTTGGTTTCCCTGACACTGTCCGTGATGATACGGTCAGGGCTGTGGCTTATACCAGCGGGGTGGGCTCCGGCTGCGGGATGGTCAGGCCGGGGGAAAGGTCTGCATGGGCATGCCCATCTCGGTGAGGACATCCATCATCGCCCTGCCCCACGCTTGCGTGGTCGTTGCTGCCTCCTCGGGCGAGATGGGGCGCGAATGCAATCTCGGGGCTTCGGGGGCACCGCTGCGCTTGCGGTAGGCGGCGATGGCGGCCTCGGCCTGCTCGATTTCCTTGTGGAATTCGGCGTCGGGAACGTCGTTGACCGGTTCCTGTTGACGCGCGGGCTCGGCGGGCGGCTTCGGGTCCGGACGGGGCGGCGCCGTGTCAGGGGCATTACGGGCCAGGCGCGCGGTCAACAGACGCTCATTCTGCTGGCAGGCGCGGTTGAGGCCGTTGGCGCAGCTTTTTTGGCGGAGGCGCAGCGAGGGCGACAGATCGGGTTCCTTGGCCTCCACCAACGTGTCGAGTGCGGCGAAACTGAAGGCGATGACGCGGGCGGCGTTGATGACCTCCGATCGGGATGCCACGCCGTAGGAGGCGATGGTTTCGAGGATCTCCTGCGCGGCGGCCGCGGCATCGGGGCAGGTTGGAAGGAAATAGGGCATCAGGAAGAGGATGATGCGCGCCAGGAAGGGACTGCGAAGGGGCGGTTCGGCCGGGATGGTGGATGTTTCTGACATTGTGGGCGGGAGGTCCGGTTTTGCGGCAGATGGGGTGGCAGATCGGGTGGCAGATCGGGTGGGGTTCCAAGGTATATTCCCTATTTGTTCTTATCTTAACGAATGGAATAAATCAAGAACATTGTTCGTGCCCGAGGGCTAAGCCGCCCAGCTCGAGCGGCCCTGGATGCCCCAGCGGCCATTCTGGAACGTCACGATATACAGCGACCGATAGCTGCCGATGGGACTGCCGTCGGTTCGGTAGCGGGTGAACTGCACACGGAAATGGACCTTGTCCGGGCCGGCATCGATCGTCTCGACATAGTCCCAGGCGGAGCGTGTCCAGTCCTTCGCCTGGCCGGCACGGGACCAGACCAGGTTATGAAAATCCTCCGGACGCTGCATCAGCGTGACCTCGCCGCTGTGAAACCGCACATGCGGAAAGTGAAACCAGCGGGAGCGGATCGCTTCGGCGTCCTCGGCGTTGAAGGCTGCCATGAAGCCATCTATCGCTGCGCGGGCGCCGGCCATCGCTGCGCGGGCGCCGGCCATCGCTGCGCGGGCGCCGGCCATCGCTGCGCGGGCGCCGGCCACCGGGTCGTCGGTCGTCATTGTTTCCTCCCATTGCCGGCGGGAGGTTAGCGACCGGCGCGCGCGCCGGCGAATCGGTGTGCGCCGGGGCCCGGTGCTTGAACCCGGGTGTGAGGGCCCGCATGGTCCAGGGGGCCGATCCGTCGGCCGATGCCGCTGCCAGCCGAGGACGTTCCCATGCCGATCACCTGCATCCGCAACGCCGCCTGGATCGTCGCCTGGGATCGCGCGCGCGGGCAGCATGGCTATCTGCGCGACGGCGACCTGGTGTTCGAGGACGACCGGATCGGCTTCGTTGGACGATTATATGATGGGCCGGCCGACAGCGAGATCGATGGGCGTGCGCTGATGGTGATGCCGGGGCTGGTGGACATTCACGCGCATCCCAGCACGGAACCGTTGTTCCGCGGCATCCGCGAGGAGCATGGCGTGCCGGCGATGTTCATGTCGGGCCTGTATGAGCGCGGGTTCGCCTTCCGGCCGGATGCAGCGGGACGGCAGGCCGGCAAGACCACGGCGTATTGCGAAATGCTGCTGAGCGGGATCACCACTGTGGCGGACCTGTCCGGAGTCGATGAGGGCTGGATCGATCTGGCGGCGCGGTCCGGGCTGCGGGTGTTCCTGGCGCCAAGCTATGCCTCGGCGCGGTGGCATCTGAGCAATGGTTGGCAGTTGCAGTACGAATGGGACGAGGCGGCGGGGCGGCGCGGGCTGGATGCGGCGCTGGCGGTGATAGAGGCGGCGCGGGCAGACCCGTGCGGACGGCTGGACGGGATCGTGTCACCGGCGCAGATCGATACATGTACGGCGGACCTGCTGCGGGACAGTTACGACGCGGCGGTGGCGCGGAACCTGCCGTTCACCGTGCATTGCGCGCAGAGCGTCAATGAGTTCAACGAGATGACCCACCGGCATGGGATCACGCCGGTGCAGTGGGCGCGGGACCTGGGGATACTCGGGCCGAACAGCATCCTGGGGCACGCGATCTTCATCGATGCGCACTCGTGGCTGCACTGGCACTCGCGCACCGATCTGGGGATTCTGGCCGGCAGCGGCGTCAGCATTGCGCATTGTCCGTCGCCATTCGCGCGCTATGGCCAGATGCTGGAGCATTTCGGGCGGTACAGGGCGGCGGGGGTGAACATCGGCATGGGGACCGACGTGGCGCCGCATAACCTGATCGAGGAGATGCGGCTGGCGGCGACACTGGGGCGGATTGCTGCCGGGGATATCACCGCGACGTCGATGACCGAGGTGTTTCACGCCGCGACGGTGGGGGGTGCGCAGGCGCTTGGGCGGACGGATATCGGGCGGCTGGAGGCGGGGGCGAAGGCGGACCTGGTGCTGGTCGATCTGACCAATCCGTGGATGCAGCCGGTGCGTGATCCGCTGCGGTCGCTGGTCTATACGGCGGCGGACCGGGCGATTGACTCGGTGTTCATCGACGGGCGAAGGGTGGTCGATCGGGGGAGCGTGCTGACCCTGGATCATGCCGACGCACTGGCGGCACTGACCGAGGCGCAGGGGCGGATGATGGCGGCCGTGCCGGGGTATGACTGGGCGCGGCGGCACGCCGATCAGATCACGCCGCTGAGCTTGACAATGATCAATGCGTTGAATTAGCCGGTTCGCTACAGCATGACGTTGCGGCTCGTTCCTCTTACAAATGCCACGCTCGTGGTGGCGTATGAACCGGACCCTTCGCGGCTAGTTGAATCGACGCGGGCGAGGCTCGTTGAAATCTTTGGCTAAGGCAGGAAACAAACCGTTGACGCACGCTCCCGCGAACAAGCACGCCTGGAAGAAACACGCCGCGGAGGCGCTGACCGGGACGGGTGTGTATGCATCGCGCCCCGTTCAGGCCAATCAGACCGCGCCGGCGCTGGTGGCCGAGGCACTGCGGCGCGATGAAGGAAGGCTGTCCGCGGACGGTGCCTTCATGGTGGAAACCGGCGTGCATACCGGTCGGTCGGTGCAGGACAAGTTCGTGGT
>Ga0182012_10004863_pt1 | contig 13952 bp, 14 predicted proteins | sample 612S2SmetaG_FD_120486 | JGI IMG/M metagenome (GOLD analysis project Ga0182012, IMG submission 120486) | Permafrost microbial communities from Stordalen Mire, Sweden - 612S2S metaG | ecosystem: Environmental > Terrestrial > Soil > Wetlands > Permafrost | place: Sweden: Stordalen | collected... | reverse complement strand
CGCGAGGTCGCCTTCTGCCACACCTTCTACAGCCTGGGCGACGGCGGCGCGCTGGCGTTCTTCGCCTTCGCGGATGACGAAGTTTACGCCAAGACGCAAGCCGAAAAGCCGGCGGAAATCGGCAACTTCGACCATATCGCCTTCAAGGTCGATGAAACGACCTACCAGGAGCTGATCGGGCGGGTGAAGGCGGCCGGCGTGCCGCTGCGGGAAACCGATCACGGCTACTGCAAGTCGATCTATTGCACCTCACCCGATGGGCTGATCATGGAGTTTACCGTCGATCCGCCGGAAGCCGCCGAAATCGATGCGATCCGCCGGACCGATGCACATGCCGAACTGGCGCGCTGGGTGGCGGGCGATCACCGGACCAATAACGATCTGCGGGTGCGGGAGGCGGCGTAAGAGCCCGCCGCCCCGCTGTGGGTCAGGCCGCGAGCGCCAGGATGTCCCGCTGCGCCGCACTCAGCGCCGCCTCGCGCGCGGCCGGCCCCATCGCCACACCCTCGGCGCGAACAATTGTCACGTCCGCCAGGCCGATAAACCCGAGGGCGCCGCGCAAATAGGCTTCCTGATGTTCGAGGAAGGCGCCCGGGGTTCCCGGCGCATAGCTGCCGCCACGCGAGGAGGCGATGAACACCCGCTTGCCCGGCGGCAGCAGGCCGACCGGCCCGGTCTCGGTGTAACGAAAGCTCTTTCCCGCGATCAACAAACGATCGATCCAGGCCTTCAATTGGGTCGGGATCGAAAAATTGTACATCGGCGCGCCGATCACGATGATGTCGGCGGCGAACACCTCATCGAGCAATGCCGAACCCTTCGCCACATCCGCGGCCACCGCTTCGTCTTCTGGCGCGGCGCCGCGCCAGGCCGCCAGATGCGCCCCGGAAAGATGCTGCGGCGCCGCCACGGCGAGGTCGCGGTACGTCACCACGATCCCCGGATGCAGCGCCTTTTGCTGCGCCACGATCGCGGCGGACAGGGTCCGGCTGACCGAATTCGGGCCAAGGATGCTTGAATCAACGTGCAACAGCTTCACGGGAGAGTTCCTTTTCACGCGCGACCAGCCGGCGGCCGATCCTCATGAAGCGCCATTTAGGCGGCCCCCTCTCCCTTGTTCAGCCTATATCTTTGGATAGAATACATCTGGAAAACCGATAGACTGAACCCCCACCATGCTCGACGGCCTCTCGCTCGACCAGATCCGCACCTTCATCGCCGCGGCCGACACCGGCAGTTTCTCGGCCGCCGCGCGTCACCTGAACAGAGCGCAATCGGTCGTCAGCCAGACCATCGCCAATCTGGAGGCCCAGTTGCGCATCCCGCTGTTCGACCGGGATGGCCGCTATCCGCGGTTGACCGAACAGGGCCGCCAGATGCTGGCGGATGCGCGCTCGGTCGCCGCCGGCATCGACCAGCTCAAAGCGCGCGCGAAAGGCATGGCCGAGGGGCTGGAACCCGAGCTCGCCGTGGTGATCGACGTGATGTTCCCCATGGCCGTGCTGACCAGAGCCGTCGCCGAGTTCGGGTCGGTTTTCCCCGGGACACCGCTGCGCGTGTATGTCGAGGCCCTTGGCGGCGTCGCGCAGTCCGTGCTGGACCGGACCTGTGGCCTGGGTGTCATGGGGTCGCTGCCCGTGCAGACACCCGAACTGGTCAATGAGCGGCTGATCGGAGTGGAGATGGTGATCGTCGCCGCGGCCACCCATCCGCTCGCCGCCCTTCGCGGCCCGATCCGCACCGCCGAGTTCGCTCGGCATACCCAATTGGTGCTCACCGACCGGACGGCCCTGTCGCAGGGACGGGCGTTCGCGGTGCTGTCCCCCCGGACCTGGCGGCTCGCCGACCTTGGCGCGAAACACGAATTCCTGCGTGCCAACCTCGGCTGGGGCGGCATGCCGCTGCACCGGGTGGAACGCGATCTGGCGGACGGCACGCTGGTCCGGCTGCAACCGGAGGACGCGGTGGCCGACCTGGTCATGGCGATGTCCGCCATTTACCGCACCGACGGGCCGCCGGGTCCCGCGGGACGCTGGCTGATCGAACAGCTTCGGACCACCTCGGCCGCCTGCCCGAGCGGGCCGGGGTTGAAGGGTTAGACGGGGCGGTCGCCCGCGACGGTGACCCGGAACCCCGACCGCGTGTGCGGCCAGTAATCCCACATCGCGCGATGCTGCACGCAGCGATTGTCCCAGAACGCCACCGAGTTCGGCTGCCAGCGGAACCGGCACTGGAACAGCGGATTCTCCGAATGCGTCCACAGATAGTTCAGCATCGCATGACTTTCGTCGCGTGGAATCCCCAGGATCCGCCGGGTAAAACCGCGATCGACATAAAGCGCCTTCTTCCCCGTCACCGGATGCGTCCGGATCACCGGATGTTCGGCCTTGGGATAAATCGGCTTGTCCTCGACACCAAAGTTCTTGTAGGTGCCGCGATAGTTTTCCTCGCCGTCATGCACCGCGACCAGGCCTTCGAGATACGCCTTCATCCGGTCCGACAACGCTTCATAGGCTGCATACATCGAGGCAAACAGCGTGTCGCCACCCTTCGGCGGCGTGGTCTTGATATACAGGATGCTGCCCATCGGCGGTTCCGGATCGCAGGAAACATCGCTGTGCCAGCCTTCACCATTCGCACGCGGACTGTCCTTGTCCGCGTGAATGATCATCAGCTCCCGATGGCCCGGCGCGTGCGGGGCCGCCGGATGGATGTGAAGCTCGCCGAAATTGCGCCCGAAGGCCAGATGCTGTTCCGGGCTCATATGTTGGTCGCGGAAGAAAATGACCGAATTCTCCGCCAGCGCACGATGGATTTCATCCATCTGATGGTTCGACAGCGGCTTGGAAAGATCTGCCCCAGAGATCTCGGCGCCGATGATCGGCGTGAGCTTGTCCAGCGCGATAGTCTCATACGGTGCGGACTCGTCCGCCTGATGGCGGTAGCGCGGGCCGTTGTTGCCACGCATCGGATCAAACATTTGCTTGTCTCCCTGTGTCAGGCGCGTTGAACATTGGCACTGCGCAGCGGAATTCCCGTCTGCTCATAACAAACCTGCGCAAACGCTGCCACCCCATCCCTGATCACCTGTTTGCTCGGCATGGCGAAGCAAAGTCGCAGATGATTGCTGGAATTATGCGGACTGACCGCCCAGGCCGGCCCTTCATTGAAGATGATCCCCGCCTCCGCCGCCGGCTTCATCAGCTTGCGCGTATCGATGCCCTCTGGCAGCTTGATCCACAGGAAAATCCCGCCCTTCGGCGCCCAGCATTCCGCCGAGGCACCAAACTCCCGCTCCACCGCTTCAACCATGGCCTTCAGCTTGTCATGCAGCACCCCGTTCAGATGACCCAGATGCTGGTTGAAATTTTTCGAGAAATACTCCGCCACGATCATCTGGTCCAAAGCGCCGGTGCCGCTGTCGCCCTTCAACGGCAACAGCCGCCGCATGATCTCCCATTCCGCAATGATATAGCCAAGGCGCAACGCCGGCGCCAAACATTTGGAGAACGACCCGAGGTGAATGACACAGCCGGGATCAAGCGCATAAAGCGCCGGCGGCGCCTCCACACCCTCCCACAGCAGATCGGCGTAGCATTCGTCTTCGAAGATCGCGACATTGTAGTCGCGCGCCAGCTTGATCAGCCCATGGCGCCGGTCGAGCGGCAGGATGCTGGCGGTCGGGTTCTGAATCGTCGGGATGGTGTAGATGAATTTCGGCGTGATGCCCTTCGCCTTCAGGTCAGCCAACTGCTGCGCCAACGCATCGATCACGATGCCGTCGCCGTCGAGCTTCATGCCCTCGATCTTCGCACCCAGCTTGCGGAACCGATTCAGCGCGCCCTGGTAACAGAATTCCTCGCACAGCACGGTGTCGCCGGGATTGACCAGCAGACGGCTGATCATATCCAGCCCCTGCCCCGACCCCGTGGTGATCACGATGTCATCAATCGACGCCGGAATCCCCCTTTGGGCTCTTGATTTGTCGGCGACGAACTGACGCAGGTTCGGATAACCCTGCGGTCCCATGCCCAGGTTATAGATCGCCAGCTTGGAACCCTCCCGCCGCAGCACCGAGGCCGCGGCTTCCACCAGGCCCTCGATCGGGATTTCCTCGGGGTCGTTGTTGCCGCCGACGAAATAGTATTTCGGAAACGGCGCCCATTTGGCCGCCGGATCCGGCAGACCGTCGCTGTAGAGCTTGCTGTAGTCGATCAAGGCGGCCATTTGCGGGTTCCCTCCGGCTGGTTGGACTGGACGTTAGAGCATTTTCGCGGAACTGAAAACGCCGGCATTACCCCGCCTCGGTCCGTTCGTACACACCCTTGAACTGTGCGGTCGCCCGTTTCAGTTCGGACGCGGGATCGGCGCCGCCCAGCATGTTCGACAACGCGGCGCCGTAGATATCCCGGAATTCGTTGACGGCAACAATATCCGGCATGGCCGGATAGGCGATGTCGCGGGAAGCGCTGACCGCCGCCATCCATTCCGCCTCGCTTTGGCTGCGCGGCGTCACCCCCTTCGCGGCCTCGTAAGCCGACGAACGCGCCGGCGCGCCGTCGCCGCTGATGAATTGCCGAGATTGCATGGTTTTGCCGGTCGCCCATTGCAGGAACAGCCAGGCGGCGACCCGCTGCTTGCTGGCCGGGACGATGCCGAGCCCGTCGCCGAAGGTCGGTGCTCGGCGCAGCGCGGGTCCCGCGGGGAACGCCGTGTAACCCACATGATCCGCGATATGCGAGACCGCGGGATCGTTGATCTTTGCGGCAATCGTCGAGGTATCCAGATAAATCGCCGCCCGTCCCAGCATGAAGTTGGCCTGGCATTCGTACCAGTTGAAACCAACCACGCCGACCGGGCCGCAGTCGCGGTCGAGCGCCTGATACAGTGTCGCCGCCGCCACCGCCGCGTCGCCGTCGGTTGCCAGTTCACCATGCGGGCCAACTGGATCGACACCGTAACCCATCAGGAAGCCGGTCCACATCGGCGTGTTGGCGTTCTTCATGCCGCGTCCGACGAACCCGCTGATGCCCGCCTTCGGGTCATGCAGGGCCTTCGCCGCCGCCAGCAGCGACGGAAAATCGGTCGGGCAAGCGACTCCCTTGGCCTGGAACAGCGCTTTGTTCCACATCAGGATGTTATAGCCGAAGGTAATCGGCAGCGTATCGATCCGTCTGTCGGCCTGGGTCGCCGCGGCCACAGCTTGTGGCGAGAAATCCGGCCAGTCGAAATCCGCCGCCGTCACCAATGCATCCGCCATCAGAGGCCGCACATCCAGCAACCACTGCCCCTTGCCGAACAGGCGCTTTTGCGAGGTATAGGCGAGATAAGCCACATCGAAACTCGGATGGCCCGAAGTGAATTCCATCACCAGTTTCTGCCGAAACTGCTGTTCTGGCACGACATCGAAAGCCACGTCGATGCCGGTCAGGTCACGGAATTCCGCGGCATGGCGTTGCAGGTTCTCGACGTCGGAGGCGCGTTGCCACGCCACCTCCAGATGCTGGCCGGCGCATTGCCGCCAGTCAAAGCCACTGACCGCCGCGGCCCGTACCGGGTCGAAACCTGACTCGGCCACGACGGCCAGGGCCGCGCCGGTCCGCAACAGATCACGGCGGAGCATGGCAGCCTCCCCTAGAACTCGCCGCTGCGGTAAGCGTCATTCAGCCGCTGAGCATCCTCCTCCGACGGTTCCTCCCAAGGCTCGCCGCGCCGCCGCAACCCGCCGGTGAAGTTCGGCGGGCGTTTGGCGTTGAAGGCGGCGCGCCCTTCCTCGCCATCGGTTGTAACCTGGATCAGCAGATTGTTGATCAAGGTCTGCACATGCCACGCCTGGTCGGTTGGCATATCGCCGAAGCGGACGATGAATTCCTTCATCATCCGCACCGCGACCGGCGGCAAAGTGACGATATGGCGGGCAATTTTCTCGGCGCGTTCCAGCAATTGCGCGTGCGGCACGACTTCGTTGACCAGGCCGATACGCAACGCCTCCGCCGCGTCGAAGGGATCGTCGGTCAGCAGCATCTTCATCGCATCGATATAGCGCAACTGCTTGATCAGCAGGCTGGCCCCCGGCCCGTGCCCCAACCACCCCTGGGAGATCAACGAGAACTTGAAGCGGGCATGTTCGGCGCTGGCAATCCGGATATCGGTGGAAGACAGCAGGATATACAGCCCCGCCCCCGCCGCCCAGCCATTCACCGCCGCGATCACCGGTTTCCACACCCGCGGATAGTGGTCGCCGAAGCGCCCGTCCACCCCGGTTTTCTGGCCGTGCACGGTGCCCGCGAGCGGCCAGAAAATCCGTTGGGTGCGCAGATATTCGCGCTCCTCGGCGGTGATATCGGGCAGCGGTGCCAGGTTGTGGCCGCCGCAGAAATGCTTGTCGCCGGCGCCGGTCAGGATGGCACAGCGGATGTGGCGGTCCTCCCACAGGTCGATCCAGGCCTCCGAGATTTCATCGGACGTCGCCTTGTCCAGGATATTCGCCTTGGCCGGATTGTTCAGCGTGATGTAGGCGACACCGTCGCGCTTTTCGTAGTCGATCGCCACGTGGATATCCCTCCGTCCAGGTATGGGCTTTCCGGTGGTGATGCGCCGCCGCGCCAGGTGCGTCAACCGGCGCCCCTTCCAACGCGGCCTTCGACGGGCCATATTGGCGGCATGTACACGCAAGCCCTCAACACCCGCGACACGGCCGGCGGCGCTGACCATGACCTGCGGTTTCAGGCGCGCATTGACGCCGAAGACCGGATCGAGCCGAACGACTCGATGCCGGATGGCTACCGCCGGACTCTGGTGCGCCAGATCAGCCAGCACGCGCATTCGGAAATTGTCGGCATGCTGCCGGAAGGCAACTGGATCACCCGGGCCCCATCGTTGCGCCGCAAGGCTGCGTTGCTGGCGAAGGTGCAGGATGAAGGTGGACACGGGCTGTATCTTTACGCGGCGGCGGAAACGCTGGGCGTGTCACGCGAAGAACTGGTCGACCAGCTCTTGTCGGGACGTGCAAAATACAGTTCCATCTTCAACTATCCGACCTTGTCGTGGGCCGACATCGGGATGGTCGGCTGGCTGGTCGATGGCGCGGCGATCATGAACCAGATCCCGCTCTGCCGCTGTTCCTTTGGCCCCTATGCGCGCGCGATGATCCGGATCTGCAAGGAGGAATCGTTCCACCAGCGCCAGGGATACGAGATCATGCTGACCCTGTGCCGCGGCACGCCGGAACAGAAGGCCATGGCGCAGGACGCTCTGGACCGCTGGTGGTGGCCCTGCCTGATGATGTTCGGGCCGCCGGACACGCAATCGAATCACTCGGATTTGTCGATGCGGTGGAAGATCAAGCGCTTCACCAACGATGCGTTACGGCAGAAGTTCGTCGATGCGACCGTGCCGCAAGGGCATTATCTGGGCCTGACATTCCCCGATCCTGACTTGCACTTCGACGAAGCAGATGGTCACTGGCGTTTCGGCGCGATCGACTGGGACGAATTCCGTCGCGTGCTCACGGGCGACGGCCCCTGCAACGCCGAACGCCTCGACGCCCGCCGCAAGGCGCAGGCGGATGGTGCCTGGGTGCGGGAGGCCGCTTTGGCCTATGCCGCGAAGGCGCGCGCGCCATGATGCCGTTGTGGGAGGTTTTCATCCGGTCCCGCAATGGCCTGGCGCACAAGCATGTCGGATCGGTGCATGCCGCGGACGCGACGATGGCCTTGCAGGCGGCGCGTGACGTCTATACCCGCCGGGGGGAGGGGTTGTCGATCTGGGTGGTGCCCTCGGCTGCGATCACCGCCTCCGACCCCGCTGACCGGGATGCGTTGTTCGAACCGACGGGCTCGAAAATTTATCGTCACCCGACCTTTTACCAGGTCCCCGATGAAGTTGGCCATATGTGACAACGACATCGATCACCGTTACCGAAACCCCGCGTATCCGCCGGCTGCTGACACTGGCGGACGATGCGTTGATTTTGGGCCATCGGATCAGCGAATGGACAGGTCATGCGCCGTTGCTGGAGGAAGAGCTGGCGCTGGCCAATATCGCATTGGACCTGATCGGCCAGGCCAGAGCGCTGTTCACCGAAGCGGGCAACGAAAGCGGACACACCGAGGATCAGCTTGCGTTTCTGCGCGATCCGCACCAGTTCCGCAATGCGTTGATCATTGAGTTGCCGAACGGTGATTTTGCTTATACGATCGTTCGGTTGTTGCTGGTTTCCGCGGCCTCCGATTTGTTCTGGCAGGCCACGCTTGCGTCATCCGATCCGGCTTTGGCCGCGATTGCCGCCAAGGCCGGGAAGGAGACCGCCTATCATCTGCGCCACGCCGCTGAATGGCTAATCCGGATCGGAGACGGAACGGACGAATCGCATCGGCGCGCGCAGGCTGCGCTGGACAGCTTGTGGCCCTATACAGGGGAATTGTTCGAAACCGGCGCCGAACGCGAGGCCTGGAATGCGGTCGTTACGCCCGTGCTACACCAAGCGACTTTGCAACGACCGGGGGATGGGTGGATGCAAGCGGGCGGGCGGTCAGGCCGGCATACCGAACATCTGGGCCATTTACTGGCCGAGATGCAGGTGCTGCCGCGGACCTATCCGGGTGCGATATGGTAGATCCGATCGCCCATGCGCGTGCGGTCGCGTCGCGTGTGGCCGATCCGGAAATTCCGGTGCTGACCATCGAAGATCTTGGCATCCTGCGCGATGTCGCGCTGGTGGACGGCACGATCGAGGTCACGATCACGCCGACCTATATGGGTTGTCCGGCGATGAACATGATCGCGCTCGAAATCGATACCGAGCTCGCGGCAGCCGGCATCGCGCCGGTACGGGTTCGGCTGGTGATGACACCCGCCTGGACCACGGATTGGCTGAGCGAAGCGGGGCGGCAAAAACTGCTGGCCTACGGCATCGCGCCACCACCACCCGGGTCCGGCCGGCGCGCGCTGTTCGGCGATCCCGCGGTGGCCTGCCCCCGTTGCGGCAGCGTCTTGACAGAAACGATCAGCGCCTTCGGCTCCACCGCCTGCAAGTCGTTGCACCGCTGCCGCGACTGCCGGGAGCCGTTCGACGCGTTCAAGTGTCATTGACAAGACGCCCCGCCTGCCGACAAAGAATGCGGAGACCGAATCGGAGGGGAACGATGATCAACCGGCGTCGCCTGCTGCAAGCCGCAATCGCGGCTCCCGCCATCATCGGCGCGCCCGCGCGTTCGGCGGGCACCATCCAGATGATCAGCCACCGCTACCCGGCCCTGGAATATTATGCGGAGAAGATGCGCACCGCGATCCCCGGCGTCGCCGTGAACACCCAACTGATGCCGATCGACAAGGCGATCGAACTCGCCACCATCGCGCTGTCGGCGAAGTCCGACACACCGGACATCGTCTATGCCAGCGACACCACCTTTCAGACCTTCGTCAAAAACGGCTGGTTCCGCCCGCTGGACGACCTCTGGGCACGCTACGCGGACGAGTTTGCCCTGGCGGACTTTCCGCAAGCGGCGTTGGATACCTATCGCTACGACGGTCACCTCTATGTGATGCCGCATACGCTCAATACGATGATGTTTTTTTATCGGAAGGACCTGCTGGACCAGGCCGGCAAATCGCCACCGGTGACCATCGCCGGCTATCGCGACCTGGCGAAGTCTCTCAACAGCCCGCTGCGATCCGGCAGCATCAACTGCCTGAAACCGGTCGATGCCGCGGTGAACGAGACGCACTGGTATCTGAATGCCCTGGGTGACGGCTGGTTCGATGCCGATTGGCATCCCGCCTTCAATACGCCTAAAAGTGTCGCCGCGATCGAGATGCTGAAGGATGTCACCCGGTCCGCACAGCAGGGTTTCACGACCGCGGCGAACGATGAATGTGCCATCGCCTATCAGCAGGATACCGGCGTGATGGGCCTGCAATGGGCGACAAGGGCCAAGGCGATGGACGATCCCGCGAAGTCCCGCATCATCGGCAAGATCGACTGGACCGCGCCACCTCAGGGCCATGCTCGTATTGCTGGCGACGGCTACGCGATCTCGGCCTTCAGCAAGCAGGACCCGGACGTTTTGTTCCGGATCATCGCGACCTCGGCCAGCCAGGCCAGCATGAGAGGGGCGGCGTCCTTGCTGATCCCGCCACGCAAGTCGGTGCTGGATGACCCCTCGTTGCGGGACGCCAACCGGTTCTATCCCGCGGCGCTGGCATCCTACGTGGCCGGGACCCCCGCGCCCAAATTGCCGGAGTTCAATGCGATCGGCGAATTTGTGACGCGGCGGATCCTGCAGGCGGTGACCGGCGAAAGCACCGTGAAGGTAGCACTGGACGCCGCGGCGGGCGAAACCGAGACGTTCCTCAAGGGGCACGGCTATTACAAGGGCTAACAGAGCCTGGTACCTGTTCCTGGCGCCCAGCGCGGCGGTGCTGGGGTCGGTCATGCTGTTCCCGTTGGGCTACGCCGTCTGGCTCAGCCTGTTCAATTACGATCTCGGGTCGGGCTCACGCGCATTCATCGCCCTCGGCAACTACACCGATCTGCTCAGCGACAACCGGTTCTGGGCGTCGCTGAACCGCACCGTCGGGATCGTGCTCGCCGCGGTCGGGCTGGAGTTCTGTCTCGGCCTCGCCATCGCCTACGGGCTCTATCGGCTGACCTTTGGTGTGCGCATTCTGAACCTGCTGATGTTCCTGCCCAACATCGTCACGCCGGTGGTGGCGGCCCTGTTCCTGCGCTGGATCTTCATGGGCCGCTGGGGCCTGATCGCCGGCACCCTGATCGGCCTGGGCATTTTCCCGCCCGATTTCCTGGGCGACCCCGCCTGGGCGCGCGTCACCGTCGTGCTGGCGGATTCCTGGCAATTCACCCCCTTCATGATCCTGGTGCTGTACGCCGGCCTCAACACCGTCGATCAAAGCCAGATCGAGGCCGCGCAGATCGATGGCGCCGGCGCTTTGACCTTGCTGTTCCGTATCATGCTGCCCGCGATCCGTCCGCTGATCGTCTTCGTGCTGGCAATCCGCCTGATGGACGCCTTTCGCTTCTTCGATACGATCTACGTGCTGACTTCGGGCGGGCCCGGCACCGCGACCGAAACGATTACGTTGTATACCTATGCCCTGGCCTTTCGGTTGCTGCAGGTGGGCAAAGCCTCGGCGCTGGGCGTGCTGACACTGATTTTCGTCGCAATCCTGGTGGCCGTGATGATCCGCGTGGTGTACCGGCGCGAAAAAGGTGCCTTCTGATGCGTCGCGGCCGAACCACGCAGTGGCTGTTGTTCCTGGCTCTGGCGGGCTTCACCACGATCAACCTGACACCCATCATCTGGGGTTTCCTGATCTCATTGAAGCAGCCGGTCGATGCCTTCTCGGTCCCGCCGAAACTGATCTTCAACCCGACCTTCGAATTCCACGAACAGGTCTGGGTCGAGAAGGCGTTCTGGCGTTTCCTGATCAACAGCGCGATCATTTCCATCGCAACGGTCGTCGTGTCGGTTTCGGCCGGTACCATGGCGGCGTACGGCCTGTCGCGCCTGTCCAACCTCACGTCGCGCGGGCTGCTGTTCGGGCTGCTGGCAATGCGGATGTTCCCGCACATCCTGCTCGCGATCCCGTTCTTCCTGCTGGCCAAAACGCTTGGCCTGATCAACACCTATCCGGCGCTGGTGCTGGCCCTGGTGGCGGTCAACCAGCCCTTCACCATCTGGCTGATGCGCGGCTTCTTCGTCGACGTGCCACACGAGCTGTACGAAGCCGCCGAGATCGACGGCTGCAATGCCTGGCAGGTCTTTGCCCGCGTCGCCTTGCCGGTGGTGCGCCCGGGCCTGTGGGTCACCGCTTTGTTCAGCCTGCTGCTGGCCTATAACGAGTTCCTGTTTGCCCTGGTCCTGACCGGACCCGACACCAAGACCCTGCCGGTGGCGATCGCCGAATATGGCGGCGAGGACATCAACTACTGGTCGCTGTCGGCCGCCGCCGCGATCGGGATCATGCTGCCGATCGTGCTGTTCATGATGGCGTTGCAGCGGCATCTGGTCCGCGGCCTGGCACTCGGCGCGGTAAAGGGTTGAAACACGCCGTGGCCGCAAGCACTATGGTCCGCAATCCGTCCGAGGGAGCCCGTCCGATGGCCACAGCCGAACCCAGTTACGCGCATGGTGCCTCCGCCGTTCCGTTGATCGGCGAGACGATCGGCGCGCATTTCGATCGTTCGGTTGCGCGCTGGGGCGACAGGCCGGGGCTGATCGTGCGCCAGCAGGGCATAGACTGGCGCTACCGCGAACTGGCCGCGAAGGTGGATCAATTCGCCGCCGGACTGCTCTGCCTGGGGCTGCAACCGGGGGAGCGGATCGGCATCTGGTCGCCCAACAACGCCGAATGGGTGGTGACGCAATTTGCCACCGCCAAGGCCGGGCTGATCCTGGTGAATATCAATCCGGCCTACCGCCTGTCGGAGGTCGAATACGCGTTGAACAAGGTCGGCTGCCGAGCGCTGGTGACGGCGACATCGTTCAAGACCAGCGACTATATCGGGATGATCAACACGCTGGCACCGGAATTGCGCCACGCCCGTCCCGGCCACCTGGATGCGGCGAAGCTTCCGTCGCTGCGCACCGTGATCCAGATCGGTGCCGATCCCGCACCCGGTGTCGTTCCATTTGAAACCGTCTATGCAATGGGCGGCGCGGCGGAGCATCAACGGCTGGCTGACCTCGCCCATACACTGCAATTCGACGAGCCGATCAATATTCAGTTCACTTCCGGGACGACGGGATTGCCCAAGGGCGCGACCTTGACGCATCATAACATCCTCAACAACGGCTTCTTCCTGGGCGAGGAGATGCACTACACCGCACAGGACAAGGTCTGCATACCCGTGCCGCTGTATCATTGTTTCGGTATGGTGATCGGCAACCTCGCCTGCATCACCCACGGTGCGGCGATGGTGCTGCCCGGCGAGGGCTTCGATCCGCTGGCAACCTTGCAGACGGTGGCGGAGGAACATTGCACCTCCCTCTACGGCGTGCCGACCATGTTCATCGCCGAACTCGACCACCCCGACTTCGCCCGCTTCGACCTGTCCAGTCTGCGCACCGGCATGATGGCGGGCGCGCCGTGCCCGATCGAGGTGATGCGCCGCTGCATCCGCGATATGAACTTGACAGAAATGACGATCGGCTATGGGATGACCGAAACGAGCCCGGTCAGCACCCAGACCCGCATCGGCGATAGACTGGAGCGCCAGGTCTCCACCGTCGGCACGGTGCATCCGCACGTGGAGGTGAAAATCGTCGATGCCGAAGGCCGGATCGTGCCGCGCGGCACACCCGGCGAGTTTTGCACGCGTGGTTATTCGGTGATGCTGGGCTACTGGGACGACCCGGAACGCACCAGCCAGGCGATCGATGCGGCGGGCTGGATGCACACCGGCGACCTGGCGACGATGGACGCCGAGGGCTATTGCAACATCGTCGGCCGCATCAAGGACATGGTGATCCGCGGCGGCGAGAACGTCTATCCGAGGGAGATCGAGGAATTCCTCTACCGCCATCCCGCGATTGTCGATGTGCAGGTGTTCGGCGTGCCGGATGCCCGCTACGGCGAGGAACTGTGCGCCTGGATCAAGCTGCGCGCCGGCGAGCAGCTGACCGCCGATGATGTGCGCGCCTTCTGCAAGGACCAGATCGCACGTTACAAAGTGCCGCGGCATATCCGGTTCGTTGATGAATTCCCGATGACGGTGACCGGCAAAATGCAGAAATTCATCATGCGGGAGAAGATGGCCGAGGAACTCGAGGCCTAGGACCGGTGGTGGACCCGCGGCTTGCCGTGTATGCTGCGCGCGGTTGCAAGGGGAAGGAAACCGGACATGCGGTGGGCACGCTTCGAACATAACAATGCGGTCAGCTATGGCGCGGTCGAGGGAGATGTCGTGATTCCCGTGCGCGGCTCGCCCT
>Ga0182012_10004862_pt1 | contig 13957 bp, 10 predicted proteins | sample 612S2SmetaG_FD_120486 | JGI IMG/M metagenome (GOLD analysis project Ga0182012, IMG submission 120486) | Permafrost microbial communities from Stordalen Mire, Sweden - 612S2S metaG | ecosystem: Environmental > Terrestrial > Soil > Wetlands > Permafrost | place: Sweden: Stordalen | collected... | reverse complement strand
CCGAGCCAGATCGCGAGCACGATGACCGCGGCCGTGACGACGCCAATGGCCGTGACGCGCCATTGGCGTGCCGCCGGCCATGCACGACGATCGATCGATGCCCGGCTCAGCGGGTCCGGCTCGTTCGGAGCCGGCTCGTTCTGCGATTCGCTCATTCAACCTCAGCTCGCCTGCTATCCGCCGTCCTGCCGGGTAGGAAATTTCAAAAATGAAAAATAGCGTCCACCGCCATCATGGCCTGAGAGCGCTTGCCGCCGTTCTGTTGGAAGCTCAAGGTACGGCCGCCGCTCGAAAACGTACAGGTGGGCACCCCCTGCAGCGCCGGTGCGTAGCAGGGATTGTCGTATCCGTACCCCGTTGCGGCCGCATTCGGCGCGGATACCTGGCGTTCGTAGCGTGCCTCCGGGCGCAATTCGAGAACGTCGCCGATCCAGTGGGTGTAGCCAAGATCGAACTCGATAAAAGAGCCTTTGAAGCCGGTGCGCTGGCCGGTGCTGTCGTTGAGATAATCGCTCCGCCAGGTCCAGATGTTGTGCGGATCATAGGTGTAGTTCAGATAATTGACCAGCGCCCATTCATGCGATGCGCAGTACACCAGCGCGCGGTCGTTGCATTGAGCGCCGGACGGGGCGCCGATGTTGTACTCCGGCGCCGGGAACATCGCGGCGAGGATGGCGGCTCCCTGCGGATTGGATACATCCGGCGTGTGATTTTGCCACATGTACCAAGCCTCGGTATCGACGTGCCATTGCTCGTTGATCTTGTGATACCACGTGGCGACGGCGTGCTGAACGTTGTTCCAGCCGAAGTTCTGGTTGTTCAATCCGTTCATGCACGGGTAGAACGCATCGCGCCCCGAGTCGGTCGTGTAGATGATGCACGCGGCGGGGGTGAGCTGGCGGAAGCGCTTGTCGGTCGGCGAGATGTCGTTGCCGCTGGAAAGCTCCAACTGAACCCTCCAATTCTTGTCGAGCATCGTGGTGGAGACGATGCCGTGTTGGGTGTAGGGGTCGTACGTGTATAGAAGCGAATGGCTGTAGGTGATGTTGTTGGGCGCGAGCTGCGCTTCGATGTCGGGAATCGAGATGTAGCGCCCGACACGCATATTTTCCCCGTCGAAAAAATGAGGGAAATAGAAATCGAGGTAATACATCACGGGATCGAAGCCGTAGAGACGCTCCTGATGGGTGTATTGGTAGCTCAGGATGCCGTTCGCGAACGTGTACTTGTAGTCGGTTCCGTAGATCGCGGCCACGCGAAAACCCCAGTCGAAGTGATCGCGCTGGATCTCGTCCGGCGTGCGCTCCAAGTACAGGGCGGCCTGATCCAGTTGAATCGTGTCGGGCTCATAGGAGTAGGCGGCTGGATAGTTGCCTCCGGTGCCCGATATCTTGTTGAATCCCAAGTTCGAGGTGCTGATGTTAGCGCCCGGCTCGATCCAGCCATAGACGGTGAAGCGGCTGGCCTTCCACGCTTTGCCGTGCTCACCGCAATAGATGGCATCCATCAGCGCGCTCGAGTACATGTTCTCGTAACCGATCAGCTCCGTCCCGCCTTCATTCCATACCGCGTACGGCCACGGCGGGTTCGACACGGGCGGTGCCGCGAGATCCTTTCGGTAGCCGGCCGCCTGCTCATCGAAGGGTGCGTTCGGATCCGCTGCCGCCGCGGCCGGCTGATTTTCCGGATACAGGTGCTTTTTATAGCTTTCGCCGAGCCGATTCCAGAAGCCGGTGTTCGCCGACCCGTCTGCGCAGCCCTCGATCGGGCCGCTGGAATGGACGTCTGCGGCAGGCGGCGCGGCCTCACCCGCACGGGCAAGGGCTGCTGCGAGAAACAGCAACGGGATGCCGATCCATCGGATGACAGGATGCCAGCCCATATTCATCGACGCCACCCCTTGCGAACGCACCACGCGACAAACCCTGCATCGTAACGGCTGGCGTGTTAAGACGGCGTAAAGAAAGCGCAAAACGCGGCATCGATCGATGCCCGGCTCGCTGGGCCCGGCCCAATTCTCGAGTCGCTCACTCGACCGCGATGGCCTTGGGCTCGGTGCCCGAGACGAACGGTGAACCGCTGACTTGGGTCAACGCGCCACTGGTGGCGTTGACCAGGAACACCGAGACGTTGTCGGTGGCTTCGTTGGCGACGAGTGCGAAGCTGCCGCCGGGATCGAGCACGATGCCGACCGGACCGCCGCCCCCGGTGGCCGTCGTTGCGGACAACGTCAAAGCGCCGGTGGTCGGGTCGATGGCGTAGTCAGCGATCGCACTTTCCCCATTCCCGAGCGACACGTACAGATGCTGGCCGGAGGGATCCACGGCCAACGAGGAGGGGCTCGCCAGGGTGGCGATCGGTGAGCCGGACGATGCGCTCAGCACACCCGACGCTGAATCGATCGAATAGGCGGAGATCGAGCCCGCGGTCCGGTTCGCCACATAGGCGAACGTGCCGGATGGCGTGACGGCGACCGAGGCCGGACCCGCGCCGGCGGGGAAGGGTGATCCAGAGACGGCGCCCAGCGAGCCACTGCTCGGATCCATCGAGAGCACCGAGACGTCCCCCGTGCCCTGATTGGCCACATACAAGTAATTGCCGCTGGGGTCGCTCGCCAGTGAACTCGGCGACATGCCCACCGCAAAAGGCGAATTGGCGAGTTCGGTCAATTGGCCGGAGGCGGCGTCGATGGCAAAGGCGGAGATGTCGTTCGATGCGGAATTCGCAACGTACAGATAGCTCCCGGAGGGATCGACGCACAGCGCGGCCGGTGCGAGCCCGGTGGCGCTCGGCGTTCCCGTCGGGCTCAGCGTGCCGACCGACCCGTTGATGGAGAACATGGCGACCTGGTTGGACCCGCTGTTCGCGACGTAGAGAAAAATGCCGTTGATCAAGAGGGCGGTGGGAGCGGTTCCCGACGCCGAATACGGTGAGCCGGCGACCGGGGTCAGCACCCCGGTGCTCGAGTTCAGCGCATAGGCGGAGATGTTGTTGGACAGCAGATTGGCCACATAGGCGAAGTGTCCCGGACCCTGGCAGGTGACGCTGACGTTGGCGACCTCGGCCTGTTCGATCGTGCCGCTGCCACCGCGAACGGTGCAGGTCTGGGCGGGATTGGCGGGTTGAGTCTTGATGGTCACCGAATAAGCGGCGCCATTATCGAGGCCGGAGCTGAACACGAAGGAGCCGCTCGATGAGATGGAAAGATCATCGCCGGAGTTGAGCTGAAGGACCAGTCCGCTGCCGGCAAGTCCCGTGACGCTTCCGCCCACGGTGTACCTCGAAGGGCCCAAACTGGCGTCGCAGGCGATCATCGCGCACGTCGCCACGACGGGGATGATCCATTTGGATGTCTTCATGGGAAGGAAAGATACATCAATATCGCCGGGAGCAAAAAGCGGCTCAGGCGTGCATCTCACCGTTATTCCGCTCGCCGCGGCTTTCCACGGAGCGGTAATCCTGCCGCGCGGGCCCCGTATAAAGCTGCCGGGGCCGGCCGATGCGCATTTGCGGATCGGACACCATTTCCTGCCAGTGTGCGACCCAGCCAGCGGCCCGGGCAATCGCGAACATGACCGTGAACATGGAACGCGGAATGCCGAGGGCGCTGTAGATGATCCCGGAATAGAAGTCGACGTTGGGATACAGCCTGCGCGCGACGAAGTACTCGTCCTTCAGCGCGATCTCCTCCAGCCTCAGGGCGAGCTCCAACTTGGGATCGTGGGTGCTGCCGAGCTTCGCCAGCACACGATGACACATGTTGCGGATGATGCGTGCCCGCGGGTCGAAGTTCTTGTATACGCGATGACCAAAACCCATCAAACGCACGTTGTCGGATTTATCCTTGACCCGCGCCAGGAACGCATCGATCCGAGCCAGGGACCCGATCTCGTCCAGCATGCCGAGCACCGCTTCATTGGCCCCGCCATGCGCGGGGCCCCAGAGCGCCGCGATGCCGGCGGAGATTGCGGCGTAGGGGTTGGCGCCGGTGCTTCCGGCCAGGCGCACGGTGGAGGTGCTGGCATTTTGCTCGTGGTCGGCGTGCAAGATGAACAGCAAGTCGAGCGCCGCGGCCGCCACGGGATCGGGCGAATAGCCCTGCGGTGGAGAGGCGAACATGAGGTGGAGCAGGCTCTCGCAGTAACCGAGATCCCGTCGTGGCGCAATGAATGGCTCGCCGAGCGTATGCCGGTAGGCGGCGGCCGCGATCGTGGGCAATTTCGCGATGATGCGCCGCGTGAATGATGTCCGATGCGCCGGGTCATTGATATCCGTGCGGCCATGATAGAACGCCGCCATGGAGGCGACCACCGCCGACACCATCGCCATGGGGTGGGCATCGCTCTGGAAGCCGCGGAACACCTGCATGAGCCGGTCGTTCACCGCGGTATGTTGCATGATCGATTCCCGGAATGTGTCGAGCTGCCCGCTCGTCGGCAACGTGCCGTAAATAAGCAGATTGGCGACTTCGAGGAAGCTGGATCGCTCGGCCAGCTGTTCCACGGGATAGCCCCGATAAAGCAAGATGCCCGCGTCGCCGTCGATGTAGGTGATCTTGCTCTCCGTGCTCGCGGTCGCGACGAAGCCCGGATCGAAGGTGAATACGCCGAGATCCCTGGTCAACCGGGCGATGTCGAGCACGTCCGGCCCGATGGTTCCGGAAACGGCCTCCAGTAACGCCGTCCTCCCGGTGGCGAGGTCCTTCAGTTCGTACTTTCCGCTCATCGCGGGCGACCGGGCGCGGACGGCGGCCCTAGTGGGCCGCCTCGTGGAACTGCTCTTCTTCCGTGCTTCCGGACAGGGCGGTGATCGAGGAGGTCCCCGCGACGATGGTCTGGGTGACATCGTCGAAGTATCCCGCGCCCACTTCGCGCTGATGGCGCGTCGCCGAATAGCCGCGCTTCTCCGCCTTGAACTCCGCTTCCTGCAAGGCCACGTAGGCCGACATCTGCGATTCGCGATAGCCGCTCGCGAGATCGAACATCGAGTAGTTCAGGGCGTGGAACCCGGCCAGTGTGATGAATTGGAACTTGTAGCCCATGGCGCCCAGCTCGCGTTGGAAGCGGGCGATCGTGTCGTCGTCGAGCTTGCGTTTCCAATTGAAGGAGGGCGAGCAATTGTAGGCGAGGAGCTTGCCGGGGAACTGCTTGTGGATGGCGTCGGCGAAGGTGCGTGCCTCTTCGAGGTCCGGTTTGCCGGTTTCGCACCAGAGCAGGTCGACGTACGGTGCGTACGCGAGCCCGCGTGCAATCGCCTGGTCCAAGCCGTTGCGCACGTAGAAAAAGCCCTCGGGGGTGCGCTTGTCGGAGGTGATGAACGCCCGGTCACGCTCGTCGACGTCGGAGGTGATCAAGTTGGCCGCCTCCGCATCGGTGCGGGCCAGGAGGATGGTGGGCACGCCGCAAACGTCGGCCGCCAGCCGGGCGGCAACGAGCTTGTGAATGGCCTCCTGTGTCGGAACCAGGACCTTGCCGCCCATGTGCCCGCATTTCTTGGCGGAGGACAGCTGATCCTCGAAGTGCACGCCTGCAACACCCGCCTCGATCATCTGCTTCATCAGCTCGAACGCGTTGAGCACCCCGCCGAAGCCCGCCTCTGCGTCCGCGACGATCGGCTTGAGCCAGTCGATGGATGAATCGCCTTCAGCATGGTAAATCTGATCCGCGCGCAACAGGCAGTTGTTGATGCGCCGGGCCACGGCCGGCACGGAATCGGCCGGGTAAAGAGACTGGTCCGGATACATCTGCGCGGAAAGGTTCGCGTCGCCGGCAACCTGCCAGCCCGACAGATAGATGGCATCGAGCCCGGCCTTGACCTGCTGCATCGCTTGGTTGCCGGTGAGCGCGCCCAGCGAGTTGACGAAAGGCTTCTGCTGCAGATATTGCCAGAGCTTGTTGGCCGTCAGCGTTGCAATGGAGTGTTCCACTCGAACCGAGCCGCGCAGCCGCACCACGTCTTCGGCCGAATACCCACGGGTGATGTTCCGCCAGCGGGGATTTTCCCGCCAATCGCGGCTGATCGCCGCCGCAGCATCACCACCCGAGAACTTGTTCGTCATACTGATCTCCGACTATTGGCATTGACCCAAGAATCCATGGAGACAGTATAGGCAGCGAAGTAGCGAAAACTTCACCGCAGAAAATTCACAAGGTAAAGTTCACAACGATTCGGCCGAGACGAGGATGCCGTCGGAATCCGCATACAACCATTCGCCGCTGCGAAAGGTCACCCCGGCAAAGCTGACCGGGCGGTCCCTGTGTCCGGTGTGCAGCCCCTTCTCGGATTTGCGCGGGTGAGCTCCCAGTGCCTTGAGGCCGATCGGCAGCTCGCGGATCTCGTCGCAATCGCGGATGCACCCGAAGACCACCAGCCCCTGCCAGCCGTTCGTCACGCCGAGTTGCGCCAGATTCCCGCCGACGAGCGCGCAGCGCATGGATCCTCCGCCGTCGACGACCAGCACGCGTCCCGCGCCGGGTTCCTCCAGCAACGTGCGCACGAGGCTGTTGTCCTCGAAAACTTTGACCGTGACCAGCGGGCCATGGAACGATCTCAGGGCGCCGAAATCGAGCAACAAAGGTTCCGCGATCTGCGCCTGAGGATGCGCGTCGGCGAGGTCGGCGGTGGCTTTTTTCACGAAATTTCCCGAAAGGTGGCTGGAATTTGCGGGATTGTACGGCATCGCGGCGAATCATCCGCGCGGCCGCTTCGCTCGGCCCCGTAGGCTCCGTCTTACGCCTTTTCTCGAAGGGCTGAAGAGCATCGCCCGGGTTAAGTCATCCATATCCCAGCGGCGCGGCACTATAATCGGTTGATGAACACCGAAACGTTTCCGATCGATCTCGGCAAGCTCCAGCCCCTCAAGCTCGACCCCGCGATCAGCACCCTGACCGACGCCCAGAAAGCCGTCCTTCGACAGAACATCCAATTGTGCCGCGACACGATCGTCTTTTTCACGGCACTGGCCGGCGCCCGCGGCTTGTCCGGGCACACCGGGGGCGCGTACGACACCGTGCCCGAGGTCATGATCATCCGCGCGTTCATCGCGAACGGCACGCCCATCGTGCCGATTTTTTACGATGAAGCCGGCCACCGGGTCGCCACACAATACCTGTTGAGCGTCTTGAACGGCGCCATGCCCGCCGAAAAGCTGCTGCATTATCGCGAATACGACAGCGGACTTCCCGGCCACCCCGAAAAAATGCTGACTCCCGGCGTCGAGTTCAGCTCCGGCCGTCTCGGCCACCTGTGGGCCTTCGTCAACGGCGTGGCCTTGGCAAATCCCGGCAAAGCCGTGATTCTGCTCGGCTCCGACGGCAGTCAGATGGAGGGCGATAATGCCGAAGCGGCCCGCCTCACCGTCGGCAAACAGCTGAACGTCAAAGTGTTGGTCGACGACAATAACGTCACCATCGCCGGCCATCCGCAGGAGTACATGACCGGTTACGACCTCACCCGCACCTTGTCCGGGTATGGCCTCGTCACCGAGACCACGATGGGTGAGGATCTGGACGCCCTGTATATCGATCTGTGCCGTGCGTTTCGCGACCCGATTCCCCACGCCCTGGTGATCAAGCGTCCCATGGCGCCCGGAATCAAGGGGGCGGAGGGCAGTCCGAGCGCCCATGAGGTGCTGAAAGCCGCGACGGCGATCGAATATCTGGAAGGCCGCGGCGGCTATGAGCGCGCCATCGAAATGCTGAAGGCGGCCAAGCCCGGGAAGAGTCCGCTGACCTTCAAGGGATCGTCCGGCGCGGGCAAGAACCGCGACGACTTCGGCAAGATCATCAACGAGATTCTCGATGGCATGAGCGAGGCGCAACGCCTGGAGAGCGTGCGCGTGTTCGACAACGACCTGGAAGGGTCGTGCGGTCTGCATCATATCCGCAAGGCGCATCCGGAGATCTTCGTCCGCGGCGGCATCATGGAACGCGGCAACTTTTCGGCCGCGGCCGGATTCGGCTCGAGCGCGGGAAAGCAGGGCATTTACGGAACCTTCAGCGCGTTCCTGGAGATGTGCATCAGCGAGATCACCATGGCCCGCCTAAATTTCTCCAACGTATTGGCGCACTTCAGCCATAGCGGTGTCGATGACATGGCCGACAACACCTGTCATTTCGGCATCAACAGCATGTTCGCCGACGGCGGGGTGAAGCCGGGCCATGGCGAGGACACGACACGGCTCTACTTCCCCGTGGATCAGCACCAGTTCGCGGCGTGCATCAAGCGCATCTACGGCGACCCGGGTCTGCGCTTCGTGTTCTCCACGCGTGCGACGGTACCGGACATTCTCGACCGCGACGGCAAGCCGCTCTACCAGGGCAAGCCGTTCGAGCCCGGCAAGGATTTCGTGGTGCGGGAGCCGAAAGCAGGGGGCGGCTATGTGGTCGCGATGGGCGAAGCGGTATATCGCGCGCTCGATGCCGTGATCACCCTTGAGGAGGCCGGTGCGCAAGTCGGGCTCGTCAACAAGCCGACTCTGAATACTATCGACCCTGCCATGATGAAACGGCTCGCGGCCGCACCCTTCGTGCTGGTCGTCGAGGGGTGGAACGTGAAGACCGGCCTCGGCAGCCGCTTCGGAAGCTACCTGCTGCGGGCCGGTTTCAAGGGAAAATTCAACCACATCGGCACCCACCTAGAAGGCAGCGGCGGCCTCTGGCAGCAAATGGGATACCAGGGGCTCGATTCCGCCGGCATTCAGGCCGCCATCAAGGCGCTGATGTAGCGGCATGGCGCGTGCCGCCCGCCGCAGATAGCGATCAAAAAGTGAGGCGGGCACCCACGGTGGGTGCGAGGTTGTTGTTGTAGTAATAGGGGACGCCAGGCTTGTGGGGGATGGCAATGGCCAGGCCGCCGGAGACGTTGGAATAGGTGATGCCGGCATAGGCGTCGAACCGCGTGGTGAAGTGGTAGTCCGTGTAGAACGACCCCTCGTTGAGATAGCCCGAGCAGGAACTGCGAAAACCGGCGGTGGCCGAGCAAGTCGACGGGAAGCGAAAGTCGTTCTGCCACTCGCGGTAGTAGGACAGCGTGAAAACGGCTTTGCTGTTCAAAGCGTATTTCACACCCGTCCAGGCGACCTGCACGATCTTGGGTGAATCGAGATTGTTGTCCTCGACGCCGCTCAACAGATATCCGCCCTGCGCCGTGGCGCCGACGCCCAACGGCTCGGACGGGTTGGTCTGGCGTATGTGCTCGTAGCCGGCATAGAACTTGAACGGATCCCAGACGTATTTGGCCGCAACCATGATGGCGCTGTTGTCGGTCACGATGCCGTATTCGGTGTTGGTCGTTCCAATCAGGTTGGCGCCATTGATGGTGTTGGTATTGATGCTATCGGTGGTCGACTGATAGGGCGCAGAACGGCTCCCTGGCCCGAGCAAGGGGTTGAGGATGCTGATCGCCTGGAACACCCGCTGGAAGACCACATCGGCGGACAACCCTTCAAAGGTTCCGCCGAGATCGAAGCCGTACGCCGAGTTATGCGGCTGCTCGCCGGTACAGGTGGCGGCAGTCCAAGTGCTGGACGCGGAGTAGCAGCCGCCCTGACCGTCGCTGAACTTATACATCGCGCCGGCATGCACCGGGCCATAGCTGAGCCGATATTTGATGGCGTCATCCCAGCGGGTGTCCTGGGTGTCGCCGCCGCCGGCCATCAGGCCGTTATAGCCGATGAACGAGAAGGAATAAGAGCCTCCGGCCGGATCGTAAACGAGCATGGCATCGGTTCCGAGTGCGCGTTGCCGGCCGGCGGTCAGCGTGCCGAAAGACACCGATGAGACACCGCCATAGAACTCGTCGTTGAAGGTCTGGCCCGCGCGCGCACCGTCGCCCGCGAAGGAGTAGCTGCTGCGGGGCAGGCCGTTGTTCATGGTCATGGTGGCGCCCATGTTGACCAGCACCCCGGACTGCGGATTGATGCCGGTCGACGCATTCGCCACCACGGACCAGCCCTCCAAGAACTCCTCCTTGATTTTGATGCCGAAGCCGGTTTGTGAGAGGTTGTTCGGCGCGATGAGGAAGCGGGAATTGTTGCCGTTGCGGTTGACCAGCGATTCGCCTTCGTAGTTATAGGCATTCTCCGGCAGCCCATGGCTGACCCAGCCCAAGCCGATATCATAGGCACCGTACACGGTGATGCCGTACCACGTCAGCGTGCAATCGGTTGCGAGGAAATCCTTCACGCTGGTGCAGGCTTGCGGGCCGGTTGGAGTGTGAGCCCGTCCTTCCTCCGCCGCATTCGCGAGGCCCGCGATGGCGCATAGGACGATCCATGCCGGGACTGACTTCTTCACGGTGATGCTTCTCCCCTCGAAGGCTTGCGATAAAGGCCGTTGGAACTCGTTATATTTCATCATATATAACCGAGCGACGCAAAGCGCCGGCGGTCCGACAGGTACGCGCGGCTTCGCTATGATGTCGGCAGGAGGAATTTCCATGACCACTCCCGTCGTTCGATTCAGGATCGATTTCGCGGAATATTCGAGCCTCGGACCCGGGAAAATCCGCCTGCTCGAAGCCATTCGCGATTCAGGCTCCCTGTCCCAAGCGGCGCGCGACATGGGGATGAGCTACCGCCGCGCGTGGCTTTTGGTGGAGAGCCTGAAACAATCGTTTCGTGAGGCCGTGACGGTGGCGAGCACCGGAGGCAAGTCCGGTGGCGGCATGCGAGTCACCGAGTTTGGCAATGCCTTGATCGACAACTATCGTCAATTGGAGCGCGACTTCGATACGTTGGCCGCTCGACGCCTGCGCGCCATCGCCCAAACGGTCAACCGGCATTCCCGGGCGCAAGGCAAGACATCCGTGCGCGCGAAACTGGATTGAAGGGCACGACGCCCGCGCCGGGATGATCGACCGGCCGATCTCGCGGCCCAAGCCAACCCGCGCTGAGAACGCTGAGGAAATCAGGCACCTGCGGCGGCTTGCGTGCGCGTTTACGTGAAAATATGTTCATTCATTTCAATTGACCAAGCTACTGTTTTGAAATAGTATTTAAAGAACACTATGCAGATGGAATCGAACCCAAATACGAAATCCCGGTCGAGCCGACGCCCGCGCGAAGCCCGCGAGCGGCAGCTGATCGAAGCGGCCATCCATTGCATCAGCGCGCGCGGGTTGCGCGACACCACGGTGCCGGATGTCGCGGCACGCGCGGACATGGCGGTGGGCTCGATCAACCAATATTTCGACAGCAAGGAACGGCTGTTCACCGCGGCGCTGCGGGCGCTCTCGGAGGAATTCCAGACTGCATGGCGCCAGGGGCTCGACGAAGCGGGTGCCGATCCGGCGTGGCGTTTGCGCGGCTTCGTGGAATGCTATTTCCAGCCGGCCATCTGCCAGCGAAAGAAAATTGCGGTGTGGTTCGCTTTCTGGGGAGAGGCGAGGGCGCGGCCACACTACCGCGCCGTGTGCGCTTCCTACGACCAGCGGCACGACGAGACGCTCGAGGCACTGTGCCGCGCCCTCATCGTCGAGGGTGACTATGGGATCGAACCCGCGATTGCCGCCAAGATCGTGACCTCCCAATGTCACGGGCTTTGGCTCGAGCTGTTGACCGGCAGCGATCGATTGGACCGCAACGACCTTGCGGGTCTCGCCCGTGTGGCCCTCGCCGCCCTGTTTCCGCGGCACGCGGCAACTCTGAACGGACCCGGCCACGGCGGGTCGGCGGAGGAATCCACGTGAACGAGCGTGCAGGGGACGCGGGACGCTCGATCGATCCCATCGCGCGGGCGGTTGCGGCCCACCGCCCCGGCCACGCCCTGAGCCGGCCATTTTATTGCGATCCCGCGCTCTTCGAGTCCGAAGTGCAACGCCTGCTCAAGCGCCACTGGCATTGCGTCGGGCATCGCAGCCAGGCGGCCGAGCCCGGCGATTTCTTCACCGTCGATCTGCTGCAGGAATCCCTCATCATCGTGTGCGGCCAGGACCGTCAGCTGCGCGCGTTGCTCAATGTCTGCCGGCACCGCGGCTCACGCGTCTGCACGGAGCGAAGCGGTCATGCCCGCGCGGGCGCGTTCGTCTGCCCCTATCACGCGTGGAGCTACTTCATCGACGGCACGCTGCGCGCGGCACGACACATGTCGCCGGACTTCGATCGCACCGAGTACGGGCTCAAGTCGGTGCCTCTGCAGGTCATCGAGGGTCTGATTTTCGTGTCCCTGTCGCAGCATCCGCCCGGCCTCGAGGATGTGGAGCAGGTGCTTGGCCGCTCGGCGCGTGCCCACGGCTGGGACCAGGCGAAAGTGGCCCACCGCGAAAGCTATCCGGTGACCGCCAACTGGAAGCTCGTGGAGGAAAACTACATGGAGTGCTATCACTGCGCACCTGCCCACGTCGAGTATTCCCGCTTTCATCTCTATGCGCGGCCCGAAGAAGCCAACCGTGAAGCAGACGCTCGGCTGCGTGAGCGAATGCGCAGCTCGGGACTCGACATCCCCGATGTCGATCACTGGGGCGAGCTGGCACTGCAGGGCCAGGAGGCCGTCGACAGCCTGCGCTCGGCACTCGCCGACGGCGCGGTGAGCGGCAGCGAGGATGGACAGGCACTGGCCCCGCTCATGGGGGAGTTTCAGAGCTACGACGGCGGCGTGACATTCTTCGATGTCGGCTTGAACAATCACTTCCTCGCCTATGCCGATCACGGCGTGATCTACCGTTTCGTACCTCAGACGGTCGATTGCACCCACATGGAAGTCATCTGGCTCGTGCGCGGCGATGCGGCGGCGGGCGTCGATTACGATGTGGAGCGGCTGACGTGGCTCTGGCGGGTCACGAGCGAGGCCGACAAACGCATCATCGAGCTCAACCAGCAGGGCGTGAATTCGCGCTGGTACGAGCCCGGACCGTACTCCCAGATGGAGCAGCATGCGGCCCGCTTCGTACGGTGGGTCCTGGCGGGTTTGAGCGCAGGCGTGTGACGCGCGGGGATGTCAATCGCCTGCGCCGACCGCAACCCACGCCAAATCCTTGTTGGAGACCGACTCCACGTTGAATTTCTTGGCGGACGCCGCCATCCGCGTCAGCGCCTGCGCGATGGGCATGGGGGGCTTGGTGTCACCTTTTTTCGGCTTGTGAAAGCGGACCGGGTTGATCCGCGCAGCCACGTAGTTGCGCAGGTACGGTGACTTGAAGCCGCGCTTTGTCAGGGCGGCGATGATCTTCTTGACCTCGGTGTCGATCTCGAGGAGACGCGCCGCGTATCCCTCCCGCTCGCGCAGACTCGCGTGCAAGGTGCGCTCGCTGAATCGATCGACCTTCTTCAGGAAGGCACTGTACGCGCCCCCCGCGAAGCGCGATGCCTTTTCGTAGACGAGCCCCAAGGTGAGCAATTCGGGTGCCTCGAATTGCGCCGCGAACTCGGTTTCCTTGGCATGCCCCTGGCGCTTCGCGAGACTGCGCGCCATGCGCACGACCTCGAGGCTGCGGTCGCGCAGGTTGTGCGCCTTTTCGGTGTTGAGCGCGAGAATCCGATAGGCCAGCGTCTCGTCGGGTGAGATCAAGACCGTGATCTGCCTGAGCCCGAGCATCTTGCCGGCGGCGAGGCGATGACGCCCGTTGGGGGTCCAGAGCCTGCCGTCCTCGCCGCGAACCACGATCAGAGGGTCGAGAAACGCCTGCGTTTCGTCGATCTTCTGCGACAGGCGCTTGGCATGCGTGGGCGACAGGTCGCGTTGGAACGGCGTCGGCTGCACGGCGCTCAACGGGAGCGAGGCGAGCACCAACGGTCGTCCACCCAGGGGATCCCGATAAGCGCCGATGACGGCACCACCCACTTCACTGACGAGTGAAGCCAAGCCCGATAGTTCCGGGGCGTCGCTCGCAATCACGACATCGCTGCGCTCGAGTCCGCGAGTCGCGGCGACGGGCGCAAGCTTGCCGCGTACACGTTTCGCGGCGGATTTCTTGGCGGGGCCGCTGGCGGGAGTTTTTCGCGAGGCCATCCGCCAAGTTT
>Ga0182012_10004859_pt1 | contig 13965 bp, 13 predicted proteins | sample 612S2SmetaG_FD_120486 | JGI IMG/M metagenome (GOLD analysis project Ga0182012, IMG submission 120486) | Permafrost microbial communities from Stordalen Mire, Sweden - 612S2S metaG | ecosystem: Environmental > Terrestrial > Soil > Wetlands > Permafrost | place: Sweden: Stordalen | collected... | reverse complement strand
TGACTTCTTCGGCGGTACCCGCACCGTCGATGTGCACGTGCGTCGACTGCGGGCCAAGCTCGGCCCCGAGCATGAAGCGTTGATCGGCACCGTTCGCAATGTGGGTTACAAAGCCGTGCGGCCTGCCCGCGGGCGAGTGCCCGTTGCGGAGCCCAACTACGAAGACGCCGAGCCCGAGCCTGACGAACTGCACGAACCGCTGGTCGATCCGCTGCGCAGTCAGTGATCCAGCCTGACTGGCGCTCCACGCTGACCGCACAGCAGCAGCGAGATGTGCGCGAACTCGTCTCGACTGCAACGGAATTCGATGGTGTTGCGCCCGTCGGCGAACAGGTGCTGCGGGAAATTGGACAAGACCGTACCGAGCATCTGCTGGTAGCCGATTCACAATCCGGCGGCACGATCGTCGGCTACCTCAATCTCAGCAACCCGAGCCCGACGGGCGACGGCGATGCCGCAATGGCGGAACTGGTGGTGCACCCGGCGGCCCGCGGCCGCGGTATCGGCGCGGCGATGGGGCGTGCGGCGCTGGCCAGAACGAACCGACGCAATCAGTTCTGGGCGCACGGCACACTCGAGCCGGCTCGGGCGACGGCGTCGGCGCTGGATCTAGTCGTGGTTCGTGAATTGGTCCAGATGCGACGCTCGCTGCGCGATATCCCCGAGCCGGTCGGCACGGTGCCCGGGGTGCGGATCCGTACCTACACCGGCGCCGCCGACGACGCTGAACTGCTGCGGGTCAACAACGCCGCCTTCGTCACACACCCGGAACAGGGCGGCTGGACCGCGGCCGACCTGGCGGAGCGGCGCGACGAACCATGGTTCGATCCGGAGGGCTTGTTCCTGGCATTCGGCGACTCCGAAAGCGATCACCCGGACAAGCTGCTGGGCTTTCACTGGACCAAGGTGCATCCCGACCAGCCCGCCTTGGGTGAGGTCTACGTATTGGGCATCGATCCGTCGGCACAGGGGCGCGGCCTGGGGAAGGCGCTGACATCGATCGGCGTTGCGTGGCTCGCGCGGCGGCTGGCGGACGCGGCAAACCCCGCTAGCCCCGCTAACCCAGCCACGGTGTTGCTCTACGTGGAGTCCGACAACGTTGCCGCGCTTCGGACCTACCGGAACTTGGGCTTCACCACCTACAGCCTCGACACCGCCTATGCGTCCACCCGCAGTTGACCGACGACGCAGGCAGCAACGGTCCCCATCCCTTATTGTTCGCCCCTATATGTCCAGAATGCGTCCAGGAAGCGGGATCGGGTGAGGCTCGACGGGGTGAGCAGAGCGTTGGGGGCGGCAGCGTTGGCAATGACGACGGCCGTCGGCATGCTGACTGCCTGCGGCAGTGACGACAACCGCCTCGGCGCCTCGGCGACAGCTCTGTCGGGATCCGCAGGCGCGGTGAGCTGTGCCGGTAAAAATGTGCTGACCGCCGAGGGGTCGACCGCTCAGCAGAACGCGATCGCGGTGTTCAACCAGGTATGGGGCCAATATTGCCCCGGGAAAAGCGTGGCTTACAACCCGACGGGGTCGGGTGCCGGCCGCGAGCAGTTCATCGCCGGTCATGTCGACTTCGCCGGGACAGACTCACCGCTGGTTTCGGGTCAGGTCCGCCCGGCTGCCAAGCGCTGCGACGGGAACCCGGCCTGGGACTTGCCGCTGGTGTTCGGGCCCGTCGCCTTGGTCTACAAGCTTCCGGGCGTTCACACGTTGATCGTCAATGGTGATGTGCTGGCCAAGATCTTCAGCGGGACGATCACCAAATGGAATGACCCGATGCTGGCCGCACTCAATGGCGGTGTGGCTCTGCCGGATACCAAGATCACGCCGATCTATCGCTCGGACTCGTCGGGGACCACCGACAGCCTGCAAAGATACTTGACCGCGGCCGCACCACGGAGCTGGAGCAGAGGCGTTGGCACGGAGTTTCAGGGTGGCGCCGGCGAAGGCGTCCTGAAGTCGGCCGGCGTAATCCAGGCGGTGCGGACCACGCCAGGAGCCATCGGATATGTCGAGAAGGGCTTCGCTGATCAGGCCGGTGTGCCGTTCGCGCAGATCGACACGGGCAGTGGTCCGGTCGCGCTGACCAACGACACGGCACTTAGCGCTGTGGACGCTGTCGAGTTCGCGGCGGGTGGCAACGACTTGGTGCTGGATCTGAATCCGGTGTATGCCACCCAGCGGTCGCGCGCTTACCCGTTGGTGCTGGCCACGTACCAGGTCGTGTGTTCCAAGGGCTACAACCCGGAAACCCTGAACGCGATCAAGTCGTTCCTCATCGTGGCGGTTAACAACGGCCAGAACGACCTGTCTTCGGCTGGTTATGTTCCGTTGCCCAATAAAGTCAAGGAGCGGGTGGTCACCGCGATCGATGCAATGCAATAGTTTTTCGGCGGTCTTACGGAAGCCTTTCGGAAGTCTTTCGGAAGCCACTTGACCCCATGGGTTTGAGGAGCGACAGCAGAACAACAGTGACGGGAGAACAGTGACCACGCCAAACCCGGCCGACGCGGGCTCGGGTGCGATAGTCGCTGCGACCTTTCCCGAGTCGCCCGTCGTTGCCATCAGCCCGTGGGGCAACGCCCGGCCGATCTTCGGCGACCGGGTATTTCGCAGGCTGTCGGAGGGCTCCGCTGTCCTGATTATCGTGTTGATCGCCGCGATCGGCGGATTCCTGTTGCTGCGTGCGATACCGGCGTTGCGGCGGAATCGAGAGAATTTCTTCAGCTACGGCGGCAACTGGGTTACCACCGACACATCGGCGATGCACTTCGGAATATTCGATCTGCTGCAGGTGACCGTGTTCGTCTCGTTGTTCGCTTTGATCCTGGCCATGCCGGTCGCGCTGGGCGTCGCTATCTTCCTCACGCAGTACGCGCCGCGACGACTTGCCGGAGCGTTGGCCTACACCGTCGACCTGCTGGCGGCGGTTCCATCGATCATCTACGGCGTCTGGGGTCTGCTCGTCCTGGCGCCGCAGTTGCGACCGGTCGCGACGTGGCTCAATCACACCATGGGCTGGTGCGTCTTCTTCGCCAGTGGTAACTCGTCGTTGGCCGGCGGCGGCACAATCTTCACTGCCGGCATCGTTTTGGCGGTGATGATCTTGCCGATCATCGCCGCCGTCACGCGGGAAGTGTTCGTTCAGACTCCGCACGAACAGATCGAGGCCGCGCTGGCACTCGGCGCCACCCGGTGGGAAGTCGTCAGAACAACTGTGCTGCCGTTCGGGCGATCCGGATACGTCAGCGGCGCGATGCTGGGTCTGGGGCGCGCCCTAGGGGAGACGGTCGCGCTGCTTATCATCTTGCGCGGCACCCAAAAAGCATTCGGTTGGTCACTATTCGATGGCGGCTCCACCTTCGCCACGAAGATCGCCGGCACCGCATGGGAATTCAATGACCAGTACAAGGCCGGCGCGTATATTGCCGCGGGTCTGGTACTTTTCTTCCTCACCTTTATCATCGATGCCCTGGCGCGACAGGCTGTTGCCGGGGTCGGCTTCAGGAGAGGCCCCAGGTGACCTCGATCTGGGACCGCCCCGTCAAGGCGCGGACGATTACCGGCCTCGGCGGGCGCCGTCGCGTCGCGAACGCTGTTGCGACGGTGCTAATGACGTTGTCGATGCTCATCGCCTTGGTGCCACTGGTGTGGGTGCTGTGCTCGGTGATTGCCAAGGGGTTCACGGTGATCACGTCGAGCGTGTGGTGGACGCATTCGCAAGCGGGTACAACGGAATTCGGCGCCGGAGGCGGCGCCTACCACGCGATCGTCGGGACCGCGCTGCAGGGATTGGTGTGTACCACGCTCTCGGTCCCTATCGGTGTCATGGTTGCTATCTATCTGGTCGAATACGGCGGCGGCACCCCGCTGGGCAGACTGGCCACATTCATGGTGGACATCCTCAGCGGGCTTCCTTCAATCGTGGCGGCATTGTTCATCTACGCACTGCTGGTGGCGACGCTGGGTTTCCCCCGTTCCGAATTCGCGGCGTCGTTGGCACTGGTGTTGCTGATGGTTCCCGTGATTGTGCGGGCGACCGAGGAGATGTTGCGGATCGTTCCGGTCGATCTTCGGGAGGCCAGTTACGCGTTGGGGATCTCCAAGTGGAAAACCATTGCCAGGATTGTGATTCCGACGGGGGTGGCCGGGATCATCACTGGGATAATGCTGGCGGTGGCCAGGGTGCTGGGCGAGACGGCCCCATTGCTGGTCCTGGTCGGTTACTCGCAGGCAATAAATTCCAACATCTTCAGCGGGTTCATGGGATCGCTGCCCGGCATGATGTATTACCAGACATCGGCCGGCGCGGGCAGTAACCCGGTTCCCACCGATCGACTATGGGGCGCCGCTCTGACGCTGATCCTGATAATCGCTGTCCTCAATATCGGGGCCCGCACGATGGCGCGAATCTTCGCTCCCAAGAAATCGTAGGTAGGAGCACTAGGTGGCAAAGCGGTTAGACCTCGAGGATGTCAACATCTACTACGGATCTTTTCACGCCGTAGCGGATGTGTCACTGGCGATCCTGCCGCGCAGCGTGACCTCGTTCATCGGCGCATCGGGCTGTGGCAAGACAACCGTCCTTCGCACGCTGAACCGGATGCATGAGGTTATACCCGGTGCCCGGGTCGAGGGCGCGGTGCTGCTCGACGATGAAAACATCTACGCCTCCGGTATCGACCCAGTGGGTGTGCGCCGGGCAGTAGGGATGGTGTTTCAGCGGCCAAACCCCTTTCCTGCCATGTCGATTCGTAACAATGTGGTGGCCGGTCTGAAGCTGCAGGGTGTGCGCAATCGCAAGCTGCTCGACGACACGGCCGAATACTCCCTGCGCGGCGCGAACCTGTGGGACGAGGTCAAGGATCGTTTGGACAAGCCCGGCGGCGGATTGTCGGGGGGCCAGCAACAGCGGTTGTGCATCGCACGGGCCATCGCGGTGCAACCCGACGTCTTACTGATGGACGAGCCGTGCTCCTCGCTGGACCCCATCTCGACGATGGCCATCGAAGACCTGATCAGTGAGTTGAAGCAGGAGTACACGATCGTCATCGTCACCCACAACATGCAGCAGGCTGCTCGGGTGAGCGATCAGACTGCGTTTTTCAACCTGGAAGCCGTGGGAAAGCCCGGCCGACTGGTGGAGATCGACGACACCGAGAAGATCTTTTCCAACCCGTCCCAGAAGGCGACCGAGGACTACATCTCCGGGCGCTTCGGATAGGCAGGGTCAACGGGACCCTAACGAGACGGGGCCGCCGCGTCGTCCTCGGGGAATCTGCCCGTTGCCTGGAAGATGACGCGGCGAGCAACCTCGACGGCATGGTCGGCGAAGCGTTCGTAGAACCTGCCCAGCAACGTGACGTCGACGGCGGCCGCCACCCCGTGCCGCCACTCACGGTCCATCAGCACCGAGAACAAGTGCCGGTGCAGATCGTCCATCGCATCGTCTTCTTCGCGGATCCGGGCGGCTTTCTCCGGGTCGCGGGACAACACCACCTCTTGCGCATTGTTGCCCAATTCGACTGCGACTCGCCCCATCTCGGCGAAATAGCCGTTGACCTCTTCGGGTAACACGTGCTGGGGATGGCGTCGGCGAGCGATCTTGGCGACGTGCAGCGCCAGTGCCCCCATCCGGTCGATATCAGCTACCATCTGGATGGCGCTCACGATCGACCTGAGATCACCGGCGACCGGCGCCTGCAATGCCAGCAGAACGAATGCGCTCTCTTCGGCCCGGGCACTCAGCGTCGCGATCTTTTCGTGGTCGGAGATCACCTGCTCGGCCAGTACCAGATCGGCCTGCAGCAGGGCCTGGGTTGCCCGCTCCATCGCGATGCCCGCCAGCCCGCACATCTCACCGAGCCGCTCGGACAAATCCGAGAGCTGCTCTTGGTAAGCCGTCCGCATACCGCCAAGCCTACGTTCTCAGCGCCGGATAGGTCGGCTGAGCGCCGCGAGAAGTGGTTACTCGCAGCTGGTGTCGGCCGCGTTGGTAACCGTCAAGTCCTCGGGCAGCGTCGCTGGCGCGCTACCGGAGCCGCGGTCTATCTGCACCGTGACCGACGAGCCGCTGGGTGCGGGAACGGTCACCGAGTTGAAGTCCGGGCCGAGCACCACCTGAACAACCTGCCCGTAGCCGGAAACCCGTTGGACCTTGGCGTTGGCGAACGCCGAGGCCACTGTGGCGGCGGCCTGCTCGTTGCCGGCGGAAAACAACACAGTCGTCGCATTCACCGAACTCGGATAGTCATCCGGTGTCATCACGTTGAAGCCGTGTCGCTTGAGCTGGCTGGTGGCGGTGGTGGCCAGGCCGGACTGGGTGGTCGCGTTGGAGACCCGAACCGTGACATCTTCAGGCGAGGTCGTCATCACTTGCTCGCGCTGGGCCTGCGGGGTCGGCGCCTTCGTGGTGGTGGGCGCGGGCACGGGCCCCGACGAAGGCTTCGAGGTTGGGCCAGAGGTGGGGGACGTCCCCAAATTCTGGGCGTTGTGGTCGTTTTCCTGTGGCAGCGGATCATCGTTGATGATGGCGTCGAACAGCGATCGCACATCGGCCATGCGCGGAGGCTCGTCGCCGTTCTCGTCTGTTATGCCCGTCGGCACGGTGACAAACGTGATGTGCCCGGCCGCCATGCCCTGCAACGACTGGCCCAGCTGGACCAGGTCTTTGGTCTTGACATTGTCGACGTAGGTGTCGCCGATGAACATGTTGACGACGTTGTTCAGCTTGTTGAGGTCTAACAGCGTGTCCTCTGAGATCAGCGACCGCAGCAGCGATGACACGAACAATTGCTGGCGTTTGATGCGGCCGTAGTCGCCGTTGGTCTCGGTGGTGACCTGGCGGGCCCGCACGTAGTTCAGCGCCGTCGGCCCGTCGATGACCTGGCGCCCCGCGTGTTCGAGAACCGTGCCCAGTTCGTAGTCGTGCAGCGGGGTGCTGGTGCATACCTGGACGCCGCCGAGGGCGTCGACCATTTTCGCGAATCCCGCGAAGTCGACCGCGATGAAGCGGTTGATGCTCAAACCGGACAGCTTCTGGATTTCCTTGACCAGACATTTCGGACCCCCGAAGGAGAACGTCGAGTTCAGTTTGGTCTCGGTGTCGACGATCCGGGGACTCCAGGTGCCCTTCTTTTTGTTGTAGACGGGTCCGTACTTGCCGGTTTCTGGGTTCCACGCCTCACACTGGATCGGGGTGATCGCCAGATCTCGGGGGAACGACACCGCGACTACGCGTTTGCGATTGGCCGGGATATTGACCAGCATTATTGTGTCCGAGCGCGCGCCGTCGGCGTCATCGGCGTCGCCGGCGCCCATGTCTGCGTTTGCTCCCAAGCGGGAGTCGATGCCGACGATCAGGAAGTCTTCGTCGCCGTACTGACCATTCGGGTCGCGGATGTCGCCGGAGTGCGGGTCGAGCGCACTGACGGTGTTAAGGCGGGCGTTCTTGGACGTGCTCCACTGCCATGCGCCGCCGGTCAAGACCAGGGCCAGGACGGCAAAAAGCGCGGCCAGCGAGCGCCCGGCCAGCAGCATCGGGCGGCGACCGGATTTACGGTCCGACTCGGCGGTCTTGGGGCCCGCAGCGGCCGGCACTTGACCGCCCGCAGACGATTTGGGCGCGTCGCCGTTGGCATATGCGGTGGCTTCGAGGTCGGGAAGCTCCGAGGCGACCTGCAACGAGTAGGCCGGGATCGCGATGACCTCGGTGTCCTGTTGGTCGGCGGCCTGGTCGGCGGCCTGGTTAGCGGAGACGTCCGGCGAAGCTTCGGAAGGTTCGGCGTCCGGGGCCATGTGGCGATGACGGGGCCGGGCAGTGGTCGGGGCTCCAACTTTGGCGATCAGGTCAGCGACGCTGAGGCCGCCGCCGGCGTGGGAGCCCACTTTCTCGATCGTGTTTACCTTCGCCTCGACCTCGCGCGACGGTTCAGGAAACCGTTCCCAGGGCGCGGCACCCCGCGCGCCGGGCGGGCCTGGGGTGGTCGATTGACCGTCCGTGGCGGATGCGCGCTCGCGGCCACGAGCGGCGTCGTGCTCGCCGTCACTCATGTCCTACCGGCCTCCAAAACTCAGCTGCACCCTGCTGCGGACGACACTGGTGTCCGAGTGCACGCATTTGCCCGCGCTGGCATTTCAGTGCCGCGCCACCCGCGGGGTCGCCGCGTATCTGTGGCTCTCGCGCGGCGGCCAAACCGATCCGCTATCAAGTGCAATGAGCACAAGGCCCACATGGTACTGAGTTATCGGCCCAGACGCGATTTTGCGCCCAGTCGCTCAGCCTCCCGAGTGCATGACGTCGGCCCCGGCTGGCACCGTGCAGTCGTCCGGATCGGCCAGCCAGCCTTCGGGCAGAGCCACCCGGGCCGGCGAACCCTGCCGGCCCCGGGGGCCGGTCGCGGCATCCGGGAACGGGACGGCGCCATCCAACTGGTCCAGTAAGCAGTCAAGTTCGGCGAGGGTCTTGACCAGCGCCAACGCTCGCCGCAAATCGGATCCCGCTGGGAAGCCATGCAGGTACCAGCCGATGTGCTTGCGGATATCGCGCATGCCCTTGTCTTCGCCGAAATGGGCGGCCAGCAACCGGCCATGCCGGCGAACGATGTCGGCGACCTCGCCGAGGGTGGGCGGCGCGGGTGCGGGTCTGCCGGTGAACGCGGCCGACAGCTCGGCGAACAGCCAAGGCCGGCCCAGGCAACCACGACCGATGACGACGCCGTCGCACCCGGTGCTGGCCATCATGGCCAGCGCATCGCTAGCGTCGTAGATGTCCCCGTTGCCGAGCACCGGAATCGTCGTTACATGCTGCTTGAGCTGGGCAATCTGCTCCCAATCCGCGCTGCCGGAGTAGCGTTGCGCCGCTGTGCGGGCATGCAACGCGACCGCGGCGGCGCCTTCGGCCTCGGCGATTCGCCCAGCATCCAGGTGCGTGTGGTGGGCGTCGTCGATACCGATGCGGAACTTGACGGTCACGGGTACTTCGGTGCCTTCGGTGGCCCGCACGGCTGCGGCCACGATCTGGCCGAACAGGCGGCGCTTGAACGGTAACGCCGCACCGCCGCCGCGCCTGGTCACCTTGGGCACGGGGCAGCCGAAGTTCATGTCGATGTGGTCGGCCAAGCCCTCGTGAGCGACCATCCGGGCGGCCGCGTACGTGGTGGCGGGATCGACCGTGTAGAGCTGCAGTGAGCGGGGCGACTCATCCGGGGCGAACGTCGTCATGTGCAGGGTGGAGGGATGCCGCTCGACGAGGGCGCGCGCCGTTACCATCTCGCAGACGTAGAGTCCGCTGACCGTTCCAACGCGGGCTTGCTCAAGCTCGCGGCACAGGGTCCGGAAGGCAACGTTCGTCACTCCAGCCATCGGGGCCAACACCACCGGGCTGGCCAGCGCGATGGGGCCGATGCGCAAGGCCGGCTACCTCTGACTCAGGGCGAGCTTGCCTTCGGTCTTGTGCAGCTCCTGGGCCGTGATCGTCCGGCCCGTGCGGGCTTCCCGGTCGAGTTGACGCTGCTTGGAGACCTCAAATTTGTCGCAGGCCGCCTCGAGCTCTCCGACGAGCACGGCAATATCGTCGCGCAATTTGGCGGCCTCGCCGGTGAAGTCCTCGCGCTCGAAAATGCGCCACTTCTTCAGCACGGGCATCACGACCTCGTCGAGGTGGATGCGCGGGTCGTACACGCCTCCGACGGCGATCATCACGGCCTTGCGGCGAAACTCCGGCACCGTGAACCCGGGCATCCTGAAGTTGCGCAGCACCCGGTGCAGCGAGTGCATCGCTTGGTTCGGCGCGATCTCCAGGCCGGCTTCGGTGACGTCGCGGTAGAAGATCATGTGCAGGTTCTCGTCGGCCGATATTTTCGCCAGCAGCTGGTTGGCGATTTCCTCGTTGCACGCCTTTCCGGTGTTGCGGTGCGAGATGCGGGTGGCCAGTTCCTGGAACGTGACGTAGACAATCGAGTCGAACAGGTTCTCGGCGAAAAGGTCGCCCTGGCGGTTCTGGCCCGGGCTGAAGCCGCGGTTCACCACTTCGAGGCGCAGTTTCTCCAGCTCGATCGGGTCGACCGCGCGGGTGACCACCAGGTAGTCGCGCAACGCGATCCCGTGCCGGTTCTCCTCGGCCGTCCAGCGGTTGATCCACTGACCCCATGCGCCGTCCATGCCCAGGTTCATCGCGATCTCGCGGTGATACGACGGCAGGTTGTCCTCGGTCATCAGGTTCTGCACCATCGCCACCTGGGCGACATCGGTAAGCCGGCTCTGCTCGGGGTGCCAGTCCTGGCCGCCGAGCGCGTAGAAGTTCTTGCCGTCCGACCACGGGATGTAGTCGTGCGGGTTCCAGTTTTTGTGCATGCTGAGGTGCCGGTTCGTGTACTGCTCGACGACCGGTTCAAGCTCGTGCAACAGCTGTAGGTCGGTCAGCCTGGCTGACATGGGGCCTCCAGTTACCTGTGTCTAGTGGTTGCAGTCAATATATCTGTGTCCCTCGGTAGCATCAAGGTTGCGCTCGGCACGGCAGGTCACGTTTCGCATCGCCGCGTATTGGTTGGCCGCGTCGGAAGCGGTTAAAACAATTGCGCCAAGCGGAGCGCCGCCTCAGCCGGTACAGGACCGAATGCTACTCGCGTTTCCCCAGCTCGGTGACGGGGACGTACGGGCCTGTGGTGTCGAGCAGCAGGTGGACGCAGAAGTCGATGAACTGCTTGCGGGTGGCCCCCAGCCGCCCGTTGAGGTACGTGGTGAACAGGCTGGACAGCCCGCCGACGAGGCTGGTGGCGATCATGTTCTGCAGCACTGGATCGCCGACCCGGGATAGCTTGCGCTGCAGCAAATCGATGAAGTTGGGCATCCATTCCGCGCCGGACCGGCTCAGCACCGGCTCTACCGTCGGCGCCAGTAGCAGCACGCGCCCGCGCACCGGGTCGTCGACCATCAGCTCGACGAATCGCTCGACAGCTTCCCGTGGGGTCTTCGCCGAGGTGAGGGCCGTCATCGCTCGAGTGCAAACGTCGTCGTAGACCGCACGCACGAATTCGTCTCGGTCGGAAAAGCTTTCATAGAAATAGCGCTCGGTCAGCGCCGCTTTGCGGCACACGGTCCGAACGGTCAGCGCAGATCCGCTGTCGCTCCCGAGCAACTGCACGCCGGCCGTGATGAGGTTGTCCCGACGTACGGCGAGTCGACTCGCCAGCGGGACGCCGGACCACCGGCCCCGTCGTTGACCGGACTGCACACCACTCCTAAGCTATAACTGACAACATATGTAGTCAGAATTACTTCCCACTATAAGTCGCAACAGATATCTACAGGGAACTCCACTGGTGACTCAAAATTCCTTCGCGACCCGGCCGGCCGACAACACCGAAAGCGGTGCAAGTGGCGTGGCGGCCGGATGTCCGGTGTCGCCGCTGGGCTACGAGGCACTGCCGCTCGGCCCAGACTCCCTGACCTGGCGGTATTTCGGTGACTGGCGTGGCATGCTGCAGGGTCCGTGGGCCGGATCCATGCAGAACATGCACCCCCAGCTGGGCGCGGCGGTGATAGATCACTCGACGTTCTTCCGCGAACGCTGGCCGCGGCTGCTGCGGTCGTTGTACCCGATTGGCGGCGTTGTGTTCGACGGCGACCGTGCCCCGGTCACCGGTGCCGAGGTACGCGACTACCACGCCGACATCAAGGGCGTCGACGGTCAGGGCCGCCGCTACCACGCGTTGAACCCCGATGTCTTCTACTGGGCACACGCCACGTTCTTCGTCGGCACTATCCATGTCGCCGAGCGGTTCAGCGGCGGCCTTACCGAAGCGCAAAAGCGCCAGCTGTTCGACGAACATATCGAGTGGTACCGGATGTACGGCATGAGCATGCGGCCCGTGCCCACGTCCTGGGAGGAATTCCAGGCCTACTGGGATCACATGTGTCGCAACGTATTGGAGAACAACTACGCGGCGCGTGCCGTCCTCGATCTGACCGAGCTGCCCAAACCTCCGTTCGCCCAATGGCTCCCGGATTGGCTGTGGTCGGCACAGCGAAAATTGCTGGCCCCGTTCTTCGTCTGGCTGACCGTTGGTCTTTACGATCCGTCGGTGGGCGAGCTCATGGGTTACCGGTGGTCGCGCCGCGACGAATGGCTGCACCGCCGCTTCGGCGACGTAGTCGGCCTCGTATTCACCTGCGTGCCAACCCGATTTCGCAAGCATCCGAGGGCTCGCGCCGGGTTTGACCGTGCCGCCGGACGAATCCCGGCCGATGCGCCGTTGGTGCAGACGCCGGCGCGCAACCTGCCGCCGCTCGACGAGCGCGGCAACCCGATGCACTACTGTCCCAAGGTCTCTTAGTCAGTATCTTGGAGGCGGCGCGAGGCGGGCCTAGCCGGCCGCGCTAGGCGTGGGCGTGGTGGTGAGCGTCCTCCAGGCCGGACTGATGAATGTGCTGATGCGTGTGCTCGGTTCCGTCGTCGTGAGAGTGGTTGTGCTCGTGTGTGATGTGGTCGTGCTCATGCGTGATGTGTGCATGGGTATGCGCCGCGTCGCCGTGCCGGTGCTCGTGTGCGTGGGGCGTGTCATGGGTGTGCTGCTCGGTCATAGCTTCTCTCCTTGTGCGAAATATCCTGTATTTGAGGGCCGTTCATCCGGCGCCGTCATGCGTTCGAGCATTCGGCGGCTCCGACGCTTCTGAGACTGCCGTCAGCCCACCGTGGGCGCGGTGATGACGCGGGACTCCGGGACCGGCGTGCTCGGCGTTGAAGACGGCGTCCATGACGAGCTGGCGGACATGGCCGTTCTCCAGGCTGTAGAAGATCGTGGTTCCGTCTCGGCGGGTCCGCACCAGACGCGCCATTCGCAGCTTCGCCAGGTGCTGGGAAACCGACGGTGCCGGCTTGCCCACGTGCTCGGCTAGCTCGTTGACCGACATCTCCCGAACCGTCAGCGACCAGAGCACTTGCACGCGGGTGGTGTCGGCCAGCATTCGGAAAACCTCGACCACCAGGCCGGCTTGGTCGTCGGGCAACCGACCTTCGCTATTACCTGCATGCATACGCAGATAATAGCAGTGAGCGTGAGGCGCTGCCAACAGTCGATCAGCCCGGCGGCCCCACCGTCGATTTGCGCTGGCCGTGCTGGGCAAAGTCCGTCACAGATTCTCTAGAACTTGGCGAGCTGCGCTGTGGTAATAACTAGATTGTCTATGTTTGTCGAGATTTCGAGGCAGGGCAAGGGGGCATGATGGCGCGCACCGAAAGCGATCGCTGGAACCTCGCGACCAGCGTCGGGGCGACGGCGACTATGGTCGCCGCCCAGCGGGCACTGGCTTCCGATTATAAGTTGATCGATGACCCATACGCCGCGCCGTTGGTGCGTGCGGTCGGAATCGATGTCTATGTCCGGGTGGTGAACGGGCAGATTCCCGTTGGGGGAGAAGCCAATTTCGATCCGCACCGGATGGCTCAGGGGATGGCCTGCCGCACCCGGTTCTACGACCAATTCTTCGTCGATGCGACGCAGAGCGGAATCCGCCAGGCGGTGATACTTGCATCGGGCCTCGATGCGCGCGCTTACCGTCTGCCGTGGCCGGCGGGCACTGTCGTCTACGAGGTAGACATGCCAGAGGTGATCGAGTTCAAGACCCTGACACTGAGCGATCTCGGCGCTGAGCCGACAGCCGAGCGGCGCACCGTCGCCATCGACTTGCGCGACGACTGGGCCACGGCTCTGCAGGCGGCGGGGTTCAACCCTGCGGCTCCCGCGGCGTGGAGTGCCGAAGGGTTACTGGTCTACCTGCCCGACGCAGCCCAGGACGCGTTGTTCGACAACATCACGGCTTTGAGTGCCCCCGCCAGCCGATTGGCCTTCGAATTCGTACCCGACACAGCCGTTTTCGGAGAAAAGCGCTGGCGAGCACACCATGACCGGATGACGAAACTGGGGTTCGAAGTCGACCTCAACGAGCTCGTCTACCACGGCCAGC